>Ga0180007_10001709_pt1 | contig 28254 bp, 36 predicted proteins | sample MM_PC_MetaG_FD_121122 | JGI IMG/M metagenome (GOLD analysis project Ga0180007, IMG submission 121122) | Groundwater microbial communities from the Aspo Hard Rock Laboratory (HRL) deep subsurface site, Sweden - MM_PC_MetaG | ecosystem: Environmental > Aquatic > Deep subsurface > Groundwater... | reverse complement strand
TCGGAAACTCGCGGATTAGTAGACGGGCAGCAAGATTTGACATTATTAGGTAGACTTCCTTCAGAAGCTGATAGAAGAGAAGCAACTGACCAACTATATAGAGATAATTTAATAACTAAGAAACAAATAGCAGCAATAGCAAGTTTAGAACCTGGACAATTTGTAATTTGTCCTTCTGGAAAACCTGCAATGTTTAGATATTTTTTATTGCCAAAAACACAATTCTGGGAAGAAGGTGATGGTAATTTTTTTAATAATATATGGAGAAATAGAGTAGATAGATGGATGAATATTGATGAAGAAATTAATAAATTAAAAGAAAGACGTGAAAAAAATGAAGAAATTGTAAAAGAAAGAAATAATAAAAAAAGAGAAGAAAGTGAAATTAAACAAAATATATTAAGAAAAGAAAAGGCAGAGAAAGATAAAATTGAAAGAGCTTTAAGATTAAAAGAAAAATTAGAAGAAAAGAGAGTTGAAATGGAGATGACACTACAATTAAGAGAAGAAATGAAAGAAAAAAGAAAAGAAAAGAAAACCCCCATAAGTATTAAAAAACCCCAAAAAGTAATTGAAAAGGAAACTATTATAAATAATGAAATATTAGAAGAAAATAATGAAGAAGAAGAAAATCAAGATGACAAAAAACAAAACAATGAAGAACAAGAAGAAAGTAATTTTTTTAATAATTGGGATGATGTTGTAATTTAAAATGGAAATACGAAACTTTAATGAAGCAGAAATAGCAGAAATACATACATATGTTGCAAATCAAATTCCGCAAGGAATATTGCCTCAATTGTTTATATTAACAGATGAACCAATTAAAAAAGTAAAAATTTTTATTACTATATATAGAATTATGCAAGGAGTAAGAGATTTTGTTGAGAAACTCCCAACTAAAAATAAACTAACTAAATTTTTATCTAAATTTGATGAACTATATAATATTTTATATGATTTATTAATAAAATTAGATAATACTACTTCAGAATTTGGAAAATCAAGTTATACAAAAAAGATACTAAATACTTTGAAAACAGATAATAACTTAAAAGTAAATAAATTAATTAATAGTTTCTTAGTATTTGCAGAAAAACAAGCACTGATGGAAACAAGTAAAGTAATTGGTGTTAATTTAGATGTTGAAGAAGGCAAAGAAGTTTATGATAAATTAACTAAATCACTAAAATTTCAAACATAAAAAATATTAAATTATATATGAAAATAATACAGACAAAAAATGGATAAAATAAAATGCATACTTGATGAGAATATTAAAAATTGGAGTTTGTTTTTAATAATTAGTATGGTTATTCTTTCAGGAATATCATTGGGGTGTGGACTAATTTTAAAGCAATATGTGTTAGTTTTTATTGCTATATGTAGTTTTATTCCTGCTATGTTGCATTTTTCTTGGTTAAATAAGAAGCTTATTGAAAAATATAATTATTTTAAAGAAGGGGGTTATAATTTTTCTCAAGTTTAATATCTTGAGTATATTTGTTAATTTCATATGACAAAAGAAATAACATGTGAAAATTGCGGAGCAATTATAAAATATGATCATGACTTAGAATGTTATGTTTGTAAATTGTGTGGTTATACTTCAAAAGATAAATCTAATTCACATAACCCAGAATATGTAGGATAACAATATGAAAAAGATGAAAAGTATGAAATTATCAACTAAAATATGGATAATATTAAGTATCGTAATAGGAATAGATATGTTATTTATTACACCATTAGGGATTAAATATTTTAATTGTGAAGAAGTAAACCCATATCATAATATAGGGATTGATTATATGGGATTAACATATTTCTATATTGCATTTCCAATATCAATGTTATTTTTATTTTTTATTATTAGAGGTTTAGAGAGTTGTTGTTATGAACATATTGAATCAGAAAAACAAAAAAATATTCCATTATATGTAGCAGTAGTTTTCGGTGTTATTGCGTTTTCTTATACAATTATTTCTAATATTTTTGAAATTATGAAATAAAAAAAATTAGTTACTTCTTGACTTTGATACCAAACTTATCTTTTTTGATTATTCTTTTTGAAAGATATGCTTTTGCGGAAGTTACACTTCTAAATGAAGTATCTGGCAAAAGTAATAATTCTGTATTATTTCCGCCGTCTATATAATATCTTTTGCCATCTCTTGAATAAATAATGTAACTTCCCATAGATGAAGTGAAATGAGAATAATACTTATATCCACTTGGTGTCCCTATTCCTCTAATTAAATTTAGTGTAGCCATTTTCTATGCCTCCTTTCAATGATTTCTAAGTATTTAAAACTTTTCATTTTTAAATGAACCATTTTTATTGTTTTTGTCATTTTACTTAATAATTATAATAATAATGTGTTTATAAATATTATTAATATATGAAAATCATTCAAAATCCTCAAAATCCCCATATAATACCTTATATATAGAGTCAGGATATGTTTGAGCCATATAACATTCAACTTCACTAAAATACTTTCTTACAGGGTTACTGCAATCAAATCTGACTATATGTAGATAACGATTTGCTTGTTTTACATGACATAATTCATGTTTAATAGTTGATTTGCTTTCTCTTAATATATTCATATTAATATTAATTTCACCTGTTGTGTTATATGAAACATTAACTTCCCCAGCAACTACAAATCCTTTTTCAGCAAGTTTTTCTTGTTGTCCTGGTATACATACACATACATAACTCCTCCATGCAGGCATCAAGATGGTGTTAAAATAGATATTTAATAGTATTCCTCCTGTAATAAAAATTATTAAGATTAATACTAATTTTATCTTTTTCATTTAAAACTAACCTCTTGAAAATAAGTTTTTAAAGAAATCAAATATTCCTACAAATACTCCACCAATTGTTTTACTGAAATTTACAATTGCTTGTCCAACAACATTTGTTTTTGTTTCAGGTTCTTCATCTGTTGTAGTTGTATCCTCTGTAACTATTGTTGCTCTTCTTGATGGTGATGAACCACCTCCAGCAATTGTTGGATTTACCCTAATTGTTCTTACATTAGAAGTTTCATTAACATTTGCATCTCTTGCAGTTATTGTATAAACATGTGAAGCTTCTCCTTGTGATATTCCGAAATTAATTAAATTAATACTAAATACACAATCATTATCAGTTGCATTATGTTGTGATGTTACACTATTCATTGTTAATGTGCAATTTTCTATTCCTATTGTATTATCTGCATTAATTGAAACAGCAAATGTAGTCTCATAATTTATAAGTGTATTATTTTCAGTTGAACCAGAAGCAAATGTAACTGTTGGAACTCCATTATCTATCATTACTCCTGTTGAAGTATCTGATGTTACAATAGCTCCTGCAAGATTAGTTGCAGTAGCATTAACTTCTATATTAGCTATATCTCTAATTGTTGTTGTATCCCAAGTCCAATTAAATCCTAATGTTTGGTCTGCAGTTTCGTTTGAATCAGTTCCAATATAAACCCAACTTGCAGCTGCTCCTGAACTTGAAACATTTCTATAAAAGAAAGAAACATTAACTATTTCGTCTGCGTTAGTATCTAAAGAAGAATTAATTATATAAGTGCCAGTAACAAATTTTCCTGCTGCTGGAGCATTTAATGTAATTGCATTTGCAGCTAAAACAAAACTACAACTAAATATAATTAATAAAAGCAATATTAAACTTTTTACTATTGTTTTTGTCATTTTTATGTATTATTATTAATAATTAAGGGTTTATAAATATTATTAATATATGAAAGTGATGTTTTTGGTTGTTTTTTTAATGTTTTAAATATGTTGATTTAATGTATGCAGTTTAATGCATTTTTCTTTTTACTTTTACCACCGCGAGCTAACTTCGCAGCACATAAATTACTTTTACCATCTATATAATAAAGAAATCCTGGTTCTCTTTCTATAGCATTTTTTAAAATTATTTTTTCCATTTTTATCTATTATTTATAATAAACCAGGGTTTATAAATATTATTAATATATGAGATTTATAAAAACTATAAAATAAAAAAAAGAAAAGAAAAAAAATAAAAAAAATTAAAACAAAATTAAAAAAAAGTTAAATTAGTTTCCAATCCAAAATGCATGAGCGGTTATGTCTTCCCATTTAGCTGTGTTATCATTATTCTCTACACCATATGCAAAATTTCCGACAGTTTCAACATGATATTGTTTTGAATAACAACTTACATTTACACCTATTTCTTGGATAGTTTGTCCAGAAACTGGTTCAAGCATAATTGTATATGCTTGTGGTGAATTAACTCCACTTGTAATTGCTGGTATTTCAAATGCTTCTACTTTAGACTTTGTTGATAAAACTTGATAGAAACTTGGAATATTTGCTGCTCCTGAAGAGCCTTCCCAAGCTAAATCACCAACATATGCTGAATTATTTGCATCAACTACACAAACTAAATCTCCAGTTGAATCATCTGCTGTTGCAGTGATTTCAACATCTATATTAATTGTTGTTGAAGATGTTGATTGATTTGTTCCACTTGCATCAACAAGTGCTACATCATCTGTTAATTTGTTGTTATCAGTATTAAATAGTGTTAATGTAAATGCATCAGTTGCATAAACTTTAGCTGTTACTGTATTTGCTCCACATTTTAGTTTTGTAGTAGGCAATATAGTTCCAATATAGTTAGATGTATTTAACATAATTTCAACCTCATCACCGTCTGCAAATGTAGTGCTTGATGAAAAAGGACCATAATAATCACCATTTACAATAGCATTTGGGACTGCTGTAACAGAAGTTCCTGGTTTTACTTTGTTTGCAGCTCTTACATCAATAGTAGGTGCAATTGAACAATCTCCAGCAGTAGCTTCAATTATTTTTTCAGTTCCAGTCTGTGATTGATATATTCCAATAGCGAATATTGTTCCTATAATTAATGCAATGACAGAAAAAGTTATTGCTAAACCACTCATTCCTTTTTTATTCATAATAAAAAAAAAGAATTGTTAAATTCTTATACCTCCTTTCAAATAAGTTAAAATCATATAAAATTAATATTAAAATCATTTATAAACATTATTAAAAAGTTTTATAAACTATGGTTTCTTATATATAATAACATGGAAGAGGTGTTAGAAGATAATTATAAGTATTGGATTATTTTAAATAATATTTATTGTTTAAAAATTAATTCAGAAATTACAAGAGCGCAATTAGCAAGATTAATTAAAATACAACCTACCCACCCTTATTTTTGCAATATTATAAAATATTTAATCATAAAGCAAATAATTGATGACAAAGATAATTATGGGTTGCCATTTAGTTATGTAACTATAGATAATAAAAAGTTAGGGTCATTATTAAAGAATGCAAAACCTATAAGTGAATTTATTGATTTTGCTAAAATTTATAATCCTTTTGGATGGAATTTGTAAAATGAGTTTATGGACAATATTAAAATCAATAGGAACATTTGGTGGTAAAACTACTTGGGGTTTTTTTACTAAATTTAGAATTGGGATTATGTTCATAGTTTTTACTATTATATTTACACAATCAATAATATTATCTGCACAACAAAAAAGTATAAATCCATTAATAGAAGATATCGGTGGTAGATTTTTCTTGGTTACAAATGATTTAAATAATAAATCGCTTGAAATTATAGAAAGTAGAGGTATAAAAATAGATAGAGATTTGGGTTTTTTTAAAAGTTTTTATAAATATATTTCAACATATTGGAGTTTTATTGAATCACTTTTCCTTATTTATTTCTGGCTAACAATACTTGAATTAATTATATTATATTTATTTATATTTGATACTTCAAAAACACCTACTGCTTGGTTATTCGCAATTATGTTTTTCTTTTTGGGACAAATGATATTTATTGTTATGTATTTAGGGAAAGATGCATATTTAATTCCATTTACTGCGTTTATTAATATGTTTGTTGCATTTGCTTATTTATTTACACCACTTGGTGAAAAAGTATCAAGTTATGTAAAGAAATATCCTATTAATAGTAGTTGACAACCAAAGAATCACATCTCTGATATTAATAATATTTATATATTGTGAAATATTAGTTTTTGTATGATATTTGAACAATTAGAAACTTTAAGATTATATATAGCAGATTTTCTTAACATAATTATAATTAACAAATATTATTTGTTTGTTAATTTATGGAGTGTTGTTCATTTTTTATCTGGTGTTTTGCTTATGTTTATATTTTTTAAATTTAAAAAATTAAGAGAAATTCACAAATTTTTTAGATATTTTATTATTTTTTTATTATTAGTTTCCTGGGAGTTATTTGAATTATATTTTTATAGTAAAGGGATATTTTTTAAAATTGAAGGATTTAGAGATATATATTGGGATATAAAAATAGCTATGATAGGTGCTATATTATATGATATTTTTATTTAGAAAAAATTAAAGAAAAGTTCATATAAGAAATAGTAATTTAGATTTCTAAGTGTATTAAGAAGGAAGGAAAAGATGTTGAAACCTTCCCCCTTAATACTGAAAGGAAGAAACTGAAGTTTCTTACAATACCTCATCACCCAACTAATAAGTTAACTATGATTTGAATTTCTTTTTTGCTATCTTCCATAATTTTTTTAATATTTTAGTTTTGTCGTTATTTGAAATATGCTTTCCAATAGTTGCTCTTGCAAATTCTTTATTCACAAATTCTCTCTGTTTGTTAAATAATGTTTTCATTTTTTTTACTTTATTAATTTATTTAATACTGATTTCATTTTAAATCCTACTAAAAATAATATAACTAAAATTACACTAATTATAATAAGATTTTGTAAGTAAAAGTTAGTAATATTAAACATAACTAACATATCTTTTACTCCAGTATTTAATACATTATAAAATGACCAAGATAAGATTCCAGCTAATAATAATAATACAATACTTAGCCAGTATGGGAATTTCTTTTTATTTCTTGCCATTTTAATAGGAGGTGAATAAATGACTTGCATCTATTCACTAATATTTATAATAATTAAGGGTTTATAAATATTATTAATATATAGGAAATAACAAAAATAAAAAAATAAAAGAAAAAATAAATTAAATTAGTTTGTCTAAGCGTTGAGCAGAACCAGTTTCTAAGTAATCATTTGCTTCTAAGATTAGAGGTTGATTTCCTTCTTTTTCAGAATCATCATCAATTTCAAATACATAGTCAAATTGAGTGTGTGGCTTATAATTATCTGTAGTTTTGCTTTAGCATTACGTTCTGGAATTGTAATCAAATTGCTTGTATAACTGCTATAAATATTATCCCAAAAGCAAAACACAGTCCAGCTATAGCTATCTCTCTATAAGTTATCATTTGGCTCTTTTCTTCACATTCCATTCCACCCAATATATTTTTCATTTTCATAAGTATATGATTTATTTTTCTTCATTTTCTTAAACTTCTTATTAAACTATGAATGCCCCATCCAATTAGGAAACCTATAGTAAATGTGCCGAAACCTAAAGTAAATTGTAAAAATCCTCCTATTTCATTTGCTGGTGGAATTATTAAAAAGCCAAGTGTTAGAAAAAACAAAAAACCCCCTATCCAACTTCCCTGCATTTCTAATGGATTATATGATTTATTTTTCTTCATTATAATATTTATAATAAACCAGGGTTTATAAATATTATTAATATATAGTTGTTTACAAAAAGAAGTAAAAAGAAAAGAAAAAAAATAAAAAAAAAAATAAAAAAAAATGTTTCGTGTGTTTACTTTCTGAAAATCTCTATTACAACAAAGATAATTAGTGCAATATCTACAAACCCTTGAGATGTTTCTAAAATAGTTCCTATAGCACCTGGGACAGCTATTGTAAATGTTCCAATTAATACACCAATAAGTGCAATAATTGCTACTATTGCTCCAAATAATGATATGCCATCAAGTCTCTTTCTGCCTTTAAACACTTGCATTATTCCAATTTCAATTAAAATAAACAAAGATGCAACTATTGGTATAACAGCAGGTCCAATATAATTTGATAAGTTAGTTATTCCAAATTTTGCAAGTAAGTCAATTAAAATTAGAGCAACAATTGCCCAAAGTAATAATTTAACACTTGTAGATTTTACATTTGTTCTTAATCTCACAGCCATATTATATTTTTTCCTCCTTATATTTTTTTTGTCCGAGTAAACTTGCAATTTAATATATATTCTGCATTATTATTCCAAATAATTTTATGGCATTGATATATATTATTTGCAAACGACATCTTGGTCGTGTTTGATAACAATGTTTTCTTTCATCGGGTTTTTATCTTAGTAAGATGTTTTCCATCATCTCCTATTAATTTTAAAGAGTAAACAATCTCTCTTTTCATCTGTGATGAATATTAAAATGATGTTTCCAAAATTTTTTTGACCTGTCCTTTTTAAATTTATGTTTTTTAATCTTATGACATTTTAATGCTAACTTTTTATTAGAATGTTTTAATACTGGTTTCCCAGATACTTTTTCACCAGTATCTATTAATTTATCTCCACAAATTTCACATTTATATAAATATTTTTTTGTCATTTTAAGTGAAAAAACTAATAATATTTTGAACTAAATTAGGCATTAATGATATTGCAATTAAAACTGCAATTGAAAATATAGTAGCAATTATCCAAATCTGCATATATTTTCCTTTTGATTTTTGCAAAACTATTAATCCAGTAAATAAATATATTAAAATCATAGATATAAATAAAAGTATTAGTGATGGAATTGTTATTGATTTGTTAATAATGTCAGTTAATTCACCATTAAGTGTTCCACATGTTATATTTAAGTTCATTTTATTTATCCATTATTAAGTAAATATGTGATTATTCCTATTACTATTATAATAATTGTAATAATAATTATAAGTGGTAAATTGAATCGTGTTTTTTTTATTCATATTAACATTATCCCTCCTATTGCTAAAATAATAATAAAGATATTGACTAATAACATAAACCAATTAACACTTAATCTTCTATTTTCAAAAAATATTGGTGAACTTGCTAAAAATGATTTCGGGTGTCTTAATGAAAATTTAAAATATTCCCATCCAAATTTGAAACTCCATAATTCTTTAAAATCTAACCAAAAATCCATATATGAATTTTTAGATTTAAAATGTTGTTTTTCATGTTTTAAAGTATGATTGTAAAGTTTTGGATATCTTTTTAAATTTTTGTTTATTTCAATCCATTTATTAAAACCATTATTTACACAAAATCCGTAACCATAGTCTATATTTTTAATTTTCATTTTACTTTATTTATGCCATGACTTAGTTTTTTGTGGATATTTATTGATATATGCATAAAATACCTGCTTATAACGTCTGTTATAACGTTTTTTAAAGGTTTTTAATATTTCCTTACCCTTTTTAGTAAGTGGCATCTTACCTCTTTCTACTTAATTTTTTCTTAACAGCTCGTGCTTTCTTAAGCCACTTTATTCTAAGTTTCTTAAGCTGTCGTTTTGTATATTTAGCCATTATTTCCTCCTTTTATGTTTAGTTTTATTAGTTTTAAATGCAATAACAAATATAATCATAGTTATAGTTCCTAATATTATTATAATAATTCCTGCAATTGCTGCAAAGACCCATCCTGCTGTTTTGCATTCAGGTTCTGTAATAATTTCAGGTTCTCCTATTCCTATGTAATCCCACCAATCATATTTCTTTGTTTTTGTCTCTGCATATTTTTCCCAAACTCTGCAATCTGATGGAGTTAATATAGGTTGTTTTTCAATACATTCACTATTTTTACATTCATATCCTTTTTCACAATCATTGTTAATTTTACATTCTGGTGAAATTTCTCCAGAAATACAATCAACTTGATTTTTTTCTGCATTAAAACCACAATGTTCATTAGTATCACAAGTTTCTGATACACTTGTTTCATCTCCACCTGAACTACATTTTAAAATTTGTGTAATATCTTTTGAGCATAATAAAGTATTTGGTGTGCAAATAATATCTGTAAATTCAATTTCAACATTAAAAAAACATGAGTCACTTTTTCCCGATGTTTTATCTTCAATTGTAATTTTACAAGTCCCCTTTTCTGTTATTCCTCTTTTATCACTTGATGCTATCATCTTTGTTGTAATACTTTCAGTATTACCTGCATTAATAGAGATACTTTTTCCAATAACATCAAAATTATTATTATCACAATTTGCTTCAAATAAGAATAATCCTTTTTGATTTCCGATATTCTTTATTTTTAACATATCAACTATTTCTTTTCCTGATTTTTCATCTACATCAGAAACACAATTAACTATCTTAGGTATTCCACTTAATCTTTCTATGCCTAAAAATTTTCCAGAAATTAAAGTTCTTAATATTGGATATTGGGTATATTTAACATCTGCTATTAATGTATTTTGTTCTATTTTTAATGAATTAACAACAAATGGTGCAAATTCATTATTTCTATTTTGCAATGAATTATCTAAATCATTATTATAATCATTCATACAATTTTCATGCTTTTGAACATCTAACAAATCTTTTGGTGAACATCCCGACATATATGTTCTTGATTTGTCAACTCCAATAAAATTACTTGATTTTGATGATGAAATTAAATGTTGAAATTTCCCATCTTTCCATAATATATTATAAGGAACTTGTTTTACACTTGTTGATGCTTTTATTGTTCCTTCAAAACTAATTTCAATATCATCATCAAATCTTACTACTTGATTATCTCTTGTCATAATTTGTGAAGACATTCCAGATGGTTTTATCTCAATTTCAAAAACATCTATTCCTGCTCCAGATATTTGTCCATTTACTGCATATTCCTCTGCAACATAACAAATTAAACTATCACGAGTAAATAAACCCCCTTCAATTAAAGTAACATCAATGGTATTAGTAAGCCCTTTATTTATTTTACATTCATCTAATAAAATTTCTTTATTTTTTTCATAATTATTTGTTATAAATGCATATAATGCTAAACCAAATCTTATTTTACCAGTATTATCATCTCTAATTTTATAAAAAATTTCATTTTGATTTTTATTTAAAGGATATTGTTCTTCAAATTTCAATAAATCTAATTCTATTCTAATACCTTTATCAACTTCCCAACCTTCACCAGTTAATTTTTGATTTAAAGTATCTTTTGGTAATTCAACAACCATATTTTCTGTTCCCGAACCTAATGTTTGAATTATTAATAATTTATCGCCATCACCTAAAATAGTTATATCAGATATTGCAAATATTGTTTGCATAAATCCAGCACTAAATATAATTCCTACACCAACTAATAATATTAATATAAAAACACCAAACTTAGCACCAGTAAATTCACCTCTCACTGCATTAACTAATATAATAAAACTCCCTATAATAACCCCAATCCCAATAATAACCCATCTTACTTTAGCTGAAAATAGTAAAAAACCTATTAATATAGAAGCTATAATAAGTAAAGATGCAAATACAAATGCTGGTATTGCAATAATTCCTCTTTTGTTGTTTATCATTTTATTCTATTATATTAATATATAGGTGTTTATAAATATTATTAATATATGAAATAACTAATAATATTTAATTTTTTATTTTTTTTCTTTTAAATATAAAAAATAATATCCCTATTACAAATAAAATTATAATTGATATTAAAGTATATAATAAAATTGTATTTGTCTTAATTATTGTTCTTTCACAAATATTTGTTTCTTCATTGCATATAAAGTCTTCTGGACATTTTCCTGTTTCAACACATCCAATTAATTCTTTTTTTACACAAACCCCACTATCTTGACAAATATATCCTTCTGGACAACCTAATTCTACACAATTTTGTGTGATATTCTTATAATCTATAGTAGAACCAAGAACAACTAATCCTTCTTTTACATCAAATTTATATTTATAATCTGGTATTTGTATTATTATGTAAGGTCTAATTTTTAATTCTCTTAAATTTTTTAAATCAATATTAATCTTATTTTCTCCAACATTAAATATCATTTCAATATCTTCAATAACTGTTTTTCCCAATATGTCTGTCTTAGTTATTACATAACCACCTTCAAATTCAGTATTATAATTATTAGTTATAAAAATTTTATCATCTTCAACAGAAGGAATTATGAAATCTGGTAAAACAGAAAAAGTATATTCAATTGCATATTCATCTAATCCTCCGAGATAATATCCTGCTACATTTGTGATTTTAAGACTTATAAAATTATTTAATTTAAATTCACTTCCTAATTTCCCATTATAATTTTTATTATTAAAATCAAAATCAACTTCATAGTTCATTATATCTCTTCTTTCATTTATATTATCAGTTCCATCATAAGTTAATCCATTAGAATTAAATGTGCTTTTTCCAATATTAAAATTAGTTTTTGATATAACATCTTCTTTGACTATATGAGTAAATCTAAAACTCCCACCTCTTTCTAAACTTTGATGAGTTACTATTGTTGGAGGATTAAATAATGATGGAATAGTTTCAACAACACAATATCCTTTTTCAAAATCAAAACTTCCCTCTGGACATACAATAGATAAAACTGCTCTACTTAAACATAATCTATCATTTATGTTATAACTTTCTTGTGCTTCACATTCTGTTTTAAAGGTTGTTTTCTTCCCAATATATTCAATAACCCAAATTTGTCCTGCAGGAACAGTATATGATTCTTCAACTACTAAATCAACTAAAATTTCTTCATTTGTTGTTGCACCTATATTTGTATAAATTTTTGCAGGTAATTCATCTAAACAAAACTTTGTAAATTCATCTAATTTATTTATATTAACATTATCTCCTTCTTTAAAAATATAATTATAATATTGTTCATCTGGTTCAATATCACAACCAAATTGCTGTTTGTATAATGGGTTGATTATTTTGCTTACTACTCCTCCTTCTACAGAAGAACCAGACTTGAGTGGTGGGTAAAGAGTAAAACCAATTCTTATCTTATACTTCCCTGCTACATTAACTTCTTGGACTTTTTCTCCTTTAAAATATATAAATGCTTTATTAGATACTGGTGATGGAATAATCTCTAAAATTCCTTCATCTGAAGCTATACCTTGAATTGAACTACGATATCCAAAACCCCCCATTACTTCATTATTTTCACCAACCAAATTAACATTAAAACTTGCACTTCCAAATCTTGGTTGTCCTGTTAATCCCATATAAAGTTTTGTTTTAAATATTCTTTTATCAAAAAATTCTGTTGTTGTAAAAGAAGTAAATGGATTATTATTATTTATTATTTCAAAATCATTTCCACTTATTACTCCTCTATTATGTTTGACAATTTTTATGTGCCAATATTTTGATGTTTGTTCCCATATTGAATCTTCTCTCGGAGCTGAATATATTAATTGTCTTGAACTTAAATCAGTAATTTGATTTGTGCTTTCTCCATAAGGTTTATAGCCGTAATCTGTAGTAACAATAGTTTGCAAAACTCCAAATATTAATACTATTAAAATTAATAATCCAATTGTTAATAAAACATTTCTTGTTGCATGTGTTTTTTTATTCATTTTCTTATTTTATTTATTAAATTAGTTGAAAACATTTTTAGTAAATAAATATCAAAATGTATCATTGTAAAAAATCCAAAATGTTCTTTCCATATTTTAAAAGGGTTATTTATTGTGTTTATTTTAATCATTTTATTCTTCTGTAAATTATAAAAATTATACTTATAATAATTAACAATATACCAATAGAAATTAATGATATTACTAATACTGAATAATTTTTTGTTTCTTTTATTAATTTAACTATTTCATCATTTTCTTTTTCTATTTCATTTGTAGCAATAATTTTTTGCTCTTCTAATTTTATTTTATGTATTTCAAGTTTTTCTTTACATTCATTTTCAGTTTGAAAACCATTAAGTAACTCACGAGAAAAAACACAAAAATATTTTAAAGTTTTGTCATCTCTAATAATGTTAAAATACCAGCCACCTTCATTTAAATATTTCTTTTGTTTATTTAAAGAATTTAATGTTTGAGAACAATCATAATAATTATCATATTCACCACTATTTAATCCACAATTAAATTTTATTTCGTGTATGCAATCATTATTAACATTCCAACAATCTTCTTTATATAAACATAATGCTTCTTTGATGCTTCCATATTTTTCTACCATAGACTCTCTATTTTCATTTGTAATATATGAACCAGAAAAAAACCTGCATTTATCACATCTTGTTAAATCAATTTCCCATTCTAATATTCCTGCGGAAGGAGCAATACATTTATATAAATTATCATTTAAACAGCCAATAGAACCAGATAAACATATGCTTCCAGGTGACAATGCTTCTTCTTTAATGCTCATAATAAATATACTACTAATAATTAAAAAGAAACCTATTGTCCCTAAACTCCAATAAATTACATTATTTTTTTGTTTTTTATTCATTTTCCTATTTTATTTAATATACCACCATATATAAATATTATTAATATATGGAATGTCTAAATAAACATTATAATTATCAATGATATTAGTCCAGTTCCAATTGTTGATATTGCAGCACCTGCAGGAAGTTTATTTAAATACAAATAATATGAACCAACACCTAAACTTACCCACATAAACATTATAATTAATAAATAAGGAAAATTAATTTGCCCTATTTTTTTAGAAGAAACTAACTTAATAAATAACTCTGTAATGAAACCAAACGTTCCTACATCTACTTCTACTGTTAATATCCCTTGTCTCTTAGCTCTATCTGTTGCTATAATATTAGTTATATATGTGTCAGGTTTAATATCTTCAGGTAATTCTATTGTAAACTGAACAGCAGTTTTAATTTCTAAACCAAGTGGGAGTGTAAATTGTGTTTCATCAAATTCTATATAATCACATAAATCACCATCACAAGAAAGAGTAATTGTTTGTGATTCTTCTCCTAAATTTTCAAATATTAAATCTTTTGTTCTTGAACTTTCTTTTGCCATTCTGAATTCATATTTTCCTGAACCTGTTTCTGTTGACATTGCCCATAATGCTTCTCCTGCTTCTTTTACTGTTATTCTTGCATTTCCTCCTACACCTGGTGGTGCTGGTGGAATTACTGAAGTATCAACTGTAAAACTTTGTGTTGTTATATTAGTATTTCCAGAAGTATCATTAACTTGAACATGAACAATATAATTACCATCAGTTGAAACATCAAAACTTGTATTTGCACAATTTATTATTTCAACTGCATCAATGCCAATACTTGCACCCAATGAAGTAGTTATTGTATAATTGCAATAGCTAATACCAAAATTATCACCAGTTGTATTATCAGAAATATTAAGTGAAATATTTGTTAGTATTGATATTGTGCCTGTTGGAGAAATTATAGTATTATTTGGATTAATCATGTCAAAAATAAATGTTATTTGTTCAGTATTGTTCATATTATTAGCAGTATCATTGCATATAAATTTCGCAGTATAGTTATTTGATGTTAAGTTATTAATAGTATAACTAACAAAACTTGAATTGAAACTTGTCATATTATAATAATTAATCCAATTGTCTAAAGTAAAATTACAATGTGATAAATCATCATCTGATGTTATATTAAAATCTAAATTAACACCATCTTCTAAATTATATGTTTTATTTATTGGTGTTCTTATAATAATATCAGATAGAACTTCAATTGTAAATGTAACTTGTTCTGTGTCATTTAAATTACCTGAGCTATCATTAGCATAAAATCTGAATGTATGTGAACCTTCTGATAAGTTTTGTTCTTGCCAAGTGTTATTTATATAAGTTACATTATCTGTTCCATTGTAGAACCACAAACTATCCCAGTCATCTGAGGTAAAGTTTACTGCAATATTGTTTATATTATAAGTTATATTTTCTGGTGTTATTATTACTACTGATGGAAATGCAGTTGATATATAACTTAAACCTAACCCAGTATTATATAAATCTGATAATTCTGCATGACTTAAACTTCTATTCCAAATTCCAATTTCATCAAATACAAAATTAGCTCCAGTGGTTACAGAATCTAAACTATCTTTATCAAAAAAAGTAATATTATGACTATTAAAACTCCAAACTTTATTGTGTTCTTCTAATTTTGCGACACCATTTGAATATAAAACAGCAGAAGTTGAATTAAGTATAACAGTAATCATCTCCCACCCTCCTTCAACAAAATTATAATAACCCCCAATTCTATCTGAATCACCATTAGTTTGAATAACTAAATCTAAGTCTACAGTATTACCCATACCCAAAATATAACTACCCATTAACTCATTTGTTTGAGCATTTGAAGAAATCACACCAGCAAATCCAGCAGTGCTATTAAACCAGAAGTTAAGTGTAAATCCATCCCAGGTGCTGTCTCTATTCATACTCAAATTAGTTTTTATTCCATCTTCTCCTGTAGCAATTGCAGCATAACCAGAATTTATTCTTCCAACAACCCATTGTGTATTCGTAAGACCTGTTAAATTATTAATACCAAAACTATCATTAGATATTGTTCCTTGATTTTCATCAAGTTTCCAATAACCCTCTAAACCAACATTAAAACTATCCTCCCAAGTTGCCCACTCATCAATTTTAACACCAAAGAAAGTTGGTTTCCAATCAATATCTTCTCCCGCTTTTTTATATCCTGTTAATTTTATAATATAATCTCCATTAAATTTTTTCTTTGGGTTAAATTTTTTCCATACAGGAATTTGAACTATGTGTTCCCCTGTTTTACTTTCATGACATATCTCTGAACTATTCAAACTAATTTCACATACTGTTTCAAAATCTTCTACTATTAAATCATCATATTTCTGTATATATTCAAATCTATAATCTAAATTCTTTTTTTTAGTTGTATGCAAATCTTCAAATTCAACAAAATCTAAAAAATTCTCTTTATCTGAATTAGAACTTATATTCCAAATTGCATAACAAATTTCTGAACAGAAATAAGAATTTTCTTCTAAAATAATAGTAGCTAATTTGTTATTATCACTGTCACTAATTACTGCAATATTTCCATTTACATTTTTTTTATTTGTATCAGGTGCAATTATTAAGTTAGCTAAAATTAAAATGCTAAATAAAATTCCAGCAATTATTTTATATTTCATATTCAAAACAATCTATATCCTCCATATCTAATTTACAATATCCTGAATCATCAAATGTTACTGCAAAAGTGTGATCTATTGTTTCATTTATTGAAATTATAATCATCTTACATTCAAAACCATACATTTCTGACATTTTACAATACCATCTGCTATAAGTTTCACAATCTCCACCACGAATTAAGATTTCGGAAAAACTTAGAGGTTCTAAACTTTCTTTAGTCAAATTATAAACAAAAATTTCTTTTATAAAATCATTTAAACAATGAGAAGAATTTAAAAGATTTGTTGTATTGCATTCTCTTATTATTATTTCTTCATTTATATCTCTTTTTGTTTTGTCTGAATCTACAATTAAAATTAGAAATAAAAAAGATAAACATAAGAAAACTAAAACTTTTTTCATCTAAAATGCCTCGTTTTTTCCAAATAATTTTCCCTTATAAATTGCATAATATAAAAAGATTGATGCAACTATTATTCCTCCTGCAATTATTAAAACGATTTCATTTGAAAAGAATCTTGATAAATCTATTATTAAGTTATTTATCATATGCATTACCCAAAATAATACAAAACTTCCACTTATAATTGTTAAAAAACCCCCCATTGTCCAAAAACCAAATACAACTAATTGCGCAGTTTCTGAATCGGGATAAACACTATTATGCCATCCAACACCGAATAAACCAACTATTAAACAAATAAGTATTGAAAATATCATAAAATTTACAGAATTCATATTTGTTTTTCTTGCAATTACTCTTAATGTAAATATAAATAATGCTATTACAAATGCAGCACCTAAGTTTTCTGCAACTGGAATTAATGCTGCTGAAAAAATTGTGCTATCAAATGCAGTAAATTGTTGAGGTAGAACTGCCAACCCAGTAAATGATTGCTTTTTTAATAAAAAACTAATTAAACCAAGAGAACTAAAAATAATAAATGATAATAATGTTAATTGAAATATTGTAAATCTCTTAAAAAAACTTGCACCTGGTTTTCCACCTAAAGAAACAAAACCTAATGAATTCCCATATTTATCATCACCTTTTGTAATAAGTAATTCTATAAAAAACAATAAAGATATCCCAATAAGAAACCCAATTCCTGCAATTTCATAGAATTGAAATTGTCTTAATATGTTTGGGTCTCCAAAACCACCTCTTAATAAACTTATTGTTTGTGGAACTAATAACATTATGGTTATTAAAATAGTAGAGAAAACTAACATTCTGATAATTCTTGTTTTTTTATTTATCATATTAAACTATATATAACACATTATTTAAATATTATTAATATTTATAAATTTATTTATTTTTACGTTTTCCAAATTAATATTTAATTTCATAGATTTTATCAGGACTTCCCAAATCTTTCCCATTTTCTTCATTTAATAATAAATCTCCCCTTGCATCTCTATCTATAAATACTAATTTAATATTATCATCTTTATTCAAATCAATAAATACAGTGTAATCTAAATTAAATCTATATATAATATTATTAACTAATGATACATTAAAATCATAACATTTATCATAATTTTTATATTTTTCAGGTTTTTCTATTTGAATATAATTAGTAATCACCGATATGATATTTCCTCTCCATGATATACAAAATATTGGTTTATTAAAATTTTTAGAAAATGCTTTTATTGTTAATGTTTTATTTTCACCAAAAACTCCTTCATGTGAAACTTTAATATCGTCAGGTGTCTTTAATGCTAAGATAATTCTCTCCATATTATAAGTCAATGCATTTATATTCAAATTATATGTATAATAATTTTGATTATCTATATTAGTATTTGATATTGAAACTGTTTTATTAAATGGAATTTTTTCTAATACTGCACCATTGATTAAAGTTTCACCAGTTCTATAAATATCATTACCTAAATAAATTGTATAATTAGTTGCTATTGGAATATTTTTTTCATCAATAGCTAAAATACTTATATTTTTGTAACCAATAGATAAACTTTCATTAACTGGTTTTTCATATTTAAAATATAAATAACAAAATGAAAACAATACAAAAATAAAAAATATAAATAAGAAAATTAAAGATTTATTCATTTTCTTAACTTTGTCCATATGGATTAATTGTTGGTGCAAATGATCTATCTTTTTGTTTAATGTCTTGACCCTTTTTTAACATATCTTCAAATATTTTTTCCATACGTGAAATTGTTTCAATAGATATTTCACCATCACCCAATTCTTTCAATAATTTAGTTTTTCTATTTGAACCTTCTCTTATAATATCTTTTTCTACATTTTCTAAATTAATTTCTTCAGTAATTCTCATAAGTATTTGACCATATGAAGATTTCTTTAATGACTCAGGAAAATCTTCTGGTGTTGGTGGTAATAATATTTTACGAGTTTGTTCGTTTGACCAATCCCCCATAGGCAATGTTTTTATTTTTGAATTTTCAACAACTACTTTTTGATTTTCTATAATTTCACCTTTTTTTAATTTCTTTAATTTATTATAATTAATATCTCTTGGTTCAAAAATAATTAAACTTCTTTTATCACCTTTAATTATATCTACTTCTGCTCCAGATGAATATCCATTAGTATGTTGTGTCATATAATTATCTATTCTTATTTCTTGTTTTGGTTCTTCTATTTCTTGTGTTTTTAATATAACTAACCAAGTAGTTAAACCTATAATAACCCCAATCCCGAGAGTTGCTAATATTATTGTAAATATCATATTATTCTAACTCCTTTGGGGTTTCTTTTTTAAGTTTAAGTGCTTCTTTTTTCTTTGTTTTTGTAATTTTTTCAGAACTTCCTAATAAAGGAAAATTCCTCTCAATAATTTCTTTATCTGGTTCGTCTTCTGGATCAGAAGCTAATGATTTTAAAGCATTCATAACTTCTGAGAATGATGGATCAATTAAAACATCTCTTAATTCATTTGGGTAATGAGTATTAATTAAAATATATACAATTCCTTTTTTCATTTCATCATTATATAATGCAGGTGCAACATATACATATATTCTTGATTTAACTGCTTTTCCAAAATGAACAAATTGCTCTTTTATACAACCTTTCAAATGATTCATATAATGTTCATTTGTTAATGCACTTTTAGCAATTCTTCTTAATTCATCTAAACTTGCAGGTTTAGGTTGTTTACTTATTTCTTTTTTATGCTCTTTTAATTCTTTAAGTTTATACATTAATTCAAAACTATAAAACCCTGCAGTGCAAATTATTGCTACAACTGCTCCTAATAATACTACATAGATTAATTTAAACTCGGGAACTTGATATTTTACAATCCCTAATATAATTAAAGAAAAAACTCCAATTATTATACAAAATATTCTTAATAATTTTTCAGATTTTGTTTTTTCTTCTTTCTTAGCTTCTTCAAGTTGTATTTCATCTACCATCGTTTAATATCTTTTAATTTATTTTCTTTTTTATGATAAAAAATTAAGATTACAAGTAATCCTGAGATTGCTGCAAATAATGTAAATAACATACCAAACACAAGAACTCCAGAAGAACTTTCTTTTTCACTAATAATTGTATCTACCTTCGTTTCTAAATTTGCAACAGAGTTATTTGTAGAATTAAAGATAACTTCAATATTAGCATCTCTTGCTTTTTGTATATTATCCATTAGCTTTTGATTATCACCTAATTCAAATAAATATTCAAAAATTCCATTAACCATTTCTTGTGTAAATGTTACATTAAATTCTGAATTTGATTCATTAATATATTTGTAAACAACTTGTGGTTCTGTATTACATACATTAGGATTTTCATTACAAAACTGAGTAATAAATTCAATTAATCCTTGAGAAGAAGTAGTTGAGCTATCAATATTTGCATAATTTATATATATACTAAAATTCTCTATCATATTATTGAAATTTCCTAAAATAATAACAGTTTTATTATATGTTTTATTTGTTTCCTCTGTTATTGTAATTTCTGGATGAATTGTATAAGGGACATTTTTTGCATATCCTGGAGATAAATCAAAACTATTTGTTAAAAAACTAAACCAACTACCAATAAGTGTAACATTTTTTGCAATTTTATTTCCAACATTTGTTATTGTAATAACCCCATCTTGATACGCATAAAAATCCATATTATAATTGCGATTTGATATATGCACAGAAAGATTTGTTTGTTCATAATCTGCTCCAACAATTAAATGTAATTTAGTATTTAAATCTGGGTTAGAAATTAATCCTTCATCATCAAGAACTGTAATTTTGCAATTACTTGTAAATTGTATTGCTCTTCTTGTTCCATAATAATCAAATTGTTCTGGATAATTAAATTTTTTAGTATAATTTGTATCTTCTGCAATTACTGCTAAATTTTCTGTAGTCCCTGCAATTCTTAATTTTATTTCATCACTTACATGATTAATCCAATTAATGGAATCACCCTTTATTAAAATTAAATTGCATACATCAAAACCAGTATAATAATCAACATTAACTAAAAATGTTTGATTACTTGTTCCTAAATTAGTTTCATAATATCCAATAATTTCAATTTCTTCATTAATGACACTATCTGTTATGACTGTAGCATTTATTTGAACTGTTTTTCCTGATTGTAATAATGAAATTGGACTCATAGTAATATAGGAATTAGATTTGAAGGAAATATTAAAAAAACTAAATGGTTCTTGATTTGATAAATTGAAAGTAACTGGGACATTTATACCAATTGTTTTATTCATTGATATTACACTATTATCAGTTACTTGAATGCCATTTGCAGATATAAGAGGAATTAATAACAATACAAAAATAAATAAATTATATATTTTTTTCATCTACATCACCTGTTTTATCTTTCTCTTTTAAATCCATTTTCATATTATGATTTGCCCATTTAGATAATTCTCTAATTCCAAAACCTAACTCATCTCTAATAATTTCTCTTATTTGTTTATCAATATTTTCACTTGCTCTTTTATTTTTCTTTTTCCATTCATCCCAATTACTAACTCCAAATTCTCTAAAAAACCATTTTTCTGCTTCTTTACTAACCATTAGATTTTTACTTTTAATATAGTTTTTCCATAAGTTATATAATTCTAAATTAGATGAAAAACTAATTTTCAATGGGTATTGTATAACTATATTCCCACAAGGGAGAATTTTTTGTGTTTTTTTAACTCTTATTGGCATCTTATTTTCTCATATATTAATTAATATTATATATTAATTACAGTATTTAAATCTTTTTATTGAAAAAAACTATTAATTTTTCTGTAATCTATACAAAATAATGAATAATATAAATACTACTATTAATGCAAGAAATGAATAAATTATTATATTTAAATTATCTTCAATAAAACTTTCTGTTTTTATTGCAGAACCTTCTGCTCTAAATTGTAAAAAATCAAAGAAATCTGAAGTTTTTAAACTAACATAAGTATAATTTTTTATTTCTTTAAAACTTTGTTTTGCAATAATTTCAATTGCTATATTATCTAAATTATCTTGTTTTTCAATTAAAAATGCTTTCTTATATTTTCCAACATCTGTTCTTATAGTATCACCTTCTTGAAATGAAATATTTTTAATAACATTTATATTTAATTTATCTACATCAATATGAACTCCTTCAAGACTAAATGTATCTACTAATACTAAATATTTTCTACCAAAAACCCAACTTTCATCAGATGTAACTATAGAATATGATAAATTTATTACATCAGTTTTTGGTGTTGATGTCCATCCACTACCAGTAGATGATAATGTAGTTGCTGTTGTAGGTGAATAATCTGTATTAAAACTTTGAATTTTATATTTTCTTGCCCAACTTTCTTTATACCAATCAGGAATATATTTTATATCTATAGTCATATTTCCTGAACCACTAAAACTTTTTGTGAAATTAATTATTTGTCCAGCTTTTAATTTATTTAATGTAAATGTTGAATATATTTTTGTTTGAGAATTACTCCAACTTAAAAATACATCATAAATATCATAAGATTTAGTATTATTTATTTCATAAATTAAATCACTTTTATTATTATAAACAACAATGTCTAATGCAGTTGAATTTACTGCTTCTAAACTTACATTCCCTAAACTTGCTACAATTCTTGAATTTGAGATATTATAACTTAATTCAGTGCAGTTAAAAAAATATGATTCTCCAATATTTAAGTTTACTTCTTGTGAAAGAACCCCTAATCTAAATAATTGTGTGTCTAATTCAGTCCAAGTTTTATTTATTGTGCAAGTATCTTGGCAGGTTGTTGTAAATTGGCTTGTTCTTATTAATTCATTTGGAACATTACAAGAAATGAAAGCATTTACTCCTTTTTCATCACTAAAATAAGAAGAATATTCAAAAACCTGTATCATATTGAAAATTAGTATATCTTCATCAGCAGGAACAAATAATGTGTTTAACATATTTTTTTCGCCATGTCCTAATTTTTGTTTTAATGAAACAATATTTGAATCATTTATACAGACAAATTTAGTTGAGTTTTTTAATGCATTATCTACAAAAACTTTTGCTTCATAAGTAGTTCCTTCTGTGCAAGTTGATGGTGTTGTTAATCTAACCCAAGAGTTTCCATCTGTGCAGGTTGCATTATTTTCACTAATAGTGCAATCAGTATCTTTGTCATCAAAACTAAATGTTGAAGGTTTTTCAAAAACTAAACTTCCTGAATAAATTAAAATTATTGTAGAATTAACAGAGTAATCAGGATTAACATTTCCTCTATCTGAATATAGAGTTGTAAGTGTTCCAGCACTAACTATATTCACAAATAAGAAAATCATAATTATACTTATTACTATGTTTTTTGTTGTCATAGTTTAACCTATAAGAAAGGTTACATATTTTAATTAATTTTATTTAATTAGAATACATAACCTTTCTTTTTTTCAAAAACACTCCAACTATTGTTATTCCTAAAAACCCAATCACAAGATAATGCCAGTATTTTAAATAACTCTTTATTCTTTGAGTTATAGTTATTTTACTTCCATTATTAATCTCGTTTTGTGCCTCTATAAATAACTGCTTTGATTGTTCTAATTGATGCAGGGCTTCTCCTAAATCACCATTCATTATTGCAGTATCAGCTTGCTCATAGTGTTCAATTGCACCACTTAATGAATCTGTTACTAAATAGGGTAATTCTTGTAATTGCTCTTTTAGTCTATCAATCTTAGTTGTTAATCCAGCACTTCCAGTATTTATTGATGCATTTAAGTCAGCAAGGGTATATGCACCGAAATTGCTTTGACTAAATAAAGAGTCATTAATTTCATACAAAGTTCTGTTAGTATCTACAACTATTCCAAAAATATCTGTTAATGTAGCATTTATTTCATTAATAGTTATGTTAATTGCTTGAACTGTTGCATTTATTAACTCTATCATAGTATTTACTGATTCAATTGTTGTGTTAATTCCTTCTGCAAGTTGATAAATTTCATCAAGTCTTGTTCTAATGTCAGTAATTGTTACAGTGCTTCCTGTATCTATTGTTACAACATCATTAACAGTTAAGTCTTGAATTGTTGGATTTGGGTTTCCTTTTGCATTTCTTTCCCAAATTGGATAATATCTTGCATTTACTGTTATGTCTGGTGTTTGTGTATCAAAACCCGTAAAGTTAAATCTTGCAGTTGCTATTATTGTCCAGTTCTCTCCAATATCCATTTGATTTGGCTCATAGATTAACATATCACTCTCTACACCTGAAATTTCACCTTCAACATCAATCCATTTTGCTACTTTTGGATTTTTTGGTGCTTCTATTTGAAATCTTGGTTTATCAATTATATAACCTCCAGTGTTGTTTATAGATATATAAAATTTCTTTTCTTGTGAACCCTGATATACTGTGCTATCATCTGTTGCTATATCTATTATGAATGCAGATGTATTTCTAAAGTTTATTGTGAAGAAACTTAAATTTGTTCTTATTTCTCCATAGTTATCATCTAAGTCATAATAAACACTTGTGCAGTTAATATCAAGAGTATCATCTACTCTAATGTCATCAAGTTCTATTGTTGTTTTTAAAATTCTTTGGTGTGCTCTGTAAACATAGTTAATTGGATATTCAAACATATATCTATCACTATCTGTAGTTATTGCAGTTGTTTGTGGTAATGTTTCTAAAAATGTATATCTTGTTGCATTATTATCATAATAACAAGTTAACATTCCTTCATCACCTTCTCCTGATTGGTTTGGTAAATAATTCATAGGTGTTGGCTCAACTTTGTGAATTATTATTAATTCTGTATTAGTTGCTGGTAAATCAAAAGAATTTCCATATTTCATATTCACTGGATAATTTCTCCCACCTTCTCCAAGCTCAATCTCTGTATTGAAAATGTCTGAAGGATCTATTGCTACAAATGTTATATTTGCATTATCAGTTATTGCAGTTCTTAATTCTACAACTGAAAGATTTCCTGTTTGTGTTGTTGCTGTATCACTATTATTAACTCTACAAGAATATTTATCACTTCCTGAGCAATTTGCTATATCTCCTGCTATTGTGCATTGAGAACAATCTACCCAAGTCCAATCTGAATATTTTGTGAAATTTAAATCTTCTGTTGTTGATAGTGTAACTGTTATGTTATGTGTGTCTGTTTCTGAACTCCAAAAATTAAGCTGGTCTGTCGTATATGTGCTAATCGTAGCTTGAACTAAAGTCATCAATACGATGTTCAACAAAATCAAAGTTATTAGTATTGTTAGTTTTTTCATTTTTTTTGACCTCCCTGAATTTAGATATGAAAACGAAAAAAATAGCAACTAAAATAGTTGCTAATGTTATTCCGAATATGAATAATAATGTCTTATAATTAAACTTATCATTTTCCATAATTTTTGTATCTTCATAAATTTCTTTTGCTTTTTTATATCCTTCATCTGGATTAATATTATTTTTCTTTATTTCTTGTTTTATATCTTCAATTGAACTTACAGCATCTGTAATTAAATAAACTTGTTCTTGTGAATATTCTTTTGAATCTATTAATCTATTAATTATATCAGTTAAATCATTTTGAAAAGTTGTGATATTATTTAAAATATTCCAAGTTGTAGAATTTATTTCATTTATTAATATTTTTATATCGGAAGTTGTTTCATTTATAACCCCAACAGTTTCATTTGTTTGTGCATTAAGCATACTCCACACAATGCTATTCCCTTTACAAAAAGTATCTAATGTTGAACCTGAAAAATGACAAACTCCAGCGTTTTCTACTGTTAAATTACCTTGCCATTCACCACTTCCAGTTGAAATTATATCTGGATTTTCAATAGAAGTTCCAATTTCATCATAACAATTTGTATATATTACAGTTGTGCTATTATCTGCTGGATTTGCATTTTTATCTAAAACAGTTAAAACAAACAAAAGTTGATTTAAACTTATTATTATTCCACTGCTTCTTATATCACAAGCAGAGATAAATGAAAGTAATGTAAATGTAACTCTTTCTGTATCATTAATATTTCCAGCACTATCATTTGCATAAAATATAAATGTATATGTGTCGTCTTCTGAAAAATTTTGTTCTATCCAAGTATCATTAATATAAATTGTATCTCCTGTCCCATTGTAGAACCATAAGGTGTCCCAATCATCTGATGTGAAATTTATTGTAATATTTCCTTCATTATATGTTTTTGACTTAGGAGAAATAATAGTTACTCCTGGAAATATTGTATCTGAAATAAATACAACACTTGAAGTTCCTTCATTTCCTGCACTATCATTGCAATATAAAGTTCTATTGTTTGTGCTTTCTGTTGTTATAACTTCTGTAAAATTTATTTCCATGACAACAGGGGTAGAATTTATATCCCCATTATCATTTGAATACCAACAACTATCCTTATTTACTTCTGTAAATGTGTAATTAAAATCACCTTCTCTTGTAGCATAAGTTGCATTTAATGGTGTAGTTATTGACATAATAGGAATTATTGTATCTTGAATAAATGTTGTGCTTACTGTTTGTTCATTTCCAGCAGTATCATTCATCCATAAAGTCCAATTATTTAAATTTTCATCTGAAGTTAGTGAAGTAAAGTTATCACCACAAGTTTGAAATGATATATTTGTATCTCCATTATCTTCCGACATCCAAACTGAGTTACAGTTTATTTCTGTCCAAGTATAGTTCATTTCAACTATCTGATGATTATAAGAAGCAGTTGGATATGTAATTTCAATAATAGGAAATATTGTATCAATTACAAATGTAACTTGCATTGTATCATTTAAATTTCCTGCTGTATCATTTGCATAAAATATAAATATATGCTGTCCATCTGATAAATTCTGTTCCATCCAAGTATTATTAATGTAGGTTATGTTGTCTGTTCCATTATAGAACCACAAGTTCTCAAATTGGTCTGCTGTAAAGTTGATTGAGATATTATTTCTTCCATAAGTTGTATTTGTTGGAGAATAAATTGTTAGAACAGGAAATATTGTATCTTTAACAAAAACAACACTCGCAATTCCTTCATTATTCGCTGTATCATTGCACCACAAAGTCCAGTTATTACTTCCCTCAACAGATTCAACATCTGTGAAATTATTTCCCATAAGAATAGCACTTGAATTTGTATCTCCATTATCTATAGAATACCAGCAACTATCAGGATTTGTTTCTATAAATGTATAATTGAGTTCTGAAACATTTAAACTATAAGTTAAGTTCTCTGGGTATAATATTGTCATTATAGGAGGAGTTACTTCCAGAGTATTATTAATTGTATAATATCTTAATTCTTCTTCACTTGTATTTATATTTACTGAAAAATTAGAATAAGATATCCAGTAATAACTCCAAGTATCATTTGTTAAGAAATCAACACTTGTGTTATATTTTCCTGTTGTATATTCTTCTGCAGTATAGTTTGTGTTATTAATAAATAATAGAACAGTTCCATTTGTATTTAAAACATCAACAGTAAAGTTCCCAACACCACTTGCTTCATGACTTCCATTATTATCTGCATAATTTGAGAAAGTAGGA
>Ga0180007_10001708_pt1 | contig 28263 bp, 28 predicted proteins | sample MM_PC_MetaG_FD_121122 | JGI IMG/M metagenome (GOLD analysis project Ga0180007, IMG submission 121122) | Groundwater microbial communities from the Aspo Hard Rock Laboratory (HRL) deep subsurface site, Sweden - MM_PC_MetaG | ecosystem: Environmental > Aquatic > Deep subsurface > Groundwater... | reverse complement strand
CTCCTATCATCAAACAGATAAACACAATAATAACATTCTGCATAAATATTAGCTCTCAACTCCCTATACAACGATGATCTTCACAGATTCTTAATCCAAACAACAAGCCCTTATTCCTAATCTGCGTCATCTGCGGATTTTATTCTCCCGATAAAAGCCATTCGACAACAGGCACCACCCGAACCCATTCAGGCAAATCAAGGCCTGATTCCACATGATCGACAATTAACAGACTGCCATGATCTGATAAAGATAAAACGTCTTCCCCGCCCTTCTTGGACCGATAATTGTCTCTTTCATAAGAAAACTTTATATATTTATTTTCCTTATTGCGAGGAAAATACTCAGCATATCTGCCCCCAGATGCCGGGTACATACCCATCGTTCAATGATCTGCGGGAAACTGTGAAATCTGTTTTTTCAGTTTCCCAAGGTTTTAATTTTAGGCACCAACCATTCAACCTCGTCAAGAATGCCGAGGTCCAAACTATTAATGGGTTTCCTGACCTTCGGATTTATATCCAGACGGTCCCCGGCAAAGCTTACCAAAGATAGGATCATAAGCTAACTCTTTTTTCCACTGAGAAAACAGACTCTAATGTATGTTTTGGTTTAAAGCCTGTGGCCAGCATACGATGATTGTCAAAAACAAGATCATTAGCCAGCTTATCGTAACATGAATGAAGCCATTTTCGTTTACTCTTAAACACCAACCCTGCCATACGGGTCAATAACCAGACCAAAGGCAATGGAACAGTTACGACAAAACGATCAGGATGATAGTGCGATTTTTTGAACGTTTCAATGATAAGCTTAAATGAATAGGGCTTTTCATCACACACATTATAGACATGGCAATATCGATCCCCAAACGTTTCACTATTACTAATGAGATACTCGATAAAATCCACAAGATTCTGTCGTGAGACAGCAGACATCATCTGAGTCCCTCTACCAAATCGAATATATACTGTTTTTCTAGGAGCAAAAACTCGTCGGTCCAAATTCAAACTCCATTCAGAATCATACACCGGCGCAAGACGCAAAATATCAAGTTTTTTTAATTTTCCAGAATCATGCAACGCTATCAAGCGTTTTTCAGCATCTAATTTACTGTGGGCGTAATCACTTGAAGGCTTGAATTCTTGGTCTTCTGTTCTTGCAAATGTAATATAATCTTCACCGTATACAGATATTGAAGATAAAAAAATAAAATGCACATTAGGATTAGCTGCAATTGCGATTTTTGAAAGATTTTCAGTTGCCAGGCTATTGACCCTTATGTATTCTTCTGAGTCAATACTTCCAATTTTTTGGTGGGCAATACCTGCACAATGAATTACAAATGCGGGGCAGTATTTTTTAAAAACTCTCTCTAATGAGCTGTTATCTGTTATATTTCCTTTAACCGGAATAAAATTTTCTTTCAAATCAGAATAAGCAACATTATCAAAAGCAATTATAGTATAATCATCAGAACAAATAAAACACAATTTCTGTCCAATAAAACCAGAGCTACCAGTTATTAGTACTCTTTTCATTTAATTACCAATAAGTTTACTATATAATCTCATAGTTTTTGATACAACAATTTCTTCAGAGAACTCTTCTTCCGCAAGTGCTCTGCCACGCGCTCCCATAATCTTTCGTAAATCAGTATCTTTAATTAATTTTTCCAATGCGTCAGCCAATGATTTAGCATCATGCGGTGGTACCAAAAGACCATTTTGCCCATCATGAACAATTTCTCTGCAACCCGGAACATCAGTAGCTACTATTGGCCGACCGCAGGCAGCAGCCTCGATGAGAAACTTAGGGACGCCTTCACCATATGTAGTCGGTAATGAAACAATATGGGAAGAAGAAAAAATTCCAGCCATATTTTCCTGATATCCCCACCATTCAACAATGCCTTCATCATTCCATCTTTGCAAAATACATTCTGGAATTGATTTTGGATTTTCAATATCAGGTTTACCAACTAACACAATTCTGCATTTAACACCTTTAGAATGCAGAATTTTTGCGGCATCAACTAAATCGCCAACTCCCTTATCCCAAAGCATTCTTCCAGCAAGAAGAACTGTTATGACATCACTATGTTCAGGCGTGATTTTAAACAATGACATATCAACACCCGAACCTTTTATGAGCTCTGTTCTTTTTTTATTGACAATACCTGAAGAAATAAACAAATCCTGATCTTCAGGATTTTGAAAAAGACCAATAGTTGATTTTGAATAAAAAATTATTTTGTATATCAAAAGAAAAATGCGTTTGATAAAAGATGCTTTAAGGCCTTGATTTACAAAGATATAACCAAGTCCAGCCAGAGCATTAACAGTAAAAGGGACACGAGTAACCATTGCAGCTATAGAGCCATAAATAACGGGCTTAACAGCAACATGATGAACAATATCAGGTCTTTCTCTACGATAAATCTGTACAATTTCAAGCAATGAACGTAACTCTTTAAAAATATTCTTCCCCTTTCTTTTTAGCTGAATGGGAAGTACCCTAAAGCCTTCACTTTCAATCCGATCCTGATGCTTATTTACCCTTGTGACGACAATAACATCATTACCAGCATCCATATACGCTCTTGCAATTGGACGGCGGTGTGTCCAGAAATACCAATCTTCTGTTATAAAATAAATAATTTTCATGACCCCACCGCTATAGTCTCGTAATGTATGTATAGCAAGCACTACCGAGATATTTGTGTAAACAATTTCTTGCCTCAAGCGATATTGATAGTTTAAAAATATCACGACTCCAGTAAAATAATCCGGTAGGGAAAAAACTTTCTATTATCCACCCGTTTTTTTCAAATCGCTTTTTCCACGAGTTGGGGTGAAAATATACGATCTCTGATATAAAATTACCCCTTTCACCATGTCGAGGAGAATATAATAATAATAATAGAGCATTTAGCATATTAATTTTTCTACTTGTATACACCTCATTTGGTGAAGTGACACTTAGTCGTTGTTTTTTAAATATATTTAAAAATTTTTTAGTTGTTATATTTAATATTAAAAAAAAGATAGATGGGTAATGAAGGATAGACGTCCAAATTCGCCAGGAATGTGATGGTAAAATATGAATACAAAATCCATCTTTTTTTAAAACTCTCTTGATTTCATCTTGAAATGATTCAAACTGTTTAATGTGCTCAAGCACATTCGATGAAAAAATAACATCAAACGATGAATCTTCAAATGGGATTGCCTTACCGTCGTACTCTATGATATCAGTGATTTTATTAGCATACAAACTATTCTGGATATCAATTCCTTTGGCTTCTTTTGAAATTTTTTTTAAAATATTCAATTGATATCCATTACCGGAACCTATTTCTAAGACTTTTTTATTACCAAGGTCAATTTTTGATAACTTCAAACTGTTTATTATCTCAAAATGCCGAACACTATGAGACCAGTCCTTTAATGTTTCAAGATCCATTTTATTATCAGCCTTTTTATTACATTCATATCAAAATAACCTAAATCATATAATTAAACTAAATAGTTGAATAAAATAGAAAAAGTTAGTAAGCGCTCAATAAACCCCATCTACACAATACATTAGATCCATGTAATAAAGAGCCGATAAAAAAAAGGAGGCTCAAGATGAAACGTGGATCAAGTCGGAGTTACAAAAAGCGTCACTACTGGGAAAGCCACTTTAAAAATTGGCAGGCCAGTACACTCAGCCAGGCCCAATACTGTCGTCAAAACGAACTCAGCTCCAAATCGTTTACATACTGGAAGGGTAAACTATCCAGGCCCGATGAAGAAATTCGATTTGTTCCGGTTCCGTTTGTGGCAGATCAACCCAAGAAATTCGGTACGCGGCTGAACGTGGTGGTCAACGACCGATATTTAATTGAGGTTGGTGATGGATTTACTCCGGAAACTTTAAAACAGGTGCTCCGTGTGCTTGAGGCCGCAAGATGATGCTTTCCTTTGAAGGCATGCGTGTTTATCTGGCCCTTGGTTATACGGATATGAGAAAATCTATTAACGGGCTGTCGGCACTGGTCAGTTACCAGATGAATCTGAGTCCACTATCCGGCAATTTGTTCGTGTTCACCAATCGCAGGAAAAACATCCTTAAAATCCTGTGTTGGGATAGGAATGGTTTTTGTCTCTGGCAGAAGCGTCTTGAGAAAGATGTTTTCAAGTGGCCCAAGAATGAAAAAGAGGTTTTAGACATCAGTCATCGCGAATTGATGTGGTTAATTGATGGCCTTGATATTCATCGGGTTGCGGCCCATAAAACACTCTCTTTTTCTCGCGTCTGATCGGTGAAAAAATAGGGTTTTATGAGTAAAAAAAGCTATCCTATTTGGACGATATATAATATGTAAAGGCCTATGAAATCAAAGGATTTACATATCTCATCAGCCCTATCTGAGCTTGAAGAAATCAAGGTTATTTTTGCTGCTTCAGAGAAAAGACATCAGGCGGAAATCAAGCTTTTAAAAGAGCAGATCCGATTTCTGACCGATAAGCTTTTTGGCCGTAGATCTGAAAAACACGTGATTGATGATAAACAGCTGCTTCTTTTTGAAGAGAAAGAAGACGAAAGCTACATTCCGGAAACGATCGAGCCCAAAATTGATGTCCAGCCCTCCGCCCGGAAGAAAAGAGGTCGCAAAGCCATACCCGCTGATCTGCCTCGCATTGAGGTGATTCATGATCTTGATGAAAAGGATAAGGTCTGTGAATGCGGCTGCATTAAAGCCCGTTGTGGTGAAGAGACTTCTGAACAATACGATGTTGTTCCACCGAAATACCGTGTAATCCTTCATATCCGGCCTAAATATGCCTGCCGAGCATGCGAAGGTGTTGAAAGCGAAAACCCCACTGTAATGATAGCTCCGGTGTCTCTTGCCTTGATTCCTAAAAGCAATGCTACATCGGGGTTGATTGCCCAGGTCATTGCCCACAAGTTTGCCGATGCTCTGCCATTTTACAGACAATCAAAAATTATGGCCCGCCATGGGGTAATCATACCCCGGTCCACCCTGTGTAATTGGACCATCCGGGCCGCTGACTGCTGTAAAGTTCTCCTTGAATTACTTCAAAAGGAACTTTTATCGGGTCCCCTGATCAATATCGATGAAACACCGACGCAGGTTCATAATGAACCCGGTCGGAAGAACACAAGCAATTCCTATATGTGGGTGTTCTGTGGAGGTCCTCCGTCTGCACCTGTTTATATCTTCTCGTATGATCCCACACGGGCGGGACAAGTGCCCAAAGATTTTTTAGGTGATTATACGGGGTATGCCCAGACCGATGGCTACGCGGGATATAATTTTCTGGATACCTGTAAAGCCATCCATCACGTAGGATGCATGGCCCATGCCCGCCGAAAATTTATGGAGGCGGCAAAGGTCGTGGTTAAACCCAAAGATAGCAAAGGGATGATGACCACCGCCGATGAGGCCGTCCTGCTTATCAGAAAATTGTATGCCATCGAAAAGGAAGCCAAGGTAAACGGCCTTGATGACGAACAAAAAACCGCATTGCGCAGAAAAAAATCAAAGCCAGTTCTGGATGAATTCAAAACATGGCTGGATGAGAAATCCCTGATTACAGTCCCCAAAAGCGCTCTCGGAAAAGCCATAGCCTATACCCTTAGTCAATGGCCGCGTTTGATAAGGTACATCGATCAGGGATTTGTAAGCCCTGATAACAACCGGGCTGAAAATGCCATCCGACCTTTTGTCATAGGTCGAAAAAATTGGCTATTCTCAAATACACCAAAGGGCGCTGAATCAAGCGCTGCTTTTTACAGCCTTATCGAAACCGCAAAAGCCAATGGGCTTGAGCCTTATCATTATCTCAAATACGTCTTCGGAAAATTGCCGCATGCCCGAACCACAGAAGATCATAAAGCGTTGCTTCCTCAATATCTGGACCGGGAGGATATGATGACATTTTGTGAGGGTGTGGTTTATTAAGCGCTTACAAAAGTTATCAACTTAGTATTCACATCGAGTAAAAAGAAATCTTAAATTTAAAATCAATTAAATAGGAGTTATACCATCCACATTCACCTTTAATTACTGAGTTTGCTACCGTAATGGATTTTCCGGCTATCTGTTGGTTTGTTTGTTGTGGCGTAACCATTGCAGTGATGATCAGGATCAAAAAACTGTTTTTTTAGATGGCATATGTGTAACAGAAATCCGTAACAAAACAAATGGGGAACTTCACATCATAATGTTTTCATAAATTGGTTCAATTCGTTTGTATAATTATGATAAGAAAATAAGTTAGAATCTTTACAATATTTTTTCATTAAGCGAATAGACGATCTATCTAAAGATATAATATCTTTAATTTGTTTCAAGAGGGCATCATGATCTGTAATATCAACAAAAAATCCATTCTTACCAGGTTTTAAAAATTTTTCTAAATCACTAGTTTTCGTTGTTATTATTGGTGTCCCGCAAGAGATAGTTTCAACAAATTTAGTCGGAAAACCAGCTGTTGTCATTCTATTTACATCACGAAATAAAATAGTAAAATCAGCTTTAGAAACTTCTTTTATTGCATCAATATTATTGATAAAACCATGAAATTGTATTTTATTTCCTAACACACTTATGAAATATTTCTGCCCAGGAATTACTTCCAAATATTGATCTTTAGTCAGACCATATATATTAAAAACAAACGGCATATCTCTTAAACAATATAAAATTGATATTACTTTATCAAGTCTATCTTTATAAGAAGCTTCCTTTGCACGTCGGCCATTAAATACAAACGCAAATGGCCTACCAACATAAATTAAATTCATGACATCATTGTTACAATATAGCTCAGAATCCAATATAAATTTATTAACATTTACTAAAGGAGGAATAACAACTGTTTGACATCCTCTTCCATTATAATATTTCGATAAATACGAACTAACTGCAATAACACCATCAGCACTGAAATTTAAAATGCATTTTTGGTATATTGTATCTATGTATTTTACCGATCTATATAATATCCCACCTGCACTTACAGACAGCCAATCTACACAATCTGTTATAAACTTAATTTCATTTTTTCGACACCACTGCCTAATTAACCGACCAAAAAGGGATAAAGTTGGACTTCCATAAATAATCACAGCATATAAGTCTTCGTCTTGTACTAAAGTAATCACTTCTTTAAATCTTTTACTATAGGCTAACCACCCTTTTATTCCAACAGGGTAGGGTAAATTATAATATCGAAAATTATCAAATATTTTTTTTGTGTCTTTCAATATAGAATTTTGGCTCAAAGTATTATCTAAACCGATATAAAAAACTTCATACCCTAATTTCTCAAAAAGATAACCATTACCAAGCACTCTAGAGCCAGAAGCATTGCCATTAGGAAAAGAAAAATTGCCTACATATAATATTTTTTTCATTATTTATAAACCAGATAAAAAAAATTGTTTATATTTTTTTGCATTAAATTTAGCAGTAAGAAAAGAGCCTAAGGCATAGTAATTAAGGCGCTTTAAAAACCAAATAATATTTTTCTTACCAAATTTATTTATTCTAAATTCTGGATTTAAGAATTGAGCGACTCTCATGTTCTGATATTCGCACTCATCATCGATTTTTTGCAAAACCAAAGATATATAAGACAATTTTTGATCAACAGAATCTAAAATAATTTCTCCTTCGACTTCTCTTATTCCTATACATTCATAGTTTTTTACCTTGCTACCATGAGTCTCAACATCTAAGATAAATGATTCTCTGTTTTCTTCATTTTGTTTTAAATTCATCCCCGTACCAGATATTGCAATACAGTCGTCAAAACAAAAATTTCCCTGGCTATAAGCTATAACTGAATTGTCAATTTGTTCAACACCCTGAATAACATGAGGATGGTGTCCACTTATAACGATATTATTATGCTTTGAAAGATACCTTGCAAATTTTATATGATCATATCTTGGATAATTTGTATGTTCATCGCCCCAATGTAATGAAAGCAAGCTCAATTTATTCATCTTTTGGTCTAATTTAACTTGTTTGAATACTTCTTTATAAGTAAGAGCATTAACTCCTTTTTGAGAAGAATCATTATTATATCCAAAAGCATTGGTCGAATAGCAACAAAAACCACTTAGTGATATATTCTCTAACAAAATACTTTTGCCGTCTATCCCAAAAAAATCAATTTTATTTTTTTTTAAAAGATTTATTGTGTCTTCAATTCCTTTTCGTCCATAATCATACGAATGATTATTAGCCAAAGAAACAGCATCAATATTTAAATATTTTAACAATTCAAGATTAAGAACAGGTGATTTTAAATGCATAGATTTACAAACCATAGTTCTTGTTTCATCTGTTAAAGGAGATTCTAAATTGCCAATTACATAATCGTATTGTTCAAGCTTTTTTGATATCTTCTCTAATGACGACATAGCATTATTATTAATAGTTAAATCATATTTGCCAATCAAGGCAATATCTCCAAGTAACGCTATTTTCATAACTATTCGCTTTTTAATAAAAGATTATCTATGATTTCATTAGGAATATTTAAAGGTTCTTCAAACCACTCTAAATCGCGATTCCAATACCCACCGGCACCAAGAAGAACAGTATGAGAAAAGGCATAGCTTATCTCAACTATTTTGCCTTCATTGCTGTTTTTATCAATGACATAATCATACCCCATACATTGAAAACCAAGTTTGTCTGAAATTTCAAATGCAGATTTTATCACATTATCTGGCACAAGTGATCTATCAAAAGAGAAACTACCACCACCGGAAGCTCTAAAATCACCTTTACGAATATTCCTTGCGATAAAACTTAGTTTATCACCGATTACTACCACTTTAAGATCAAATCCATCATTCGGTATAAATTCTTGAAAATATGAATAATCTTTTTCATTCCCAAATCGCTTGGATCTATCTAATGTTTGAAGGAATTCAGGTATTTTTTTTATTCGTGAAACAATTGTTTTCCAGCTTTTAGACGACTTCAAATTTGATGAAGCCTTAAAAATAATATTGGGTGAAGAAGAAAGTCCTTTTCCGAACATCTTTCTAACATAACATTTAGCTTCTAACCCGGATTTAATCAGTTGAACATTATGAGACCCCGCCCCGCATTTCAATTTTGCAATTATGGGAAATTCTGCATAATTATTGATCCAGTGGATACAATCATCTTCAGTGCTAAATACCCATGATTTTGGAATTGGGGCATTTATACTTTGTAATAAATACATCTCTGATATTTTATCATCAAAATGCCAAGCTGTATTAAAATCAGGAAATACCTTTAACCCCATTTTTGTCGCAACATTCAAAATACTTCTTGCAAACATCATTTCCTGCAGTACATAATTTTGGAAATGCCAAACGAGAGAATCAAACTCTTGTAATTTTTCTATAATATCAGTTCTAAAACAATCTACAATTTCATATGATATTTTATTTTTTCCACAATAATCAATCCACACTTTTTCCCATGTTATAGAATGATCAAATATTTCTTTGTTTTGATGAATTGCTATCTTCATGATTACTTTATTTTCCCCATACAACTCTGTTAATGTAATCTACATAAGAAATAATTATTCTGACAACTTTATTGGAAACATTAGGCATTGAATAATCATATACTTGCCTTAAATTTCTTATTCCATCCCTTCCTTGTGTCTCTAAAACTGTTAAAGCCTGCATAATCCTATCAACGTTTAAACCAACCATCATAACTGAGGTCTCTTCCATTGCTTCTGGACGTTCATGTGCCTCACGAATATTTAAAGCGGGAAAATTTAGTATTGAAGATTCTTCAGAAATTGTTCCACTATCAGACAAAACAGCCTTAGAATTCATTTGTAAATTATTATAGTCAAAAAAACCCATAGGTTTGTTCAATCGGACCAATGGATGAAACAAAATGTTTTTCGATTCTAACATATTTCGTGTTCTGGGATGAGTAGAAACAATAACAGGATATTTATACTTTTCTGCCATAGTATTCAAAGAATTGACTAAATTCATAAAATTTATATCAGATGAAATATTTTCTTCTCTATGAGCCGATATAACAAAATATTTCCCCTTATCTAATCCCAGATCTTTTTGAATAGTCGATTCTTTTATTTTGTTAAAATATGCATTTAACACTTCAAACATCGGACTTCCTGTTTTGATTATTCTATCAGCAGGCAAGCCCTCACTTAATAAATAGTCCCTCGCAATATCACTATAGGTCAGATTGATATCACTAATATGATCAACAATTTTTCGATTGGTCTCCTCGGGCACTCTTTGGTCAAAACACCTATTTCCGGCTTCCATATGAAAAATAGGAATTTTTCTTTTTTTAGCGGCAATAGCACACAAACAGGAATTGGTATCCCCTAATACCAGGAACGCATCCGGTTTAACATTTTCCAATACAGGATCAACTTTTATTAAAATATTTCCTGCTGTTTCTGTTGCATTTTTCCCGGCAGCATTTAAAAAAAAATCAGGTTTTCTAAGACCTAAATCATTAAAAAAAACTTCATTAAGCTCATAATCATAATTTTGTCCTGTATGAACTAAAATATGCTCAATACTTTCTGCATTATCCAAAGCAATTAAAACTCTGGATAACCTTATGATTTCTGGACGTGTTCCGACAACAGTAAGTACTTTAAGCTTTTTCATCGATAACCTTCTCAAAATATGTGTCAGTTTTTTCAGGATTAAATATTTCATTCACCCAAAACAAAGTAATCACATCAGAATCACCAATATTCGTTATTGAGTGGGTATAACCAGGTGGAATATCAACAACTTCTGGTTCTGAGCCAGAGACTTGATAAGTAATTATCTTTTCGTTCAATATGTGCCTGAACTTAATTTCCGCCATACCGCGAATTACACAAAACTTTTCATTTTTTGTATGATGGTAATGATCACCACGCGTTATTCCTGGTTTTGTTGTAGAAATAAAAATCTGCCCAAATTGTTCAGACTTTATCAATTCAAATAAATCGCCTCTGTTATCAACATGCTTTTTTAATTTATAAGAAAATTGATTGTCTGGAAGATATGACAAATACGTCGAATGAAGCTTTTTTACAAACGGGCTTGAAAAATCCGGAATACATAGAGTAGTGGAGATATCTTGAAAATTGTACAGAGTATCAGCCAGTTCACCAAGAGTAACATTATAAACTGGCTCAATCGTATAGAATTTTTTTTGATCAGATTTTCCCTTTTCAAGAACAGAAAGAATTTCGTTGATAATATCATCAATATAAATGAACTCAATACTATGATTTCTATCAGAAATTGAAATATCTTTCCCGTTTGCAATATTATAGCAAAATGTTGCTACAACAGAATTGTAATTCGGTCGGCACCATTTGCCGAAAACATTAGATAATCTATAGATATAGGTTAATCCTCCGTGTTCACGATATTTCAATAAAATATCTTCTGCTGCTTTTTTACTTTGACCATACAGATTATCTAATTCACTCTGAATTGAAGACGTCATCAATACGGGAGTCGCTAATTTATTAGTCTCAAGAGTTGAGATAATCTTATTAGTTAAATCTGTATTCCCAATCCTGAATTCATCGTGATTCTCAGGTCTGTTCACCCCGGCAAAATGAAAAATAAATTGGGATTCACAAACAAATTGTTCCAGTTCATCATCTGTATTATCTATATCAAATTCCAATATCTGATATTCACTATTAACTTTCAAATGTGAAATGAGATTAGAACCAATAAAACCTTTTGCACCTGTAACAAGTATTTTTATCATATTTTTAGAGAACTTATCTTTGATTGAATATAATCTAATTTTAATAATAATTCTTTTATTTCTTCTATACTGAGCCGATGGGTATTATGAGATGTATAGTCTTCAACAGCTGAAGTTTCAACAACACCCTCAACAAAAAATTTATCATAATTCAAATCTCTATTGTCAGCCGGTACACGGAAATAAGCACCCAAATCCTCAGCCCCTATTATTTCTTCCCGGCTTAAAAGTGTCTCATATAATTTTTCACCATGACGTGTCCCGATAATTTTTATTTCGCTTTTAGAATTGAACAACTCCTTAATGGACTGTGCCAGATCAATCACTGTTGACGCAGGCGCTTTTTGAACAAAAATATCACCAGGTTTCATATTATTAAAAGCAAAAAGTACCAAATCAACAGATTCTTCCAATGACATTAAAAACCGTGTCATATTAGGATCTGTAACTGTCAGAGGATTACCTGTAATAGCCTGTTCAACAAACAATGGAATAACAGAACCCCGGGAGGCCATCACATTGCCATAACGAGTAGCACACATAAGCGAGTTACCATTATCAATATCCCTTGAATGCGCAATCATAACTTTTTCACTTAATGCTTTTGTCATCCCCATGACATTTATAGGATAAACTGCTTTGTCAGTACTTAGCACAATAACTTTCTTAACATTATTGACTGAGGCTGCGTTCAACACATTTTCTGTACCTGTTACATTTGTTTTCACTGCTTGCATAGGATAGAATTCACACGATGGAACCTGCTTCAGGGCCGCCGCATGAAATACATAATCCACTTTGGCCATAGCTTTATTAATACTATTAAAATCTCTTACATCCCCAATGTAATATTTAATTTTTCCATTTTTAAATTCACGACGCATGTCGTCCTGTTTTTTTTCATCTCGGCTATATATTCTTATTTCTTTAATATTTGTACTAAGGATTCGTTTAAGAACGGCGTTACCAAAAGATCCTGTACCACCTGTAATTAATAATATTTTATTATTATACATAAATCCTCATTATTTTAGTAATTAAATTAACATTTTGAATTTTCGGATAAACCATTCTCAAATAAAATTTAAGCTTTAAAACATTCTGTACATAGTTTAGAAACCATCAAGACAAAACTCGGCAAAGGTAAAAAGATAATTGTTATTTTCGGTCGCATTTTGATTTCCGCTATTTTCGTAGGTATAGACAGTGATATTGCGTAGAGCAATGTTTGCATTCAGAAAATCAGGACGTTCGTTGTTCATTACGAATACAATATCTATAAAAATTTTGTTTTTATTGATAAATAGATTAGAAAAAAAATAGATAATTATCTATTTTTAATATTCCTCCAACTGTTCCTAATACAAAATATACAATGCATACCACAATAATAACAACACTAATCAAATACTTATTAGTAATAGATTTCAAATCCATTATAGCATTTGGAATTAAAACAATATATGCAGGAATAAAGTAATATGAAAATCTTAAAAGCATAATTGAATCTATGGCAAAAAAGGTTATTATAGTATTTAAACAAGTTAACTTAAAAAATGTCGATTCTTGTAATGTAATTAATTTTAAATTTTTATTTGATATTTTCCATAATATGACAATAAAAACTGGTATTAATATCGCAATAAACAAAAGTAATATATTCATTTTTATACTATATATACCACCATATAATTCTAAATATCGTCTGTAAGTAATGTTTCCTATAAAATCGATTAAAGTTTTTCTAAATATTATTAATGGAGAAATTAACATTAATATGTATAAAATTTTTCTATACGATGTTATTTTGATTACAAAAGAAAAATATGATATTATAAAAAATAATGCTGAAATATGAAATGTTGACGCAACATATATAGAAATTATAGAAAAGAATTTTTTTTTTTTAAAAAATAAATCAATGGAAAATAATATAATACATATAGCTAAAGATTGTCTTAATCCAGACATTGTCATTGCAAACAAGCCAATTGTCAAATGCAAAAAAAATGAAAAGCATATATTTTTAGAATATGTATAAAAAAAATAAGCAAATGAAAATGTTATGATTAGACTATTAATTAATATAAAAAATCTATCACTAAAACCCAATATTGTAAAAAGCCTCATGTAAAGTTGAAATCCATATTCTTGTCTAAAGAAAAAATCTTGATTTAAAAAGTCCTGTGCATTATAGAGATCCAAATATGTATTTGTATCAGAACCAACGCTTGAATCTCGAAGACCCATAACAAGAAAAAAAAGAGCCCCTAATATTAAAGAAGAAATTAGTCTTTGTTTATTTTTGGGAACTATATTAATTAGAATATATAAAATTCCAATTAAATTAATTAATAATAAATATATATACATATATTATATGTTAGCCTTTTATATACTAATTTTAAAGAAATTAAGTGTTTCTTTAATTATTTCAATACAATTTTTAAATATTCATTCCATTCACCAATATCTTTCCATGAATTTTCAGAAACAGGGAATACTCCAACTCTACCTGATCTATTTACTACTTTATCAATTAATTGTGTAATATGAAAAATTTCATTATCAGGGATTTCATTAATCAAATGCGGCTCTAAAATATAAACACCTGTATTTATTTGATATAAATATTCTGGCTTCTCATCCATACTAATCAATATTCCTTGATCAATTGTATTTATAATACCATACGGAATACTATAATTTTTAAGTGCTGAGATAACAGTAATCTCATTTTTATTTTCTTTATGATATTTATAAACCTCTCGGAAATCTTGATCGATAAGAATATCGCAATTTGATACAAAAAAAGTAGTATTAATTTTTCCTTTTAAAAGAGAAACACTACCTATTGTTCCTAAAGGTTTTTCTTCTTTAAAATATGAAATTTGATAATCATAATCTTTTAAATAATACTTTAGAATATCTGATTTATAATTGATTGAAATATAAAATTCATTACATCCTATAGCTTCAAATTTATCTAAAATAACTTCAATTATTGTTTTATCACCGATAGGAATTAAAGGTTTTGGAATCACGTTTGTCAAGGGTTTCAAACGAGTGCCTCTTCCTCCTGCCATAATAACAACAGGAATATTTAATGGATCCAATTTTTCATTTTTTTCATCATCAAAAAGGTCATTCCAATATAGTATATCTACAAGTTCATTCTCACTATTAATAATAGGCATAAGTTCCAAACGTAATTTTAACATTTTTTGCTTAATTACGGTTAAATTTTCTTTTTCATATGCTATAGTTATCTCTGATCGTAATATTTCTAATATTGTAGTATCTAAAGACTTTTTATTTATTATAGCTCTCTGTATATCGCCGATACTAACAACATTTACAAATTTGCCACTATCTAGTATAATAAGAACTTTACATTTCTTACTGTCCATTATTCTTAATACAGATAGAATTGTTTCTTTTTCGGAAATAATTGGGGCAGAATTATAGTCTATCTTTTTCATATTGCGTTATAACCTTATCGTATATATCAATAACATTATTATAAATATTTTGGTTACTGAACTTGGTGTTAATTAGTTCAATAGAATTATTTAATAATTTATCATATAAATTCTTGTTATTCAAAACTTCGAAAATTGTATCTGCTAGTTGCTGTATATTTTTTTTTGGAACTAATTTTACGCATTCTTTTTCTGAATTTAATTCAGGAATTCCGCCCACATTATTTGCTATTATGGGAACGCCCAGCTTCATTGTTTCCCGCAAACTTCCCGGCATACCATCAAAATGAGTTGGTAAAACAAAAACCTTTGCACTGGCAACAATTTCATGAGCTTTTGATTGCGTCTCTTGAAAACCTGCATACGTTACATTTTTCTCAATATTCAGCATTTTACATTTTTTTAATAAGAAATCACTATATGATTTAGTTGCCCCACCGACTACAACCAAAGATATATCACCAATTTTGGCTTTTAATATTGCTACAGCATTTAAAAGATCTTCTATCCCCTTAGCTTCTGTTACCCTAGCAAAAAAAACAATATCATATTTTTTTTTTATATCACCAATTTCAATATCAATGTTTTCATAAGTTGGTAATTGAAAATTGAACACAGCAGCTTTGCTATTGAAACGTTTTTTCAGAACATCAATAGCATCTTGAGTGCCATTGGCATAATAATTACAAAATGAATTGATTAATCGCTCATATTTCACTCGCTCTTTCTGAACTATTAATTTAAAAATATTTCTTTTTGTGGCGGCAGAAGAAACAAAACCTTGTATTGTTATTAATGATCTATACTCACTTTTTAATTTATTAAATCCAACAGAATACGATGTATTTTCAGAACCGAATAAGTGAATCAAGTCTGGCTGTATTCTTTTAAGAATAGTTGCAATATTTCTTTTCTGATGAGAATAATTAGTCAACAGCATTACTATCTGATTATACACTATACCAATATCAAACGAAGTGTATTTATAAAAACAATAATTTACGCCGTTTCGTGTTAGGTTAATATTTTTATTATTATAATAATTTGGAGAAATTATATAAATTTGCACATCTTCTTTGTTTTCGAACAATTTCACCATATCCGTTATCCAGGGTGCAATATTATTAGAAATATCCTTATGCCCTATTATTTCTCCTATTTCAGAATTAACATAATGGCAAAGCCAAACTATTTTTTTATATTTTTGGGGGTAACCGGGTGAGTAGTTACAAATTCGGTTATTCATAATTACACCTTATATATTCAGCAATTTAAGCTTAATGATAGTATTACAAGATCCCAGGATTAATTGATTTTTCTGTGCATTATAATCAATGAACTCTTGCTTTTGAATATTCTTTAATATCTCATATCCTTCAACATTAAATTCATTACCTAATAAAAAAACTTTTGGCATTGGGGAAGGAGAAAAAGCCCGCACTCGTTTTATGATCATCTCTATACTTTCTGACAAATTTATTATTCTATCTATTAACAAAGGCTTTGTAAAGTAAGATGAATTATTTTCATTCTGTTTTTTTGAAATGATATCACAATTACTTGTGATCATTAATATTAATTTTCTTGTCAGTTCTCCGCATAAATCCGCAAGTTGTTGGAACAACTCTCCCAATGATTTAGTCTCAATTTCTATCTGACTTTGCAGTATAACTTCACCACCATCAATAACCTTTGTTAACCAATGTACAGTTACCCCTGTATTTACTTCATCATTTAAAATAGCCCAAATTATTGGTGTAGGCCCTCGATAAGCAGGAAGTAGAGATGGATGAAAATTAATTACACCTTTTTTTGGAAGAGAAATCAACTTCTCTTTCAATATTTGTCCAAAAGAAGCAACAATTATGTAATCCAAGTCTTCTGATTTTAACAAATCAACCATATCTACATTTACATCACGATTACAGAAACATGATACCCCTAAATTATCACAAAGAGTATAAAGCTCTTCTTCCTCAAAATGTGGAAAAACGCCTTCAAATTTTTGTGTACAAACTGAAACAACATTAATAAATTCACTCTTCACGAGCTCTTTCAATACAGAATTCCCCATACCTGTATTTGCAAAAAGAACCACATTTTGTTTCATTTCTTCCATAAACCCCTCATATTAATAAGCAAATCAATTTACTTGATCAGCAAATGGCCCAGTTCCGTAAATTATAACTTTATCCGTACGTTACTCTACTTTTATGTTATTATTAATAACTTCATTGACATCTGTTAATATATCCAAGTATTCTTTTCTATTTTTTGCCTGTATGATAACATAACCATATCTATCTATGCTAGAAGTTATCTTTGGAATTCTATCGCCATCTTTTAATGAAAATTCAAATTCTTTAACTCCACTGATACTTTTCATCACTGTCAAATCACCAATTTTTTGAATCGACCCAACCCTTAACTCAAAGAATTCTACTCCCGATACATTATTTTGTATACAATCCACATCTTCATCAAACTCTCCCAAACAAATCCTAATTAAACATTTTTCAATATCTATGCCTGTAGATAAAGGAACCAACTCCGATGTAATAAAATCACCGCCTAATCTGGGACTGGTCTCTATAACCTTTATTCCGTTTGATGAAACTTTTAATTCTGTATGAGATGCACAATATATAAAATTAAAAGCCTCTGCTATCTTTTTAACAATATTATAAATTTCATTTTTTAATTCATCTGATAAATTTGCTGGTTGAAAATGTCCTAATTCAACATTATATGGGAAAGGTGTCGTTTTTTTCTCTGTTATTTGAATAATTTTAGTATTTTCACCAGTATGCAGAGACTCAACGCTATATTCTTTTCCATCAATATATTCCTCAACTAAAACAGAATTCATCTTTGTAAATTGCATCGTTTCTATAAAATATTTTTCAAAATGTCGCTTACCTTCACAAAAAAAAACACCTCTACTCCCTGAATTATCGCGTGGCTTTAGTATCAGTGGAAAATCAATATCTATTTGTTCAATTGAAGAGACTTTATGACCTCTTGCATATGGAATATTATTATTAGCAAAATATTGTTTCATTAGAAATTTATCAGTACAAGCAACAGCAGATTCTGTACTAAAAAATCGTAATTTAAATTCTTTTGCAATCCTGGCCATAATCACAAGAGGTTTATCTGTTGCTGCAGTAATTATAGCCGAAACTTTGTATTTAATTACTAAGTCTTTGGCAACATCATATTCATTACTACTAAACGTTGTAAACAAACTCGCAAATTTACTGCAAATTGAATGAGGATTGGGATCAAGAACAATGGTATACAAGCCCAAGGAAAGACATGCTCGAACCATTGACTCTTGAAGTTTTCCTCCACCAAAAACAAGTATTGATTTCTGCTCCATAATCTATTCTGCCAGAATATCTTTCAATTTATTTGCAATAAATTCTACGTCACTATCTCTTAAGGAAGCAAACATCGGTAATGTAATCTCATTATCAGAAATATACTCGGTAATGGGGAGATCTGTTGTTGTATTCTTGTAAATAGAAAAATTATGAACAGCGGGATAATGTACACTCGTCTGAATACCAGCTTCATGTAATTTATTTCTTACGTAATCTCTCTTTTTGTTTGTTGAATTTTTAAGTACTATTGGCATAATATAATTTGACACAAACTCCGTGTTATTTTCAAAAGGGATATATATGCTCTCTATTTGTGATAAACATTCTAAATATTTTGCCCGAACAGACAAACGATTTTCTAAATCAGATTGTAATTTGTTCATTTGAACAACACCAATAGAAGCTCTAATATCATCCATTCTATAATTATAACCTAGTTCTACAACATCATAATCAGTAGCATGGCCTTTAGCTCGTTGGTAAGACATTGTTGTCATACCATGAGATCTTAATAATCGTACTCTATTAGCTATTTTCTCATCATCAGTAATTAATATGCCTCCTTCCCCTGTACTAATATTCTTATTGGAAAAGAAGCTAAAACACCCGACATCTCCTATCGTTCCTAATTTACCACCTCTATATTCTGATAATGGGCCATGACATGCATCTTCTATAACCTTAAGATTATAGTTTGAAACTAAAGTCATAATTGCATCCATATCACAGGGGAAACCCGCAAAATGAACGACTATTATAGCTTTCGTCTTTTTCGTAATTAATTTTTCGATTTTTTGGGGATCAATATTAAAATTATCATATCCAATTACATCACAAAAGACAGGAGTTGCTCCTACATATTTTATAGCATTCACTGAGGCAACAAACGTTAATGATGGACAAATTACTTCATCGCCTGTTGTTATATCAATAGATGCTAAAGCTAAATGCAACGCAGCGGTACAACTATTGACACTGATAGCATATTTTGTTTTAAACTTATCTATGAATTGTTGTTCCAACTCTTCACATTTAGGACCTGTAGAAATCCATTTAGATTTTATTGTCGTTGATACTGCATCGATTTCTTCCTGACCAAAATTAAGATCAAACAACGGTATATTGTAACTCATATATCGCCAACCTTATTTAATAGTAATCCCTAAAATTATCAAGAATCTCAATATTAGGGTTTTAATTTTAACAATAACCCCTTCCCTATAATATTCCCTTTGTGCATTTACTATCAATGTATCTTCTATAATAGCTTTCCCTAAATAATCAAACTGGGAGTCAGAGTCAATTGTTTGCTTTGAATATAGATCTTCACTCATATTCCCACAATTAACACCGCTTCCATCATGCCCATGATTTCTAACTTTTGAGACTGTTGGGTAGACACAATATGTATTTTCTCTAACCATGTCTATAGCTACTGTCCCATCTCCAAACATATCTTGATTTTTGATTATATATGACAATATAGACTTATAAAATGAAGGATAATATATTTTAATTTTTTGGATAAAGCTTTTATCATATATAAATGTTTTTAATTCATTTGGAGTATATACAAATTTTTTATACCTATCACGCCACATTCCATATCCCCACGCAGAAAACCCTTTTGAAAAATAATAATTACATCGATAATCTTTAGGAACAGGAAATAAATGTCTATGCCCACAAATAGCAGTGATCATTTTATTTTCTTCATATAATAATAGCCCTTTATTTGTATACTCAAGAAAATTTGGAGAAAATTCATTATCATCTTCTGAAACAATAATCCTGTCATATTTTTTAAAAACTTCTTTCTTTCCTTCTAAAAAATTTTTTTTGGCCCCATAATTTTCAGTTCGTTTTATTACATGTACTAATTTAAACCCTTTAATTGTTTTTATATATTTTAAAATTTTTTTATACCCATCCCACTGAGAATCATTTATAGGATAATCTAATGCAATATATAATACTGATTCTTTCGCATCTTTGTTTTTTCCCAATGATTCTACACAAACCCTGAAATGATTGTGTCTACACAATGTTGGTATAAAAATCGGAGAATATTTCATATGCTTTTATCTTTTTTCAAAATTAACTTTAAATATTATAAATTCCAGCCTTGTACATTTTCAAATTTTCAGAATTTGAAAACCACTCACAGGTTTCTTCCAAGCCTTTTTTGATATCATATTTCGGTACAAAACCTGTTAATTCTCTAATCAATGTATTATCACCCCACAAACGAAAAACTTCCGAATTATTTGGCCTTAATCTTTGATTATCTGTAATAAACTTTACATTTGACTGCATGATATCTTTAATTAATTCCAGCGTATCTTTCATTGAAATTTCAAAATTTGAGGATATATTTATTTCCTTACCGATAGTTGCCTCGGACTCAGCTAACGCTATAAAACCTCGGCAAGTATCTGTTACAAAGTTAAAATCCCTTGTAGTCGATAAATCCCCTAATTTTATTTCAGTCATCCCATTTGCAATTTGTGTTATTATTGTCGGAATAATCGCTCTGGCAGATTGACGGGGCCCGTAGGTATTAAAAGGCCTAGCTATTGTTACTGGTAAATTGAACGAATTATAAAAACTCAATGCCATTGCGTCAGCTCCAATTTTTGAAGCAGAATATGGTGATTGAGGTTGTTTAGGATGTTTTTCATCAATAGGAACATACTTTGCTGTACCATAAACCTCAGAAGTAGACGTATGAATGACCCGTATATTACCATTTTCTTTTGCTGCCTGACAGATATTTAACGCACCTTTAACATTTGTGTCAACATAGGCATCCGGAGCAACATAAGAATATGGAATGGCAATTAATGCTGCTAAATTAAAAATAGTATCAATATTTTTTGTTATTTCTTTACAAAAATGAGGGTCTCTAACATCACCTGAAAGAATATCCAGATTTTGATTCTGTGAAAATCCTTCCAACCAACCCCAATAATTAAATGAATTATAATAAGATAAGGCTCTAACCTTACACCCTTTTGCAAGCAACATCTCTGTTAGATGCGAACCAATAAAACCATCAGCACCTGTAACCAATACATTTTTCATTTTATAAATATCTCATCCTATTACCGCCTCAATGTCATAAACATATATAAATTAATTTAGGCACAAAATATCAGATATTAGCAATGATTGCGGGACTGCAAATAGATATAAATGGCAGAGCAACGAATCAGCGACTAATACCAAACACCTAACGGCATTTTAATGTATATATCCTTAAGTTTATGACATTGAGCGGGTAGTTCATAGAGAAACACATTTAGTATTTACTTTGGGGGATCGATTAAATATCCTGCGGAAAGTAGATATAAGAATTGTTTTTTCACTCTTTTCAACACCTACACTAAATATTACAATTAATGACCAAATAACACTAACCAATGAAAATATAATTAGACATAAGGTACTCCTTTGAAAAAAATTTCGTAAAAAATACAAAGGGGCGACTATCACAATAACATAAAAGATTTTAACATAAGATTTTATTATAAAAGTTTTCACATCAAAAGATAGAAGCCTTTTTAGCAGAAACAACTGAACTACGACAATTATAATAGAAGATACAATATATGTTGTTAAAATTGAATGCGGCTGACAACCAAATTCAAACAATATATATGCAACTGGCAAGCTTAATAATGATATCGAGCCTAAAATAATTTGAAAATTTTTAATTTTTCCCGTTGCCTGAACAGCAGCAGGTATACCTGCAGTTGTAGAATCTATTAATGCATTAACGATCATTAATCTACAAAATGTTGATGTATATGCAGGAACATCACCAAGCCAGAGATGTAAAATATACTCTGTACCTAACAAAATTGGAATTGCTGGCAACAACATAAGAAAAAATGAATACTTTGATATATATAGTATTAATTGCGAAGTTCTATTATGATTCCCACTACTGAAACTCTTTGTAATTTGAGGTATGATAGCTTGCCCCATGCCTCTCGAAAACATTAACACTAAACTATTGACCTGATTAGCAATGCCAAATGCAGCATTCAGTATTGTACTAAAAAACAAATTTATAATTAATGCAGATCCCTGTAATTTTCCGACATGCGCGGTGGTACCAAATATAATCCAGCCAGCAAAGCTTATAATCTCCTTAACCTTGTTTTTATCCCACAAGGCACTAAACTTAACAATAGAAGAATACTTTTTGCGACAATACAGGAAAAACAATATTGGTGAAACTAACATTGTGCCCGAAATCAAAATAGAATACAATCTCAGCCTATTACCCACATAAAAAAGTAAAATAATAGCAGCAATTAATTTCAGTAGACTTGATAATATCTCTATAGAAGCACTTACTAAAAAATTCTCGTAAGCAATAACCAATGCTTGAAAAGGTATGCTTATTATTGTAAATACAGCTGCTAATACAGAGAATCTTAAAACAAAAATCGCATCTGAAATTTTGTAAATAGGCACATTAAGATAATTGGGAATATAAAAATGAACAATAAGCTCTGACACTGCAACGATTAGCAACGCCAAACCAATATGAATAATCAAACTAATATTAAACACTTGATTTGCTGCAGTATTATTTATTTTACCAATCTCAAAAGTTATAAAACGAAAAGTAGTAATTACCATTACATTATTAATAATGTTCATCATTATTACAATACTACCAAGTACACTATATAGGCCAAAATCAGATACACCTAATGCCTGAAGTAAAAGTCTAGATGAAAACAACGTAAATATCGAAGTTACAACCAATTTTAAATATAGGATTCCACTATTTGTTAATATTTTGGAGTTATCATTCATAAAGATTATTTTAGTTTTTCCATACAACGTAAATCAGACGTGATCATTCTCAAATTAGATTCTTCGATATAAGAACAATTATATATTTTAGAACTAATAATTTAAATGCAAAGTTATTAAGTATTGATAATTTTATTCATAATAAATTTCTATATTCTAAAAAAACTCAAGCTATATTTTATCCTCTATTATAATATCTTTTAGCCTTCATATTCTTGAGTTTAACATTATAATTAAGATGGATGGTAAAAAATCTAACATAAATCAATGAATCAGATCTAATTCATCAGATGGGTACACAATACAACATCATTTCAAATCCTACTGGGGTATAATAATCAAAGTAAAACTTATACTCTACCCCTAAAGAACCTATAAATAGAGGAATTTCATAAAAATCTTCAAGCTTGTGATAAACACAAATAGCAAGTTTCGGCTTAAATTTTTTTATTGATTTAATAGCTCCTTTAAGTGCTGCAAGTTCAGCTCCTTCAATATCCATTTTGATAAAATCAACTTTCTCTATATGATGATCTGATGTTCCAAATACAAGATCATCAATAGACTTTGTCCTGACTTCCTGATATCCTTTTTTATATTCGCCAATAACTTTACTACTAGGACCTGAATCTATAAAAAAAAGTTTGTTATTGCTAATCTCATCAAGAGGATACGGGATAATGTTAATTATATCTTTAATACTATGATTCAAATCAAGGTTTTTTTGCATCATTTTTATATTAGTAGGTACAAATTCAAAGACATAAACTTTTCCTTCATTACCTGTCAGCGAAGCAAAATATAGAGCTGTATCCCCATAACACCCTCCAGCATCTATTACATAATCACCTGGCAACACCCGACAGATATCACTATATGCGTATTGTTGTTCCATGAAAGTAATCATTACACTAAAAGCACTTAACCAAAGTCTGGTTTGGGGATATCCAAGATCAGAAAGGTCAAACATTTCTTTACAAAAATCGTTGTTTGCATCATCCCTTTTAACACATTTCGACTGGACAAAATTAGCTTTTTGGTAATATTCTTCTGACATTGGTAGAGTTACCATCCCTCTACCAAAAAGCCGATAAGCCAAACATTGGATATACTTCTTTCTGTCTTTTTCTTCTAATTTATCATAAAGGTATTTAAAATCACCAAATGTATCGTCTTCTAATACTTTCATTAAAGGACCATTTTTATAAAAAATTAATATTTTAAACTTGTCAAAAAACCGTTCGACTATATCCAAAACAGACAAAACACCAAACTTTAACTTCACTTTAAATGAACTTTTAATATCCCATGGTGCTCTTGGATCTATTTTTTTTGGGGAATAATTTGTATTAAAAAAAAGGTATTTTATTAATTCAATCTCAAATGTTTTGTTAGAACTCATTTCTATTTCTCCAAACCCGGTAAATACCAAAGAACGACTTTTAATATTTTATTAATTATTCATCTACTTCTACGGTTATCAAAATTTTCTCACCATTATAAAATATTAATAGAACATAAATATTGATATTGTTGCCCATATGATAAAAACATTCTAAGTATTGTTAAGAAATAATATCTGTATTTAGCAGATTATTCCATTTAAAATTTGTTTAGCCTTTAAAGAGAATCGCAACACCTATAATCATAACATTAATTTGGCTTGCACAGTAACCGAATATGCTTTTTTAAGACTAATAATCTCTACTTTGAGAACTTGCACACATATTAGATTCACATATAGATAAATATGCATGTTCAAGAGCGATAATATTTTTTTTTCTTTCAGAAATTCGTTTAGCAGGAACGCCTGCGTATATACCAAAAGCTTCACAATTATTTTTGACAAAGCTCAACGCTCCAATTGCAACCCCATCACCCAATTTTATTCCAGGCATCACAACTGATCCTGTACCAATAATTACATGTCGACCAATCGTTACGTCTGCAGAGTACACATTTGTATACTTTTTTGGTATAGTAGGATTTGTCATCCATTCGCCGGAATAATCATCACTGCTACTATAAATTGACACGCGCGATGAAAGGTTACAAAAATTATTAAGAACTATTTTACCAGTACCAATCAATGATGAATAAACAGCAACATGAATATGATTACCGACTATTATTCCGCCCTCTCCTGCTGATATAATGCAAAAATCATCAATTCGCACATTATCACCTATTGATATATTTGCGCAGTTATAAAACGAAGCTTTATCAGAAATAAAAACGTTTTTACCTACAGAAGAAAAGCCCATATTCTGAATAGATTCATTATCTAATAAAGGCATAGTTAGTAATCTCCAATTATTTCTATAATAACTATCTGATTATTTTCTTCAAGACCTGGATAAATCGGCAAGCATAATACTCTATTCGCAGCGTCTATAGCTACTGGCAAATTGCTGTGTGATGACGAAGCCAGCCCTTTATATGTGGGAAAATCTGATATAAGCGGATAAAAATATCGCCGTGCGAAAATATTATTGTCTTTTAATTTATCATACAGTTCGTCTCTACTGAGTGGATAACTGTCTTCTACAAAAATCGGAAAATATGAATAGTTAGACACCTTTTCACCGGAACACCCTAAACATCGAATACCTTTCACATCTTCAAGCAATCTGCGGTATGTTGCATCTATCTCTTTACGGCCTTCTATTGCTTTACCCAAATAATTCAATTGCAAAAGCCCCATAGCGGAATTGACCTCACTCATTTTACCGTTAATGCCCGACGCAACGACAGTCACTTCATCAACAAATCCAAAGTTCTTTAATCTGTCGATTCGAAGTTTAGTTTTAGCATCTGGACAAATAATAGCTCCACCTTCAAATGTATTAAATACCTTGGTGGCATGAAAACTCAAAACCGAAAGATCCCCATATCTCAGAATACTTCCTCCTTGATCCTGGACCCCAAAAGCATGAGCAGCATCATAAATGACTCTTAAGTTATAATTATCTGCAATTTCCTGTATCGCATCTACATTACAGGGATGCCCATAGCAGTGAACCGGCATTATAGCTGTTGTTTGTGGCGTGATGGCAGCCTCAATTTTATCAGGATCCATATTTAATGTTTCAGGACCAATGTCCACAAACACGGGCTTGATGCCATTCCATAACAGGGAATGAGCCGTTGCAACAAAAGTGTACGGTGTTGTGATCACTTCACCCGTGATCCGAAGAGCTTGCAGAGCGACTAACAACGCAATCGTTCCATTATTAAACAAGGATATGTGACCTACTCCTAAATAATCACACAACGCTTCTTCCAGTTGCTGGTGAAAGGGTCCACAGTTGGTTAGAATTTTATTATTCCAAATTTTTTCTAAATAGGAAACAAACTCTTCCAATGGTGGCATAAATGGTTGAGTGACATAAATATTTTTTTTCATATTAAATTTCCCGCCGAGGGTCATAGTGGCCGAGGGTCAAAACTTTATTCTTGACACATCCATATATAATCTGAGATCAAAGGCTATAAATACGATGCGCAACCCATAAACTACTTAAAGACTCTCAGATGACGCAGATTTTAGCAGATTGAATAGTTTTTTCGCTTAAGCATTAAGTATGATTGAAATCAACCGATATGGCCTTTTTTTAATTAAGCAACGATTTCAGAGGCATAATAACGAAAATAGTTGAACCTTGTGCTTGCCACACGATAAACAATATCCCAGTTCAACTACGTGTATTCGTGTACGGCAATGTTCCAAAGGCCGATACTTTTTCGCATCCGTTCTGACGTTTCTCCGGGAATAACCCTATTTTCATGAGGGATTTGAAAATTTTTGGCCATGGTCGAAGGTACCTTAAAATCCATTTCGGAGGTAATGTGTGCTGCAATATCGATATCAATCTGTAGATCAATCTGTCTCTGACGCCGTAGAATCCTGGAATGGCTTTTCATAAAAATTCATTCCGACACGTTTGATATGGTCGATTAAATCCGGATTATCAATGTCAGCAAATATAGAAATATCGAATGTATATGGCAGCATAAGATCATCGATTTCAATGAGCAGTTTGTTCACGAGAAAAAGCGATAGCTCTTTACCATGAATGGCAAGATCAATATCTGAGCCGTTTTTGTAGTTTCCTTTGGCCCTTGAACCATAAAGCACTGCCTTGTCAATTTGCGGGTATCTACGAAAGACACTGTGCATACGCTCTATTGTTGTTTCTTTCAATCCGAAACGCCTGGTTATATAGATTCTTCTGTTATTTTGTCGAGCTGGTCTTCCAACCGTATAAATTTATTAAAATAAGGACTGAATCATCCCTCGGTGTTCAAGATCTGAAAGAGTTCGTTGTGAAGCAAGATCAGCAGCACTTTTAAGCTGAGACAATCCTTTTTTGTAATTTGAAAACCGTTGTGTCCATCGGATATCTTCATTTTTCATTATGATACGCTCCGGTTTTTGGTGGGCAGCAGTGAATTTGATACGTTTATTTTCCAACTGGAGGAACCAGTGTGAGAACAAATTCATGCTGATCAGGTGATAGGGAAAAATCACAGGCAATGTTTTCTTTTTCGCATTGTTTTATAATCCGAATAATGCCCTTTCCCCTTTTTTCCATGTATCCGGTGCCCGATAGATAAACGATAAACGATAAATGGCCGAGGGTCAAATCTTTATTCTTGACACATCCATATCTAATCTGAGATCAAACGCTAAAACTACGATGCGAAATTAAACGACTTAAATATTCTCAGATTTTGCGGATTCTCGCAGATT
>Ga0180007_10001707_pt1 | contig 28275 bp, 24 predicted proteins | sample MM_PC_MetaG_FD_121122 | JGI IMG/M metagenome (GOLD analysis project Ga0180007, IMG submission 121122) | Groundwater microbial communities from the Aspo Hard Rock Laboratory (HRL) deep subsurface site, Sweden - MM_PC_MetaG | ecosystem: Environmental > Aquatic > Deep subsurface > Groundwater... | reverse complement strand
TTCCTATCAACTTTAGAAATCATAAATCACCTCCTAACCGGACAGGGAATCTCAAAACCTTGGGGGTGAATTACCCGTGAGGCAACGATTAGATTAGGGGGTGATTCTTAGTGAGTCAATTCGGGTACTTGACAAGGAATATAGAAATAGTATTTACTTATATTATATGACAGGTCTAAATTCACCAGATGTAGCGCCAGTATCTCCAGAAGTTGCAGGTCAAGGCGCAACTGCAGAAACTGTGGGAACAGAAGAATCTCCATACAGACCGGCAGTGGATGCTTTTTTAGCAACAGTGCAAAACGAGCTTAAAGTTGCTGATACTAGCCAGTTAGGAGAAGAAGCTCGTAAGGTTGTAAAATTGGTAGTAGAAAGAATGGAACAACCTGGAAGAGACGGTGATTATGAAGCTGGTTTACGTCAGAAAGTTACAGATACAGCACATGGTATGGCTGTAAATGCAGCATACAATGCTGGCCAATTGGGTGACCTTGTTAGTAGACGACAACATACTACTAATGATTCTACTTAAGCTTCTTCTTGACTAATTCTTCAGTAATGATGTAAATTCTTAATACTGCCTCAATAATTTTTCATGAATTTCAATTATTTCAATTTACGAACAAACTAAATAAATCAAATCATGTTTATATTAGATAATGCAAACTTAATAATCTGGATCTCTGTTGCTGCAGCCCTTATTTATGGCGGATGGCTTATTGTTGAGGTTTTTAAAAAAGATCCAGGTGATGAAAAAATGCAGGAGATTGCTTCAGCAATCCAGATTGGAGCAGCAGCATATTTGCAAAGACAATACAGGGTTGTTGCTTTGGTTGCGGCTGTGCTGGCAGTTTTAATATATTTTGTTATAGGGCAGAATACCGCAATTGGTTTTGCAGTAGGTGCTTTTCTTTCAGCTTTGGCTGGTTTTATCGGGATGAGCGTAGCAGTGAGAGCCAATGTCCGTGTGGCAGAGGAAGCTAAAAAAGGTTTATCCAAAGCTTTTATTTTAGCTTATAAAGGCGGGGCAGTGACAGGATTTCTAGTGGTAGGTTTAGCGCTCGCTGCAGTCTACGGCTTTTTTCAATACACTAGCGGTGATCTAACATCTTTAATAGGATTGGGGTTTGGTGGTTCTTTAATTAGTGTTTTTGCCAGGCTTGGTGGAGGCATATTCACTAAAGGCGCGGATGTTGGAGCGGATTTAGTAGGAAAGATTGAAGCAGGGATCCCTGAAGACGATCCAAGAAATCCGGCAGTAATTGCTGACAATGTAGGAGATAATGTTGGAGATTGTGCAGGGATGGCAGCAGATATTTTTGAAACTTATATTGTGACTGCCATTGCCGCTATGATTTTAGGTCAACTCTTGTTTCCCGGGTACAATGCAGCAGTGATGTTTCCTCTCTTAATCCTTGCTATGGGAATTTTAGCTTCGATTGCAGGATCGTTCTTTGTTAAATTGACAGGTAAAAATATCATGAAAGCTCTTTATAAAGGCATGATAGTTACTGCTGTTGTCTGCGCAGTTTTATTCTATCCTGTAACGTCCGGTGTGATGGGTGATAATGGCATCACAAGCGTCCTTAATTTATATCTGGCGTCTTTAGTCGGCATATTAGTAACTGCTGGAATGGTATTGATTACTGAATATTATACAGGCATGGAGTACTCCCCTGTTCAAAATTTGGGATTAGCTTCTAAAACAGGTCATGCTACCAATATTATTGCGGGACTTGCTTTGTCTATGCGTTCAACTTTTGCTCCGATAATTCTAATCTCTGCAGCAGTAATATTAAGTTTTATGTTTGCCGGCCTTTATGGGATTGCTCTGGCCAGTGCGGCAATGCTTTCTTTGGCAGGAATTGTAGTTGCGATAGATGCGTTTGGTCCGATTACAGATAATGCAGGTGGAATTGCAGAGATGGCAAATCTTCCTTCAAAAGTCCGCAATGTGACAGATCCGCTGGATGCTGTTGGAAATACGACCAAGGCTGTGACAAAAGGATATGCGATTGCTTCGGCAGCACTGGCAGCAATGGTTTTATTCACAGCATATGCTCAGGAATTTTCTTCTCAAGGTTCGGAACTGGTTTTTTCATTATCAGACCCCAATGTTTTGGTAGGACTTTTTATTGGCGGTTCACTGCCTTATCTTTTTGCTTCATTCGCAATGGAAGCTGTAGGGCGGGCCGGAGGGGCAGTAGTTGAAGAAGTAAGGCATCAGTTTAAGACAATAAAAGGGATTATGGAGGGTACGGCAAAGCCTGATTATGCAAAGTGTGTTGATATTGTGACTCAGTCAGCACAAAAAGAAATGTTAATACCTGCTTTAATTCCAGTTTTATTCCCTATTATTCTTGGGTTTGCGCTGGGACCGGTTGCGCTTGGAGGGATGCTGGTTGGATCAATAGTTACCGGAATTTTTGTGGCAGTTTCCATGACAACAGGAGGCGCTGCTTGGGATAATGCCAAAAAGTATATTGAGAGCGGTAAATTTGGCGGAAAAGGCTCTGAAGCCCACAAAGCAGCAGTTACAGGAGATACAATCGGTGATCCTTATAAAGATACTGCAGGTCCGGCAATTAACCCTATGATTAAAGTTGTAAACATTGTTGCTTTGCTTATGGTCCCGTTTTTAATATAGACGAGTCCTCGAGATAATTTTCTGAAAACTTATTGGTTTGGGGTTGGATTTGGAGGGGGAGGTTGGCTGCCGAAAAGCGCATTTTTTACCTCATTAACTACCTGGTCAGGCGTATAGGAAGCTTTTATTAAATAAGCCTGGGCTCCTAACTCAAAACCTTCTTTTATAACTGCTTCCTGACCTAAATTTGTTAAAAGGATGGTGATCATTGGAGAGTTTGGATTTTGGGTTTTAAATTCCCGGAGAAGCTGTAAGCCGTTCATTCCCGGAAGCATAATATCCAAAAGAAGTAAATCAAAAGTTTCATTTTTGAGTACTTCTAAGCCGGCCTGGCCATCCACTGCGCTTTTAACAGTAAATCCTGCTTTGATTAGTTGTCTTGTATATAATTCCCTGATGAAATCTTCATCTTCAACAAGCAGAATTTTCTTTGGCGCTTGATCCATGTAATATATTTTATATTAATTGTTTAATAATTCAAAGCCCCAGATTGAATAGCTCCTGAAACAAATTTGTTGTTTTTCAAAACACTGGTACTGACAGTTATAATTGGCAAGGTAAAGGAAAATTTACTGCCTTTTCCTGGTTCTGATTCAACCCAGATTTTACCGTGAAGTTTTTCTACAATTGATTTAGATATATACAGGCCTAAGCCTGTGCCTTTGTTTGCTTGTTGTGATGCGTTGGGAACCCTGAAGAATTTACTAAAAAGACGCGGAATTGCTTCATTTGGAATTCCGATACCAGTGTCCGAAACAGTAGTTGTAATATTGTTAGGGGAAACTTTTACAGAAACTGCTATTTTCCCATTTGGATTAGTGTAGTTTATTGCATTAGAGATAAGGTTGGTTATTACCTCGTTTATTCTGATAGGGTCAGCAATAACCTTGGGTAATGTTTCAGTTGGTGAAACCACACTCAAGACAATATTTTTTTGAGTAGCCTGACTTCTTAAATCCTCAACAGCTTTAGTTAATATAGGTAGATAATCAGTTGGTTGCGGAGAAACAGATAACTGTTCTTTTTCAATTTTATTGACATTCAGTAGATTCTGAATCAGGACTTGAAGTTGTTTGGCAGCTATAAATGTTTTATTTAACAGTTCTAGACTTTCTGCAGGGATTTTGTCTTTGTTTTCATCAAGAAATACGGATAGATAACCAACAATACTGGTTAATGGTGTTTTTAGCTCATGCGATGCCATTGATACAAAATCCAATTTCATTTGTTCCAATTCCTCTTCTTTGGACAGATCATGGATTATTAAAATACAGTTTAGATTAGTTTGTACCGTGCCGTTGATCTGTGTAGTCATCAGATTGACTTTTGCTTGTTTGCCGTCTTTTCCTACAAGTTTTGCTGTTTGATTAAAACTTTCCTGACAGTAGTTTTTAGGCAGGATTTCTTCTTGTCCGGAGAATAGACGGATAATTTGATCAATTGATTTACCTAAAACATCTGATTTCCTAAGACCTATTAATTCTTCTGAAGCTTTATTTAAAAACATGATATTTTTGTTAAAATCCAGTGCAATAATTCCGTCAATCACTGATGATAAGATTTCATCAAATTTATTTTTTTCCGAAATTGCAATTGCCTTATCATTTTCAATCTTTTGGATTCTGGCAGAAAGTTTTTCTGCCATGGTATTGAATGAATTTCCAACATCTTCGAATTCATCACCAGACCTCAAATCAATCCGATGATTCAGATTGCCGTCGGCAAACGTCCTTGTACTTTTAACGAGTATACCCAAAGGAGTTAAGATCCAAAAAAGTAATACAATAGCTAAAACAGCACTTATTGCCGCTGCTAAAATATAGAGTAAGCCGGTAAGCTGGAAAAATAAACCTAGCATGCAGGGAAAGAAAACTGCAAAAATTATCACAAGGGCAACTTTAAAATGCAGTATTTTCCTGGATGTTTGTTTCTCAGGAGAAACTTGGGCAGCTTGATCCATGAGTTAAGCGTATCAGAAGAGAGACCCTTGTTCAACATACCGCATATCGCGTTCATTTCTAATCAAAAACAGATTATTAGAAAACTTGATGTGTTTTCTGTTGAAACCCAAAAGCTAAAGGAGAATTATAAGCAAAAATAATCAGACGTAGAAGAATTTATGTAGTCTATTTTGAGCAAAGTATTTGCTGGAGAGCAATAAACTTTGTATACATTACTTGACTAAATGTATACAAACCTATATACTTTGTTTACATCTCAAAAAAGATGTAAATAAACTGTGAAATTAAATATTGGTACAATCAAAGATCAAAAGGAAGGATTTAAGGCTTTTATCCCAAATCCATTCCCTCCAAAAGAAGGTTTTAATTTTAATGCTCAAATACTGAAAAAAAATAACGAAGCAACCCGATTGCTCGGAAAATTAGACGGTATCACCAAACTATTACCAGATTCCGACTTTTTTTTGCTCATGTACCTCAGAAAGGACGCTGCTTCTTCAAGTCAAATTGAAGGAACAATGGCAACTATGGTAGACGCAATTGAAGCTGAGGTAAAAGCAAGTACTAATATTCCAGAAGATGTTGATGACATTCTGCATTATATAAAGGCTCTAAACTATGGTATCGAGAGAGTTACCTCGGATAATTTTCCTTTTATTCTCCGTTTTATTCGAGAACTTCATAAACAACTTATAAAGGGGGCAAGGGTAACTCATTTTAGTAATCCTGGGGAATTTCGTAAAAGTCAAAACTGGATTCAGGGAACAAGACCTGATAATGCCCGTTTTGTGCCGCCTCCTGTTAAAGAAATGCAGCGGGCATTAGATGATCTAGAAATTTTTGTTAACACTGAAGATACAACACCAACTGTTATCAAGGCTGGTTTGATTCATTCACAATTTGAAACAATCCATCCATTCTTAGACGGAAACGGCCGGACAGGCAGAATGATTATTACTTTCTATTTATGGAAAGAAGGGTATTTAGAAAAACCAGTACTCTTTTTATCCTCTTATTTTAAAAAACATCAAAAACTCTACCATGAAAAACTTGCTGGTTATCATGATGGTGAAGTCGATGAATGGATAGAGTTCTTTCTGGACGGAGTTATAGAAATCGCTACTGAAGCTATCAGTATTGTAGATAAAATTACTAAACTAAGAGAGAAGGATATGATTAAAATTCAAAAGCTCAGTAAAAGGGCTTCAGAAAGCGCAGCGATGATTTTGCCTAAGCTGTACGGCCAACCAATTGTAAATGTGTCTACTATTCACGAATGGACTGGGTTTACAAGGGCGGGCGCTCAACAGGTGATTGATCGGTTTATTAGGATGGGTATACTTTCTCCCAAGGATAAAGATATAAAATATGGGCAATCATATATTTATAACGAATATATCAAAATCTTTTCAGACTAATATGAATGAAGAAGAAACTTGAGTTGAATATGTTGATCCAAAGTTAAAGAGGTCGGTTGGGGCGCAGTGGAGGGATCTAAAATCTTTTGGGAATATTTTTTACTGACAGGCAATTCTAACCGGTGATCAGTGTTTAAAACCCTTGAAAGCTGATTATATTTTAATATATAAAAATCAAAAACCTGCTGTGGCTGAAGCAAAATCGCTAAGTGCAAATATAACTGAAGGTTTGAAATAATTCCACCCCAGGATTTTAGGCGGTTATACAAAAGTTTACATCCTTCAAGTGATATAGTTTCACACGTAGTCTTCTTAATTTCTCTCTTGACTTCGGGTTAAATTTGGAATAATGTAAAATTACAGAAAAATTTTAGTTCTTCAGTTTCAGAATCTCTTTTGGTACCCAAATGTTTCAGAATTGGAACCAGCTTCTAGGATCATTAAGAACCTGGAAAGTGTTACTTGAATCTAGCTTCACTCAAGATCCAGCTTTTAACTACCATTAGGGATTAGAACTGATATAATTTTAATATATAACTATGAACGATGATGACATAAAACAGTCGGAAGAAGCTTATAAATGGATAAAAGCACACGAGAAAACTATTATTGACATATTCATTAGCTCTACTCAACTCATTTCGGATTCGCAACCTGTTGCTCTGTTTATGGCTGGACCTCCTGGTGTAGGAAAAACAGAAGTCTCAAAACAACTTATTAACCGTTTTTCTCAAAAACCTGTAAGAATAGACGCTGACGAAATAAGGATAAAATGCCCTGGGTATATAGGTATTAATGCACATATCTATCAAAAAGCTGCAACTAAAGGTGTACATATTTTATATGATTACGCGTTGAAAAAAAATATTAATGTGATCCTTGATGGAACATTCGCCTATGCAAATGCCTTAGAAAATATTAAAAGATCTTTAGATCATAGGAGAAAAGTAGAGATATTCTATGTATATCAAGATCCATTGCAAGCATGGGATTATACAAAAAAACGTGAAGAAATTGAAAAAAGGAGAGTTGATAAAGATATTTTTATAAATTCTTACTTTAAATCAAGAGAAAATGTGAATCTAGCCAAGGAAAAATATGGTGCAGATGTAGAATTAAATCTTGTAGTTAAGGATTTCGAAAAGAATCTTGAAAAATTAGAGTTAAATATTCAGAAAATTGAAAGCTATCTAAAAAAAGTGTACAATAGTGAAGAATTAGAGGAAATACTATTATGATAGCAAAAATTAAATCACTCTTAGGTCTTAAACGAACTAAACAACACAAAACAGATTTCTCGAATTTCTTTTGTACTGCATCGTCTGGCCAAAAGAAAAAACTTTTACTGGAAGTCGTAAGGGATGCAAATAAAGACCAGAGAGAATTGGTAAAATCTTATAACCGAACAAATCCAGCTTAGTGCCGCCAATTGGACTCTATTAGAACCTGTTTAATAAGTAATTGTGCCTAAGTTTAGCTTTTAACTACCATTAATAAATAGAACTCAGTATAATCCACTTAATGGCGAGGTTAAAAGTTCCACATATTAAACAATCTAAAAAAACCACATGCGGAGCGGCTGTCCTGTGTATGATTTACTTGTACTATGGTTTAAAGAACCAGACTGAAGATAAAATTTGGGCCAGATTAAAAGAACCAAGGAAGTCAAATCCAGCCGAAGAGTTTATTCAAACTATTAACATCGCTAAAGATGCCAAGAAGAATAATTTACACTATATGATTGGTCAAGCAGTATGGAATAACCCTAAAAAAACATTTGCACTTCTACGCGAATATTTAAGAATCGGTGTACCGGTTGTGGTATGTCAGAAATTTAGAAACGATCAACTCATTGGACATTTTCGAATAGTTGTAGGTATGGAGAATGGTAAGATTTTTTTAAATGATCCAGAACTGGAAGAACCAGAATCAGTGATGACAAAGAAGGAGTTTATTTTAATGTGGAAAAAGTGCAGTGATGAAGTTATAGGGGGAGAATTCTTAGTTATATTGACTGACGAACAGGGAGATAGGTTAAAAAGCTTACCTTTATATTTCTTTAAAGCAGATATTAAAGATTATCAAGTAAGTAATCTAAACTTTGAATCTTAACTCTTATTGTCCTAACAACCTAAACTACCCACTTGGTACCGCCAACGTGAGTCGAACCCGTGATTTGTTTCAGTAGCGCATAGGGGAGTTGAACCCCTGCCTCTGCCTTGAGAAGGCAGCGTCTTAACCGTTTGACTAATGCGCCATATCTTTATAAGTTCTTATTCTGCGGCAATTAGCACATACTATATCGCATTTAGACGTCTCCTGCTTTATTCGTCCCCCATCTCTTATGCGTCATTACAGGGCAAAATCGAACTTGCCAGTCGAATTTGACTTGGCGGCGTGCTCAAATTATACTCACATTTGACCTGATTGACAAGAAATGTTTATCAATATATAATCCATCAGTAATGTTATTTTCAAAAGCAATTGATTTAGAAAAATGTGTTTTTTATTCCGGTTTTTCATCCCGGCTGGCCAAAAAGGCCAGCAAACTGGGAGGTCTTTTTTAGGTTAAAAAACCTAAAAATCCCAAAGTAAAGGAGACCTCCCCCAAAAGGGAGTTTTTTTATGGCTATAATGAATCAATTATCAACAAATAATTTAAAAAATACCTATATTTCTTTAAAAGGTATAGCTGATGTTAAGCAAGAGTTAGATTTTTTGAAAGATACTAAAAGATCCCAAATTGCTGAAACAATACATCAAGCCAGGGGATATGGGGATTTAACGGAAAATTCAGAATATGATGCTGCTATGGACGAACAAGCTATGGTTGAAAACCGTATTGCCGAGCTTGAAAATATTCTTAAAATTGCAAAAGTTATACCTGAACCTTCGACACAGGATTTTGTAACAATAGGATCAGTTGTTAGGGTTGAAATGATTGACGGTGTGGATGAGTTTACTATTACAGGCAGAGTAGAGACAGATCCTGCAAAGAAAAGAATTTCTAATGAATCACCTTTGGGTTCTGCTCTGGTGGGCGCAAGAAAAGGAGATAAGGTTGAGGTAGTAACTCCCAGTATTAAATATCAATGCAGGGTTCTTGATATAAAATGAGCTCCTTCCGCGTTGTTAAAACAGATGTATGTAGGTATACTTGAATTATTATGGCCCTTAAGAATTTACAAAAAGAAAGACTGAAAAAGTTAGGAAATATTAAAAGGCTCGGTATAAACCCCTATCCTAGTAAAAGCAATAGAAAACATATTATTAAGATTGCCCGGAAAATGATGGGTAAAAAAGTTACGGTTGCAGGAAGGATTAGGTCACTTCGCCCTCATGGCAAAATTACTTTTGCAAATATAGAAGATGCCAGCGGGGAAATTCAATTACTTTTTAGACAAGGTAGTCTTCAGGGTGAAAAATATGATTTTTTACCAAATCTTGATCTTGGTGATTTTATTGAGGTTTCCGGTGAGGTGATTAAAACTCAAACAGACGAGATCACTGTTGAAGTTTCTGATTTGACAATCCTGACCAAAAGTTTACGTCCTTTGCCTTCTGCCTGGTATGGATTAAAAGATATTGAAGAAAGATACAGGAGGCGTTATGTGGATATGATTATGAATCCTAGCACAAAAGATGTTTTGAGAAAACGTTCCTTAATTACTCAAGCAGTCAGAGATTTTTTAATCAATGAAAAAGGTTATGTTGAGGTTGAGAGTCCTGTTTTGCAGCCGATTTATGGAGGGACACGGGCAAGACCTTTTAAGACCCATCATAATACACTGGATCAAACTTTTTATCTTCGTATTTCTAATGAACTTTATTTAAAAAAGTTAATAGTGGGTGGATTCGAAAAGGTTTTTGAAATAGGGCATACATTTAGAAATGAGGGTATGGACCGTAATCACAATCCGGAGTTTACCATGCTTGAAACAATGGAGGCTTATGCGGATTATTTAGACAATATGAATTTGATAGAGGAAATGTTTGAATATGTAGCTAAAAAAGTCTTTAAAACAACAAAAATTCGTTTCAAAAACGTAATGATTAATTATAAAAGACCATGGGTTAGAGTAAGCTTAACAGAACTTTTCAAAAAGCACACTGGCGTACATTTTCATGAAATTGATAGCTTGGAAAAAGCAGTTTCTTTGGCAAAAAAACTGAGAATAGAGATTAAAGATTATATGACAGATGGTGAAATATTGCTTGAGATTTTCGAGAAAAAATGTACGGATCAACTAATCCAACCCACATTTGTTTACGACTACCCTGCTGATTTTTATCCACTGGCAAAAAGAAAAGCAGATAATCCAAAATTAGTTGAAAGTTTTGATATTTATGTTGCCGGTATGAAAATGGGAACAAATTATTCCGAGCAAAATGATCCACAGGAATTGCGGGCAGCTTGGATTGAAGAAAAGGAAAAAGCAAAAAAGGGCAATTTAGAGGCTCAAAAGATGGATAAGGATTTTTTAGAGGCGCTGGAATACGGCATGCCGCCAACTTCAGGAATCGGACCGGGACTGGACCGATGGGTGATGGTGATGACGGATTCCCCTTCTATCTCAGATGTAATACCTTTCCCCATGTTAAGACCTGAAAAGAAAAATAAAAAATGAATGTAACAGATTTAAAGAAAATTTTAAAAGTTTTTTTAACGCTTCAGTGGGCTAAAGAACTACCGAGGCAGGGTTTTATTGCTCTGGGTTTTAAAAGGAATGAAGCAGATTCTGTTGCAGCCCATTCTTTTACAACAGGACTGTTTGCCTATTTTTTATCAAAACAACTCAAAAAAGAAGGTATAAAGATTGATACTGAGAAGGTTTTGAAGATGGGACTTGTCCATGATGTCGGTGAAACAATTGTTGGGGATGTTGGGACTTTTGTAAAAGGTATGGCAGGAGGAGTTTTTAAAAACATCGAGGAAGAAGGAGTGAAAGCGCTGTTTGAGGGTTTGGATTCAGAGCAAGAAATAATAAAATTGATTAAAGAATATAACGAGAGAAAGTCAATAGAAGCAAGAGTGGTGAAAACAGCAGACAATCTGGATGCCTTGGCACAAGCTAAGGGTGTACCAGGGGCTCAAAATGCGTTAAAATATTTTAAGCAGGTGTATCATATAACTAAATTTGATTGGCACAAAAAAGCAGTTGATTTGATTCTAAGCGGAGAAGTTGAACCTTCTCGGGATTGGCAAAAAAAGTAATATGTTAGACATTAATTTTATTAGGGAACATAGTGATATTGTTAAAAAATCTATTACAGACAGAAGGGCTAATATAGATTTGGATCAACTTCTTAAGCTTGACGGCGAAAGACGGGAATTGATTGCAAAAGTGGATGCTCTAAGAGCTAAGAGAAATGGGGCTGCAAGAAAGAAAGATTACGAGACAGGCAAAAAAATAAAAGGCAAGTTGGGTGATTTAGAAAAAAAGCTAAATAATGTAGTTAAGCGTTGGGATGAACTAATGCTTAAGGTGCCAAATATTTTACTTCCCGGTGTCCCAATTGGAAATGATGATAAAAACGGACAAGGTCCTTGTTTTGGGAATAAAATTATCAAAAAAGCAGGAGAACTGCCTAAATTCTCTTTTAAACCTAAAGACCATATTGAATTAGGAGAACTCTTAAATATTATTGATTTTGAAAGAGGAGTGAAGGTTGGTGGGTTTAGAGGCTATTTTTTGAAAAATGAAGGTGCAAAGCTGCACTGGGCAGTTTTAAATTTTGCACTGGATAATTTAATTCAAAAAGGATTTACTCCGGTAATACCTCCTGTGATTAATAGAAGATATGCGTTGACAGGAGGCGGGCAATTTCCATGGGGCGAAGAAGATACATATAAAGTTGGAGATGAGGATTTTTTGGTTGGAACAGCAGAGATTCCTTTAATGGCGATGCATTCCGGTGAAACATTTGATATCAAAGATTTGCCCAAAAAATATGTTGGAATATCGCCATGCTTCCGGACAGAAATAGGTTCTTATGGCAAAGATACAAAAGGTTTATACAGGGTACATGAGTTTTATAAGGTTGAGCAAGTCATTTTATGTGAGGCAGATGAGGGCAAGTCACTTGAATTTTTTAAGGAACTGCAAAACAACAGCGAAGATCTTTTGCAAAAATTGGATCTTTCCTATCAAGTATTAATTCTATCTTCGACAGACTGCGGCAAAAAAGCTGCAATGACTTATGATATAGAAACTTGGATGCCTGGGAGAGGCAACTTTGGTGAAACTCATTCTAATTCAGTTGTTTTGGATTTTCAGACAAGAAGATTAAAGATTAAGTATAGCGATAAGCAGGGCTTGTCCTCTAGTAAAGTTAAGAACAAAGGAGTTAAATATTGTCACGCTTTGAATAATACTGCAATTGCTTCCCCCAGGATTTTGATTGCTCTTTTGGAAAATTTTCAACAAAAAGACGGGTCAGTTAAAATCCCTGAAGTTTTACAGAAATACACAGGTTTTTCAGAAATAAAGCCTAAATGAATTTCCATCCAGGATTTGAGAGCTAAATCTATAACGATTTAGGATTTTTAAAAACGAGACCTAAGAATCATCTAAGAATTTTAGATACTTGCAATTACTCTTGTTTCATAAGATCTGCTGCACGAGTTGCTGTATTTCCCTGGAATTCTCCAAAATTAGCAGAACCAGAGGCAGATTGCGCAGAATTTGTGGCGATTGGAAGAGGTGGTTTAACTTGAGTTGTTTGCGGTGTGGTTGTTGCTGGCAAACTTGTAGTTCCCGATGGTTGACCAATGCCAAGTATAAAGTATGCAGAAGCACATATTACTAGGATTAATAATCCTGTACCTACACCAAACAACCATTTTGGTATACCTCTGTTACTTTTAGTAGACAGAGTTGATGCTTCCTGATTCGCTGTTGGACTTGTTGGAGACGCGATTTGTGTTTCAGGTGCAGATTGAACTGAATCTTGCTGAGGACTAGATGTTATTAGGTGAGAAAGATCTGTTGGAGCAACTTCTATTGGTATAGTTTCTGTTGGAGAAGGTGGTGTATTATTAGTTTCAGCATTCATCATCCAGCTTGGCTGAGAGGGATTTGCAGGAGTTGTCTCCCATGGATTGTTCAGCGGTGAAGTAGCTGGAGTTGTTTTATCGGTGTCGTTGGCAGGATCAGTAGCTGGAGGAACGGAAGCAGGGGTTATTCCCTGATGTGCTGGGATTGGTTCTGGTTGTGCTGGGATTGGTTCAATCTTAGCAGGGGTTGGTTCTGCTAAAGGCAAATCCGGTTCCGGTTGATCTGGAGTTTCTGGTTGCTGCGGTTTTGATATTGGGCTTAGTCCGCTCGGAGTTGGAGGCATCCAAGTAGTGGTTTGTTGAAAGGGTATTGGATCTATTGAAGGTGAAGGCTGTGGTTTTGACCAAGGATTAGATACTGTTGGTTTTGGTTGGGTTGGAGTTTCTGATTGTGATTGTAGTTGTGATTGGGTTGAGGATGAAGGAGCCCAGGCAGAGTCGAGGTTAGATCCAGCATTTTCTGGCATAGTCGGACTACTTGAACCTAAATTGGTTTTGGTTGTATCCTGAGGCCATATAGGCGGGAGAGTAGAAGTAGGTTTTGCTTCCGCAGGTATTGTTGTGGGTTTAGAGCTTGGAGGCCAATTTGGTGTTGAAGATAGTGCTGGTGTTGAAGATGGGAATGGTGTTGAAGTTGAACTAGGTTCAATAGTTGGTTTTGGTTGAATTGGAGTTGGTCCTGATTGAATCGGAGTTGATATTGATGTTGGCAGATTGCCTAAACTTGAAGGTGCTTGTGTAGGTCCTCCAAAAGGTGATGTTGGATTTGGGTTAGTTGGTGAGTTTTTGTTATTAGGGTTATCCATCTGGGCAGTTTGTTTTTATAGTGTAAGGTAAGAATATACTTATTGTCAATCATTTTATATAATAAAATGTGGTATAAAACAAGGCATACTATTTTATGTTAAATTATTTTGGTAAATTATTAGATTCAAACGAGAGAGAAATAAAAAAACTCAAAGTTATTGTTAATGCGATAAATGATTTTGAAAAAAAGATTGTAAAATTATCAGATAAAGAACTTAAGGGTAGTTTTGCAAAATTCAAACTGGAACATGAGAAAGGAAAAAGTTTAGATGATTTACTTCCGGAAGTATTCGCCTGCGCCCGTGAGGCTTCTAAAAGAACTATTAAACAACGCCACTTTGATGTTCAAATGATGGCTGCAATTGTTTTGCATCAAGGTAAAATAGCTGAACAGAAAACAGGTGAAGGAAAAACACTATCAGCAACTCCAGCATTGTTTTTAAATACAATAACCGGAAAAGGCGCGCATCTTGTTACTGTAAATGATTATCTGGCTAAAAGAGATTGCGGTTGGATGGGACCAATCTACTTCGCGCTTGGAGCAAGCTGTGCCACTATAGTTCATAATGCAGCTTTTATTTACGATCCGAAATATAAAGATCTGTCTCATGATGATAAACGCTTACAGTATCTCCGTCCGGTTACCAGGCAAGAAGCTTACAATGCGGATATAACTTACGGAACAAATAATGAGTTTGGTTTTGATTACCTTAAAGACAACATGGTTTTTCGGTTAGCGGATCAATCACAGCGCGGTCATTTCTTTGCAGTTGTTGATGAGGTGGATTCGATATTAATTGATGAAGCCAGAACCCCTCTTATTATTTCTCAACAGGCACAGGAAGCAACGAAAAAATATTATGAGTTTGCTAAAACTATTAATACTCTTTCTCCTTCCGATTATGTCATTGATGAAAAACTGAAGACAGCTCAACTTACCGAACATGGAATCCTGAAAATTGAGAAGATGCTAAAAGTGGATAACCTTTATGAAAAGGATTTTTCTACCCTTCATCATTTAGAAGAAGCGTTAAAAGCAAAAACTTTATTTCAGAAGGATAAGGATTATGTAGTGAAAGACGGAGAAGTAATCATTGTTGATGAATTTACCGGGAGACTTATGTTGGGGCGGAGGTATTCTGAGGGCTTACACCAAGCAATCGAAGCTAAAGAAGGTGTCTCAATCCAACAAGAGTCCCAAACACTGGCAACAATTTCTTTTCAAAACTATTTTAGGATGTATGAAAAACTAGCTGGTATGACAGGTACTGCAGCGACCGAGGCAGAAGAGTTTAATAAAATTTATAAACTTGAAGTTGTGGTGATACCCACAAACAATCCATTGATCAGGGCTGATCATTCAGATGCGATTTACAAGACTCAAAGTGCAAAATATACTGCTGTTGTTAATTTTATTGAGGAATTATATAAAAAAGGACAACCTGTTTTAGTCGGAACTACTGCCATTGATAAAAACGAATTTCTTTCTGGTCTCTTAAAAAGAAAGGGTATATCGCATGCTCTTTTAAATGCCAAAAATCACGAAAAGGAAGCGGAAATTATTGCTAAAGCAGGAGAGAGGGGTGCTGTGACTGTTGCCACAAATATGGCAGGAAGAGGGGTTGATATTGTTTTGGGCAAAGGAACCATAGAGCTTGGGGGTTTGTATGTGGTAGGTACTGAAAGACACGAATCAAGAAGGATTGATAATCAGTTGCGGGGCCGGTCAGGTCGTCAGGGAGACCCGGGTGAAACCAGATTTTTTGTATCCTTGGAAGATAATTTAATGAGGATTTTTGGCGGAGAACAAGTTTCTAAGGTGATGAATTTCTTAAAGATGCCGGAAGATGTGCCTGTGGAGCACAAGATGATTTCTAAAGCTATAGAAGGAGCTCAAAAGAAGGTAGAAGGTCACAATTTTGATATCAGAAAACACACTGTTGAATACGATGATGTGATGAATCAACAGCGGGAAATTATTTATGAAATTAGAAAGAAAGTTTTGGAAACAGCTGAAACAAAAGATTCTTCTTTGAAAGAAGAGATGATGGAAAAGATAGCAAGAGAAATTGGGAATGTTGTAATTATAAATAGCGAAGAAGGGATAAAGCTTCAAAAAATTGTGGAAGAGTTTGCAACTATTGTACCAGTAGATGGAAATAGCAAAAAGGAAATCGAAAAAAATATTGCTAAGTTTTCCAGAGTTGAAGAAATTATAAATTTTCTAACAAAATTATCCAATAATTTTTACGATCAGAGAGAAAAGCAGGTTGGACCAGAAGTTGCCAGACAAATGGAGGTTTTTGTTTATCTTAAGACTATAGATATTTTATGGATTGAGCATTTAGATACAATGGATGATTTGCGTTCCGGAATAGGACTTCGAGGATATGCTCAAAGAGATCCTTTAATTGAATATAAAAGGGAAGGTTTTGATCTTTTTGAGAAATTGATGGTGGAAATTGATTATGAGATTGTTCATCGTATTTATAAAGTGGCGGTGCAAGGACAAGCACCTGTAGCGCAGCGGTCTGTTAGGATTGAAGAAAAGCATCCGGAAATAGAGACAGGAGTAGAAACTGAGGCTAATGAAATAGGGGCTAGAGTTAAAATAGAAAGATCTGATGATTTAGCTGCTGAAAAACAAAAAACCTCCTCTGATATAGCGTCCGGGTTTGACGGCACTAAGGTAACTATTGAACGGGAAGGCAAAGCTGCTGTTCAGGAAACTTATGGAAATCAAGGACAACTGATTAAAGCCCATGGTAAAATTGGTAGAAATGACCCATGTTATTGTGGATCTGGTAAAAAGTATAAACGTTGTCATTATCCTAATTAAAACATGATATCTTAATGAATAAAAAATATATATTTATTTTTTGTTCATTAATTGTAGCTGTAATTATATTAATTCTACAAAATATACAGGCTAATAGATTACCCTTGATAAATAACTTGAAGGAATACAGTTTTATTCAGACAGAAAGACAGCCGGGTCGTAACCCAAACAAATACACAATTATCGCAACAGGTGACGTAATTCTGGCAAGAAGCGTAAATTCAAGAGTGGTTCGTCTTAATAATTTTAACTATCCGTTTGAAAAAACTGTCAATATTTTGAAAAGTGCTGATGCTGTTTTTGTTAACCTTGAGTCGCCTCTTATTCCAAACTGTCAAACAACTGATGAGGGAATGAAGTTTTGTGGAGACTTGCGGAACGCACGGGGTTTGATATATGGAGGGGTGAGCGTTGCCAGCATTGCCAACAATCATATGGGGAATTATGGTTTGGATGGAATAAATAGCACTACTAATCTTCTTAAGAAAAATAAAATTAGTGTTACGGGTCACGGGCAACCGGCAATTTTAACAATCCGGGATAAAAAATTCGGGTTTTTAGGATATAACAGTATTGGGGCTAAAGAGCCTGGCATAGCCTGGGCGGAAATTTCTCAGATACAATCTGATATTTACAATCTTAAAAAACAAGTAAATTTTGTGATTGTTGCTTTTCATTGGGGCTTTGAGTACACATCTGTTCCCAGCAGCAAACAAAAAGAATTGGCTCATGCAGCTGTTGATGCAGGGGCAGATTTAATTATCGGTAACCACCCGCATTGGGTGCAAAGCGTTGAGCAATATAGAGGGAAACATATTACTTATTCGCATGGTAATTTTATATTCGATCAAATGTGGTCAAATGAAACACGGGAAGGTGTTATCGGTAAGTATACTTTTAACAGCGAAGGTTTGATAAATATTCAATTTATACCTGTTGTAATTGATGATTATTCCCAGCCTAGACCTGCAACAGCTGCAGAATCTGAAAAGATTTTATCCCGGATGAAACAATCAAGCAGACAGATTGATCCGCAGGCTAATCCGTAGTTTCATATTTGACTGATATCCAAAGGCGTGTCATTATTTTAATTAATGAATAATTTTAATTAATGAATAAAGTTGCAGAGTTGACTAAAGAATGGATAAGGAAGAGATTACCTTCTAGAAAAGAAGATGCTAATAAAGGAACATTTGGGAAGGTTTTAGTTATTGCCGGATCGGAAAATTATCCTGGAGCTGCATATCTGTCTTGTGCAGCAATTTATAGGGTAGGAGCAGGTTTGGTAACCTTGGCAACAGAGAAAGAAGCAAAGATTATAATCTCCGGAAAATTACCTGAGGTGACTTTTTTATCGCAAAACGGAGCGCTTGAAAAAATAGATGAGTATGATGTTTTGCTGATTGGTCCAGGTTTAGGTCAAAGTAAGAAAGCAGCGGAACTGGTGGAGCGGATTTTAAGCCGTAATTTACCTCCAACAGTCATTGACGGTGACGGGTTGAATATCCTATCTAAAATAGGGAAATGGTGGGAGAAGAGAGAAGAGATGTCTGTGTTGACGCCTCATCCAGGCGAGATGTCCAGACTGACAGGTTTGCCTACAGAAGAAATTCAAAAAAATAGACTAAATACAGCTCAACGCTTTGCAAAAAAATGGAAACAAGTAGTAGTTCTAAAAGGCGCAAATACTGTGATTGCTTTCCCCGACGGAGAAGCACTAGTTAGTCCTTTTGCAAATCCGGCGCTAGCTACTGCTGGAACAGGAGATGTATTGGCAGGAGCAGTAGCCGGGTTATTGGCTCAGGGTTTAAATCTGTTTGATGCTGCCTGCGTTGGTGTGTATATTCATGGACTGGCAGGGGAGAAAATAAAAGAGAAAACTGGAAATGCAGGTGTTTTGGCAAGTGAGCTTCTACCTCTTCTGCCTCTAGTTATCAAGAATTTAAAGTAATATTAGTAATATTTAAAATTAATCTATTGACAATTATATTAATTGTTGTTAATTTAATAATTAATGCAAGACAGCACTTTTTCTTTAAAGAACTTTTTGGAAATCCCTTATGACCGGCTGGAAGAAATGAATCTGAAAGCTAAAGAAAAACAACAAGTTACGGATCCTGAGTTGCTGGAGAAGCAATACCGCCTTTATTTACAGAAAGAAAAACGGATTAAAGCAGTCACTTTGTGTTTTACAGATATTGAAGGCAGATTTCATATGTTGGATTATGATAAAAAATACCTTTTGGAATCTGCTTCAAATTTGACTTTTGACGGATCCTCTGTCAGAGGGTTTACAGCGCTTCGCGAATCAGACTTAAGGCTAGATATTGATTGGACCAGCATAGTTTATTTGCCATCAGATGTTTTTGGAAGCGGGAAAGTAATAATGTTTGCCGAAGCATTAAACAGGGATAAATCTCCATACCAGTCAGATTTTAGAAGCCAATTAAAGCTTTATACTAAGAAACTTAAGGAAAAACAAGGTATTACTGTTTATACAGCACCGGAGATAGAAGGTTTTTTAGTAAAAGATGTAGGAGCAGAACAAAGTTTTGATGAAGATGTTGGTTTTAATCTGATTTCAACCGGAGGATATTATCATTCCCTGCCGTTGGATACCTTAAAAAAGTTTATAGATGCATCGGCTGAAGCACAAAGAGCAATGGGTTTTAAAAACGAAAAAGATCATCCGGAAGTTGCTCCCTCGCAGTTTGAACTGAATTTTGGTTATGCGGAGGCAGTTAGAGTTTGTGATCAAATCCAACTGTATAAATTAGTGTGCAGGCAAATTGCTAATAATATGGGACTTACGGCAACTTTTTTACCAAAACCAATTGTTGGTATTAATGGCTCAGGCATGCATATGAATTTTTCGCTGTCAAAAAATGGTAAGAATATTTTTTATGCGGAAAATGGTCAGGACAATTTGTCAGAACTTGCTTGGGATTTTATTTCAAAAATTTTAAATCATTCCGGTGAAATTTGTTTAGTTTTTAACCCAAGCGTTAATGCATACAGAAGATTGGATCCCCGTTTTGAAGCTCCTAACCAGATTAAAGTTTCCCCTGTTGACAGAGGTTCCATGATCAGGATTCCGGCTGGTAATGAGAAAACATCCAGGATTGAAGTCCGCTCTGTAAGCCCTGACGCGAATCCTTACCTTGTGCTTTTTACAATCATCAAAATAGGATTGGAGGGCAAAAAATCAAGCCGCCGCAAAGGTACAAGAGAGCGGCTTAGGTTTTTGCCGGGTACTATTTACGATGCAATCAGATTATTTAAGGCGAGTGATTTTATTTCAAAAATTCTAGGTGAAGATAATAAGCAAAAATATCTTTCTTTCAAGGAAGAAGCAGCAGACAGAAGTCCTAAAAAGCTTGGGAGGAAAGTTAAAACATCAGAAATTATTTATCATCACGAAGTGACAAATCAGGTATTGTGGAATAATTTTTAGTCAGTATACCCAAACATTGAATCAGTTGAATTAGTATCAGGAGTTTGGCAGCTTTTCTGTATTATTTCTTTTGATGGGACTCTGGTAGGCGGAATTAGTCCTATGTGGCCAAACTTTTGCGCGACTTCAGGAGATAATTCATCAGGTATGACTATGTTGTAAACAGGAACGTCTACTGAAGGATGGATTAAATGTACATTATTTAGATAAAACAAATATCTAAATCCGACATTTTCGCCGGGTGCTGCAATATAACTGATTCCAATACAGGGAAAGTTTTTTTGTTTAACGTCATTAACAATATACTCTACCAGCTCTTTTCTTTCTAAATAACCTTTATTGTAATAATCCTGAGTTATCATAAAGTAACCATTTTTTAGAGGAATTAATATTAAAAGCCCTATGGTTAGAATCTTGCCTATTGCAGATGATTTATACAGTAAGTATAAAAAAAGGCTGACTAAGGCGGTGAATATTATTTCAATATTAATAAAATAATATTCGGATACTGGTGATGAGGATAATCCAAAAAAGCCAATTACACCAATAATCCAAATACAAAAAACCACGCACTCCTTTTTTAATAGAACTTTTTTCTTAATGAGCCAAAATGCAGATAAAAGAATTATTAAAATAGAAAGAACATTGTTAGCCAGAGGAAAAGATTGAGGCGCAAAGAAAAGAGAGTTAATATTTTTAGTGATCATATCGGTAACTAAGATTAGTTTATAAGATCCAGTTACGCCTGCCCCGGGATTTAAAAAATTATTTACTAAACTGGTAGTTTGTCCGAATCCATGCCGTATTTCAAATACTATAAGCGGCAGGGAAGTCAGAAAAAAAGCAATAACAAATTGAGCAATCTGTTTTCTTTTGGGTAATTTTTTTGAAAGTATTACGGCTGTTGGTATTGCAATTAGCGCAGGAATCAAGGCTATATGGACTTGCCAGATTAAACCTACCAAAATTCCTAAAAGAAACAGGACTTTAAAATCTCCCCGGACAATTCTGATGATCGCATAAAAATACCAGATAACCCAAAGGTGGGTTGTGATGGTTGGTACTACCCATCTATCAGCATTTATGTTTGTAAGAAGTGCTGCGTACAAAAAAGCAGCAATAAGCCCGACTTCAGTTTTGAACAATTTTTTTAACACGAAATAATAACTAAGTATTGTTGACAGTCCTATTAATATTGCAAAATATGTTACTCCAATCGGATCCATGTTTGACAATAAGAAGAAAGGAATCAGTAAGTAATAAAATAGACTTCCGATGAAAATCCCAGGAGCCGAAGTCAGTTGGCCGATTAAACGGAAATGATGATTTACTACAATATCTTTGACAATCCAGGAGTAAAGATCTCCATCATGAGCAAATTCAAACCTTTCAACCATCTGATAACTTCTGAAGAATAAACCAAGCAGTAGAATAAATCCTAATATCAAAAGATGTGGACGTTTTTTAAAATATAAAAGCATTGGACGCATCTTTATGAATAGTAGCAGTTGTAATTTGAATGTGCAATTGGATCCTGATAGACTAAAAGTCTATGAAAATTAAAGCAATAAAAACCCGTAAATTTCTGCCGCCAAAAGATGATTTATGGGAGCTGCTTTCCGGGGTAAAGTCCTTAAAAGAAAATTCAGTTGTAGCAGTGACATCTAAAGTAGTGGCAGTTGGTGAAGGTAGATGTATACCGCTGAATAAAATAGCCAAGGATGACTTGGCAAAAAAGGAGGCAGATAAATATATTCCCAGAGAACTATCTCCAGGAGGAAATATTCTGCATACAATCAAGAATAATATGCTTACTGCGTCTGCAGGCATAGATGAAAGTAATGGTGCAGGTTTCTATATTCTTTGGCCAAAAAATCCGGAGCTTTCTGCGAAATTGATTTGGGAATTTTTTAAAAAGAAATTTAAACTTAAAAACCTTGGAGTGATTATAACTGATTCAAGATTAGTTCCTCTCAGGCGGGGCGTAGTAGGAATAGCTATTGGGTATTTTGGGTTTAGCCCCTTAAAAGATTACCGTAAAACAAAAGATATCTTTGGTAGAGAATTTAAAATGGAAACCTCAAATTTTCCCGATAGCCTGGCAACTGCAGCAGTATTGGTAATGGGAGAGGGATCTGAAACGCAGCCAATTGCAATCCTGGAGGATATCCCGGACTTAAAATTCCTGCAAAAAGAATTTAAACCAAAGACCGAGTATGATGCTTTTGAAATTCCTGAGAAAGAAGATATGTTTTATCCGCTACTATCTTCTGTTAAGTGGAAAAAAGGCAAAGGTGGGAAATGAGCTATTTTAAAATTTAAATCAGAAACGGTGAGTTTTGAAAAATTCAATGGTTTTTCGCAGGCCTTCATCCAAATTTACTTTTGCGCTCCAACCCAGTTCTTTTTTAATCTTTTCAGATGATGCAACTAACACCGGGACATCCCCTTTCCGCTCACCCTTATCATCTATAGGAACTTCATACCCGATAATTCCAAAGATTTTTTTAATAACATCAATGATTTTATTGCCGGTTTGGGTTCCGATATTGTATATATGAAATCCTGATAAAGTTAGGGCAAGAATATGGGCCCGGGCTAAATCATCAATGAAAATAAAATCCCTGATTTGTTCTCCCTTCCAATAAACCGGCAACGGTTTTTTCTCCAGAGCTGCTTTTATAAGATTTGGTATGGCATGGGTTTCCGGCTCATGCAGTTCTCCCGGGCCGTAAGGGTTAAAATAACGCAGGATAGTGACATCAAAATTGAATAAATTATGATAAAGTTTACAAAACTCCTCCATAGTGATTTTGGTAATTCCATAGGGGTTTTCCTGTTCTCCTAATGGATCGTTTTCCGTGATGGGCAACTTTTTTGGAACACCATATACACAAGCACTTGAAGAAAAAATGATCCTTTTAACTTTCGTATTTTTCATTGCCTCCAATAATTTGACAGTTCCAACAATATTATTTTGGGCAAATTCCACAGGTTTTTTAACGGATTCCCCTACTTCGATGAAAGAGGCCATATGGATTATGGCATCATGACCTGGCAGGATTTTTTCAAGTTCAGTTTGGTTTTCTAGAGCAATTTGATGGAAATCTGCTCGTGGGTCTACCAAGCACTGGTCGCCTTTTGATAAATCATCAATCACGGTTACAAGATGATCCTGATCAAGTAACAATTTGTTGATATGAGAACCGATAAAACCGGCTCCACCTGTGACTAAAATTTTCATTGAATAATTCTATCATATTATATCTTAAGTAAAGTTTTTGTACCTCTTGTAATATTTGTTAAGTTAAGATTATATTGATATATGCTGAAATGGGGTATCGCACTTGTAACTTTGGCTTTTATTGTGCGGATTTTATTTATTTTTCAAGGGGGTGTTTCGTTTCATTATGACATGGCAAGGGATGCTTTTGAAGCTCAGCAGATTTGGAGAGATCATCATTTAAAAATATTAGGCCCGCCTACTTCTACCCCCGGTCTTTTTCATGGTGTTTTCTACTATTATTTAATAGCTCCTTTTTATATGTTTGGCAGCGGAGATCCCCGGGTTGTTGCAATTTTTCTTTCATTTATTAACTGTCTTACTATTGTGCCAATCATGCTTTTGGCAAAAGATTTTTTTAAGGCTAGAAAATGGGTGATTCTTTCAGGGCTTCTTTTTGCCGTATCTTTTGAGGCAGTTCAATACGCTCCCTGGATTTCTGATCCGTCCCCGGCAATGTTAACCATTGCACTGTTTTTTTATTTTTTAAGAGCTTGGCAAAAGGGAAACCGACTGGGTTTATACTTTGCAGTTTTTATGGCTGCTTTGTCAACACAATTTGAATTCTTCTTTCTTTATCTATTTATTTTAATACCTGTTTTTTTGTATATATTTAAAATTAGAATTTACCTTAAAGATATCTTTATATCTTCCTTGATTGCTACTTTAGGACTTAGCAGTTTTTTTATTGCGACTTTTAAGTTTAACTCGTGGGGATTAGCACTGAATGGATTTGCCAATATTTTTACTCCCGGCCAACTTAATTTCAGGATGTCATTTAGTGAGCAATTTTTAAATTATATAAATAAACTTACTGAACTTTTTATAAATAATTTTTTTCCGGTAAATGTTTTTTTGGGCGGATTGTTAATGTTTGTTGTGCTTTATTTTGTAAGAAAAGAAAAATTTATCCTTTTTTGTTTGTTTTCAAGTTTACCTATTTATATTTTCGGGGGGCATAGTAATGTGTATGTAAATGCAGGTCTTGTGGTGCCGGCAATTTTAGGGGTAGTAATTGTACTTCGTTATTTAAACAGATATCTTAGTTTGTTAATTATTGGTTTAATTATTATTTCAAATATTTACGCTATTTTTAAATATTCTCCTCAAGGTCAAATAATGTTGGTAATTCCTGCAGATATGAATTTAAAAAATGAGCTAAGGTTGATTGATGAAACTTACAAGATTGCATCCGGCAAGCCGTTTTCAATCAATAGTTTGACGCTTCCTCTTTGGACAAATACCACTTGGGCTTATCTTTATTCATGGTATGGGAAAGATAAATACGGTTATACCCCATACTTTTATGGCAGGGATCAAGTTGGTTTGCTGGGAGTAAAATCAATGGAAAGAATAGAAAAGCCTCTGGATAAAACTTTTTTCATCATAGAACCAGGAGACGGTATTCCTCAGAGGTTTTATCAGGAAGAACTGGATACGGAAAATAGTAAGACTAAATTAATTAAAGAAATAAAATACGGTTCGATTAAACTTCAAGTACGCAGTCCAATAACCAATACCAATGAGTAAAAGTACTAAAATTATTTTAGCAATATTAGCGGTTGGTATTTTGTACAGATTGCTGTTAACTGCAAACGGGAATTTCCTTTTTAACATGGACAATGCCCGTGATATGGTTGATCTTCGGGAAATGATAGTTGTCGGGAAACTTCGGTTAACAGGTCCAACATCTGCAATTGAAGGATTGTTTAACGGACCAGCCTGGTATTATCTTTTAGCAGTACCTTTTGCTCTATCAGGTGGTGATCCATATGCATCAATTCTGATGGAAATTGTTCTTTGGGCAATAGGAGGATTTTTTCTTCTTAAATTGGTGAGCAAATGGGATAAGTGGTTAATCTTACCCATAGGTACGGTTTGGGTTGCTTCTGATTATATAGTTTTAACTAATCTTTATGCTTTTAATCCAAATCCAGTAACTCTGCTTGCTCCGCTTTTTATTTATCTATTAGTTGAATATTTGGAGAAGAAAAAGGCAATTTATGGGATTTGCGCATGGATTCTAGCAGGGTTGTTTTTTAATTTTGAGATGAATTTTGGGGTTTTTACACCGCCTATAATTCTGGCAAGCATAGTATTTACAGGCAACTCAAAATTATTTAAACAAAAATGGTTTTGGGTGGGAGTTGCCTCGTTTGTTGTAATGCTGCTGCCGCAAGCAATCTTTGATTTAAGACATCAATTTATAATGAGCAAGGCGCTGCTGCGGCATATTTTTGAAAACAGCAGTGTCAGTTTTAGCGTTGCAGAACGTTTTCAAAGCACCCAAAAAAGTTTTTATAATACTTTCCAAGCTACTTTGATGAACCATCAATTATTCACACGTATCATCCTTGTACTTTTTATTCCTGTAATTTATTGGTTTCTGAAAAAGAAGAAGAAAGATGTAATTGTTTGTGTAAGCTTTTTGCTAATTTCTATTCCTTTTTTAGGCTACTTAATTTTACCTGTTACAGTTAATCCTTGGCACCTGGGCGGGGAAATGGCTGTTTCGCTGATCCTGATAGGCTACTTGCTTAAAGAATTTACTGAGAGAAATGTTTTAGGGAAAACTATTTCTGTTTTACTTACGGTCTCAATTGTTTTTTTTGGATTATCAAATATTGGTAATTTCTTTTTCAATCATTGGGGAAAAACAAGTTTTGACCCGTCACTTTTTAAAAATGAAATTTCTGCCATAGATTATGTATATGAATATGCCAAAGGAGAGAATTTTAAAGTATATACATATTTACCTTCAGTCTATGATTATCCATATCAGTATCTTTTTTGGTGGTATGGGCAAAAAGAGTATGGCTATATTCCGGGGGAATATGTTTATTCTCCTAATAAACCGGTTTACATCCCCAGTCAGGATAAGTATCAGGGAAGAAAAGATAATTTTTCCGGACTAGTGTTTTTAATCAAAGAACCGGACAGGATTAAAATGAGACAGGCTTGGGAAAATGATTTTAAGGATATGGAATTTATTTCAAAAGGGATGGTGGGTCCTCTGGAAATTGAGATCAGGAAAGAAGTTAAAGAAGTTATAAAAAAGTAATTGCTCTTGTGTTTTCTTTTGTTTTTTCAAAAGTTATCCTAACAGTTGTCTTTGGCAATTTTTTTAACTTTTTTGCCCATTCGATTAGGACAATATTGTTTGGATTTGATATGATTTCTTCCAGTCCAAGATTATTAATATCCTGCAAATTTTCCAATCGGTATAGATCTATGTGGTAGAGGATTTTTGATGATTTAGGAATTTTATGCTGATGAATTAAAACAAAAGTGGGAGAGGTGATTTTTTCCGTAATTCCAAGTCCTTTGGCAAAACCCTGTACGAAAATTGTTTTGCCGGCTCCAAGTTTTCCGGTTAAAGCAAAGATATTGCTTTTAGTATTTTTTGCAATACTTTCTGCAATTTTTTTTGTTTCATCTTCGGAAAGGGAAATGTATTTTTTCATTTTTCTTTAAGTAACTATATCCTATTAAACCTGTGCCGGCAAATATAAAAAACAATCCAATCCAAATGAATGGGTTTATTTGCTGTTTTTGATTTTTAACTTCAACTTTTCCCTCCGGTGTAGCTGTTTGTGTCCCGGCCACTGAAGCGATCCGGTAAGAGTTCTTTATTGACGGAGCGGGTTTTAAAGCAGAAGATTGAGAGTTGGTTGTAAATACAGAAGCAGAAGGACTGATTTCAGGAGTAGCTTGCGGAGATGGGCTATCGGAAGGAACACTTTCTACAGCATTTATTTTTATTGTTGCTTCTTTATCACTCCATACAGGTCCGGAGCCGGTAGCAGTAAAACGACCAACTTTAAAAGTATAGTCGCCGGACTCTTTATAGTCGTTATCCAAAGTATCGGGCTTTACTTCAATACTCCCGTTCCAATTACCGGTGGAGCCCGTAGTTATTTTATATTGATCCGAATACTTGTCTCCATATTCTATCCAGTCAGAATCCTTTTTGGTTAAACCAAAGTATCTTGTACCATCTGATTTTTTGAAAGCCCCTTTTAGGTAGTAATCGGTATTCTGACTGTTGGGTATTGAAAGGACAATATCTACTGAGAATGATTGATCAGAGTTTATTTGAGAAGGGATGTTGGGAATATTGGAAATAGTAAACGATGAAGTAGTTTGAGGAGCGGAGGAAGGTGTGGGGGTTGGAGGTGAAGCAGGGCTCGGGGTGGGTGTAGAGGTTGGGTAGGGTGTGGAAATGTTTTGAGTGTTTGGTGTAGGCACACTAGCAATCCAACTGTCATTGGAATTTCTTTGTAGAGAATTTCCGTCTCCAGATCCTCCCAAAGAAGACGTATAAGTAACTTCATCTATAATGTTTCCATTTAATGCATCTCTCAATTTCAAGTTTTCCCCACTATTTAAAAGAGAGAATGAACTGTCAAAGACTGTTCCTGAAAAGCCAGGATAATCTTGTAGAAACTGGGTGTAATCATCAACAACTATTACATATTGCCCGCTGGAAACTACAGCGCTTCCTTGTTTTAGTGTTAAGGCGTGTTGTGTGCCGCTCTCTTCAAATCTCCAATTAGTAAGGTCTACACTTGTACTTGTATTAAGTAATTCAATCCATTCTCTAGCACTATCAGAGCCTTCAAGATCATACATGATTTCATTTATTACAACAGAAGAAGCGAAAACAGGATTTGTTCCAAAAAGGAAGAAAAGGCAAGCAAGAATTAATAGTTTAGTGCGCACTATCTCTATAGTAAATCAAAAACTAAGGATCATGCCAGTACAAAGTTACGGTATACTTACAGGAGCGAAATAGTTTTTACTGTAGAT
>Ga0180007_10001706_pt1 | contig 28278 bp, 29 predicted proteins | sample MM_PC_MetaG_FD_121122 | JGI IMG/M metagenome (GOLD analysis project Ga0180007, IMG submission 121122) | Groundwater microbial communities from the Aspo Hard Rock Laboratory (HRL) deep subsurface site, Sweden - MM_PC_MetaG | ecosystem: Environmental > Aquatic > Deep subsurface > Groundwater... | reverse complement strand
GCCAGTTTCAAAACGTCCCATTTTGGCCGATCTCTGCGTTGGGCTCAAATTTCAATCCTCGAAATACTAAATGTATTCCTGTGGTTGAAATTTTCTCCCGCCTTGAGCTTGACCAAACTGAAATGTTTTGAAAGTGGCTCATAACAATATATAAATACAAGAAAGTTAGACTTTTGGATATTAAAACAGATTATTTAATTATCGGAAGCGGAGTTGCCGGGCTTACTTTTGCGCTAAAAGTAGCTGACTATAAAACTGTTGCCATTGTAACAAAAAAAGAAATTATGGATAGCAACTCAGCGCTTGCTCAAGGTGGAATAGCGTCAGTATTCGGTACGCTCGATTCTTTCGACCTTCACATTCAGGATACCCTTGATTCAGGAGATGGCCTTTGCAACGGAGAGGTTGTTGAAATGGTCATAAAAAACGGGCCTGAACGGATATGCGAGTTAATTGACCTTGGGGTTCAGTTTAATCTCAACAATAAAGGGGCTTCCGAAAACATAGCAACTGAACTTGATCTTGGCCGCGAAGGCGGGCATTCACAAAAACGTATTGTGCATGCAAAAGATATGACGGGTATAGAGATAGAAAGAGTTTTAGTTGAACATGTTAAAAACCATAAGAATATAACTCTGTTTGAAGATCATATTGCAATTGATCTTGTCACATGTTCAACACGCATGAAAAGAGGCCTTGTTACAACAACCCACGAAGATTATTGTTGCGGAGCCTATGTTCTTGACACAAAAAAGAATAAAGTTAAAACTTTTTCCTCAAAAAAAACTGTTCTTGCTACCGGCGGAACAGGAAAGGTTTACCTCTATACCAGTAATCCTGATGTCGCAACCGGTGATGGAATTGCTATGGCATACAGGGCAGGTGCAACTCTTGCTAATCTTGAATTCGTTCAATTTCATCCAACCTGTCTTTATCATCCTGATGCCAAAAATTTTCTTATTTCAGAAGCCGTAAGAGGCGAGGGAGGAATTTTGCTAAATTCTTCGGGTATGCCTTTTATGCAAAAATACAGTCCATTAAAAGATCTTGCCTGTAGAGATGTGGTAGCGCGCGCAATAGACACGGAACTGAAAAAAAGTGGGGAAGACTCGGTATTTCTTGATATATCCCATAAAAGTTCAGGATTTGTAAAAGATCGCTTTCCTAATCTTTATGAAAAATGTCTGATGTTCGGAATTGATATGACCGCTGAACCTATTCCTGTTGTTCCGGCAGCCCATTACATGTGCGGAGGTGTTGTAACTGATATGTTCGGAAGAACCGATATTCACAACCTGTATGCGATTGGCGAAACGGCTTGCACCGGGCTTCATGGCGCAAACAGGCTTGCCAGCAATTCTTTGCTTGAAGCACTTGTATATGCACAAGCAGCCGCAGGAGAGTCTTTAAAAGTAATCAATTCGCCCGATTTTAAAACTTTTCCTGACAGCCCTGAATGGGATGAAGTTGGTACAACAGATAGTGATGAACTTATCATGGTTACACAAAACTGGGATGAAATCAGAAGATGCATGTGGAATTATGTAGGAATAGTGCGTTCAGATAAACGCCTTGCCAGAGCAAAGAGACGCATAGAAATTATTCAAAATGAAATCAGTGAATACTACTGGAATTTTAAAATCAGTGCAGATCTTGTAGAACTTAGAAATATTGCGACTGTAGCCGAGCTTATAATAAAGTGCGCCATGCACAGAAAAGAAAGCCGGGGTCTTCACTATACCCTGGAATATCCGGATCGTGATGATTCGAGATGGCAGAAAGATACCATCATCAGACGTCAATTTCTGAATTAATTCCTATTAATCCGGAATCCAAACAATTCCAACTCGAATCTATAGATTTTAACAAGGTTTTAAAACAAAAATTCCGCTGCAAGCTAAAAATAAGCATACAGCGGAATTTCAATTAGTATATTTTATAAGGTTTATTTTTTGTCATCTTTTACTTCTTCAAAGTCCGCATCCACAACATCTTCTTCACCTTTTGTCTGTCCCTCATGTGAAGCACCGTCTCCAGCTGCCTGCTCTTCGCCGGCCTGACCTTGCTGTTGAGAAGCCTCCTTATACATAGCTTCCGCAAGTGTGTGTGAAGCCTGGGTCAATTCTTCAGTTATTTTATTGATTTCAGAAACGTCTTCACCCTCTATAGCTTTTCTGAGTCGGCCTATGGCATCGTCAACACTGGTTTTTGTTGAGGCATCTACTTTATCTCCCAAATCTTTTATGGATTTTTCGGTTGCATAAATCAGTGCGTCGGCATTGTTTCTGGCTTCAACAAGCTCTTTTTTCTTCTTGTCATCTTCAGCATGAAGCTCTGCATCTTTAATAAGCTTATCTATCTCTTCCTTTGATAATCCGCTTGAAGCTGTAATCTGGATAGACTGTTCTTTGCTTGTAGCCATGTCCTTTGCCGAAACATTTACTATTCCGTTTGCGTCTATATCGAATGTAACTTCAATCTGCGGCACACCTCTCGGAGCAGGCGGTATTCCTACAAGCTCAAAACGCCCCAAAGTTTTGTTTCCGGCAGCCATTTCTCTTTCTCCCTGCAGAACATGGATAGATACTGCTGGCTGACTATCGGCGGCTGTTGAAAATGTCTGGCTTTTTTTAGTGGGAATCGTTGTGTTTTTTTCAATAAGCCTGGTCATAACACCACCTAAGGTCTCAATACCAAGAGATAAAGGTGTTACATCCAGAAGAAGGACGTCTTTCACGTCCCCTTTAAGGACACCACCCTGTATGGCAGCTCCTATTGCAACAACCTCATCGGGATTAACACCTCTGTGAGGCTCTCTCCCGAACAATTTTTTTACACGCTCCTGAACAGACGGCATACGGGTCATGCCACCAACCAGAATAACCTCATCGATCTGATTGGCTGAAAGGCCAGCATCCTTCATGGCAACCTTGCAGGGCTCTTCCAGTTTATCAAGAAGATCTGCAACAAGATTTTCCAATTTAGCCCTTGTCATTTTCAGGTTAAGATGTTTGGGACCGCTGGCATCAGCTGTAATAAACGGAAGATTTACATCGGTTTCCATAGAGGTGGAAAGCTCCATTTTCGCTTTTTCAGCAGCCTCTTTAAGTCGTTGTAATGCCATTTTGTCACTTCTTATATCAATGCCGGATTCTCTTCTGAATTCAGAGGCAAAATAATCAATAAGCCTTAAATCAAAATCTTCACCACCAAGATGAGTGTCACCGTTTGTGGCTTTCACTTCAAAAACGCCATCCCCGATTTCAAGGACAGATACGTCAAAAGTGCCGCCGCCAAGATCAAATACGGCTATTTTCTCCTCTTTTTTCTTATCCAGACCGTAAGCAAGAGAAGCGGCAGTGGGTTCGTTTATAATTCTTAAAACATTCAGGCCTGCTATCTTTCCCGCATCTTTGGTTGCCTGCCTCTGGCTGTCGTTAAAATAAGCAGGAACAGTAACAATAGCATCAGTTACTTTTTCTCCAAGATAATCTTCTGCGGTTTTTTTAATATTTGCGAGTATGTATGAAGATATTTCAGCAGGGCTGAGAGGCTTACCCTGAAGATCTATGCTCACATCTCCGTTACTAGCCTGCTTGATTTTATACGGTAGTATCTTGGAGTCTCTTTGAACCTCGGCAGAACTAAATTTGCGGCCAATCAGCCGTTTTACCGCATAGACTGTATTTTCCGGGTTTGTTATTGCCTGCCTTTTTGCTATCTGGCCGACAAGCCTTTCACCGCTGCTGGATATGGCAACAATGGATGGCGTAGTTCTGCCTCCTTCGGCATTTGTTATTACTTTAGCTTCTCCACCTTCCATTATTGCTACACATGAATTAGTGGTACCTAAATCAATACCAATTATTTTGCCCATATTTTATCCTCCTTGGACGTTTAATCCTTATATATTTAAACATTATTATTGTTTTTATTTATTAGTATCGGTTTTTTCTTTGGATACTACAACCATGGAAGGCCTGAGTAGCCTGTCATGAATCGTATATCCTTTCTGAAATTCAGATATTACAGTATTGTCAGGATGTTCCTGACTTTCTTCCTGCATCATAGCCTGATGGAAATTTGGATCAAAAGGTTTGCACAAAGATTCTATGGGTTTTACTCCATAATTTTCAAAAACCTTTTTAAACTCATTTAGTGTCATGTTAATTCCATCCACAATGCAACTGTTTACTTTCTCATCTGTTGGTGTTGAACTTATAGCCCGTTCCAGATTATCTACCACACATAGCAATTCGCTTAAAATGCTTTCATTGGCATATTTTCTAAATTCGCTCATTTCACGCGAACTCCGTTTTTTATAGTTTTCAAAATCGGCAGAAACCCTTAAAAAACGTTCATATGACTGTTTTGCTTCAAGCTCGGCAGTCTTAAGCTTTTCCCCCAGTTCCTCCAGCGGATCAGAAACTGGTTTTTTTAAATCATTTTCTGTAACATTTTCCGTTTCATTTTTATCAGGCATTTCTTCGTCTGAACTATCGCTGTCAATAGAAATATTGATTTTCTTTTTGTCAGTCATTTCTAAACCTTCTCGCTCCGGTCATGTTAATCAATATATTCCTTTTATTTGTCGTGTATATTAAAATATGTTGAAAATTTAATCATCAAAAGGAAAATAAGACTATTTAAAGCAATGTCAAGGACTAATAATTGTATTTTATACGACAAAATATGGCGGGTTTTTGAGAAGCTTGTTAGTTGCCGGGATCAACTGCGACACATACTGCATTACTTATCGCTGCTTCCTTCCGGATCTGACGAGGTTCGTAACCGTTTGTTGCGCAGTGTCCGGCAACTAACAAGCTTCTCAAAATCAATAACTCCTATTTGCAACCAAGAACTTTCTGTCAGCATATACTCTTTATATGGTTTTTTTCAAGCAAAAGTTTATCAATGAAAAGAATTATTGCTAAAATCGAACAATTATGATGAACTTATAAAAAGTTTATATAGTTTGATAGATATGGTTACAGATAAAATTATAAATGATTCAGGCAACTGTTTAATACAGAAAGTAAAAAAGACTGTTTCCGAATACAATATGATTCAAAAAAAGGATTGTGTGCTTGTCGGGGTTTCCGGTGGCGCTGATTCTGTAACTCTGATTCATATGTTAAATGAAATTGCTTTGCTATTTTCAATAACGCTTGGCATAGCCCACCTAAATCATTCTCTTAGGGGAAATGAATCTGATGATGATGCAAGCTTTGTCATTTCTTTATCAGAAAAGATGCATCTTCCTTGTTTCATTGAAAAAAAGGATGTGATTAAATACAAGACAGAAAACGGGCTTTCAGTTGAAGAAGCCGGAAGGCAAATGCGGTATGCGTTTTTTGAAGATATTGCCACAAGAGAGGGTTTTAACAAAATTGCCCTGGGGCATACGGCAAATGATAATGCAGAACTTGTATTAATGTATATGTTGCGCGGAAGCGGTCCTTTGGGTATTTCGGGCATACCTCCTGTAAGGGGTGGTCTGAAAAATAATTTATTGATTATTCGACCTCTTATAAAAACACTTAGATCGGAAATTGAAGAGTATATTTCGGCCAAATGCCTTTCACATGTTGTTGATCAATCCAACATGGATGAAAAATATTTACGAAATAAAATCCGGCATAATCTTATTCCGCTTTTAAGGCATGATTATAATCCCAAAATAGTAGAAACTTTAAACAGACTTGCTTCAATAGTACGCTCTGAAAACGAATGGATGGAAACTAACCTTGCTGCTGATTTTAACAAATTAACCCTAAAGGAAGAAACAAACAGTATCGTATTTTCCGTTTCAGGCATAAAAAATCTTCATCAGGCTGCGAAAAAAAGAATAATCAGAATGGCAATTTCAAAAATAAAAGGCAATTTGAGACGTATTACCCTTGCACATATAGAGCTTTTGTCAGCCCAACTTGATAGCGATTCGGATAAATGGAGCCTTGACCTTCCGGATCGCATAAGAGTTTCAAGAATCGGAGAAAGGCTTGCTATCACAAAAGAAAAAAGACCGTTGCGCAATATTTCTCTCAAGTATGCCGATAAAGAACAGGTAGTTTATAATTATGTAGTCAATAAGCCCGAATGTATAATTGCCAAAAAGGAGGGCTTTAAAATACAATTTTCCGAGATAAATGATAAATATCTTGAAAATATTTTCAACTCAGGGCCGGGCATAGCTTTTTTTGATATGGACAAAATATGCTTTCCTTTAGTATTAAGAAATTATCTGCAAGGAGATCGTTTTACTCCCCTTGGGATGTCCGGCTCACAAAAAGTGGCAAGATATTTGATAAATAAAAAAATAGCGGCGGAAAACCGCATAAAATTTCCTGTGTTGCTTAGTAATAATAAAATTATCTGGCTGGCGGGACATATTATTGATGATTTAGTTAAAGTAACTCCAAATACCGGAAAAATACTTAAGGCGGAACTTTTTCTTGCCTAATATCTATTTATGATTATTATTGATATAAAAATAATATTGTACGGAGGTTAAATATATTGAATCCATTTTATAAGAACCTGGCTTTATGGATAGTCATTTCTCTAATGGTTGTTATGTTGTTCAGCCTTTTCAATCAACGCCAGATTGGGGAAAACAGCTTAATTTATTCCAAATTTATTGCTATGGCTGAAAATGAACAAATCAGGGAAGTTACTATACAGGGCCAGGATCTTTATGTTATTGATACAAATAATAATAAATATAAGGTTTATGCTCCACTTGATAGTGACCTTATTAAAATTTTAAGGGAAAAAGGCGTGTCAATAACAGCCAAACCTCCTGCCGATAATCCCTGGTATATGTCTCTTCTAATTTCCTGGCTCCCGATGATAATTCTTATCGGAGTATGGATATTCTTCATGCGTCAAATGCAGTCCGGTGGTGGAAAAGCCATGTCTTTCGGCAAAAGCCGAGCACGACTTATGTCTGATACATCAGAAAAAGTTACCTTCGAGGATGTTGCCGGGATAGAAGAAGCAAAAGAAGAGCTTAGTGAAATAGTGGAATTTTTAAAGGAACCAAAAAAATATACCCGCCTTGGTGGTCGTATACCAAAAGGCGTGCTTCTTATGGGCCCTCCGGGTACAGGCAAAACACTTCTTGCGCGTGCTATTGCAGGAGAAGCAGGAGTTCCTTTTTTCAGCATAAGTGGTTCTGATTTTGTGGAAATGTTTGTAGGTGTCGGCGCCTCCCGTGTAAGAGATCTATTTATCCAGGGGAAAAAAAATGCACCGTGCATAATATTTATAGATGAAATAGATGCTGTGGGCAGACACCGCGGAGCAGGTCTTGGAGGAGGTCATGATGAAAGAGAACAAACCTTAAACCAGCTTCTTGTTGAGATGGATGGTTTTGAATCCAATGAAGGTGTTATCCTTATTTCTGCTACAAACCGTCCTGATGTTCTTGACCCGGCGCTTTTAAGGCCCGGCCGTTTCGACCGTCAGGTTGTAGTATCTTTGCCTGATATAAAGGGCCGTGAAAAAATACTTCAGGTACATATGAAAAAATCTCCTATTGCACCCGATGTAACTCCGATTATTCTTGCAAAGGGAACTCCCGGATTTTCCGGGGCAGATCTTGAAAATCTTGTTAATGAAGCGGCTTTGTATGCTGCAAAAAGAAACAAAGATAAAGTCGAAATGATTGACTTTGAAGATGCCAAAGACAAAGTTTATATGGGGCTTGAGAGAAAGTCCAAGGTCATAAAAGATGAGGACAAAAAAACTACGGCATATCACGAAGGTGGCCATGCAATTGTGGCCCGACTCCTGCCAGACACTGATCAGATAAACAAGATAACAATAATACCCAGAGGACGTGCTGCAGGCGCAACCTGGTTTCTTCCCGAAGAAAGAGATTTTAAATATAAAGACCAACTTGAAAGCCAGCTTGCTATTGCTTTCGGAGGGCGAGCAGCAGAAGAGATTGTTTTCGGCCGATTAAGCACAGGTGCATCAAATGATATAAAGCAGGCAACCGAAATCGCACAACTGATGGTTCGTGCATGGGGAATGAGCGATGAAATAGGCCCACTCTCTTATGCAAAAAATGAAGAGCAAATATTTCTCGGACGTGAAATTTCCCAGCACAGAGATTATTCGGAGGAAACTGCAAGAAGAATTGATGCAGAAATAAGCAAACTTATAAAAACATCATATTCAACAGCGAAACAAATCCTTAATGATCATATGGATATTCTGCACAAGCTTGCTGAAATACTGATTGAAAAAGAAACGGTTATGGGAAAGGAACTGGATGAGCTTATTATTTCCATGAAACCGGGTGTTATTCTGTCTTCCTATGATTCAGATGAAGATAGTAACAAACCGCCTGATGCATAAATATTTACAATGGCATCTTATAATATAGCCTGGGGCTCACACAGACTTACTCTGGGAAATACCACCCGTATAATGGGCATAGTAAATATTACTCCGGATTCTTTTTCGGACGGCGGATTATTTTTCAACCCTGCTTCAGCGATTGCTCATGGAGAAAAGCTTGCCCAACAAGGTGCCGATATTCTTGATATAGGCGGTGAATCCTCGCGTCCCTTCTCAGAACCTGTTTTGGAAGAAGAAGAAATCAGACGGGTTATTCCGGTTATAGAAAAGCTTGCAAAACGCATTTCTATTCCTATTTCAATTGATACTACCAAAGCTATTGTTGCCAAGCATGCTATTGATGCGGGCGCGAGCATTATAAATGACATAAGCGCATTGCATTCCGATGAAAAAATCGCCGAAGTTGCAGCAAAATATGGTGTTCCTCTCATTCTGATGCATATGAAAGGAACACCTGAAAACATGCAGCTTTCCCCTCATTATGATAATCTTTTTGGAGAAATTAAAAATTATCTTAAAGATGCGGCAGAAAAAGCAGTAAATTGCGGAGTAGATAAATCAAAGATTATTATTGATCCGGGAATCGGGTTTGGCAAAACAATTGAACATAATCTTCTGCTTATAAAAAATCTGAGCGAATTAACAGAACTTGATTTTCCGATTCTTATAGGAGTTTCCCGAAAAGCTTTTATAAGAAACATTCTTAAAAACAAGACAAAGAATGAATTAAAGCCCCAAGATCCTGCTGTTGAGACCGGCACACAGGCAGCCATAGCTGTAGCTGTTCTTGCTGGAGCGAATATAGTCAGAGTACATGATGTTGCAAACACCGTTTCAACCGTAAGAATTATTGACGCAATAAAAAAGGACTAACTCTTATGTTACTTGTGATCGATGTCGGGAATACAAACATTGTCATGGGAATTTATGACGGCGATAAACTTTTGAGGAACTGGCGTATCCGCACAGAACATAATACCACTGAAGATGAGTTTAATGTGCTTGCAAATGGCCTTTTTACAACAGGCGGTATAAATTCGGCAGATATCGAAAAAACAATAATATCATCTGTTGTTCCGCCTCTTGTAATAATTTTGGATTCTTTCTGCCGCAAGTATCTCGGCCATGAACCTCATTGGGTGGATGCCAAATCTTACCCCGACATGCCGATTATTAGTGGCAATCCTTCCGAAGTCGGAGCCGATAGAATAGTAAATGCCGTTGGCGCATATGAAAAATATAAAACCAGCTTGATTATTATTGATTTTGGAACAGCCACAACCTTTGATGCAATATCTGAAAAAGGGGAATACCTTGGAGGATCAATCAGCCCGGGAATAATGATAGCAGCGGAAGCGCTTTTCCAAAAAGCCTCCAAACTGCCAAGGGTTGAAATATTTGTTCCTCCGGATAAAGCTATAGGCACAGATACCGCCAGCTGTATGAAATCAGGAATCATTTTCGGCTATGCAGGACTTATTGACGGTATGGTTACAAGAATGAAATCCGAAATGGGCACAAATCCAAAGGTAATTGCTACAGGAGGTCTTGCACGGCTGATGTTTAATGTAGCAACAACTATTGAAGTCGTTGAACCCGGCCTTACGCTGGAAGGATTAAGGATAATAAGTATGAGGCTCTGAAGAAAAGGCTTTCCTTTGATTACTTGAATCCTTGAACCCTCAGGACATTAACTTTAGCCAATGGAAGTTGATTTGCGTATTACAATATAGAGTTACGACTCAAAGCTTTTTATCTTTTATATATCCTATAAAACCTTTAATGCTGTTTGTAAGAAATATCATCTCCCTTTCTTTAACGGCATCGTCCATATCAAAATAACCTGAAAGAAAAGGATCTTTTCTTAAAAGTGCCTCAGCACACCGGGAAATCAAATCACCATCAACTGATTTTTCAACTTCGCCAGTTATAACTTTTTTCCATAAACCAAGCTGATCCTGATGCTGTTTCAGCATATTTACAGCATTTTCTTCTAAACTAAGATGTCCGTAACAAATCTTAGATGGGTTCCTTGATATAAGATCGTCAATACTCTTATAAGAAAGTTCATAAAAAAATTTGGGGGGTGTCGCCGGACGCATACAAAAGCTGCCTGAAGGCAGGGAATAATATACTCCTCCGGCTTCTCCGGCAAAGAGATAATCTTTGTATATATAACTTACATGGTGGATGGCATGTCCCGGAGTTATAACCGGAATAATTGAATCATGTTTAAATTCTTGCGCACCAACAAGGCGGTCAATAGGTACCGGGCTAATCGGACCGTATGCTGTGGCAATGTTCCCAAGAGTCTTTATCGTGCCTTTCCATAATCTTTCAGGATCAGCAAGATGCGGTATTCCATCCTTATGGCAAATAATGGGAGTACCGGCAAAACGATCGGCTATTTCTGCTGCTGCACCTGCATGATCTACATGAATATGTGTTAAGAATATATAATCAAGATATGTTATTCCAACTTCATCCAAGGCATCTATCAGGGCCTGTGCTGTTGAAGATGACCCGACATCAACTACAAAAGTTATATCTCCTTTATAAAGCCATGTCCCAATAAAATTTTCAAAACCTGTCGCAACAGGTGGAAGTGTTATTAAAAATAAATTTTCGTTAAATTTTGTAATTTTATAATTTAAATCCAATTCAGTCATTACCATCAATCTCCAGCTTATGTTCTCTAAAAAAACAACTAAATTACTATATCCTTGTGAACATATGAACTTAACAGCTTATGAGCTTTTTTAAAATATTATACCTGCATAACCCACAAAACTGTCTGAAGGATTTTTATCATAGCTTGTTTGGTAAGTGATTAGTTTTGCCTTTGTTGCGCCAAGCTCTTTTCCTGTGCTTATAGCAGTTGCCGCAGCTCCGGAACAACAGGCATTTTCATTGAACAATGCTTCTTCAATTACTTTTTCAGGATTCATCTCAAGCATTGCATCTATTGCTTTTCTGTCATTTTCGTTTTTCACCCAATTAAGAGCAGAAGCCCCCGTTCCCTTTGAAACAAAACCATAGTTTACGCCATAATGCGTAAGATCGGTTGATCCCAATACCATAACTTTAAGACCAAGGCCAGTTGCGATGCTTGCTGCATCTTTTCCTATGTCAAAAGATTTTCTTACAGGAGGAACTCCCATGGGGACAATTTTAACATCTTGAAAGAAGTATTTTATAAACGGAAGCTGAAGCTCTATAGTGTTATCCTGGGTAAATCTTTGAGCGGTTTCAATTTGGAAAGAATATTTTTTCGAAAGTTCTTCAGCTATTTCCTCCTGGATTTTTATATCACCGAAAGGTGTTTCCCATGCGCCCTCTTTCATAAGGTAATTCGGAGAGCCCTTATGAAGATGCATACCAAAAATCAGAAATACATCCGGAGAGATTCCTTCTGAAAGTATTTTAATAATATTGCATGCAATGCTTCCGGAAAAATACCAGCCTGCATGCGGAACAATGCCGCCTGTTTTTTTTATACCGGTTAAATCTCCGGTTTTTGATTCTTTAATAAATGCTTTAATTTCTCTTTCACATTCTGTAGCGCTTGCCGGATACCAGCTTCCGGCAAAAACAGCTTTTCTTGTTTTCATGATAAATCTCCAATATGAATAAAAAGCATCATTTTACTTATTCGTGTCTTTCTTTTACCTGCGGCTTACCTTTAGTATTTTCATTATAAATTATCAACAGCATTGATGTTTGTCAAATTATGATACCTTGTGCCCATATCAATATCATGACAAAAGTTTGGTAATTATTATTGCAAAAACTTCCAATGGATTATATATAATTTCATATTAATTTAAATGATTGCTGATTGTTTAGGCGGATTAGTCAGTAAATATAAAAAATTTGATAAAGTTATCTTAAACAGTTTTTAGCTTAATAGAAATTCAAAAGCATGGAATACTTTATGTCAGTATATCAATACCCAAACATAGCCAGGTAAGGGAATCTATACGAGTTTTAGGAGGAGTATGAAGATCGCACGTATTTGTATTTCTGCTCTTTATACCGATAAAAAAGGTGACTACCATATCTCCAGAATTCTCTCCAATACCGGCCTCCTGGGGGCACTCGAATCAACAAACATAATCATCTATCAGCCAGGCTATCAAATATATGCCAAACGTATTTGGCATTTTAGTGGTGATGGGAAGCCCGATTCTTTATTCAAAGAAAAAGACAATATTGTTAAGCTTGATAGAATCCCCCCTAACTTTAACCACCAAAATCATTATAGAGAAATATAAGATGCATTGAGTCCAATTAGCGGACATAGTTGTGAGAACCAATCAACGTGGGAAAAATATCTTAAATTCAATCTTAAGAATGGAATTTTGGAAAAAGAAGAACTCCTCAGGCGGGCTGAATGGGAAGAAAAACGTTACTCCGCAAATTGCTTTTCTTTGGATGATCCTGCAGGTCTTACAAGGTGGATAGAACTGCTGAAATCGGGAAACGAAAGAGAAAGACAATTTGCTCTCATCGTAACACCTGACATACTGAAATATCCTGAAATTCTAGATAGAATTTTCCGAGCCCTCAATGATAAGAATCCTTGCGTAAGAGAAGCAGCCGCTGCCTGCCTAAAACAATTTGGCAAGGAATATCAAAGGTTTTTTAAAAAGAAGTATTATAAAAAGGAAAGAACCCCTTTACAGAAAGAATATACCGTAAAGCAGAACTATCTTCTGAGCAAAGAACCGGTATTGATGGAACTTGATTATAATGAGATAGGGGATATAATTGTACCCCATTTAATAAAGGCATTGACAGACGGGGAACCCAGGGTAAGAGGTGAAGCAGCTAAAGCGCTATCTTATTATTATGATGATGAAAAGGCAACCGATGAGCTTATTAAGACTTTAAACGATCAAAACGTATGGGTAAGGCTTAATGCCGCTTTCGCGCTGGGAGAGATAAGAGCTTTGAGAGCAACCGACCCCTTGCTCAATTTGCTTGAAAATAATAGTATTGATTGGCGAATTAAATTTGTTCAACAAGAGTCTATAATAGCCATTGATCAGGCTCTCCTGATCTTTTTGTCGGCATGAGAGGGCGTGTGTTTAATGCAACACCTGTAACACTTGGCAGTCAGCAAAGGGAAACCACAGAAAGGCCAAAACAAGCAAAGATTACAAAAACAACCCATAGATTAGGTGGGTTTGATGAAGAAGCCAGCAAAAAAGTGGCATTAGCATTGATTAAAAAATCGGAAGACCCTTACTTAAGGACTGAAATCATAAAGGCTATCCGCCAATTTCGAACACCGGAAGGCGAAGAGCTACTTCTTAAGGCAACTCAGGACTCTGATGAAAAGATAAGAAAACTTGCTGTCGATGGATTGTCATTGAACTCAGGTGGAAAGCCGGGGAAAATTGGGATTATTGAAACCGGAAAAGAGGAGAATACCAAAGAGCAATACTTCGATATCTTCAAGAAGTCGCTAAAAGATCCATCCGTACAAGTAAGGGCTTCATCTGTTGCAGCACTTGGCAGATCAGAGGATGACAGGGTTGTTGACCTGTTGATAGAGGCCACGCTGGATAGCGATGATACGGTCAAAACAAATGCTATCACAGCTCTTGGCCAATTTAGAAATGAGAAGATACTGGATAGTTTGCTTCCGTTCTTTCAATCAAATACGCTTGACCTTCGCCGGTCGGCAATAGATGCATTTATGTCTGTCGTCAAAAAGACTTATAAAGAGATGGTGTATGTTTATAAGATTAATGGCGTCAGGTACGTAGACAAAAATACACTAATGGTTGGGAAAGTAAACTATGTCAGTATTCGAATGGTACATCCAATGGCAGTGGGAAAACTCAAGGATATTATGGGGCTGGAGGCTCTGAAGGAAAGCCTGAATGATCCTTACGAGTCAGTGAGAAGGTATGCCATTAACTCTCTGGGTAAATACTCTGATCCAGAGTTGCTGGATTTATATCTGAAGGCATTAAAAGATCCGAAAATCGTTGTCCGAACAGCGGCGATTACTCAAATAAGCGAAAAAGCAGACGAGAGAGCCTTTGAAACAATGATTCTTCTTCTGAACGATTCTGATGCTTTTATATCGTGTAATGCAGTCAAAGCGCTGGGGGTTATTGGGGACAAACGAGCTGTTGATCCTTTAATCAAAGAGCTGAAAGATGCATTAGATAAAGAGGAGGCTGCCAGAAACATATACTTTATAACAAACACTGTTGAGGCATTAGGGCAACTTAAAGATAAGAGGGCTGTTCATGTGCTGTTAAGAGCGTTTGCAGAAAGAAAATTACAACAAAGTGTTATCAAGGCTTTCGGCTTGATCAAGGACAAACAGACTGTTGCAGTTTTAGTAAAATACGTTTCCGATAAAGAAGTCAAAGGGCGTAGTGATGCAATAAAAGCTCTTGGGGAAATAGGTGACCCTTCCATCATAGGTATTCTTGAGCCCCTTCTGCAAGACAAACAGCTTTCGGAAAAGCGTATTCTTACTGAAGCTATCGCTAAGATTCAAAAAGATAAAGCATCAGAAATACTTCTAAGAAATCTGCTTTGCTATGATGAAAAAACAGATCACGCAATAATCTTTAGCTTGGGAAACCTGAAAAAAAAATAATGAAAGATTCGGACCCTGAAATAAATAAATACGCAGACAACTCGATAAAAAGAATCATTAATACAGACAATTCGCACCATTTTTAATTCATACGCCAAATATGTTAAATTCCGTTCGGCATACCCTGAAATATATTGACGTATGTATCAAGAAATATTAAGTAAAGAAATAATCGGTCGTTTAATACAATGTGTTTAGTCGGTCTGGAAATGGGGAAAATATTATGAGGCGTTTACTCTTTCTTGTATTACTTTTGGCAGGTGTCACTACAGCTGGCGCTGCTGAGCGTATGGCGGTACTTGATCTTAAACCGGTCGGAGTTGATACAAATCTGACGTTGGCGGTTTCAGAAAATCTCAGAACCATGATAATTGAAGGTGGTAACTATAAGATTGTAGAACGTTCGCAGATCGATAAACTTCTGGAAGAATACCGGCTGATACAAAACGGCCTGACAGAAGATAGCCAGGCTCAAAAAATCGGCTCACTTGCAAATGTCGATCTGGTTCTTATCGGTAGTCTGGGCAAAATCTTTGATTGTTACACTATAAATGTCCGGATCATAAAGGTGGCAACCGGTGTAGTAGTTAAGGCACTTAAGGCTGAAATCAAATCGCCTGCCAATTTTCCTGGTAAAATAGATGATCTTGCCCTTCGCATCGGTACCCCCGGCGATTCCCAAACAACGTCAGATTCAAGCACAATTAATATCAGCGGATCATATCGAACCATTGGGTATAAATATGTTGGTCTGTTGACCATAAGCAAAGACAATGACATCTACCTGTTGTCCTGGAAGATAGATAACTCCCAGACAGGATATGTTCCTCAGTCATACAAAGGCAAGGGAATCCTTCATAGCGGAGTCTTAAGCGTCTATTACCGGAATTTAGAAGATAAGAATGACTATGGTGTTGTCGCTTATGAAGTTCTTCTGGGTGGGCAGCAACTACGAGGGCTCTACACTAATCTGGGCACTGCGGAAGAATACGGCAAGGTTAGTTTTGAAAATGGCGTAAAGCAGAACTGATCGCAAACCTTTGCCTGGTTCCATTGCTTACAGTCAGTTTTAGCATTCGCAAACCAAGACAGAAATAATGGCCATAAGAGAATACAAAATAGCTGTGCAACTCGATCCAATCAAAAATCATTTCTTCTTTTTTAAAAGCTTATAAATCGTTGGATAGACAACAAATTCCATCATAAACTATATTTTTATAATTGGTGCTGCAATCGGAATGTTGTTTCGTAAGCTTTTAACCCTACAACGATATATGAGTTAATTTAATATTGCACTACGAAACATAGCCTGCTAGAGATTTCATAAAAGCCTGAAAGGAGGGCGGACTATGTTACCAGAAAGCAGAATACAAGAAGATCCATACAAGATTCCAAAATATGATATCAAACGGACTGATATTATAGATTTTGTTGATGAATTAAAAGGATTTCATTCTGAGTTTCAGGATTGTTTTTCGCGACAAGAACCGAGAGATAATTTTTATCAATACATGGTTGGCCAACTGAGCCAATTAGAACGAAAATCCATCGAACCGATTGCGATAGCCGTGGAAAGTGCTAAGGTACGGGCGATGCAGTTTTTTGTAAGTGATGTTGTTTGGAATAATAACAAAATCATGTTGAAATATCGTAGTATGGTAAACGATGACATGGGAGATCCGGACGGTGTTCTGATATTTGATGAAAGCGGATTTGTTAAAAAAGGAACCGAGTCAGCCGGCGTCGCAAAACAATATTGTGGCAGTATCGGTAAGGTTGAAAACTGCCAGGTTGGCGTTTTTACCGCTTACGCTACCCGGCATGGATATTGTTTGCTGGACAGTCGGCTGTTTGTCCCGGAGAAATGGTTTTCAGATGAGTTCGCCTTAAGACGGGGAAAATGCAAATTCCAGCCGGGCCTATCATTTAAAACGAAGTCCCAATTGGCTGTGGAAATGCTACAGAAAATATCGCAACAGAAAACTATCCTTTTTAAATATGTGGTGGCGGATTCAATATACGGCAACAGCCCGAAGTTTATTAATGCCGTTGAAGATATACCGCAGGTTACTTATCTTGTATCTCTGCCCGCCGATACTTTATGTTGGGTAAGAAAACCAGTTATGCTTCAGAAACAATACAGATACAAAGGGGAGTTAAGGTCGAAACAGGTTTTAAAAACACCCGAGCAAAAGCCGATTTCCTTTGAAACCATAGCTAATAATACCACCAACTACTTCTGGTATCGCCGAAAAGTATCTGAAGGAACGAAAGGGCCTATCGAATATGAGTTTACCAAAAAGAGAGTGGTATTGTCCAAAAATGGATCTCCTGAAAAAGAGGTCTGGATATTGATCCGCAGGACATTGGGGACTGAGCCAATATATTCTTATTTTATCTGTAATGCCTCAGCGAGTTGTAGGCTCAAGATGTTGGTTTGGCTTAGCGGCATTCGATGGGCCATCGAACAGTGTTTTGAGGAAGCAAAAACAGAAATCGGAATGGACCACTATGAGGTCCGGAAATTTCCGGGGTGGGTTCATCATATGACGACTTCCATGTTAGCCCATTTCTTCCTCTGGCATATCAAGCTCAGATTGGGGAAAAAAGCACCGGCAATTACTCTGTCGCAGCTTAGAATTCTGATAAGGGCAATATTACCGATGCGTTATTTTGATTGTGATGAGTTAATTTCTTTAGTGGCTTGGATTCAAGAGAAAAACTACCGTGCTTATCTGTTACATAGAAAAAAGAAGATGCTGTTGCTAAACATTACTTAAATATCGTTGTAGGGTTAGGTCAGCCACAAACTTAGCTGTTCAAGGGATGGCACACTCCCATGATGCTTTACCTGCCCATCTACAACCAGAATCGGGGTCATTAATATACCTACGGAATCTGCCTTTTCCTGGCAGGGGCGAATTGCTTTATCCATCTCAGGAGACCATTGTCTGGCTATCCCGTCAATTTCCTCAAAGTCCTCAGGTTGATTTGGCGAGTTTGCTACAACCGCGTGAACGTATTCCCAGTCCTCATTGATTCCGGCCTTTTCTGCTACATGCTTTGCCGTACCGGTCTCCTTTCCAACTGACTTTGCAAACGCTTGTGCTCTAAAATCGTTGTAAATCATATGGATGATATCCAAAGGCGGACCTGTTTCATTTGCAATCCTCTCCACACGCTGCCGTGTCAGGTCACAACGGGGACAGGGAGGATCAACACCGATAATCCAGACTTCTTTTGGCATGATTTTCCTCTTCATAGTTTTTAAATTGATAGATTTGGTCTTAATTTATTTGTTCAGGTTCTTCGTTCCTCTCAGGTTTTATGAAAAATAAATGTATATCAATATGGTATAAAAATTCTAATTATGATTCAAAGAAATCTGATATTGTTCCACCCATTAAATATATGTAAGTAGCAGCCCAGTTAGTTAGAATAGTCACAGCTCCGAAAACAAACATTCCGACGCTCATTAGTGCCCAGCCGGATAATATATTTCCAATAACACATCCAGTAGCAAAAGCGGCGCCGGTTCCTAAAAGAATGCCGCCGAAAAATGCCGTAACAGTCTGTCCCGGAGGTCTCGGAAGAAAATTTATCTTTCCGGAAAGTTTTGCAGATACCCAAGCTCCAACCAACAGGCCGCTTACAAGCAGCATCAGCCATACATTCACCTTTTTGCCAGGAGCAGGCTTGGGAAGTGGTTTTATATCTGATAAGACCTTGTCGATATTCTGCTCCTTTTCGACTGAAATGCTTGGTGCTGCCGGTTTTTTGCTCCAGATAAATTTAAGTGGCCTATCCGTTAAAAGCAGTTGAAGATGCAGCACGCCATGAGTTACCCCCAAAGGATAGTTTCTTCCTACAGCCGCAGATGACATATATGCAAAAATTGCGAGAATGCCGATTGCCAGCCCCGATTGCCATGGTTTCCAGGGGCGTGTAATAACTTTTCTAAACCGGCCCCCGTCGATTGATGTAACCTCGTATGTTTTTTCACTCTGTTTCCGTTTAAACACCAAAAAAACTAAGGTCAACAATCCAAAGATACATGCAAGTGCCCAGAACGGCAAGCCTGTCAGGGATGAAAGTGTAATCGGCCCGCCGGTTTCGGATTTCAGAACAAAACCCTTCATGTAATCCTGGAATCCTTTAAACGGTCCATGCTCCACTAAAGCTATTCCTAATGGTATGCCAAGTAGTCCGGCCATGGAATTAATATTTCCGGATGCAGACTTATAAAGGCATCCGCTGACGCATCCGCCCGCCATGACAATACCTGTACCGAACAAGAGACCTCCCACAACATAATTGAGCCATAGGAATGGTTTAGGATTTAATATAATAAAACCTGTAATGTCGAGCACTGCAAAACCCACCATGCTGACAACAATAGCGATCCAGAGCCCAAAAACTTTTGAACGGTCTTTCATCATAATTACTTCACTAAAAGCGCTTGATCCGCAAAGTTCACCCTTTTTGAGGAAAAAACCGAAAAGAAAACCGATTGGTATGGCGGTTAAAACCCACACACGCGTATAAACCGCCAGTAAAGTAATTCCTGAAAGAATAACAGAACATAAAACAAAATACTTCTTCCAGTTAATTATTTTATCGGAAGATGTCATAACTATACCTCATCATATAATATTATTAAGTATCATTAATACAATTTTGCACCTTAGCTCAGACCAACCACATCCTAAATTGTTCAATAGGTGAAATGTTTGTCTGGTGCTTCACCTGCCCGGCCAAGATCAGGAATTGTATGGGCCGACCATCTTTATGAACCCTTATTCGTGTTGCAGGCCAATTGGCACAGCAACGCGCCATCTCCACACTCGCCGAATTCAAATTGAAAAACCGGATGATTAACTCCGAAACGTTTCAGGAGTGTATCCCGGATTATTCCGGACAATTGATTTGTGGCATTTACGAGTTGATCAGAAACTACAACATGGCAGGTAAGGGCCACCAATCACCACCGACAAGCCATGTATGCAGGTAATGAATGCCGCAACACCGGGAAGCTCTTCAAGAGTTCTTTTGACATCCATCAGATCCAATCCAATGGGTGTTCCATCCATTAAAACGTGAACTGATTCCTTCAAAAGAGAAAAGCAATTCACTAAAATATATACCACTATCATAAGGCTGAGTATCGAATCGATCCATAACCATGGTGTGAAATGCAAAATAATGGCTCCGGCCAAAACTGCTACAGATGTGAGAAGGTCTCCCATCATATGGAAAAACGCGCCGCGTATATTCAGGTTGTGCTTTGAATCCTTATGCAGGAGCCAAGCGGAGAATCCGTTTCCCGCTATGCCCACAAGTGCAAGAACAGCCACAAACCCGGCTCCGACAGGAGAAGGATTCGACAGTCGTTTTACGGAACGGCTCAGTATGGTAATTAAAAGCCGTTTATCCGTTGTATCCGCAAGTTTATGACCGTGTTCCATCAGCATTGACCTTTTTATAGTTTAAACTTGTTCAGATACTCCTCAAGTTTTATCTTATTTTCCTCATCAAGTTGCGGACAATCCTCTACTCCCTTAGCGCCTTCGGCCAGAAGTGCTGAAAAAACCATGCAGGTAGATTGACCGCAGTCACGGCAATTTGTTTTCGGCAGAAGTTTCACAATTTCTATAATCTTTGGCTTGGGAGTACTTTCATAGCATGGCGTGATTTCCATCCGCTTTTCCCATGTATCATTAATCTCCCGCTTGAGCCATTCAAGAACTCTGTCTGCCTCATCCTCTTTTTGTCTTCTTATAGTAAACAACAATGCGATTAATGTAATGGGGCTGATTTTTGGAATTCTTCCTCATACCATGCCCGGCCTTTTGTTTTGAGCCCGATTATACGAGTAATTGGGAACCTCCTATCTTGCAATAAGCTTTACTATCTCTTCAGGGCTTAGAACCTTTCCAACTGATTTCACATCGCCGTCAATAGCCAGGGCAGGTGTTACCATCACCCCGAAGTTGGTGATCTCCATGATGTCGGTTATTTTCTCCACCAAGCAGTCGGTGCCGATTTCTTTTACCGCTTGCTGAACATTTTTAGTGAGTTTTTCACATTTTGGGCAACCAGTACCCAGAATTTGAATTTTTTTCATGTCTGACCTCCTGTAATGATTCTTTCCTCATTCAAGACGCAGGATTGTAAGGATATGTTATGCCGTGCCCTTACACTATGACACCTGAAACACAAAATCTATTTCTGACACCCGCAATCAACATTACCGGCGATTATTTCTCTCCATTCGCCGATGACGTCATGTGTCCAGCAGTCATCAGCACCGGCTGCCTCCCGCATGACGAGAGCAAATATATATGACAGCTCCTTAACCGTTGCTCCAGCTTCCAAAGCTCCTTTGAAGTGCTTGAGCACGCAGGGCTTGGAACGACCCTTGATGGAAACGGCAAAGCAGATAAACTGATAGGTCTTCTCATCTATTGTCCGCTTACTGGCATACAACTCATCCATTTTGTCCAGCAGTTCAGTAAATTCAGGAAAAAATTCTGCAAGCATTCTCATTTTAATTACTCCTTATTTTCTTATAGTATTTAAAACTCTCTTCAAAATCAGCAGAAAGAAACAGCTCATAAATTTCTGTTTCCCTTACCTCTTATCTATAGTTCTTTCCAAGCTTTGACGGTATCACCCGTTTTATTAGAAGATGTATGTGAAACAATAATATATGCCGGCAAGTATAAAAACCACGGCAGTAATTTTCCTGGCCCAGATTTCAAATACGGACAACTTGTTGTACGCCCTTGATACCAGTTGAGTTGAAATCCCCATCAAAACAGCAATGCCCAATACAGGAAGGGCGGTTCCAATACCGTAAATGGCTGGCAGCATAATGCTGGACTCATGTTTTACCGCAACAGAAAACAGGCTGCCAAAAAATAATGCTGCTGATACGGGACAGAACGAAAGTGCAAAAACGATACCCAATAATCCTGCGCCAAGAACTCCTAAACGCTTAATTTTGCCCTGTAGCTTATTAGCAATATACCCTGCACCGTCACTTATATTAAACTTAATGATGTTGAGCAAAAGGAGTCCTGTTAAAACTAAAAAAGGCCCCATTATAATATTCATATAATTTTGAAGAAAATTTGCAACAACCGGAACTAAATTTGCGCTCGACACCAACAGAGCCCCAAGAACCGTATACGTGAGCATTCTACCAAACATATACAGAACCCCGGCTACAAAAACACCTTTTTTAGTTGATATCTGGCCTCCAATATAGGAAACAGCGGCAATGTTGGTTGCAAGCGGGCAGGGGCTTATGGAGGTCAGGATACCTAACCATAAAGCCATAACTATGGCTATCATAAAGGGTGTCACAATCTCTTGCCCTTATGACAGGTAGAGTTTAATTTCATTGCGTATATATTCTTTAAAAGCCTCCTCATTATGAACAAGCTCCCAAACTTTCTGTAGATTTTTCCACTGCTGTTCTTTTCCATTTACAATATCAGAGACAATAACGGATTTTGTGAACAACTGGTACTCCTTGGCAAAATGTTTGTTTTTCGGTTCATCCACATTGACCACTTCCATCTTAACCAATCCGGCGCTTATTTCATTTCCAAAATAATTATCTACGGTTTCTCTTGTCAGTTTCTCGATGCGCTTGCAGGTGTAACAACGATTTTTTCCGTGGAAATAATACACAATTATCTTGTGACTATTAGCTTGATTCACTTTCCCATCAGTAATATTTTGCTCTGTTGAACCGGATTCTGCTATACCTTTGGTAGTTTTATCCTCAGCACTGCAAGCAGTTTGAACAACAACGAATACCAGAATTACTGCCAAACAGAAAATCAGGCTCCCCGATTTTTTGTTTAATTCCATGAATCTACTCCTTTCTTAAGACATTATTTTCCAATCCAGGTTTTGATCTCTTCTTTCTTTGGTATCTTTCCGACACTTTTGACTTCACCGTTTATTATAATAGCCGGAGTACCTAAAACACCGTAGCCGGCAATTTGCATAATATCGGTTACTTTTTCTATATTAGCGGTTATGCCTTCTTCTGCGACTACCTGCCTGACAATTTCTTCTGTTTTTTTACACTTTGAACATCCTGGTCCTAGTACTTTAATTTCCATTTTGATTCCTTCCGGTTATAGTTATATTTGATTCATAACATCTTCGATCCCGGCCATTATTTTTTTTATTTAAAAGGCACCGTATATCATTCCGGCAATAGTGGACATGATTACGATGATAGTACAAAAAGTTGCTGTTTTCTTTACCCCCATAACGCTGCCGATTACCAGCATGTTGGGAAGCGACAGCGCCGGTCCGGCCAGAAGCAGAGCCAGTGCAGGCCCCTTGCCCATTCCGGCCCCTATTAAGCCTTGCAGAATAGGAACCTCCGTCAATGTTGCAAAATACATTAATGCTCCGGCCAGAGAAGCAATAAGGTTGGCCCAAATTGAATTGCCTCCCAAAAGCGACTGGACCCACTGATCGGGAATCAGGGCCGGATGGCCGGGCCGTCCCAGCAGAAAACCGGCCACCAAAACACCACCAGCCAAAAGAGGCAGAATCTGCTTCATAAAATCCCATGTGGATTCAACCCAGCTTTTACATTCATCTTTTGTAAACCATGCCTTGAGCATGAACCCCAGCACAATCAGCAGGGTAAAGGTGATATACCACTTGGCAGCAAAGATTGCAGGCCAAAGCCCGGCTGAGCCTTCGGCCGGTTTTGCAAATGCGGCAAATACTAGTATCAGAACCATCGTCAGAATATATAAGGTGTCTTGTAAAAGGGTTCGCTCTTTGGCATCCGAATCGGGAACATAAATTTGTCCGGCGGTTCGGGCTTCATCATCCTTTCGAAAAATTAAAGACATCAATAATCCGGTGACCACGGCAAAGACCACCGCGCCGATGGCTCGTGCCAAACCCAATTGCCAGCCTAGTATTTTTGCTGTCAGGGTAATTGCCAGAACATTGATGGCTGGCCCGGAATAAAGAAAGGCGGTAGCCGGCCCGATACCGGCTCCACGGGTGTAAATACCGGCAAACAAAGGTAACACCGTACAGGAACAAACCGCAAGGATGGTCCCGGAAACAGAAGCTACTGAATAAGACAGAAGTTTTTTTGCATTTGCCCCAAAGTACTTAAGCACGGAGGCCTGAGACACAAACACCGAAATCGCTCCAGCTATAAAAAAGGCCGGTATCAGGCAGGTCAGGACATGCTCCCTTGCATATTCCCGAAGCATCATAAAAGCCTCCAGGCCTGATTGTCTGACAATAGGATGGTTCCAGGGAATATAATAACATCCAATAAATATGGAAATAATAATCAGTAGTTTAGTCCGTTCTTTCATAGAATTACCTCCGTATTTGTGGAGCGGGTCTTATCTTATATTGTTATCAGTTTGAGCCCAACGCAGAGATCGGCAAAAATGGGCCGTTTTGAAACTGGCTCGTTTGTCTAAAGAGAAATATTTTACTTCATGCAAATATTTTCGCGTTTAATAAATGGCAGTTTTTCCACCAGCTTTAAAATTTCAGGATCGTGATTTAACCAGTGTTTAAGATTTCCTAACATATTAGATACGTAAGGACTGTCAGCACCATCTGTAAGCTGATAATTGACCCACAAACCATCTTTTCTTGAAATTACAAGTCCGGCATTTTCAAGAATTTTAAGATGCTTTGAAACACTTGGCTGGTTAATCTGCAGTATCTCCCGCAATTCACATACACACATTTTCTTATGCTGAAGCATTTTTACGATCTTGACTCTTGTCGGGTCAGAAAGAGCCTTTGTCGCCTTGATAAATTCATTCATATGACTTCCTTTATATATTCTTATATTGGAATATATTGCTATAGAATTTATTTGTCAAGCCCTATATAAATTGAATATTATTATTTACATATATCGATTCTATATCGTTATAAGAATATAGTTAAGCTATATATAAGAGACAAGATTAAAGGATAAACTGAAAAAGCTTTATTAATATGACTACTGCGAAAGAGTATAACTTGCCAGAAGGCTGCCTTTCCAGTACATGTTGGAAGGATTGTAAAAAAAATTTTTGAAAATATCGAGGCTTTCCTGGCGCAATATTCCTGAACTAATTATTATACGTCTGTTTTTGTATAACGGCGCAAGGTTTTTTATGTCACAACCTGTACCTCCACCCATAACATCTTCATATGCATATACAATCTTGCCTATACCGGAAAGCATAATAGCGCCAAAACACATAAGACATGGTTCCATGGTGCAATAAATTGTTGTTTCTTGCTTATAGATTTCATTAAAGCTTTCCATTTCTTCGAGGTTTCTTAAAGCTATCATCTCGGCATGATCAACCTCGTTTGAAATGCTTTTGGCAGTTCCTTCTCTTTTGCCTGTTGCTATAATTCTGTCTTTATATACTATAACGCAACCTACGGGAAACTCCCCTTCTTCAAGAGCTGTTTTAGCAAGATTGAGCGCTTCTTTCATAAAATATTCATGATTAATTATATTCATTGATCAAGACTCTATTCTGCAAATACTATTATCACAGGGGCAACTTCCATCAACATCATAAGCATATAAAATTCTCGATTCAGCTTCGATTCTGGCTGTGGGAATGCCGGGAAATGTAAATTTTTCCGAAAGTTTTATAAGTTCAGGTTTTGTAGGAATTGCATCAAACCCGTTTGAAATAATTTTTGCAGTTAATCCTTCAAGAATATCGGCATCCTCTCCGTTTGTAACTACTACTACCGGAATCTGATATTGGGCAATAAGCCTGGATGCAGCTATTGCTGGGCGTTGGCGGGTTGTTATAGAACCAGGGCCGTATTTAATTATCATGCATATCCGGTTTTCTAATGATACAAGAAAATCCACTTTGATTATTGCCATCTTATCTCCGGCTTGGGCTAAAAGATCATATCGCGGTTTGATATCTTTTTTTGCATATGATTTTTCATTTACAAGGAATCGGGCGATTTTTTGTCTGTAGCGTTCGTCATGTGTGTCTTCTATTGTTTCACCGGTAATTAAATCGGTTGTTTTGCCTAATATTAAATGATGACCTTCCATATTATTTTTCAACCACCATCTTTCAAATAGTTCTTTACAATTCAGTACACATGTGGATAAATCTGACAGCTATATTTAATAAAGAATCTTTATAACAGGTAATGAGTTATGTCAATTCGTGAAAATTTTGAAAAGCGTGAAGAAGGATTCATGTCTCCTTTTAGTTGCCTCAGTTCAAAATCCAAAGGGCGTATCAGACAGGAAAAACCATGCCCCATAAGAACTGCTTTCCAGAGGGACAGAGATCGAATTGTATATTCTAATGCATTCAGGAGATTAAAACATAAAACCCAGGTTTTTTTATCTCCTCTTGGAGATCATTACAGAACACGCCTTACACATACTTTAGAAGTTGCTGAAATAGCAAGAACTATAGCGCGAGCTTTGAGGCTAAACGAGGATTTAACCGAAGCTGTCGCTCTTGGGCATGATTTAGGTCATACGCCCTTCGGTCATGGCGGAGAAACAGCTTTAAAAGAAATATATTCGTCAGATTTTTCTCACAATGAACAAAGTTTAAGAGTTATAGATCATCTTGAAAACAAAGGTAACGGACTTAATTTAAGTTATGAAGTAAGAGATGGTATTTTGAAGCATTCCAAAGGCTATGGTAAAATTCTTCCTCTTGATAACCCTGACGAACTTGCTTGCACTGTTGAAGGTCAAGTTGTCAGAATTGCCGATATAATGGCTTATTTAAACCATGACCTTGATGATGCGATCAGAAGCGGTGTAATAAAAAGAGATCAAATTCCTAAAAAGTGCTCTGATGTTTTGGGCAATACGCATTCGAAGCGTGCAACAACTATGATTAGAGATCTTATTTTTTCAAGCTATGAATCCAATGGAAAATTTATTCTTAAAATGAGCGATGAGAAATACAGTGCCATGGGAATCTTAAGAGAATTTCTTTATGAAAATGTTTACCGTTCACCAAACGTGCATGGTGAATTTATTAAAGCAAAAAAAATACTTTCTGAATTATATACGTATTTTATAAACGATAAAATATTGTTTCGCAAAGAACTGGCAAACATGGAAATGATAGATATATATAAGAAAAAGAGCCTTGGCGAAGATACCTATGAGAGAATTGTATGTGATTTTATAGCCAGCATTACAGATCGTTATGCTATTGAGCTTTACTCTAAAATCTTTTTACCAGCACCCCTTGTTTGATGAGCATATATTAAAATGAATCCGTTAGTCGAAAAAATAATATCCCAGGAAGAAAAATATTCAAATCTTTTGAACAGACTTGAATTAATTTATAATAAAATGGATGATAAGTATAATAAACTTTGCAGTTATTACGGATTTTATTGTACGGGATGTGTAGACAATTGTTGTTTCACACGATTTTACCATCATACTTTTGCAGAATATCTCTTTATAAAAAAAGGTTTTGAAACACTTGATCTTGTAAACAGAAATGATTTAAAAGTAAAAGCCGATTTAATATGCAAACAGACAATCGAGCTGGATAACTCGGGTTTGCCGGTTTATCTTCTATGCCCTTTAAATCATGATGGAATGTGCGTGTTATATGCATACCGTCCCATGATATGCAGATTGCATGGTCTTCCTCATGAACTTTTGTTACCAGGAAGAGAAAATAAGTTAAGTCCAGGATGCGATGAATTTAAAGTACAATGCGACTCCAAAGAGTATATGAAGTTTGACAGAACACCTTTTTATGCCGAAATGGCAGCTCTTGAAAAAGATATGAAAAAAGCATTGGATATCTCCGAAAGAATAAAAATGACGATAGCCCAGATGCTTATAACCCTGTAGCAAAGCATTCTTATCACTGGCACTCCTATAGCTTCAACCATCCTACACACCTGCTGGAACGGATATTAAGAAAACATGCAACAGGCATTGAAACGGGTCAAGGCCAATAAAGGAGCTCCCGGTATCGATAAAATATCGATAGAGGATTTTCCCGGCTTTGCCCGTGAGAACTGGAAAACTATCCGTGAATCGCTGTCAGATTGCAGCTATTGAGGAGTTCTTCCAGGAAAAAGACACCGAGTTATTGCTTGGTAATCATATCGAACCGGGACTTTTCAGTGACTTTAATGTCGCTCGTGTTCTTGATAAAGTTTTCGATACCGGCACGCAGAAGATCTTTTCAAAGATCGCGCAAAATGCCATCAACATATTCGATATCGATCCACAGCGG
>Ga0180007_10001705_pt1 | contig 28278 bp, 40 predicted proteins | sample MM_PC_MetaG_FD_121122 | JGI IMG/M metagenome (GOLD analysis project Ga0180007, IMG submission 121122) | Groundwater microbial communities from the Aspo Hard Rock Laboratory (HRL) deep subsurface site, Sweden - MM_PC_MetaG | ecosystem: Environmental > Aquatic > Deep subsurface > Groundwater... | reverse complement strand
TATTGATTATGGCAACACTTTACTAATAGAAAAGGAAAATTAAGGTTAAACCTGTTTTCTTTAATTTTCAATAGGATAGAACTAATTTCCTATACCTTAGGACATATGTCCGTGGATTGCACACTGTAAATTTAGTATTTATTTATTAATGACTTAAAAGTAGTTACAAATAGTAAGATTTATAAGTGGTGGGTTTTATTCTTGTTTATGAAATGTCGAGATTATGACTTAGAGGTTGGAAAACGTGATATTGATGATAGAAAGAAAGTTAAGTTAGCTGGAAGACTAATCAATCCTTCAAAAAGATCTGATGCTCTTTTGTTTGTTGCTGCTGGATTTAATAGTCCGCATGAACCTTATTTAGAGTATTTTGGGGAAGTTTTAGGGAAAGAGTTTAATGTCTATGTTACTGAGTTGAGAGGGCGGGGAAAAATTACTAGTGGGGATGATTTGAGAAGGGATTTTCAGCAAGTTGAGGAGCAAGCGAGAGATATTGCTGAAACAGATAAAGTTGTACATATTGGACATTCTATGGGCATGGCTGTCACAATGGGTGCTAAAGCGGAGTATGGAATTACCTCACGAGGATTATATGGTGTTTGCGCGTATCCTAATTTTGGAGATACAAGAGGTTCGTATTTTACTAAAAAAGCTGTAGATCTTGCCTCGCTATTTGATAGGGGCCCTTTAATTCGACTGGATAAGGCAGGAGAGATAGAAGATCCTTTAAGATTTGTTGTTGGCGGTAATGATTGGGTTCTTAGAACTTATGATCCCAAGGTTCTTGAAAAGATTGTTAGTTTTTTTAAAGGATATCCTAATTCTACAGTTGGAGTTTATCCTCAAATGAATCATTGTTTTAATTTTAAACAAAAAGATTGGACTCCTTTTAATAGGGATGATCCAGATGTTCTTGTTGGAGATGTGAGAGAGTTTGTATCTGGTCTTGATTTTAGTTGAAAGATAGATTGTTAGAGAACACAAAATTTTATTAATATTGATTTCTTAGTATTTATTGGCCAAAATTTATCTCTAAAATGGAAGAATTTGAAAAAAACTTTAAGGAGGCAGTTAAACATTTGCAAATTGCAGATCATATGACTTATGTAACTTTTCCATTGGTTAATGAGAACCGGTTGTTGTTGAAGATTTTTGATGAGATTTATCTTTCAATTATTTATTGTGTTAACACAATTTTATATTATGAATATTTGTATAAGAGAATTGAACTATATGATTCTTACAGGGATAATTTGGATACTTTTGTTAGGATTGCAAGGGATTATAATTTGAATCATGAGCAAGTTAAAAGGATAACTGAAATAATTGATTTGAATAAGAGACATAAAAAAAGTGCGATGGAATTTGTTAGAAATGATAAGGTTGTTATTATGTCTGATAATCTTGGGACTCAGATTATTGATATTATTTTGATTAAGCAATATTTGTTGTTAGCAAAGGAATTATTGATGAAAGTTAAAATTGGGACTAAGAGGAGGTGAGGTTTGAGTAGGGATTAAGTTTTTGGAGGATCTGGGTGGAGATTAAGTAGGGTTGGTGGCGGGGTTGGTGGGATTGGTGCAGGATTATTTCCGCTCTCTAAAATTTTAACAAGTATTAAATGTATAAACGCAAAAATAAATGTGAATATTGTTGCATTAAACATTACTCTTTCTAGCCACCTTAATGCGGTTGGCTGATGTATATCTAGGAGATACCAGTAAAGGATATAGGTTAGTGCTAACAAAAAAGGATAAATAACTTTAGGTCTTCTTGTTATCCATCTTTTTTTTTCTAAATCTTGAAGAAAATTTACTATACCCATTTTAATATACTAGAAGATATAAGTTTAAATATGTTTTTGATATGTTAATTTTTATGGGAAGATTGGAAAAGGTCTGTTTGGGGGCAGGAATTGTTGGTATGTTGATTATTGAAGGGGTTTTGCAAGGTTCACAAATTTTGGATTCAGATGCTCGTGAAATTGGTGCGAGGATTTTTTTAGATGTTGTTGTTGAAGGGGTCGGTGTTGTAGGGATAGTTTATTTTGTAATTTAGGGTTTAAGGAATTGTTTTTATAAACCTGGTGAGTCTGTTTTTGAGGATATTGATATGCGGAAGGGGAGACAGATTATTCTTTTGTTGTAACAATTATCTCGCCATCTTTCTTTTTTATAAAAGTATGTTCTGCTTGGCTTACTGGTTTGTGGGACTTTTCAATTAGTTGATTATAGCTGTGGATTATATCTTGGTTTTCCAATTCCTTCATTGCTATTCGTGACATGGCCCCGAATTTTTCTTGAACTTCTCTTAAGGAGAATGGAAGGGTTTGATATTTTTCATAAAAATATTTTAGTATTTTTCTTGCGGTTGGGCTTCGAGGGGTTTTGAGGTTTGTTATGGCGTAGATATTTCCTGGAGGGCCTTCGTAGATTTTGCCTTCGCCAGTTGTTGCAAAGGGTTCTATTGCGTAAGCACCGGGCTCTAGTGTTGATGGATTGTTGTTAGCATAATTGGGAATTGTAATTCCTGCATGTATATTATACTCGTCTAAAGAGTGTCCGGAAAGATTAATTATTGGTGAGAATCCTTTTTCTTCAATTGCGTTTTGGATTATTTCTCCTATTTCATGTAGTGATGGATTATTGTTTAGGCTTTCTAGTGCTGTTTTTAATGCTTGTTCTGATGCTTCAATTAACTCTTTATGTTGATTATCTGGAGTTAAATCCATTGTTAGGGCGGTATCTGCTATGAATCCGTTGATATGTATGCCTATATCAATTTTAAGCAACCCTGAAGCCTTTGTTTCATCATTTAGTGTGGGATGATAATGAGCTGCAATGTCATCAATTGAGAGGTTAACTGGAAATGCGGGTTCTGCTCCTAGTTCCTCTATTTTTGCATGTATTTTTTGAGCAAGTTCTACTAGTGGGACATCTGGTTTAACTATTTCTCTTACATATTTTCTTATTTTTTGTGCTATTTCTCCTGCTTTTTTGTAGGATTCTAGTTCTGATTTTTCCATTTTGTTAGTTTCTGAAATATCTATTGCTTTTTTAGTTTTAGATTCTCCAATATTTTTAAATTTCTCTTGTTTAGTTTTCTCTGATATTGGTTTTTGTTTTGGAGCTCCTGAAATAGCTGTTATTCTTTCTCCCATATTTTGTAAGGAAATAAGGGTATATAAAAGTTTTAATATCTTTAGAATTTCGCAATTTTAATGTGGTACACTTTACATGGCCGTTTATGAAGAAGAAAGAAGAATATGGGGGTAGATTTGGGATAACTTTAGTTCCGACTCAAGAAGATATGAATAAAGTTAGATTATATGGTGAAATTTCTGAAAGAAAGTTTGGAGTGCATAGGAGGACTTTAAGTTTAACCAGTGAAGAAATTACTGAATATACTAGGGAATGTATGGCAGTAAGTGATGGATTGATGAGTATAGATTCTGTTACCGAGAGAGTAGATATTCAAGAGAGAATTTTATCTCAAGGAGATTCAGTTCATTTAGAAGAACTTTTTATAGAAATGTTTAAAGATTATGCAGAGAGGAGAAGAGATTCTAATACTGATCGTTCAAAAAGAGCTTGTGATAAAAGAGCATTTAGGTTAATAAAACATTATTCTAAAAAAGATAGAGGGTTTATTGCACATTATTGGAAAATGTATCGTAAAATTCGTAAAGATTATGTTTAACTTCTAATCCTTCTCTCTTTAGGAATAGAATTAGTTATTCTTTCCCCTGTTGATTTGCCGCATCCGATTAAATCATTGTTATTTTCTAGGATTTTTAGAGCTGGTTCTGTTTGTATATCTAAGTCATTTCCTTTAAACCATTGGTCTGCTTGAGGGTTTGTTATTTGTAGAATGTTTTTTGTTATTTGAGGTTTGAAAAGTTGAGTTCCGTCTAGACTGAGTCTTAATCCATCTGGTTGTTGTTTTGCAAAATATAATCCCATTGTTTCTACTCTTAGCTGTTTGTCTAGGTTGATTAGTTCTTGTTTTGAAAGAGATCCTGAATATAGTCTTAGTTTTTCTTTTCCAAATTGTAATAGTAAATAAGGAAGTTTTTGGATGCCAAACTGATTATTAAGTTGAGTTATGATTTTCTTTTTGCTTGCTGAAGATAGTGGTTTCATGATTAGTATATGAATTGATGGGATTTAAAGTTATGTCTTGTTAGCAAAACATTTATTAATGGGTTTGTTTTGTTATAATTATAATCAGTTTTAAAAGGAGGTAATCAAATGAATAAAAAATCTCAGATGCAAGCACAACCCGGAATGTCAAGAGGTATGCCTGGTATGCAACCGGGAGCACAGACCGGAGCTGTAGGTCAACCTGAAAAGAAAAAAGCTCCAATATGGTTATGGATTTTGCTTATAATAATTGTTTTAGGTGCTATTGGTACTGGAGCTTGGTTTTTCATGGGCAAATAGTTTTTTGTTTTATTATTTTTAATATTTATTAAGCAGCCATGCTGTAATTTGAAGTATGGAATCTTGCTAGGTATTCATTATCACCGATTACATGTCGATCTTCATGATATAATGTACTCTCATATTCTGATTTTGTTATATCCATATCAATTTCTTCTGAAGGAGGTTTGCATTCTCCATAAACTTCTGAACCGGGAATTTGAGTCATTGAATAAGATAAAGAATTAAAGACTCGGAAACCTTTTTCAGATCTGAAAGTTTTTGTTGTCCATTTCCAATTATGCCCCCTAATGGGCTCATAAGATCTTTCACTTAAAGTAGGATCTATTTCATTAACTTTTGCATCTAAATCTTTAGAATTCTTTTGTTTTTTCATGGTTAGAAAACTTCTTCTTTGATTTCTTCTGACGAAGATTTGCTTTCAGAAGGTTTTTCATTAGAGACATCTAATTGTTGTTGTTCTTTTTCAACAGGTAATGAGGGTTTTTCTGAAGTAGCTCCTTTTAAATCTGACTCATTAACGCTGTTTATCATTTGTTTGAATTCAGCAAAATTTTCTGCTGAAATTCTTGTACCTGATTTTGTAAATCCAGTATATCTGTCAGAGGTTGCAAATTCTCTTATTGTTAAACCTGTTTTTCCACCAAAATCATCAATTCTAACAACAATATCTGTTATATCATTCTTTTTTATTTTTCCGATGTCTTTTTCCATAACTGTTTGTATGAATGGGGGTTTTTAAGTTTTATTATTATTAATGTCAGGAATTAAAACCACATACTTTAGTATGTGGCTTAGCTTACAGTTTTAATTCCTGAGCATCCTAAAAACAAGGGCCTGTCACAAACCGCACCTTTTAAGGTGCGGTGGCCCATTGTTTTTTTGATTTCTATAGGAGTTTATGAAAAATTGGGAAATTTGTTAACCCAATTTTCTATTCTTATTAGTATATATAAAATTTATATACAAATATTTAAATATGTCTTTGTCTTATGTAATCATGTACTATGTTTTGCTTTGGAGTGATTAGAAAGCTTTTTAAAGGATATTTTTTTAAGAATAAAGGAGATGGGGGCGGATTTATGAAAAATGGCAAAGATAAAAAAAATTAATTGGAATGAATTAGACAAAGGAGTTTTTATGGTTAATACTCTAGCGGTTATTTTTGATACTAAAACTAGAAAGATTTTAATTGGAAAAAGAGAGAATGATCCTTATTGCAGTAAATTAACTTGGTGTTTTCCTGGTGGAAGGCCAAAAGATGGTGATGATTTGGAAAAAGCTTTGGAAAATGTTATTAAAGAAAAAACAGGATTAAAGGTTAAAAATTTGGGAAGTGTTTTTTCAAGAGTTTTTAAAGAAAATAAACAAATTTTAAATATTTATTATTTATGTGAAGTTGTTGGAGGAAAAGAAAAACCTGTGAGGGGCTTTAAGGAATTGAAATGGGTTAAACCTCAGGAACTTCATAAATATTTTACAACTAGTTTTGATAAGAGATTGAAAGAGTATGTTCTAGGTTTGAAGTAGATGCAATATTATATATAATTTTAAAAACAATCTTTTGTTGGGGGTTATATGCCTTTTAATTATAGTGCTTTTAGGGAGTTGAGAAAATTAGTCGGTAGTCAGGAGAGATTGGCAGAAAAGCTAGGAGAATATGCAAAAGCTCTGGGATATTCTAATACAGACTATTCTCAACCTACAATTTCTAGATTAGAGGGAGAACATATTAAACCGAGTCTCAATACTTTAGATTTGGTACATCTTGTTGCAGAAGAATTTGGATGCCCTTTAGAATTTTATAAAAAACCTGAACGTTTGGATTAACCCATACTCTCTAAAACATATTTTATAAATTATATATGCTTTAAAAGTCAAGTAGGTTATTGGGTAAGGTGTAAAATGGGGTTATTTTCGATGTTTAGAAGGGAGAATATTTTGTATTTTCCTGGTTGTACTGGGAATTGTAAGTATCCTGACGGGTTTAAACTTTATCAAGATGTTTTTAGTAAATTAGGGATTAAATTTTTTACTTTAGAGGCTAAGGATTATGTTTGTTGTGGGTTGGAGGTTTGGGAGGCTGGCTATGATGCAGAGGCTAGGAGGTTGGCTAGACGTAATTTTGATATGTTTTATGAAGGGGGTTATAATAAAATTATAACAACATCTCCGGAATGCTATAAAATGTTTGTAGAAGATTATCCCAAGATATTACCTGAATGGAATATTGAAGTGATAAATGTATGGGGGCTGATATTAAAACGGATAAAAAAGAAACATTGGTTAATTAAAAATAAAGCTATGGAGACAGTTACTTTTCATGATAACTGTTATTTGGGAAGGCATTTGGGTATTTATGATGCACCTCGTGAAATTTTAGAAGCAATTGGTTACGAAATAAAGGAAATGGATAATTTTAAGGAAGATAGTTTTTGCTGTGGAAGTTGTGGAGGTTTGAAATTTTCGAATCCGGAACTTGCTGATAAAATAGCTAAAGAGAGAGTTTTGCAGGCAAAAAGAATTAGGGCAAAAAAGATTATTGTAATTGGTTTTGATAATTATGATATATTAAAAAAGAATATTGGAGATAGCGGGATTGAAGTTTTGGAATTGTCAGAAGTTTTGGCTAATGCATTAGGAATAAGAATGTTTGAAGAAAAAGGAATTAGCGAAGAACCTATTGAAGGTGAAGAGGTTATACTCAGAGTTAAAGATGTTGACTCATTTAAGAAGAATATTCTTGTTGAAACAAAATCAAATATGCGTCTTCGTGAAGAATTAAAGGAAGAAGATTATTATGATGGTATTGATTCTGAAGAAAACTGGAGGGATGTAGGATGAATAAAAATGAAATGACTTGTTATAGGACTGACGCTTCAAGATTAGAAGGGAATGCAGTTAAGGTTTTGTTTCCTGAAAGTGCGGAGGAGGTTAAGAATGTAGTTAAGGGGGCTAGTTCAGATTTAGATATTGTTCCTAGGGGTGGCGGGAGTAATTTGGTTGGAGGGTGTGTTCCTAGAAAATTAGGTTCTATTATTGTAGATATGAGAAAAATGAATAAAGTTTTGGATTTTAATCCAAAGGATAAAACTGTTTTTGCAGAAGCAGGGGTTACGATAAAAGAATTAAATGAAAAATTGAAAGCAGTGGGCTTTGAGTTTCCGGATTTTTTTAATGAGTTTTCTACAATCGGAGGATTAACTGCACTTAATTCTATTAGTGATTTTAGTAGATACGGTCATATTAAGGAATGGATTGAGGAAATTGAATTTGTTAATGGGAGAGGAGATTTTATTAAAGTTAGTAAGGCTGACTTGGGAGATGTTTGTGGAATGGAAGGTATAACTGGGATTATAACCAAAATTAAATTAAGAGTTATTTCTATTTTAAATAAAAGTGCATCTGTTTTTCAAACAGATAATATCGAAGAAGCTATTTTAATTGCTAGAAGGTTAAGATTAGAAAATGAAGTTATTATGCTTAAACTTTATAATCCTCATGTTTCAAAATTTTTAGGGTTCCCTCAAAAATATAATGTTATAATTGTTTTTAATTCAGGCAGAGGTAAAATTAAGGAAAAGGATTTTTATGAATTGTTAAAAACTATAAAAAAAGATAGATACCTTATTTATTCAAATAAATTTTATAATACTGAGGACCCTAAGTTTTTTTTTGAAAGGTTATTAGAGTTTGTTCAGTATTTAGAAGAAGAAAGGATTCTTTATATTTTAGATTTGATTAAGGGGGTTGTTTTTCCAATGTTTGAAGATGGAGATTCTATGCAGAAAGAAGTAGTTGATGTTATTCAAAAAATGAATGGCAAGCGTTCTAAATATGGAATTGGTTTGAAGAGGCATTATTTATTAGATAGTCTCGAAAAAAAAATTATTTATCGGGTTAAACTTCGGCATGATCCTTTTAATAAACTTAACAAAGGCAAATTTTTAGATTTAGATAATTTTAAAAAAGAGAGCCGGGAATTTTCCGGAAAGAATGAGGCTGTGAGTATTACTGAGGCTTCAAATGTTTTGGACGTTGAGGATATTCCTGAGGTTAAATTGAGGGTTGAAAACGTTGTTAAGGCGGATTTTGGAAGAAAAGATGAAAAAGAACTATACGGGGTTAGTCCTGAAGAAAAAATGCGTAATTTTATTAAAGAAATTGAAAAAAAGGAATTAACCGAGGAAGAAAAAGAAGCGGGGAAGAAATTGATAGATTATGCTCAAACATTTAAGTCTGAAATTTTGGAGGGATATAGTAAAGAGAATTTTGAAAAAATAGAAAAATCAAAATTCTCTAAGAAGAACTTTGATGCGATTTCCTTCGGAAATGTCAATGATTCAAAGTTCTCTAAGGAAATTGAAGTTTTTACAAATAATGTTCCAAGAGAAATTATTAAATCTGAGCCAGAGGAGGAAGTTATTAGTGATATTGATTTAGAAATTGGGTCGGTTAAGATTGATGATAATTTTGGTGTTGAATCGCGTAATTTTCGTGAAAAAATTTCGGATTCTGAAAAAAATTTGATTGACAATATTATGACAAATAAGTTTGGGATTGGTGGTGAAAAAAAGAAAGATAAAGAAGATGATAAAAAAAAGGATGAAAAAAAAGGGGTTTTTGAAAGATGGGAGTAGAAGAATTTAATGCTAAAGAGGAAATAAAAGAAATTGTTGAGAAATGTATTAGTTGTGGAATGTGTAATTCAATTTGTCCTGTTTTGAGGATTGTAAGGGAGGAGCAGGTTTCTCCTCGTGGTAGAACATTAATTTTAAATAATAAATTTATTGAAAAAAGTGTTTATGATTGTACCCTTTGTAAGGCGTGTGAAAAAAGATGCCCGTTGGGATTAAAGTTATGTGATGCATTTATTAAGGCTAGGCAAGTTTTGGTTTTTAGTGGGAAAGAAATATCTGGTTGTAAAGAGATTCTTGGAAATATAGAGAAAACAGGAAATGTTTATGGGGTTGATAACCCTGATTTTTAGTTATTCTTTCATCTCAATTTTGATTGTTATGTTTCTTGGAACATACATTCTCATAACTGCATGAAGAACTCTTTCGTCTGCAGGAATATCGATAATTCTTGAATGGATTCTCATCTCGTAATTATCAAATGTTGCTGTTCCGTCTCCGCAAGGAGATTTACGAGTTGTTATTTTGAGTTTTTTTGTTGGCAAGGGTACGGGTCCACTTATAGGAACACCTAGCTTACTCGCTATATCTTTTATTTGACCGCAGATGTTATTTAAATCTTCAATCTTCATACTTTTTAGCTTTATTCTTACCTTTGACATTTTTATCCATATGCACCCTTATTTAAGATTGCATTGTATTTTTTATGTTTTTATATGGAATTAGTTGAAAAAATAGCTTTAAAAATGTTGCTGTATGCTGATTTTTGGCATTTTTTAGTTTTCGAAATTTATTTAAACTAAGTTTCTTTTAATGTACTGTAATTATGTTATAAAAAGCGATAAAAAAGGTGTGCAATAAAAATTAAATATACTAAAAATCAAAGATTTTGAGTGTCTCAAAAACCAAGGGTTTTTAAGGTTTTCAAGCATAACTTTTTTATAAAGATGATTCATAAAAATGGTGTATAAAAAATATATAAAGAGGAATGGTAAAGTTTTTGGTCCATATTATTATGAGAGTTATCGGGAGAATGGGAAGGTAAAAACCAGATTTGTATCGGGGCCTGAAACCAAGAAGAGTAAAAAAAGTCCTAGATTTTTGTTTTTTGCAATTTCTTTGTTTTTAATTATTGCGGTTTTATTATTTATTTTTTTGAAGTTTAATGATTTAGATATGGTTGTTTATACGGGTAAGGTAACTGCTTATGGGGATCCGGAATGTGGCGATGGAGTTATCGGCGGTGCTGAGGAATGTGATGATGGAGATAGAATAAGTGGTGATGGGTGCTCTTCTAATTGTGAAAAGGAGCCCCTTTTTGAATGTGGAGATAATGTTGATAATGATAATGATAGATTAATTGATGAAGATGATCCTGGGTGTTGGGATGATCTTAGGAATCCTAATACTTTTAATCCTGCTAAGAATGATGAATCTGTTTTAACAACTGAATGTCAGGATGATTTGGATAATGATCAGGATGGTTTATTTGATGAGCTTGACCCTGGCTGTTGGTATTATATGGGTGATGAAACTACTTATGATTATTTTTTAAATGATGAATCTTTATTAACTGTTCAGTGTCAGGATGGATTAGATAATGATAAAGATAGTTTAGTTGATGAGCTTGACCCTGGCTGTTGGAGGGATGCAACGGATTCTGGAACTTATTATCCATTTGATAGTGATGAGGGTAAGGAAGGTAAACAAGATAATTATTTAATTTCTAAAGAAGTTGATGAAATAGCAATTGAAAAAAGACATAATAAAGTTGTTATGTCTAAATGTTCAGAATGGAGTGTATGTACTGTTAATTATAATATTGCTTCTATTGGAGAAAATGAGTTGTATCTTGAAGGGTTTCAGGAAAGAATTTGTAGCAAGTCCGTTGAAAGAAAAAAATGTTTTTTAAGGAAACCTGCGATAATTAAAAGAGCAGCAGATAAATTAGAGGTATATAATGAAGAGGGCAGTTTAATTTCAAGAATAGATTTAAAAGAAGAAAGTGAAGGTGAGGTCAAAAGACTTGATTTGGAGGTGTTTGTATGAGGGAAAGGGCAAGAGTTGGTATTGCAATTTTTTTATTATTTATGATGTCGTTAATTTTAATTTTTGTTTCAGGTAAATTTATTTTTACTGGAAAAGCGACTGTAACTGGATATGGTGATCCTGTTTGTGGAAATGGTGCTGTAGAGACTGGAGAGGCTTGTGATGATAGTAATACTGTTACTGAAACCTGTGGGGATGGGACTACTCATAGTGGGACTTATTGTAATGCTGGTTGTAGTGCGATTCTTACTCTTACTGAGGAGTGTGATGATGGTAATACTGTAAGTGGAGATGGATGTTCTTCTATTTGCGAGGTGGATGGAGGTGTTGATATTGAATGTGGTAATGGGGTGGTAGAAACCTCTGAAACTTGCGATGATGGTAATACTGTAAGTGGAGATGGATGTTCTGCAACTTGTCGAACTGAGAGTACTTCAGGGGTTTGTGGAGACGGAACTACAGGCACTGGAGAACAATGTGATGATGGTAATACTGTAAGTGGAGATGGATGTTCTGCAACTTGTCAGACTGAAACTGTTGCTCAATGTAGTGATAATGCTGATAATGATGGAGATACCTTAATTGATGATGAAGATCCTGGATGTTGGAGAGACCCAAATGATCCTAATACATATAATGTCGCAGATATCAATGAAGTGGATACTGTAGATCACGATGTAAATTATAATGGTGAAGTTTCTCCTCAATTACAAAATCAGATTTCTCAAACAATTCAAAAAGGTGGTGAGAAACAGGAAGGTTCTTTAAGAAGCTTAAAGGGGTGGAGTTTGTATTTATTAATTTTTGGAATTTTAGTTTTATCTGGAATGATGATTATGATAGTTTATTTTGTTGTAAGATTAAACAGTGATTCAGATAATGTTAAATCTGTGGTGAGGAATAAGGATGGGCCGGTTAGTCCCCTTACGGGTGTTAATAAAAATGTAGATTATAATCCTTTTAAGGGTCCTGTTTAATATTCCCTATAGCTTTTTTCTAGATAGTATCTAATAGGTAATAACATCCCAATTATAAATATAAACCAACCAATAAATGAGAAAGTTATTAGTAATGTATTTTTTAGTAAGATTGTGATTGTTAGTAATCCTGCCCAATTTATTATCCCAAACAGGAATAGTATTATCCAAGTCATTTTGTCTTTTCTTTTTATTATAAAATCTGATAGATATATTGTTATTATCCCTGATGATATTAAAAAAATTCCGGTTAATAAGTTAAAGAGAAAAAATATGTTAGATATTTCGGGGTTAAATTTTGAAAAAAATCCCCAAAGCTGGTTTATTGCGTCAAAATTATTTCTCATGTTTTTATCATTGTTATATATTAAAAAGATTCCAAAGAAAATCATATATATTCCATTAAATAAAGTAATTTTAGCACCTTGTTTTACTCTTTGAATATTCATTAATTTTTAAGGGTGGTGGGATTTAAAAGTATTTATGTTGTGATGATGTTTGTGTTTTTTAGTATATAAATATTTAAATAATTCTAAGGGTATAAGATTTGATGGATATGGATTATTGTAATTATCTTATGAAACATGAGGGATGTCGTTTTGAAGATGTAAGTCGTGCACTTAATGTAGCAGGAATTCCTTTTGAGGTTAGTGCTCGTCCATGTCTTGCTAGGGGATATATTAGATTTTCAGAGATTACTATTCCTGATGCAAATTTTGATAATGCAAGAGCTATAAGTCAATTTGCTTCTCCTAGGCTTAGCGATGAACTTCTGGGAGGTAGTGATGATGATTATGAGGTTTATGCATTTCATTCCTTGAAACAGAGGGGGACTATCCATCAAGCTACTGGAACAATAAGACTCGAAAATGGCCATTTTGTTGAAGCGTGTTTATTGAGAAGAAAGAAGCCTGAATTAGAACCCGGCGAATATACTGAAGAAGAACAAGAACATGCTGAAGCTCATGTTGCTTGGGCTGAAGGAAGAGATTTATCAAGGGCTACTCGTGGTAGGTGATTATCTCTTCACAATCTTATAAACTTCATCATTTTTTCTGCAGAACGGTAGTTTGATTCCGATGTCTTGGCCTTTTTTTACTGTTTTAACTTCTTTATGGTTGATTTGCATGGAAGTTATTTTGTGAGAGGTTATGCCTGTTGTTTTTCCGATTATGTATATTTCATCGTTTAGTTGGAGGGGGCCGTTATTTAGGTGTAGTAGGGCTACTCCTATTTTGTTGTAGTAGTGTTGGATTTTTCCAATGAATTTTTTGGATTGTTTTGCTGAAGAGTGTTCTGATTTTGAGAAGCTGTCTGCTGTAGGGGGTTTGAAGTAGAATCCCTCTGAAAAACCTTTGTTGTATACTTTGTTTAGTTCTTCTAATGATTGTTTTATTTCTTTAGAGTTGAGTTTTTTATCTAAAGCTTTTCTGTAGATACTTGTTACTGTTGCGACATATTCAGGTTCTTTATTTCTACCTTCTATTTTGAAAGCAGTTATTCCTGCTTTTTTTAGTTTTTCTAAGAAGGGTAGAGTGCAGAGGTCTTTTGGAGATAGGATGTGTTTGTTTTGAATACGGAGTTTGTTTCCTTGAGCATCTGTTGCATTTATATACTGTCTTCTACAGGGTTGAATGCATCTACCTCTATTTGCTGATTCATTAAATGAAAATTGGGATAAGAGGCAACGACCTGATACTGAGATGCACATTGCTCCGTGAATGAAAACTTCTGTTGGAATTATTTTTGATATTTCTTTGATTTGTTTTAAGTTAAGTTCTCTTGCTAATACTGCTCTTTCTGCTCCTAGTTTTTTGTAGAATTTTGCAGATTGGCTGTTTGATATTGAGCATTGTGTAGATACATGGAACGGTATTTTATGTTTTTTGCATAATTGCATGACTGCTATATCTGAACAGATTATTGCGTTGATGAATGGTTTGGATTTTTTGATTATGTTTTTTAATTTGGTAAGCTCGTTGTTGTAGATTATGGTGTTTAAAGTTATGTAGAGTTTGATTTTTTTAGGTTTACAAAGCTTTTGGATTTTTGGTAAGTCAGATATTTTAAAATTTTTTGCTCTCGCTCTCATATTGAATTCTTGAAGTCCAAAGTAGACTGCATCTGCTCCTGATTCTATGGCTGCCAGTAGTGTTGGGAAGTTTCCTGCGGGAGATAATAGTTCTGTTTTGCGGGTTTTCATTGTAGTAAATAAATAGAAGCATTATTAAATGTGTTGTTTTTTATTATCTTATGAAACAAAAACCAACTCACCATGAACCTTATTGGGATTTAATTAGAAGGATTGTCTTAGAGTCAGATTTAATTTTGGAGATTTTAGATGCAAGATTAGTTGAACTTTCAAGAAATGAACAAGTTGAAAAGTTAATTGAAGAAATTGGAAGGCCAATGATTTTTGTTGTTAATAAAAGTGATTTGGTTTCTCGTTCGAGTTTGAAAGAACAGGTTATGGAGTTAAAAAAGAAAGGGGATGTTATTTTTATTTCTGCAAAAAGCCCGAAGGATGTTAAAGTTTTACTTTATGCAATAAAAAAGGCGTTTAAGAAATATGGTAAAAGGGAAGTTATTGAGAGAGGTCAGTTTGATCCAAAACCGATTTATAGAGAGGCTAAGGGCGAGATTGTTGTTGGTGTTTTAGGTTATCCGAATGTTGGAAAATCTTCTATTATCAATACTTTGTCTCATGGGAAAAAGGTTCAAGTTAGTAAAAAATCTGGAACTACTCATGGAGTTCATTGGATTAAAGCTACAAAAGAAATTAAATTAATTGATAGTCCTGGAGTTATTCCTTTGGCTCGCGAAGATGATATAAGATATGGTTTAATTGGTGCTAAAGATAATGAAAGACTGAAGAATCCTTCTCTTGTTGCTCATGCTATTATTAAGTTGTTTGTGAAAGATAATAAAAAGAAATTTGAGGATTTTTATGATATTAATATTGAAAGTTGTGATACAGAGGATGTTGTTAAGATGATTGGTGAGAAAAAGGGGCATTTAGTTAAGGGTGGAGAGGTTGATGAGAATCGAACTTGTTCATTGATTATTCGGGATTGGCAGGAAGGAAGATTGAGGTTGTAATACAATAGATAAAAAGAGGTTGTGAAATGAAACTTATTTTAACAAGGCATGGAGAAACTGTTGATAATGTAACAAATACTATTCAAGGCTGGAGGCCTGGAAAATTAAATAAAAAGGGGATAAAGCAGGCAAAACTTCTTGCTGAGAGATTAAAAGACATTAAAATTGATGTTATTATTTCTAGTGATTTAGGTAGAGTTGTTAATACTACAAAAGAGATATTAAAATATCATAAGAATGCAGTATTTCTAAAAGATAAATTAATTAGAGAAAGGGGATTTGGAAAATTTGAAGGAAGGAAAAATAATGATAAACTTTGGGAGGAAATTGGGAGATCTAACGAGGTTGAAAGTTTTCAAAGTGTTTGGGATAGACAAGAAAAATTCTATAAAAAATTATTGAATAATTATAAAGATGAAACGGTTTTGGTTGTTGGACATCAAGGTTCTATGCTGGCTTTTAAAGGAATTATACAGGAGATTCCTTTTGAAAAAAAATCAAAAATTGTAACACTTGAGAACACCGCGATTTCAGAATTTGAAATTGATAAAAAAGGAAAAGTTAAGACCCTTTTGATAAATTGTAAGGGGCATTTAGAGGGGTCTGAAATTAAAGCGATTATATTTGATGTGGGCGGGGTTTTGATGGGGGGTACTGCAAATGCCGAACATAGGAAAAAATTGGGTTGTGGATTTCATGATGCAATGGCAGATTATTTAGAAGTACTTCATGATACTTGGTTTGATGCAATTGATACTGTTTATGCTCAATCTATGGTTGGTTTGGTTGATGGTAAAACTGTTATAAAAATTATTTCAAATAATTTGGGAATTCCTGAGAAAAAATTGATTAAACCTGCACTTGTTCTTTATCAGAAAATGTTAAATAAAAATGAAGAGCTGTTTAATATTGCTCGAAATTTAAAGAGGAAAGGATTTATTGTTGGTGTTTTAAGTGATCAGTGGTATTTGTCTAAAAAGGCTTTAATGAAACCAAAAGACTATAAGTATTTTGATCCGGTTGTTGTTAGTTGTGATGTAGGGGTTAGAAAACCTAATCCTAAAATTTATAAATTATTGATGAGAGAATTGCGGAAGAAGAATAAAAAAATTAAGTATTCCGAAGTTTTATTTATTGATAATCGGGAGTGGAATACAAAACCTGCTGTTAAGTTGGGGATGAAAGTTATTCTGTTTGAGAGTAATGATCAGTGTGTTAAGGAGTTGAAGGGGTTTGGAGTATTGTGATTACAACTTCTCTTTCTCTAGAATGAGTGTCAAAATCTATTAAAGTTATTCTTTGCCAGATTCCTAATAATAGTTTGTTGTTTTGAAATGGAACGTTTATGTCTGGTTTAAGTAATGAGGCTTTAAGGTGAGAATGAGCGTTATCGTCGTGTTGTAATTCATTATGATTATAATGTTGATCTTGAGGAATTAGTTTGTTGAGGGTTTGTTTTAAATCTTGAAGGATACCTTTTTCTATTTCTATTATTGCTATTCCTGCAGTTGTATGTTTAACAAAAATATTAACAATTCCTTCTTTGGTGTTGGATTTATTCAAGATTCCTTGAATTGTGTCGGTTATATCAATTATGTCTGTGTTTCCTTGAGTCTGTATCTTTATTGTTTCTTGCATGTATCTAATGAAATTGGGAGATTAATAAAGATTTTGGTGATATCAGGAATTAAAACCACATATTTTAGTATGTGGCTTAGCTTACAGTTTTAATTCCTGAGCATCCTAAAAACAAGGGCCTGTCACAAACCGCACCTTTTAAGGTGCGGTGGTCTATTGTTTTTTTGATTTAAAATGGGGATAAGATATTTAAACTCATTCTTATTTTAATGATTATAAAAGGGGTTTAACATTAGAAAATGCAATTATTATTTGAAGAATTTTTTAAAAAAGTTTATAGTCTTTCAAAAGGTAAAACTTCTATAACTCTGTTTATATTTGTTAGATTGTTGTTTCTTTTTTTAATTATTGGGGGAATTGTTTTAGTTATTTTTTTAATATTTACGAATAATTATAAGATTATTTTGATTATATTGGGAGTGATTATTCTTGGAGAGGCGGCACATTATATTCGTAAGTGGAGAGAAAAGGAAATGGGAAAGGCTGCATCTATTGAAAATAATACTAAAGAACATACAAAAGAAATGTTAAAATCTGTGAAGTCTAAAAATAAAAGTTTGTTAAGTCATAGCAAACCTAAGAATGATGTTTTGTTAGATAAGAAAAAGGTTGGGGCTGTTAGAGTTAAGAAAAAGTGAGGGGTTATTTTTAATCTTCTTTAAAACCAAAACAACCAGTAGTATGGACCTTGCCTGTTTCTTTTAGATTTTGGTTATTTAAATTTTTAGTATATCTGCCTAAACAAGAATGACATTTCCCTTCAATAAATAATTTGCATTCTACACATTTACCATCATAAGCTCTGGTCCTTATGATTTTCATTTCTTGAGAATTCCACATTTCTTTTAAACTTTTATTTTTAATATTTCCTAATAGGACATTTGATGATCCTATGCAAGGGTGAACATCTCCTGTTTTTGTGATAAATAAATGATGGCAGTATCTATTACAGGAGTGTTCTCCTACATAACTGCTATAATTTTCCCAAATCTTCTTAAATTCTTTTTTATCAATCTTGGAAAGTAACTCATACATTGTTTTAAGTTTCTTATTTGAAGGGTTAAATGGACTTTTACAACCTCTACCTCTCGGGAGAAGATTATCAATATCTGGAATGATGTTGTTTTTTCTACAATATCTAAAGATTTTTGGAATCTCGTCATAATTTATCGTCATTATTGATGTGACAAATCCTAATCTTTTTTTATCATTAAACTTGTATTTAAATAAAAGGTTTAGTATTTCTTCACGTTTTTTTGTGTATCCTGGAACATTATCAAATTCATCTTGAACCTCTGGCTTAAAGCTGTTAAATTTTGCTAAAAGAGTAATGTTGTCCCCATATTTATTTAGTTTTTTAATAAGCTCTTCGTTTAAGAATCCAAGGTGAGTAAAGATCGTTGTATGCATCCCTTTTTTGTTATGATTGATTATCTTGAATATTATTTGGGTGGAAAGGTTCACCTGAACCGGGAATGCCTACTTCAGTTATCCCTATTTTAATTGCTTCATCAATAAGTTCTAAGATTTGATTATCTGTGAGATTCTCTGGATTTTTATCAATTCCCTTTTCAGTTGATTCAAAACAATTTTTGCATCTATGATCACACGACTGGCCTAGCATGATCCAAATATCTTTTAACGTGGATTCCTTTAATCTTAAATCTAAGTTGTGCATATTTATATGAAGTGATTAGGCTTATTAAAGTTTTTTATAGAACTTCTGCTTTAATGATTGTAACATCTTCAAGAGGTTTATCTTGTTCGTTTGTTTCTACTTTTGCAATTGTATCTATTACAGTTAAGCTTTCTTCTGTTACTTTTCCGAATACTGGGTGTTTGCCGTCTAAGAAATTGTTGTTTACTAAATTGATAAAAAATTGACTACTTCCAGTATTGGGTCCAGCATTTGCCATACTTAATGTTCCTCTGTTATTTTGATCCATTGCAGAATTAGTGAATTCATCTTGAATCTTAGGTATTGATGGGTCACCAAAACCGGTTCCTGTTGGATCTCCACCTTGAATCATAAACCCATCAATTATTCTATGAAAAATAACTCCGTTGTAAGTTCCATCTTTAACAAGCTTTTCAAAATTTCCGGCAGTTATTGGCATTTCTTTAGTATAGAGTTCTATTACTATGTCTCCTTTTGATGTTGTTAGTTTGACTTTTGTGTTTTCTTCTGCGTCTACCATTTTGTAATTTGAAAAGAAAAAATAACCTATCGCGAAGATTGCTATAATTGCTATAAGGTATATTGTTTTCTTGTCCATTAATATTAGAGGTAAATTTGGTTTAAAAATGTTTCTTTAACCCTGATCCCGGGAAGTAGAAACTCTCATGCCTATCATTAATTTTTTAGGAGGTACATTGTTTTGTGTGAAAGATAAATAAGCAACCATATCAACTTTCATAGAACCTTCACAATAATCACACGTCTCTCCAGGAACGCCGTTCTCAGAACTTACTTGTCTAGATCCATATCCATCACATTGAGGGCATGTCATTTCTGGAGAATCTTTGTGTAAATTAACAAACTCTAAAAATTCAGGATTAGGGGCATAACCAATTCCCTTATAACCCTCCTCAAATCCTTCACTCCCTATAATTACTTCTATTCTATAATTCTTACCGAGTCTCTTTGATTCTAATAAACTTCTCAAAGAACCATTTGGTCCTAAAAAATCTGTATAAAAAGGGCCTATAAAAAGATCAGAGGTCTCAATCATTCTTTGACGCAAAGTTTCAATTATTTCATCTAAACATTTTTTTTTTAATCTACGTTCTTCTCTAGTTTTTTTTAAAATATTCAGTGGCCACATTTTAACTTATAAATGATAATGGTTAAACTTTAAAAAGCTTTTTGTAATAATCAAAAAGACAAAATTGATTCTTTACAATAAAAAACTCTTTTTACTTCCTAAATTTATTATTAATATAATCAATTAATTTGCTTCCGGTTATTTGAACTGTAGCTGCTCCTAGTCTCATATAAAATTCTTCAAATTTGTTGAATTTTAGGAAAACGGGTTTTTCAGATTTCATACAGTCAACTTTTAAGATGTTTTTGTTTTCTAGAAGGATTAGTTCTGAATGAAGATATGGAAGATATTCATTTCCGATGTGTTCTTTAACTAGGTTTGTGAAGTGGAGGTTGAATTTGTCGTTACTTATGAAGTGGTCTCGTTCTATTCCAAGAATGTTTCCAGGGTCTGATACTCCAATTAATAAGGTTCCTCCTTCTGTATTTAGGAATGCTGCAATTGTTTTTAGTGCAGATAGTTCCATTTTCCGATCTATTTCATTTGTGTGTAGATTTGTTCTTAAAGTGGATTTAAACTCTACTTTTTCGCTTTCTCCTTTTTTAATTAATTCTAGAACCTCTTCTGGGGAATCTGTTTTTTCTATAAAGAGGTTTGGGTTTTTTGTTTTGAAACGATGAACAAATTTTCTCATGAATGGTATTTTGTGGTATTTCATGTAGATATATCCAATTAAACAAGCGACTAGTGCTCCTGCTAACACAAAAGTTAGGCTAGTTACTGCATACCTATAGTCTCCGAGGTTTATCTCGTTTTTTAAGAATAATTTTAGGTAGTATTTTGCTATTTCTGAAAGGGTTCCGAGAGCCAGTGAGAAACTTAGAGAGAATATAAAAATAAAGAAATAATTAGGTTTGGTTTTGCTGCTTTTGTATAGAATTAACATAAGTGAGAATCCTACAAATCCGAGGGCTAATCCAAAAAATATTTGTATGACCAGGCCTCTAATTTCCCCTAAGAAAAATGATATGATTACAAAGGCAAAAAGAATGATTTCTATTTCAGGAGGGATTTCAATGTCTTGTTTTTTTAGAATTGAAGGGATAAATATGACTATAAGGAGTAAAATGTTAATGAACAATATTCTCCAGAGATTGTAGTAAATGGCGTATCCGATTGATAAAATTAAGATTAGTCTTATTATGATGGATAGAGGAGTTTTTATCCTTGCTGAATTCTGATCAATTAACTCTGGGAGGGTCATTTTCACTCTTTTGTTATTTTGTATATAATAATTTGGAGGATTTAAGGTTTGTTGTTGTTGATTAACATGTGACTACGTCATGATCCTCTTGAAAAATATTAGTATGTGATAAATTTTAAACGGGCCGGATATTACTTTTCCTAAATGATTATTTTAGAATAGAAATGATTATAAAGCTTTAATTGTTTAGAGGGGTATGTCTAATAATACTACTGCAGCTATAACCAGAAGGAATTTTGGGAGAATTTTGGGAGCAGGACTTGCATCTTTGTTAGTTTCGGGGTGTGAAGGTAAGAGACTTAGGTTTAGTCCTGCTAGAATTGAAGTTATTAATCCCCCAATTGAATATCCACATAGTCTCGGTCCGGGATTAGATCTTATTGGGGATATGGAAGGGGCACATCGCCAAGATGCAAGTGTTTTGTCTCATGATGGTTTGATACATGTTGTAGGAGGATCTGAGGATTGGCTCTGGACATGGCCAACTGCAAAATATTCAACTTTTGATCCTAAAACTTTGGAATGGGATAAAAGGCCTCCGATGCCTTGTGAATTGTCTCATATGGCTGCTTTGGTTTTTGATGATAAGATAATGACTGTTGGAGGGAAACGTGATGATAAAAATGATTTTAGGTCTGGTCCTATTGTTGATAATGTTTTTTGTTATAACTCTGGGAATGAGAGTTGGGATATACAGAAGCGATTTCCATCCACTATTGCTTCAGCAAAAGCATTTGTTGTAGATGAAGTGCCACATGTAATTGGAGGTTATACGGATTTTCATCATAAAAAAGGTACTTGGTGGGGAACAACCTATAAACCTAATCTAGATATTTTTATGTATGATGGATCTACGGGGGATTGGAATGTGAGGACTAGGCTTCCAAAAGAAGTTTCTTGGATGACAACGGTAGCTAAGGATAGTAGAATTTATGTTTTTGGTTCAAGATATAATGGGCAAACTGAGAATATGGAAAGTCTTGCTCAGATTTATGATACCGGGAAGGATACCTGGACTGAAAAGCTAACCCCTCAACATTTTGATGAGATGCATGCATTTGTAGAGAATGATAATCTGTGTCTTTGGGTTTGTGAGGAAACAATGGCTTCATCAAGTGCAAAATCTACAAGGGGTCATGCTTTATTTTCTTCTATTTCTGATGGGAAGTGGGATCGAGAGAATTTGTCTGAAGTATGTTATGGTGTAGCGGTTTATACGGAAAAAGTCATACATAATGGAGATATGTATCTTCTTGGACCTGTTCATCCTGGAGTTGGTTATGATGGAAGGGTTTTTAGACTTGATTTGCCAGAAGTGTCTGCTACTTAAGATTACTTATTAAAATTTCTAACTAAGAAAGAGATAAATATAAATTAAAAAATAAAATGATTATTTTTTCTTTTTTCCTTTAGGTTTTTCAGTATCGCAGCAATCTGTTTTGCACTTACAAAAAAGTGGATGCAAGATAAGAAATGCTGCAGCTATTGTTATAACCCATTGCGAATAATCTGACTCATACCAAGCAAATATTATTATCAGTACTGCTAAGATAAATCCGCCAACTTTACCATGATTTTTCATATTTATGACCTCCTTTTAATCTGATAATAGTAGTAATTATTCAGAGTTTATAAGACTGTTGGTTTTGGAATTAAATTCCCAGACAGGCTCAGAGATTAAAATCTCTGGGACATTCAAAAGCATAGCTTTTGAAGTATTCGAACCTGGCTCTTTGATGAGAATCTTTTCAGAAATAATATATTGCTCATAGCAATATATTAACTGCCCCCGACAGGTCCTAAAAATTTTGTTATACAAAATTTTGGGAACACAAATTGCATAGCAATTTGTTGTATTCGAACCTGGCTCTTTGATGAGAATCCTAACGGATTCAAGATATTGCTTCGCAATATCTTATATGCCCCCGACAGGATTCGAACCTGCGACCTACTGCTTAGAAGGCAGTCGCTCTATCCAGCTGAGCTACGGGAGCATAAATATACAATGGATTGTGTATATTTAAAATTATGTTATTTTAGAGGTTTAAAAGGGTGTTGGTTAAATAGAAAGGTTTAAAATCGATAAATTATTATGTTATTTATGGAAGAGAAAACAATTAAGTGCAGGGACTGTGGAAAAGAGTTTGTTACAGCGGTTAAGTCTCGTTATCCTCGGAAGTATTGTGATAAATGTAGTAAGCAGAGGAAAAAAGATTATGAAAATATTCATTTGATAAAAATTGAGGATTGTGAGGATTAGTTCCTCCCTTCAAGAACACCTAGTAAATTATGATAAACTTCTGTTGTTATTTTGCAATCAACTAGGGCATCGTGAGCGCCCTTATAAGAAACCTGGAAATATTTTGCTAGAACTTTTAGTGTTCCTTTTAATTTCCAAGGAATTATTCCTTCTCTTTTTAGTGAGTTCCATATTTGCCATGTGTCTATGTGTTCTAAGCAGTGGTTGAATTCTTCACCGGTTCCTTGGAAAAGGCTTTGGATGAATGCTAAGTCAAATTTTATGTTGTGACCTAAAAGGGGGGTTTCATAAAGATCGTATCTTTCTATGAAGCTGTTTATTATTCTGCATGCTTCTTCAATATCTATTGCCTCTTTGTGATGGTTTTCGAGGTTTATTTTGTTTATTTTTAATGCTATTCCTGATACGTGGTAGACCTTGTGTTTTATTTTTAGATGTTCTGAATCTATTATATCGTATTCTTCTCTTCTTATTTCAACTAAGAGAAGTCCAACTGTTAAAATCTGGTTGTTTGTAGGAGAAAGTCCTGTTGTTTCACAATCTATTACTAGTAGCCTCATTTTTTGTAGGTGATAAAAAATCAATTGAGTTAATAAAGTTTTGTGGGATTTATTGGTTCTTAATTCTTTGTCTTTTTATTTTGAAACAATTTTAATTTTGAAACAATTTTAATTTTGAAACCCTTATTTAAATAAATTTTTTAGACTTTTATTAATGAAAATGGCAGAATATAAACAATCTAGAAAATTTAGACCGATTCGGAAGGATGGTAAATTTACACATGTAAATTATGGAATGGGATGTACAAATGGATGTGCTTATTGTATTCAGCAAAAAGATCTTGAATATAATCATGGGTCCTCTCCTCATGATTTTAGTGTGGATAGTTTAGTGGAACAGCTTGAGAGAGATCAATTGGTTTCTAGAAAGCAGCCTCTTGTTATAGGCAATGCAACAGACCCTTTTTTAAAAAGAAACCTTGATCATACAAAAGGGCTATTAAGGAAACTTGATCGAAAAAGATATAAAAGTCCTTTAGCGATAATTACAAAAACATATCCTGATGATCGGTTTTTCTTTGGAAATAGTACCTTGAGAGCAGTTAGGGATCTTCGTCATTTAAAGCCGGTTATTTTGGTTTCATATGTGGGCTATAAGGATAGAAAACTTGAAAGAGTATCTGGAGAGTCAAGATTGCAATTAATGAAGGAGGCTTCTCAGAAATATAAGATTCCAACAATTTTGTATTGTCGGCCTTTAGTAAAGGCATGGATGGATGAAGATGGCGAGTCACATGAAGAAAAAATTGAGAGAATAGCAAATGAAACTAAAGGAATTATTGATGCGGTTGTTTTTGGAGGATTATATTATCCTGAAGAAGTAAGAGATGAAATTATGAGAAAAGGGCTTAAAGAGCCTTTTGATGAGTGTTTTAGTGGAAAGCGGTTGGATGATCCGGGGGTCGCTCATAAATTAAAAAAGACTTTTAACAAAGTTAATCCAGAGGTCCCTGTGTTTAGAAGTACTTCTTGCGGAGTATCCTATGTCAATGGAACACCTTGTTTTTTTGGATACTATGGGCTTAGATCTTTAGAAAGAGATAACCTTGAATGTAATGATAGTTGTAATGATCAACAAAGAGATTTATGCAGAACAGAAACTAAGAAGGTTTCATGGTGGCAGGTTAGAAGAACTCTTAGGGAGATTGGATTAAAATCAAAGTTTAAAAACCACCCTCTTTTTGTGAGAGTATATGATAAATTAGAGAAGGATCAAAGATATTATTTAAGACATAATCTTTGTAAATTTGTTTTAGATGATACTGAGATTGGATTCTGGAAGGATTGGAAGGATAAGGGTGATTCGCATTGGAAAAGGGTTTATGATAACCTAGTTAAATTAGGTTTTGGAATAGAGGAAAAAGGTAAGAAATAAATATGCGGAGACCGGGAATCGGACCCGGGTCCCCTCGTTGGCAACGAGGGATTCTAACCACTAAACCATCTCCGCTTATTAAATTAGAAAAGAAAGGGGTTTTATAAATTTTTAGATTGTTGATAATTAAAAAATTTCTGCTAGAATCGCTTCTATTTCTTTTACTCTTGCATCGGTTTCTTTTCCGAATTCAATGGGCATATTAAAGTCCTTAACTGTTTGGCAACAATGTTGGCAAAGGACATCTGATTGAATTTCTTCACCATCTATACCTTTTGCAGACTCCATTGTAGATAAAGGGTGGAAACAGTATGGTGGAGATATTTCAACTGCAATGCAACCTGGGCATATATCTCCGTCGAAAGGTTTGGGATATTGCTCGCTGAACATTTTTCTTATTTCATCAGGATTATTGTAATAATGCATATTTATGAAGAATGATTGATGTTTAAAATAATTTAGATTATTGATTTTTATGATATTCCAGTAGAACCAAATGCTCCGTCGCCTCGTTGAGTTTCTGAGAGTTCTGTTGTTTCTTGGATGTCCGCAGTTGCAATTGGTTGAATTAGGAGCTGTGCTATTTTGTCTCCTTTTTTTATTATGTGTTCTTGGTCTGAAGTGTTTAGTAGTGCAATTTTATATTCTCCTCGGTATGTATATTCTATAACTCCTGCTAATGTTGTTATTCCGCTTTTTGCTGCTAGTCCTGATTTATCCCAAACTAGGGCAACAAATCCTTCGGGCATTTCTACGGATATTCCGGTTGATATTAGGGCTCTTTCTTTTGGGAGAATTATTTTATCTTCTGTTGAGAATAAATCTAGTCCTGCATCGCCTTCGTGAGCATAACAAGGGAGTTTTGCATCTGGATGTAGTTTTTTAATTTTAATAGGTATTTTTGAAGTCATTTTATCAGAAGTTAATTTTGGTTTATAAGGTTTTATATATACAAATATATTTCTGAGTACTGTTAAGAATTGAAAATTTTTGAAGTTACAAAACTATTGCAAACTTCTACTTTTAAGTAGAGTTAAAAACTGAAGGTTTTGTGATAAAAATAATTCTTGTAAATTAGAATCTTTGATTTCTGTCCTGTTTTTTGAAACATTCGCTGCAGTAAACTGGTCTTCCTTCGGTAGGTTTAAACGGAACTTCACATTCTTTTTTACATTCATCGCAAACAGCTTTATGTTTTTCTCTTGGTCTAAAATCATCCCTAGAACCACGATTAAAACCGCTATTTCTTGACCTATCTCCAGAACCACGATTATCTCTATTTCCGAATCTATCTCCAGAACCACGATTATCTCTATTTCCGAATCTATCTCCAGAACCACGATTATCTCTATTTCCGAATCTATCTCCAGAACCACGATTATCTCTATTTCCAGATTTATTGTTTCTTTGGTTGTCAAAATTTCCCATATTCTTTTCCTCCTGTTATTTTAAGAAATGGCATGTTTAAAAAACTATGTGTGTTTGTTTTTTAGAAGTTTTGATTGGTTTAATTTTCTTAGATATAAAATGGGCCATCGAGGGATCGAACCTCGGAATACTCGGTGTAAACAGTATTATCCTTTTAGTAACATTTTTGGATAGAACTTTTGTTCTATATGTTATTACATCGAGTTTTGGCCCGTTTTGTGTTTATTTATTATCATATTATTTATGATAAAATATGGGCCCACCAAGGATCGAACTTGGGAATATTCGGTGTAAACGAATCAGTTTGCCACTAGCTTATGGGCCCATTATAAATTATTATTATTAATAATCTATAAAATTATTAAAAGTTTACTACTTTTAAAGCTTATCTTTGGTTAAAAATAACAATTTATTTATTCTAATTCTTCAAAATCTCCGCCCAATACATTTCTTCTTAGAAGGTCGGTTTTTGCAACACCATCTTTCATAATTTTTAATAAAGCTAGTGTTTCTCTAGTTCCTTGCGGAAAAACCATTAATTCGCCGTTATCTACTGAAAAATTAATCCCCTTAGATTTTAATGCTTTTTTTGTAGAATTGTCTTCATTTGACGAAAGCCTTTCCTTTACTAGTGTTACACACTCATCAAGCCTACTAAAATTAGCAATAGAATAACAAGTTCTTTTTGTATGAAGGCTTGGTTCTTCTTCAGACCATTGAACAAAATTAAGATTTGTTGTTAAAGTGGTGTATGCATCATCATATTTTTCACGATAATCAAATAAATCCTCAAATCTTTTACGATTAGTAATAAAGAAAAAAGATTCTCCTTGAGAGTTTATAAAAGCAGCTATATCAAAATTTTCGTCCAAAATTAATGTTTTTTTATTATCTACAAAATCAATTTTTCTCCTAGAACTAAATGGAGATATAATAAACTTTGATTTTTTGGCATAAAAAGTTGGGGTCAATGCTCTAAATAAAATTATCTTTTTATTTCCACTATCATCTAAATTTATTTCCACAACAAAGAAATTGTTTTTATATTTCCCTTTGAGGTAATCATAATAATCTACATTTTCACCATCATTTACTGAAAGATTATTTAATTTAGTTAAATCTTCATTGTTAGCTATTTTAAAAAACACCCCATTATTTCCATTATCATTTTCTATGTCTTTGAATTCTTGTTCTCCTTCCACATAGTTTTCAACTTTTTGAGCAAATCTTGAGATAATTTTATTTAATTCTTCCAAGCCATTTCTAGATGAAATTGATAAGTCTTTTACCATTTTTAATAGGTCACTATCTAGGGTTAATTCGCCATATAGATATGGTAGTGGTTCTACTCTTTCTTGCGAATTAATATATCCCTCTAATTCGCTACCAATTGTTCCAACTTTTTCTTTACTCATGTTATTCTTCTTATGATGAATATTTTATCATCTATTTCATCAACAAGTGTATCCTTTTTAAGTTTTCTTAAATCATAGTTCTTATTAGATAACAAAACACCCTCAAAATCTACTTCATTATTCTCTTTATATGTAAAATTTATTTTGTTAATTTTATAACCAAAGTATACTAATATCGGATTAACCACAATCAAATTTGAATTTATATAAATAAGTGCTATAAATAAAATAATAAAAAACATAATTAATAATTTTGTCCAAGAGTTTTCTGATATTATTGAAGAAACAGATTGGGTACTAATCAATGGAATAACCATAGTAACTAAGTAAGAAATTATCTCTGTTCCTGTTCCACTTACACTCTTTATT
>Ga0180007_10001704_pt1 | contig 28284 bp, 27 predicted proteins | sample MM_PC_MetaG_FD_121122 | JGI IMG/M metagenome (GOLD analysis project Ga0180007, IMG submission 121122) | Groundwater microbial communities from the Aspo Hard Rock Laboratory (HRL) deep subsurface site, Sweden - MM_PC_MetaG | ecosystem: Environmental > Aquatic > Deep subsurface > Groundwater... | reverse complement strand
GGAACTGAATAAACACAAACAATCCACAGGCTCGGTCATTGATTTTCCCGGAGCAAAGACAATCACACATGATGAATTATTGGAATTGCCCGTAGATGTTCTGGTGCCGGCCGCGTTGGAAAATCAAGTGCGCGCTGATAATGCGGAGAGAGTGAAAGCGAAATTTGTGATTGAATTGGCTAATGGTCCGGTGACGCCCGAGGCAGATGAGATATTCGCTAAAAATAAAATAGAATCAGTTCCCGATGTTTTGGCGAACGCCGGCGGAGTGACTGTCAGTTATTTTGAATGGCTGCAAAATTTGGATGACCGATATTGGAGCGAAGAAGAGGTTTTTGAAAAATTAAAAGACATTGTCGTTCCCGCTTTCAATGAAATCTGGGCAATGCATGAAGAGAAAAATATTGATTTGAGAACAGCGGCTTTCGCGACAGCTCTGGTCAGGCTGAGGAATCTATGGTATAATGAGGTTAAGCAAAAATATAATTATTAATGCAAACAATGTATGGTGCGAAAATTAAATCCCGCCCTAAGAAAACCGTTAAAGGTTTCCGCTGATTTGGAAGCGGTTATCGGAAAAGGGCCAATGCCTCGAATGGATGTGGTAAAAAAGATTTGGGAGTACATTAAGAAGAATGATTTGCAGAATCCAAAGAACAAGAGAAACATTTTGGCTGATGAAAAGTTATTGAAAGTTTTCGGAGGCAAGAAGGAAGTTTCGATGTTTGAGATGACAAAGTTGGTGTCAAAGCATTTGACAAACATGTAAGCAAATAAAAAATTCCGCGAGTGTTCAGCACTTGCGGTTTTTTTTTATTTTAATGAATAACAAAAGCCGTTGAAATCGTATCAACGGCGTTTTTGATTTTTTGGCTTTATGTGAAGTTTTCGGTTTATTTGCGAGCCGCTTCCACAATATTCCAGCATTCCGGTTTTTCCGGCAGACCGGTAATGTTAAAGAGAAGGAGAGAATCAATGGCAATGTTCGCGCCGCACTCGCCGCATTTGAAGCATACATGCTCCGGGAGCCGAATGCCTCCGATGTATCCGATGAAAAGATCAGCTCTCTCAACTTCCAGAATCGCTCCGCAATTGGGACACTCGAATTCTCTTTTCCAGTCATCATTATTCCGGCCGACTTTGATAACTCTCATTGCAGCCTCCCTTGATTCTAGTCGGCGATGGAGCGCAGGAAGAATCTTCGCAAGGTGAAGAAGTTTTCGATAAGCAGAAAAACGATGAAGTGTTCAAAGCGCGGCTGACAGGCCTTTACAAAGATGTTGAGGATGCGTGGCAGGCATTTCTTCACTTGGAAAAATTGCGTCACGAACATCTCGAATTGATGGCTCAGGATATCGTGATTGCTCTTTGGGAAAAAATCGTGAGCGAATTGTCGAAATTGGAATTTCGTGTCGAAACACAGATTAGTGTAAGTGTACTTGATGTTTTCGACAATAGCGCCTTTGCCAATAGCACGCAACGATTGCGTTGGGCAGATCATTTGATCATGCCTTTGCGCAAAATGGTTGTGGAGCTTTGGACCAGCAAGCCGCCTATCGCCGGTTTGCCCATGGAATGGCATGGTGATACTGATGAAAAAGTATTTTGCGTCATTCTTTTCAATGGATGTTCTGTTGATGACATGGAAAACGGCGAGTAATAACAGTATTTTCAGTCAGCGTTTTTGAAAATAAGCGGAGAAAGGCAGTGCTTTTCTCCGATTTTTTATTTAATTTTAGGTAATCATTGACAATTTCGTCTCGCTGTGTTATTGTTCTTTGTTCAATGGACTTTGACAAGGAGCGAGTCATGCGTAAAGCATTGAAAGTTTCAGTTGTGAGCGGAGGCGTTTTTTCCGGGTTGATGGGAATTTGTTTCATTGTTTTGTTTTTGCTGGGAAGATCGGCAACAGAGAATGAATGGCAGTCAAAGCTGAAAAAGCATAGTCCGGCGGAAATGCGCGGAATGATTGATTCTCTTGCCGGTTTTCGCAGTGATCCGGCAAATTTTTTACCGCTTTCATTGCTGGATGATGAAGCTTGCGCCGCGTCCGTTGGAAACGCGGTCAATTTCATTCTGGGAGAAAACCGACTTAAAATTGTTCCTGCGTGGCTTTTTTATCGGACAAATCAATCGGCGTTGAATTTGATTTATGATCGTTCGGAAGATTTCCGCATTGAAGAAGGAAAAATCGTGGAAATTCGTGATCGTTCGTTTCAGCTGAATGATATTCTGAAGCCGAACGGAATGTATATTCTCGGCTATCATTATCATTTCACGCAGTCGGACTCAAAGATAATCGAGGCCGGCGCGGACAAAAATTCCCATGTGATGCTTTTGCTCAATCGAGCGGACGGACATTGGCGGGGCTATCATCTGATTCATCGACCGTCCGAAGAAAGAGAAAATCCGGTGAAAGTCGAGCCGATCGATGAAATGCCGAAAGAATTGGATTTGGTTTACATCTGGCAAGTGAAAGATGCGGAACTGCCGGAAAAAGGTGACAATCTTTTTCTTGCCAATGGTTTTCCGCCATACGAACGGATTCTTCCGTGGATCAATCATGGCGGAAAGTTTGAATATTATTTCGATACCATCAGCGTCTGGATTATGAATAAATTTTACGGAACCGATCAATTTCCCGCTGTTTTGAAAATCAGCGACCGAGAAGTTGTTCCTGTTCCGGACAGAGGCGGACTTTTCCATGGCAAGATTTTGGCATTTTACAAGCAAGTGCCGATTTATTACAACCATGGAAAATCTTCCGACGGAAAATACGGACGCGAATTTCAATGCGTGGAATTTGTGAACCGATTTCTCGTGTCGCAAGGTCATGGGAATTTGAAAAAAACCGGACACGCGGATTCGTATTTTTGGAAAGCGAGAGAAAAAGGATTGATCGCTTTTCCGAATAACCAAACGGAAAAACCGAAACAAGATGACATCCTTGTTTTCGATGAAAGCGATCATGACGGAAAGCCCGGACATGTTGCTGTGATCAATCTTGTTACGAACAGTTTTGTCTGTTTTGTTCAGCAGAATGTCGGAACTCAGTGGCGGAAATGTCTGCCGATGAGCAATAACAACGGAAAATGGTTTGTCGATACCGGCGGAAGCAACATTCCAATCCCGGTCGCGGGCTGGGCAAGGAGGAGCAGATGAGAAGGAATTTTCGGATTCTCGGAATAATGATTCTGGCGGCAATGTGTTCAGGAGGTTATGGCGAAAGCAATGAAGGTTGCGATTGTTTTGACAGAGATTATTCCGCGCCGCAAAAAGAAGATCAAGATCAGTCGGTGATTCTTCCGACCGGGGAAACATCGGAAAAGGTTGACATGGATCAGTGTTTGAAATATTTTGAAGAAGTTCGGCGCGGAGCTTTCGAAGAAGGCAGAGCAATGGGAAGACTGGAGGCAAATGCTTCACCGTCGCCGCCTGCGTCGGCGGAAAGCAAGAGCGAGCCGGTTGTTCCGAATGAGCGGGAAGTCCTCGGAACCGTGAGAGTGAAGCGCGGCTGGTGGGTGGAGAAATATGTCCGGCTGAAGCGCTATCGGAGGAAGGGCGCAACGCTGGACGCGACTCTCCTCTGCAATGGCTGGGAAATCGGCGAAAATCCGACGCTTCAGCCGGGGCAGAGGATGAAAATCTGCAAGTAGAAATTTTAGGGCAGTGGTGTGACATTTCACGCCGCTGCTCTTTTTTTGTTGAAAAATTGGTTGAAATATCTTATAATGGCTTTGTGGCAGAGAGCAAGGAACACTGAGCAAGGAATACTGAGCAAGGAACACTGAGCATGTAGAACCGATTTAAAATTCTGAATTTCGTAGAGGCGCAAAATATTGCGCCAATTTAAATGAAATTCGAAATCCGAAATTCTAAATCACCGCTGTGATCGGGATCCCGTACATTGCGGGACAAATATTAAATTCTAAATAATAAAGACTAAACTTATAATTCGTCCCGCTGCGGTGGGAGCAACCCGGATTATAAATTAGTCGTAAAGTTTCAAACTAGCTAAAAAGCTAATCAGCTAAGAAGCTAACCAGCTAATTATGAAAAAATATAATAATAAAAAAATCGAACGGCATTGGCAAAAAGTCTGGGCAAAGTCGGATTTGTATGCGGCTGAGGATTGGAGCGAAAAGCAAAGATATTATTGTTTGGTGGAATTTCCATATCCGTCCGGCGACGGACTTCATGTCGGACATGTTCGCAGTTATACGGCGATCGATATTATTGCCAGAAAAAAAAGAATGCAAGGAATGAATGTTCTATATCCCATCGGTTGGGACGCGTTCGGACTGCCGACGGAAAATTACGCGATCAAAACCGGAAAACATCCGGCGATTGTTACGGCGGAAAATATAAAAACATTTAAGAGACAGATAAAGAGTCTTGGCATCAGTTTTGATTGGAACAGGGAAATAAATACTACTGATCCGAATTATTATAAGTGGACGCAATGGATTTTTTTGAAATTGTTTGAAAAGGGATTAGCTTACAAAAAGAAAATGCCGATCAATTGGTGTCCGAAATGCAAAATCGGATTGGCGAATGAGGAAGTGATTGATGGAAGCTGCGAGCGTTGCGGAACTCAAACTGAAAAACGCGAAATGGAACAATGGATGCTGAAAATCACCGCCTACGCTGATCGATTGATCGAAGATTTGGAAACAGTTGATTATCTGGAAAAAATAAAAACTCAGCAGATCAATTGGATCGGCCGGAGTTATGGCGCTGAGATTGATTTTCAAATTCAAGGCAGAGAAGAAAGAATAAAAGTTTTCACCACTCGGCCGGACACGATTTTTGGCGCGACTTTCATTGTTCTGTCGCCTGAACATGAATTGGTGAATCGGATCGTGACAACTGAACAAGAAAAAGATGTTTTAAAGTATCAGGCGCAAGCGAGAGCGAAAAGCGAGCTCGAAAGAACGCAATTGCAAAAAGAAAAAACCGGAGTTTTCACCGGCGCGTATGCGGTCAATCCGGCGACACACAAGGAAATTCCGATTTACATTGCAGATTATGTTCTCACAACCTACGGAACCGGCGCGATCATGGCAGTGCCGGCGCATGATGAACGAGATTTTGAATTTGCGAAGAAATATGAGATTCCGATTGTTCAGGTGATTCAACCGCCGAAGATTAAAGAGCACAGACCATTGGAATCAAATATTGCGAGCGCCGGAGCGTATGGACATTTGCAATCGGAAATTGAAGATCAATGTTGGAGCGGAGAAGGAACGCTTGTTAATTCATCAACTTTCAATGGTCTTGATTCTGAAATTGCTTCATCAATGATTGTGGCTTGGTTGGAAAAAGAAAACATCGGGAAAAAAACAACGCAATATCATTTGCGCGATTGGGTTTTTTCTCGTCAGCATTATTGGGGCGAGCCGATTCCGATTGTTTATTGCGAGAAATGCGGTGCGGTTCCTTTGCCGGAAAAAGATTTGCCGCTGGAATTGCCAATGGTGGAGCGCTATGAACCGACTGATACCGGAGAATCTCCGCTGGCCTCGATTGATTATTGGGTGAAAACGACTTGTCCGGACTGCGGCAGTCCTGCGAGGCGCGAGACTGACACAATGCCGAATTGGGCTGGCAGTTCTTGGTATTTTCTGCGATATATTGATCCGAAGAACAAGAAGCAATTGGCGGATTCTGAAAAATTAAAGTATTGGATGCCGGTTGATTTGTATAATGGCGGAATGGAACACACGACTTTGCATTTGCTTTACTCGCGATTTTGGAATAAATTTTTATATGACATCAATGTTTCGCCGGTTTCAGAACCGTATTACAAACGCATTTCACATGGAATGATTCTCGCGCCCGACGGACAAAAAATGTCAAAATCGCGCGGAAATGTGATCAATCCGGATGAGCTTGTCGAGGAATACGGAGCTGATGTTTTGCGATTGTATGAAATGTTCATGGGGCCGTATGATCAGCCGGTTGCCTGGGATTTGAACGGCGTGCGCGGAATTCGCAGATTTTTGGAAAAGATTTATTCTTTTGATAATTGGAATGAGAATGAAGGAAGGGAAATTATTTCGCTTTTGCACAAATCAATCAAGAAAATTTCCGATGATATTGAGAAAAGACATTTCAATACCGCTGTTTCCACAATGATGATTTTCGTAAATAAGATTCAGGAAAAAGGCTGTTCGAAAAAATCATTTCAAATATTTTTACAGTTGTTGTCTCCGTTCGCTCCGCATCTGGCGGAAGAGCTCTGGAATTCACTTGGCAACAATGATTCCATTTTCCGAGAAAAATGGCCGGAATATGACGCGAGTTTGATTGTTGATGAAGAAATGGAAATCGTGGTTCAGATCAATGGAAAACTTCGCGATAAATTGGTAGTGAGCGCGGATATTGATGAGAATGAAGTGAAAACGATGGCAAAGGAAAGTGAAAAAGCGCGGAAGTTTTTGGAGGGAAAAGAACCGAAAAAAATTATTTATGTAAAAGGAAAATTGGTGAATATTGTTGTTTAAGAAAAGTGAACGGGACGGCGCTGAGCTGTCCTGTTTTTTTTGTAAAAGAAAAAGCCCCATCATTATGAGAAATGATAGGACCACTTATAATTCTCGCATCAAAATTGATTTTCCTTTCCGCAAATGATATTCGCCGAATCAGCGCAAAGTCCGGTCGGTCCGCAGGCAATTTTTGGAATTTTCATTGAAATTCCCGTTCTGTAATTCCAGATCATGAAAAGCAGGATCGTTCGCAAAAATTCTTGTTTTTGTTTTCTTTGTGAAGAGAGCATTTTATCACCTCCGGTGAATTTTTTTAGGAAATCGCTTTCCTACTTTAATTATAAGTGTAAAAATTTCTAATGGAAAATTTTTCCGTGGACAGTTTTGATTGATTATTGTTAATTGTTTTTAGCAAATCAATTTATTGATTGTCTGATGCGAAAGGGAAGTGATGTCAGAAAATTATAACAATTATTTTATTTTTGTTATAATGAGGTTGGATGAAATGATTTTCATATGATGAACAAAATTCAAATTCGTGATGATTTGGCGAAGGCTTTCGATCGATTAAATTATGAAATTAAGATTGAAGACAATACAGTTTGTTTTGGCCGATTACTTTGGGATAAATCGAGTAGTAAGTCTAATCTAATGACGAGTGCGATTCAATCGATTTCAGCTAGAAATAATGTTGAGGGATATCTTTATATTTCAGAACAATATGATGCCGCTGATAATCTTAAAAAATATTCCATTCAGTTGACCGATAATAAAAAGCAAAGTTTGCGTTATTATGATTTTGATAATAAACACGGTTTACATTATCACGAAGTTGAGGGAAATCGAAAGAAGAAGTCTCATATTAAACATACTTGGAATTTAGAAGAAATTGCAGAGGATATTTTGAATTTTTTTTCATCTTAAATAAAAGGAATTAGAGTTATACCAACTAATTTCTCAGACAGAGTTAAAATATGTTGTTAGCGCAAGAATTACTCGCATTCGGAATGTCGAACAAGGAAGCTGAGGTTTACATCGCCGCATTGCAGCTCGGTTATGCCTCGGTGCAGGAAATATCGGAAAAGGCGCTGATCAATCGGACGAGCGCTTACACTTACATCAAAAATATGATTTGCCGCGGATTGATCAATGCGGTGGAAAGAAACGGAAAAATTTATTATGTGGCGGAAAAGCCGGAAAAATTGAAATACATTTACGAGCGGGAAGAAAATGAAATACGCCGCAAGCGGGAATTGCTGGAACAAATTTTGCCGGAATTGGATTGCATTTACAATCTGGCAAAGGAAAAACCGTCTGTGAAGTATTATGAGAATAATTCCGATCTGGAGAAAATTCGAGCGGAAATTTTGAATGTAAGGGCATTGGAAATTTTGAATATTTTTAATTATCAGCAATTCAACAAATACATTAACAAGCGATACATTCAAAGTTTGATTGATTCCACGGAAAAATTCAGAGTTCTGTATGTTGCAAATAATAAAATCGTGGATCCTCGGATAATGCCGTTCCTGGAAAATGAAAAATTCAGAATGAAATATTTGTCGAGCGAGAGATTCGGTTTTTTGTGCGAAATATTGATTGTCGGGAATAATGTTTACATTGCGCGCGAAAAAGATTGTCTGCTCATAGATGACGCTTTGTTTTCACAGACATTGGCATTGCTTTTTCAGGCATTGTGGGGATTGGCTGAGTCGATATAAAAAAATTATATATTTCCTAATAAAAATTTTATGCTCGAAGAAAAATTAAAAAAAATCGGATTAAGCGAAAAAGAAATAAAAGTTTATTTGGCGTCAATGGAGCTCGGAATGGCGACCGTGCAGGACATTTCCAGAAAATCAGGAATCAATCGCGCGACAACATATATTCAGTTGGAATCTTTGTTGAAACAAGGACTTGTAAGCAGAGTGGAGAAGTCTAACAAGACAATGTTTATGGCGGAACGGCCGCAGAGAATTTTGGATATTTTGTCGGAGAGAAAAAATAAAATTGAAACATTGGAGCAAACTTTTTCCCGGCTGATGCCTGATCTGGAAGCGATTTACAATGCGAAGTTTGACAAGCCGCGCGTGCGTTTTTTCGAGGGAGAGGCGGGTCTGGCGCTGTGGCGCAATGATTTGATAAAATCTCATCCTGATACTGTTTGTACGATTTCTCCGAAATTGGAGCAGGCGGAAGAAGACGAAGTATTTTCGCGGATAATTAAAAATTTGAATTTTCTAAAAGTGATTTACATGTCGGAAAAGAACATGGTTTTGCCGACTGCGTTTAAAGCGCGAAACAGCGCTTGGCGATTTTTTAAATTAAATGATTTTGAAATTGAAATAATATTATACAGCAACAAAGTTTTTATCAATAAGCCGGTGGGAACGGATTTGAGCATGGGTGTTCTCATTGAGGACAAAATGGTTTACGGAAGTTTTTTATCTTTGTTTGATTTGTTGTGGCAGATGAGCCAGGAGTTTCTTTCCGCAAAATAAAAAAAGCGGCCGGTGCATGCACACGGCCGTCGTTACTGCGTCCTTCATGAATTTTTTTTCCGCGACTGTTCACTGATGATCAGCGCGGAATTTTTTTTCAGTGGATGTTGATTTCGTCCGGATGTTCTTCGGGAATAGGCAACTGCGTCAGCCCGTTCCCTCCAAACATACTCGCCAGAATTTCTGCCGCCAGAATTCTCAAAATTTCACGCTGCAATCTCCTGATCTGTTGTTTTGGAACTCTCATCGCCACTCTCCTTTGCCAAGCTCCGAAGTGGAGCTTTCTCCGGGCAACACATCACTATAACAAAATTTTTGAGTTTTGTCAATGTTAGGTGATTGTAGAAGTAAATTTTGAGACTGTTTGTGTCGCTTAATTTAGCGAAATATGGTTTTGCTTTGTGTCTTTTCCTGAGAGGAAGGATTGACAAAACGGTTAAAAATAGTATAATTGTGATGGATTTCCGAACAGATTGGAGGATGTCATGGAAATGAAGCGTTTCATGGTTCTCGTGCTGTCTCTCGTGTTCTTCGTTGCTTGTGCGCAGGAAGAGCATGATAAGCGGGTTTTTTCCAGCCTGAGGAGCGCTGAGCGCGCTCTGGAAGATCTGGAGGGAATGAGGGCGGCGGGGCTTTGCAAAGAGCCTTTGCAGAAGATCAACGAAGAGGAAGTGCCGTATTTCCGCGCAAAGGCGGAAGGGGAGACTTCCATAGAGATTTACGAGGGAATGGAGAATTTCGTCTGGAATCTGAGATGTGGAGATCGGCGTTTCTTTTTTTACGGGACTATTACCTGTGAGAGTACGCCGTCCGAGTGCAATCCGTGGATTTCAATCAACTTTTACTGGGGCAAAGAGGAATGGGCGTCAGAAAGGTTTTTCGAGCTGCAGGTTGTCCCGGACGAGCATTGGGTGGCAAATATTAGCTTTATGGAGAATTACGAGAAAGGTAATTTGAAGGGAAAAAGGCGAGTCATCGAATGCCGCCACCATCGGGAGCTGATATTTCTATCCGGACATGAAGGCGAGTGCCGGTGGGACACGGATTCCGGCGGTTCGGAGCTTCATTACTTCGACTCGCTGATGCCGTATAATAGGAGAATTTTCGGGTTATTCAATAAATTGAAGAGATTTCTTCCGATAAATGAGCTTTCTCTCGAAAAAAAGGTGGAATAAGCTTCTGCCTTTCGCTTGAATATAGTGCCGTCTCGCCCGTGGCGAGGCGGCTTTTCTTTTTCGAGTAAATTGTTCGCGTTTATTGACACTATCTAAATTGTCTAAATATAAACAAAAAAAGCATATTTGAAAAGAGCTGAATCAGCAGCTCTTGACAAAATTTTGTTTATTTGTTATACTTTTTTGTTGATTTGGAATTGATTGTTTTTTTGAGGAGAGAAGACAATCAATTTCCGAATATTTTGGCAACAATGCTTGTCTTGCCAATACTGGGAATCTGGTGATTCCCTTTTAACTTTAGTAAATAAGTGATTGTTTGTTGAAGTTGAAAGAGAAGGAGGGCAAATGACTCAGGTAGTCTGTCGATATTGCGGACGATCCGGCTGCAACCAGTCGGCGAAGTGCAAGAAGCAAATGGACAAAAAGTTGAAGGAGGAGGCAAAAAAAAGAAAGAAGTGAAACAAACCAACAACGAAACAGGGAATTCGCGCGACGCGGATTCCCGTTTTTTTTTTAACGGCACAACGAAAAATAAATCGCATGAAAAAACGCAAAAATAAAAAAAACGTAGGGAACAAAAAACTTTGTTCCCTACATTTTATTATCGTATGCGATTTTTTGCCGGATTTTATTGGTGTTGACGGTTTCGCGTGCGTTTGTGCGAAGCGGGGAACAAAGTTTTTTGTTCCTTACGTTTTCGCAAGCGAATGCGATTGTTTTTTCCGCGTTTCGTTGTTATTGACGGTTTCCGTAATTTTTAAGGAATAACAAATCCTTGGCTTTCCGCCATCGGATCTTGATCGAGAACGGAAGTAATAATATTTTTTGTTTTTACGATTACATTGTCAGTGACAGTGTCTTTTGCCGACAGTGTGACATTGCCGGTCAGTTTTACGACATTCCCCAAATCATTTTTCGTTGGCGTGAATTCGATTCCAAAGTTCGCGTGCGCTTCTTTGGCGGAAGCGGGTAATCGATTGATTGTCCAGGTTAATTTTCTTGTGTTTTCGTCAAATGAAATCGCGCCGGCGGAAATTTTTTCACTGCCCGTCCATTGCACATATTTCGGAAGTTCGGTTGTGACGCTGATGTCGGAAAGTTCATGCAAATCATTTGAAATGTCCCAGAAAATTTGCAATTTTGTCGTTTGATCGACTCTGGGAGGAAAAGGTCCGCTGCCGATCTGCGTTCCGTCAGAGTAGTAGAACAGCGCTTTTGAGCCGAGATCGAGATTTGTGTCCAGAATCAATTTGATCGGACTGCTCTGAATCGGCGGAATTCCCGCTTCCGGCGTTTCAGCCAATTCGATAATGGCAAAAGCGTCGATCGCAGTTTGCGCGAGATCTGTCAGATCGGTTGTGTCTTTTAAATCATCAAAAGATTTTATCGGCAGTTTGAAAGTAATCATTTGTTCGTTTCCCTTTGAAAATTTCGCCAGCTCGGTGATTTGAGATTTTGACCAGACAATTTCTTTCCCCAAATCGGTTTTTTGAATTTTTCCGTAATTTTCATCTTCTATTTTTTGCCAATCAAGAATATCCACCGGCGCGCCGGCTAGAACCGCTTTGATTTTAATGTTGTTGTAGGTTTCTTCGCTGTTATTTTTGGTGATAACGGAAAAAGTTAGATTGGAACCGAATTCAATATGTTTATTTTCAGTCGAGCCATTGACAATCAAGTGCGCGGTGACAGCCTGATCGACTATTTTCGTGGAAAATATTTGTTCCTTTGCAATATAATATTGTCCTTCGGCTCCGGGCAGTTGGAATTGAATCGGAAATTCGAATTCGCGCGCTTCTTCATTTTCAAATTTCATATCAGCCGGGAAAACAGCTTCAATTTGGATTTCTTCGCCTTCAGACATTGCTTCAATATTCGGCAAAATCCATTCGCGGTCTTCTCCAGTGGTTGGTTTGGTAGATTGGATATTTAATTGCGGCGGCGCGTTCAAAACTATTTTCGGCGCTGTAAAATCGATTGTTCCGGTATTTTTTATTTTGATTGTTATGTTTTGTTTTTGGCCGAGAATGGTGGTGCTCGGTATATTGCTCAGAATTTCAATGCTCGGCGATTCGATCGCAGTATTAAATGCGGCTTTGCGCGAAAATTCTGAATTGAAATTAGCCGGAACAAAATTCAAAGTCGCGGAAATTTTTTGTTCTCTGCTCAGCTCATCGATTATTTTTCCCGTTATTTTTATTTCTCCGCTGTCGTTGAAAGCCAGATTGCCGAGAACCCAGTGGTAATTTTCTTCCGCCGGATCAGCTGATTCAAAAATAAATCCGTGCGGATATTGCACATACAGCCGCGCGTTTTGAATTTCCGTTTCTCCCAGGTTGTGGTATTTGATCAGATAGTCGAATGTTTCGCCGAGTTTGCTTTTTTCCGGTCCGCTTATTTCCAACATCACATTGTCTTCCTGCCAGCCGGAATATTGGCTGAAATAAAAAAATCCCGCAGCTGCCGCGCTCGTCAGGATTACAATAAATGACAAAATATAAAGAAGAATTTTGTTTCTTTGTTTGCGGCGATTTTTTTCGATCAGCATTCGCAGAGGAAAGTGCTCTTGTTCTTTTTCCTGTTTGTTTTTTTCCGGAGCCTCTGGTTCCTCGCTTTCATTGTAAATGTTGAGAAGTTCTTCGATCGGATTATTTTCTTCGTCTTCGATCGGTTTTTCTTTGAATTTTAAATTGCGCATGTTTTTTAAAATTATTCAACAACTAATCCGATTAATTCATCTTGGTTTAATGGAGTATTATAGTTTAATAGGTTTTGATTTTGCGTCAATCCCGACGGATATAGCCATTTCAATGAAAGTCCTGCCGGCAGATTGATGCTGACATTGCAGTTGATGTTTTGGCCGCCCGATTGCTTCTGGATGAACAAAGAATAAAAAGTTTCATTGTCTTTGTTTTTTATAATATCGATGATTGATTGTTTTTCCGGAAGTTTGAATGTGAACGGCAATTTGTATTTGATTGTAATAAGTTTTGTTTCTCCCGCATCGGTCTGAATCCAATTGCCGAAAACGGTTTTGTTGAATTCATTGTTGATCGAAGTTCCGCTTTTCGGATCAATGTAAATTTCGCCTTGAATTTCCGCCAGGAATTCGTCCGCTTCCCAGGAATCTTCCGGAGCTTCGAATTTGTCAGCCGGAATTTCGCCGAATCCGGAGGCTGAGAGCAATTCACTGCCGGCCGGAACATAGACTCGTAGATAATCAATGTTTGATTCTTTGCCGAAAACATCGTTCGGATCGCCGGTATGCTTTCGTTCTATTGTTAATCGATTTATTATTTCTCCGTTCGAATTTATGTCAGAAACCAAATTAATGTTTTGTTTGATGAATCCGTCCGTTTTGTAGCCGCGGATATTCGTATTTATAACGGACAGATAATCCAGAGTGCTGTCTTTTATTTCTCCGCCCCAATTGTAAGATGTTATTTTTTCCTCGACCGCGGCATTGGTGAAATAGAATTGAATTTCTTTTTCATTCAATCCGAGTTTGAATGTTTTCATTATGTCGAGCAGGTTTTGTCCTTTGGCGGAAAATATTTTTTCGATCAGTTTCGGCGCCATGTCGCTCAGAATCTGTTTCGGTTTGTTTTCGGTTTTGTCATATTCAAATTCAACCGCTTTTTGCGTTTCTTCAATGAAATTCGCCGCAGTCAATGTTTTGCCATATTCCGGCATTTCGATCGCGCCGGCAGTGGAGAGCAATCTCGGAATCATGGAAGCGTTGATCGCTATAACGCCGTCAACGGTCGGACCGCCGGATTTTTCAAAAAACCATTTTATTTTTTGCGCTGATGTCGGAAAATCGGGAAACCAATTGGCATCTTGCATTTGCCAGAGCGCGTTCACCAGATGCATCGGCTCGGGCGAGATTTTCTTTTCGCGAAGAGAACCTTGGAGATCGTATGTTCCGCCGCCGGGAATTTCAATGTTTTTTATTTCTCCCTGATCAATGTCCACGAGCGCGAAACTTCCCAGAAATCCGCCGGTTGCGCGAATTTCATTGTTGTTCTGAAAAACGAAAAGATAGCGGCGCTGATAATCCTTGCCGAGAATATGGAAAAATGTATTGGACAAGCTGTTAAGTTCATTGAGATCATTCAGGAGAAGGGAAATGGATTGTTTTATGAGACTGAATTGTTCTCTTTTTTCTTCGGGAATGGCTTCCGGCCGGATTTTATTTAGATAATTGTTGGTCGCATCCAGGTCGTCAATAATCGGCTGAAGATTTGTCCGGAATATTTCCAATTTTTTCACGGTTGTTTCTCCGTTTGCAGCCGCAAAACCGTTAATCGTTTCCGTTAATTTTTGTCCGAGCGAAGAAATTTTTTCGCCGGCATTCAATAAATATTCGGCATCGGCGAGATTTGCAGAATCGGCGGGAATTATTTTCAGAATGACTTGCAACGCGGAATTTATATTGTCCAATTCATTTTTCGCCAAGCTAAAATTGTATTTTGCGTCGCTGAAATGTTCATCCGCGAACAAGAGATCATTGTCAGCCAGCGCGCGGCCGGCGATTTTCAGATCTTCATACGCATTGTTCGCGCGAGAGGCCGCTTCTTTTTGCGATTGTCTTATGTTTTTGTAATAACCGGCGACATTGATTGGAACAATCAGCAGAAAGCAAACGGTCGAAAAAAGCACAAGCGAATATTTCCAGTTGACCGGCAGATGAAATGAAAAAAATGAATCTTTTGTAAATTGATTTTCGTATTCCTTGATTTTTTTGGAATTCGTTAATTTGCCGGAGACTAATTTGCCTTCGGTTTTCAATGAGGTTTTTTGTTTTTTCGCGCGAGGATTTTTTTTACTGGCCGTTTTCAGATAGCGGCTGACTTTTTTCTTTTTTTCGAGTTTTTTTCGTTTTTCTCTGACCATTGCGTTCAGATCCAAAACGAAAGGAGAATGCCGATGCGAGCCGGCGGTATTTCTCACGATGAGTCCCGAATTGGAAGCGGTGATTTTTTCATTTTTCGGCAAAACACGCGACAGTTCGTTCACTATCGTTCGCTCTATTTCCTTGTTGGTCTGATCCGGCGAGCATTTTTCGATCATATCATCGATTTCGTTTTGCAGATGATTGAGAGAAAGTTGTGTTTTGTTTTTATCCCGCATAATTGATTTTTTTATCGCAATCGAATAATCATTGTTTTATTTAAACCGCAAATTATGAAACGGACGATGAAATGCATTTGTTTTTTCCGGGATCGAATTCTTCATAAATCGCGATCGTCTGCTCAGCGCATTTTTCCCAGCTGAATCGGGAAGCGTTTGCCAGTCCTTTTCGTATGATTTCTTTTTTCAAGTTTTGATCGTTTAAAATTTTGTAAATTTGTTCTGCCATTTCCTCAGCTTTGCGCGGATTGAAGAATAGCGCGGAATCAGCCAGCACTTCGGGCATTGAAGCGGTATTTGTCGAAACCACCGGACAGCCGCAGGATTGCGCCTCGATGGCGATAATTCCGAATCCTTCGATGAATGACGGAAGAACGAAAACTTCGGCTCCGTTATAAAGTTTCGGCAGATCATTGTCAGATATGAATCCCGGAGTGATAATGTCGGTTTTGTTCGGCGACGCCTTGATTGTTTTTCGAACTTCCGTGAAATGCAAATCTTCCCGTCCTCCGATGACCAGCTGATGTTGAATTTTGTATTTTTTTCTCAAAATATCGAACGCGCGAACCAGAGTTTCAATGTTCTTGTGGCTGCGCCAAACGCCGACATAAAAAATGTACGGTTTGGCAATGCCGAATTTTTCTTTTGTCTTATAAATTATATCATTTTTATCAATAATTCGGAAGCGTTCATCCACACCTTCGTATGTCACATTTATTTTCTTCGGATCAATGGAAAAATGTTCGATTATTCCTTGTTTCGTGCTCTCGGAAACAGCGATTATTTTGCTCGCTTTTCGGAGTGTCGCGTTGAAAACCGCTTTGTAGCCGAGCCGGCGAATTATTGATTTCATTTTGTGTCCGGGGAAATGCAACGGAGTGATGTCGTGGATGGTGCAAACGGATTTTGCCGGAAACAAAATAGGAGAATTGAAATGCGGATAATGAATCAAGTCGAATTTTTCTTTCATCAATTGAAACGGCAGAATTAATTGTTCTCCGTAGCTGTACCATCGCTGAGTTGCCAGAATTTTTTTTACCCGTTCGTTCGGCGGATTGAATCTTGAAAATTCCGGTTCGCGCATGAACATGATGTATTCGTTTTTTTTGTCAATTTGAAAAATATTATCAGTCAGTTTCTGAATGTATGTTCCGATTCCGGTGCATTGTTCATTGCCGTACATTCGAGAATCGATTGCAATTATCATAGATTTTAATTATATTCTCGTCCTGAGTCAGCCGAAGGACGGGCGTCGATTGCGATTTTCATGGTTTTGTTTTTACCGCATTTCTGGTAAAGTTTAAATAAGCGAAAACCAGTGGAATGTTGATAGAATTATAGCATAATTGTTGATAATTCGGCGAAGTTGTCAGTGTTTGCGATCAATTGTGTGATTTAACATCATAAATAACCGCAGGGAACAAAAAACTTTGTTCCCCACGCCGCAATACGCGTGCAAGCCCGTCGGTCATAATGAAAATAATATGACCATGGATTTTATCAATCCAATCATTGAAAATGCAATTGATAAATAAAAAACGCGGCATAAAAAAATGGATTTCAGAGAAAGAAAACGAAACAGATTGCAAAATTACGATTATTCCCAAAATGGTTTGTATTTTGTGACGATTTGCACGAAGAACAAGGAAGAATTATTTGGAAATGTAAAAAACGAGAAAATGATTTTGAATGAATACGGAAGAATCGCGAAAAAATGTTGGCGGGAAATACCGCGGCATTTTCCAGCCGTTGAATTGGATGAATTTGTTGTAATGCCGAATCATGTCCACGGCATTATAGAAATCGTTTCGAATAACACCGAAACAGCAGGGAACAAAAATCTTTGTTCCACCCTCCGCAATAACGCACGCAAAACCGTCGTCGTCAACAACAACAACAATGCGTTGGAAAACAATGCGAATATTGGGAACAAAAATTTTTGTTCCCCACTGCGGACGGAAATTGTGAATGATTTTATTTTTTACGACAATGTTAATCCCGCGCAAATCCCATGGCAAACGAAATTATCGCGTTCATTGCCAGCGATTATTCGAGGTTTCAAAATCGGCGTGACAAAATATTTTCGTGATAATAATAGATGTTTTCAATGGCAAAAATCATTTTATGATTGTATAATTTGGGATGAACAATGTTTAAATAATATTCGCAAATATATCCGCAACAATCCGGCGAATTGGCGGCGCGATTTAAACAATAAATAATTATTCTAACGTCCACGTACGGAACAAAAAATTTTGTTCCCCGTTCCGCATAACGCATACGAAACCGACGATGATATGACGCGAATGTCGGGAATAAATGTTTTTATTTTTCGTTCCGCATAACGCATACGAAATCACCGATGATATGATGCGAAATGGGGAACAAAATTTTTTGTTCCATACGTGGACGCGGGGATCCGCGGACGGCGTAATTTGTGTGAAATATTAATAAAAAAAATATGGAAATCAAACAATTATTAAATCAAGGAAAAGAAATTTGGCCGGGAAATAAATTGAATCTTTCGCAAATAATCGTGCACCTGGGAAAGGTTTTCGGCGATATTTGCCGATATGAACGCAATGCGGCGAAAGATTTGGTTTTGCATTCTGATGAAGAATTGAAAAAAGAATTGGGCAATATAATATTTTCCACGATTCGATGGTGCGATGATTTGGGATACGATCCCGAGGAATGCATTGGAATCGCCATCGATTGCCAGAAAAAATTTCAGAAATAATTTTTAAAATAAAAAAAATGAAAAAAAGAAATTTATTAAAATTGATCATTTCCTTGGTTATTTGCCAATCTATCGGCGGAATCGGTTCAATGTTCACTTCTGCATCAGTGAAAGAATGGTATCCGGCATTGGCAAAACCTTTTTTCACTCCGCCGAATTGGCTGTTCGCGCCGGTTTGGATCGCGTTGTTTTTTTTGATGGGCTGCGCGTTGTATCTCGTTTGGACAAACGGCGAAAAATCGAAAAATAAAAAAACCGCGCTTTGGATTTTCGGAATTCAGCTGGGATTGAACGCTCTTTGGTCTGTTTTGTTTTTCGGATTGCGCTCGCCGATTTCGGGTTTTGTTGAAATAATAATTTTGTGGCTGGCAATTCTGGCGACAATAATTTATTTTTTCAAAATTTCAAAGACTGCCGGTTTTTTGATGATTCCATATATTCTCTGGGTTTCATTGGCAATGATTTTGAATTTTTATATTTTTGTGCTGAATTAGTTTGCGCTGTAAAAATTGAAACGCCGCTCCAAAGAGAGGAGCGGCGTTTTTGATTGGTTGAAAAAAAATCGGGCAGTTGCTCTGCAACCGCCCGCGGTAAATTGAAGATTTTATGAATCTTTCGGTTGATGAAAATTGACGCTGCGAATCGAGCCTTTGATGACCAGTTTCGAGCCGTCCGCGAACTGGAAATGCGCGCTATCGTAATCATTGCGGAATTTTATTCCGCGCTCTTCCAGTGTGGCGGTAATCATTTTTTCACTAGCCTCTATTTTTTGTCGCGTTTCAGCATTTTTTTCTTGGGCGAGTCTACTCTGTTCTTCCTGCCAAAGCTTAATGTTTTCGCAATCCCTCAATGCGATTCGCGATATCGCGGATCGGACTGATTTTATTTATTCATTTGCCGCCAAGCGAGTTGATATTTTTTTGCGGTTTCCGACCAGTTGAAGCTTGTTGCTTTTTCAATGCCTTTTCTCTTGTAAAATTCTCTGTTTTCAATCGCTTGTTCAAATGATTTATGCAAATCTTCCGTGTTGTTCGGATCAATGAGAATCGCCGAATCCCTGCAAATTTCCGTGAGCGATGAATTGTTTGAAGTGATGACAGGACAGCCGCAAGCCATGGCTTCGAGCGGAGGAAATCCGAATCCTTCGTAAAAAGACGGATAGACGAATAATTCCGCCAGATTGTACAAGAAAATTTTTTCTTTGTTCGGAATAAAACCGGTGAGAATTATTTTGTTTTCATTTTCTCGATTGAATTGATTTATGTTGTTCAGCAATTTTTTGCATTTCCATCCGTGTTTTCCGGTGACAACCAAGGAGTATTTTTTGTTTTTGCGGCAGAACAAATCAAATGAGGAAACGAGCGTTTCCAGGTTTTTGCGAGGTTCGATCGTTCCCAGGAATAGAAAGAATTTTTCCGGCAAGCCGTATTTTTTTTTGATTTTTTTCAGAGAGGGATGAGAGTCGGGGAGCGGCCGGAAATTGGAGGTTATTCCGGAATGAATCGTTTTAATTTTTTCCGGATTGATTTCATATTGCCGCGCCAAATCGATTTTGGTGTTTGCGGAAACCGCGATTACGCGCGATGATTTTGCATATTGTTTTCCGGGTGAAATTATTCGATGCCACAGTTTTCTTTTCAATGACAGAAATTCGGGAAACAATTCAAAGCTGATATCGTGAGCGGTGATTATGTACGGACATTCTGTCGCGAGAAATGAAATGTTGGGAAAGAAAAAGAGATCAATTTTCGGCGTTTTGTATTTTCTTTCAATCCATTTGTCCAGCTTCGGCCATTTGAAAAAGACGAGAGAAAAATTGAGCAGTTTGTTCGGCCAATGAAAGCCGCAGTAATGAACATTTTCAAAATCAAATTTCGGCAGAGCGATTTCCTTTTTCGCGGAATTATAAAAAAGATAATATTGGTTTGTATTATCTTGGTCGAACAAATGCGTCAGCAAATTCAGAGTATATTCTCCGACGCCGGTCAGTTCTTTTTCCATTAGCGCGCGAATGTCGATGGCAATGTTCATTTTTTTTAGAAATCAACTTATGCTTTTGTTTGTGTCCGGATATATTGAACCGACAAATTCCAAAATTTTTTCATTGAATACGGAAATATCAAATTGTTCGGCATGTTTTTTTATTTCCGCGGGATTGTAATTTTTATTATCAAATCGCAGAATTTTGTCAGCCAGATCTTCCCAAGTTTGTTCTTCGAAAAAAGTTCCGGTTTTTCCCTCGACAACCGTTTCCAGCGCGCCGCCGGATCGATACGCGATGACCGGTCTGCCCGAGGCCATTGCTTCGATCGCCGTTATTCCGAAATCTTCGAATTGCGGATTTAGAAACGCGCGGCAGCGGGAGAAAATTTTTATTTTGTTTTCTTCGGAAATTTTGCCGAGGAATTGAATGTTCGGCCGGGCGGAAGATTTTAATATTTTCAGGAGCGGTCCGCCGCCGAATATTTTCAGCGGAATGTTCAGCCGGTTAAAAGCTTTTACAATCAAATCAAATCGTTTGTAGCCGACCATTCGTCCGCCGGCGAGAAAATAATCGCCAATGCTTTCCGAAATGCGGAACTTTGAGGTTTCCACCGGAGGATGAATTACAATGCTTTCGCGATTATAATATTTTTTTATTCTTTTTTGCACTTCAAGAGAATTGGCGATAAAATAATCAACTCGTTCAGCCGCCAGTTTGTCCCACATCCTCAGATTTGTCAGGAAAAAAGGAATGAATTTTTTGATGAAAAAATTTTGTTTCAATTCTTTCAAATAATTGTGGCAGTCTGTCCAGAGAAATCTGGGCGGAGTGTGGCAATAGCAAATGTGCGTTGCATTCGGCGGCGTGATTATTCCTTTTGAAAAAATGGATGAGCTGGAAATCAGCAGATTATAATCATTGAGATTGTAGCTTTCCGTCGCTGTCGGCATGATCGAGAGAAACCATTGGTATTTGCGCACGCCGAGAGGAATTTTTTGAATAAATGAGGTTTTTACATTTTGGTTGAAATTTTCATCATCAAAAATTTTCTTGTCATGGACAATGGTAAAAACCGGACTTTCCGGAAAAAGAGAGAGTAGCGCGCGCGCGACTCGTTCCGCTCCGCCGTCCTGCGCAAAGTGGTCATGGATGATGGCTGATTTCATATGCGTATAGTTTACCAAACCGTTTGCCGTGAGAAAAGGAAAAATTTCAGTAATTGTTGATAAAATTTTCGATTGAACCGTTTTATTTCGAATTAAGCTTGTTTGCAATGATTTCTCTTGACAATGACCGCGTTTTGTAATAAAGTCATGTTTGATAACAATCGGATTGAATAGAGAAATCAAATCGAGGGATTTACATCTGGATTAACTTCAGGAGGATTCCATGGAAAAGAAAGCCGAAGGCGAGGTTTTGGTCGGATTGTTCGAATGGGCGTTGAAACGATACAAATCCGATCGCTGGTGGTTTCGCTGGCGGTGGAAGGAAATCGCTCTGCACATTTTGCGGGAAATCAAATCAGTGGAACTTGATCAGAAAACAAAGCTGAGGATGCGTGGCATTGTTGATTCATCAGTGACGGTCAGCACGGATCTTCACTACGAAATCATCAAGATTTTTTTCGCATGAAAGAGCTTGCGTTCAAACGGCTCGGGAGAAAATTCCCGAGTCTTTTTTAATAAAAAAATCCGCGGCGGTTTTTAATCCGTCGCGTAAATGTTTTAACCGATTATAAATCAGCTTAACCGTAAATAATAATTCCCGCGAGAACCATTGATTCCAATATCAACCAAAGTCCGGCATTGATAATAAGAACTTTTTCCTTGTGAGCAATGGCGTAAACCAGCCAGCAAGCGGCGCTGAATGTGTAGGTCGCCCAAGTAAACAATGAAATGTTTTGCGCACTTTTGTTTACCCAGATTTTTTCGATTTGCGGAATTGTTGAAAATGGAACTACTATGGCGATTACATACATGAATTTGTTGAAAAGAATCAGGGCGTTATTGCTGGTGTCTGTTTTTTTCCGACGATGAAAATGATGCATTTTTTTGTTTTATTTTTTAAACTTTTGATTTTCTTTTTAATACGACGATCGGAGTTTTCAGCAGAATCCAGAAGTCCAGTTTCAACGACCAGTTTTCAATATAATAAATATCAAGATTAACTTCTTCTTCAAAATCAAGATCGCTTCGTCCGCTGATCTGAGCCAGTCCGGTTATTCCCGGTTTGATGTCCAGCACTCGGCGATGATGTTTCGCGTATTTTTCAACTTCCACCGGCTGATGCGGTCTCGGACCGACGAGACTCATGTTTCCGATGAGGACATTGAAAAATTGAGGCAATTCATCGATTGAAGTTTTTTCCAGAAAGCGTCCGATTTTCGTTCGGCGAGGATCATGCAAAACTTTGTAAACCGGACCTTGTCTTTTTGATTGTTTTTTTATCAATTCTTCCTGAAATTTTAGCACAGCCGCTTGATCCGTATATTTTTCAAATTGTTTTCCCGTGCAGTATTTTGTATAAAACGAACGAAATTTGTACACATTGAACAATCCGTCTTTGCTGACGCGTTCATTTTTGTAAATCGCCGGTCCGCGGTCTTCCAATTTTATCAAAATCGCGATTACCAGAAATAACGGAGAAAGAATTATCAGCGCAATGAGACTGAAAATAAAATCAATGATTCTTTTTACGATTTTTCCCCAGCCGTCCAGTTTTGTTTTTTTTATTTCAACGATGGGAATTCCGGCGATCATGTGGACTTCAACATTGGTTGTTCTCGTTTCGAATTGTCCTGCAGCGTATTTGAAAATAATATTGTGTTCATTGCAAAAATCAAGCAGAGAAACCGAGTCGCGGCGCGAGAGGCCTGAATCCGCCTGAATTATTTCATCGATTATGCGTTTTTTGTGAAGTTCGAGCAAAGCTTGTTTATCTTTTTCATTGAAATCTTTTATTTGTCCGATTATTTTACAGCCCAGCTCAGGTTCGTTTCGGAAGGTTTTTATAATTTCTTCCGTGTTTTTATCTTTTCCCACAATGACGACATTGTGAACGCCTTTTCCTTTTGAAACCGAATAATTTTGAATTTTTCGCACGATCATTCGAATTATTGTCACAATTGCAATGCTGAGAAGCCAAGCGCCGAGCACGATGAATCGGGAGGAAAATAATTCTCGAAGGAAAAACATGTAAATGATGAGCGCGGTCATGCCGGTGGAGCAGGCGAGAATTATTTTTGCGAGTTCATCAATGAATTTTCTTCTTTTGAATGAATAGAGTCCGGCCCAAGCGAAGAAAATGAGCCACACGGCGGCGATAATCAGCACGAAGATAATATATTTATTGAAAGGCAAATCAAAAAGAACCGGACGAATTTCTTGGACGGATTCGCCGAAACGAATAAAGTAGGCGAGTATTCCGGCGAAAACCAGAGACAGATAATCGATGGGAATTTTTAGAAAAGCGAAAAATAATTCAGCTTTTTTTTTCATAGATATTGTTACTAATTTATCACCGCCGCGGGCAGGTTCCCGTCTCACAGAGGGACGAATTATAATTTAAAATTTGTAATTTGTGATTTCGAGCTTGGAATTTTTTCCGCATCGTGTGGGTTCCCGCACCGGTGGTGATTTAGGATTTCAATTGTGCTCCCTGATTAGTACTCCTTGCTCCTTGCTGATTGTTGATTGTTCCATGTTATCTGTTATGTGTTCCATGTTATCTGCTATATGCCATTGTATCACAAATAAAAAAGCCTGAACAAACGAGTAAGCCGAATTCTGTTTTAACTGCCATCTATCTGGGCGCCGCATTGCTGCGGAGCTCGAGCGAGTTACCAAATTTACTCTTGCTTTCAGTAAGGGTTTTGCCGTTTCATTCTCCGTGTTTCCACAGAGATTAACCCCGAAGGGTTCTCGTCGGATTTCTCCTCCGAGCGTCACTGTTCGCACCTCTAGCCACTGCTACGCAATGGAATTTCCAAATTTTAATCGACAAACAATTTACAAAGAAAAACATTGAATGTCGTTTGTGATTTGATAATTTGGATTTTCAATCGCATAGCTGTGACTGGTCGGCTGTTAGCCGCTACTTTTTTAGGTCAACTTGCGTTGAAATGAAAGTTCGGACTTTCCTCCCCGCCGGAGGCGGAGCGGCAGTTCTGTTTGTTCAGACTGGAAAAGTATAGCAAACAGCGAATGTTTTGTCAATTTGATTGTGCGAATTTTTGCTAAATTTAGTGTGGTTTTTTTGTAATGAGAAAACCTTGTTTGTCGGATTGACAAAAGTGTTGTTTTTATGTAAAGTTTCAAGTTGTTAAGCTCATTGAAATTCGACCGTTGGCGTCATGAAAACGGAGGACATCATGGATAAAGAATGGAAAGCGGAGTTTTATCGAAGGAAAGCTGATTGGTTTCGGAGAGCCGGCCTGCCGGTGCGTGAGCTCCGAGGTATGAAATTTACATTGTTGTGGGGCCGTTCCATCAGAAATCAAGATGATTCATTGGAAGAAATTAGCGGAGAAATCGTTTGTACTCGTTTCTCAAGTATGAAGACTCCGTATGCGGATGATAAGGTGTCAAATAACAGTCTGCTTCGACTGACGACAAATGCCACTGCACCAGATGGCGCATTGATTCTGATGTTTTCCGATTGGGATGGTGGCTGGTATGTTTTGATCGGCGAAAAAAAACACTCAGTCGAGTTAACACTGGGTGAAATTCATGAGCAGCAGGGAGAATAATTTTTTTCCGTATTTGAGTAAAATAATAGAGCCGTCGAAAATTCGACGGCTCTTTTCTATTTTAAATAATGAAATTTTACAATCCGATTTTGTCTTTTACTTCTTTCAATTTCTTTTTCGCCAATGTTTCCGCTCTTTGTTTTCCGTTTTCCAGCACTTGATCCAGTTCATTGTCATCGATCGCTTCGAATCTTTCTTGCAACGGAGTTAAAAATTCAATAATTCGTTCAGCCAATTCTTTTTTGAAATCTCCATAGCCTTTGTTTTCAAATTCACCTTCGATTTCCTTGATCGAATTTCCGGAGACAAGATGATAGATCATGAGAAGATTGCTGATCGCCGGTCGTTCCGGACTGAATTTTATTTCCGTTCCCGAATCTGTCACCGCTTTTTGAATTTTTTTTCTGATCAAGTCCGGTTTGTTCATCAGGGAAATGAAATTATATTCCGACGGCGCGCTCTTGCTCATCTTTTTTTCCGGATTGTCCAGCCCTCGGAGTCGGGCGGTTTCCTTGTTTATCATTGCTTCGGGAACTACAAATGTTTCTCCGTAAAGATTGTTGAATTTGTTGGCAATCGTTCTCGCCAATTCCACATGCTGTTTTTGATCTTCTCCTACCGGAACGATATTTGTGTCATAGAGAAGAATGTCAGCGGCCATGAGGCAGGGATAAGTGAAAAGTCCGGCATTGATATTTTCTTTATGCTGTTTTGCTTTGTCTTTGTATTGCGTCATTCTTTCCAATTCGGAGATCGGCGTGATGCAAGTCAAAATCCACGCCAGCTCAGCATGTTCATGAACTTGTGATTGTCGGAAAATAATATTTTTTTGCGGATCCAGTCCGGCGGCAAGGTAAAGTTTTGCCAGATTGCGAATATTGGTTCGCAGTTCTTCCGGTTTTTGAGGGATTGTGAGCGCGTGCAGATCAACAATGGAAAAAATTCCTGCGTATTCTTTTTGCAAACTGAGCCAATTGTTCATTGCTCCGAAATAGTTGCCGAGATGAATAATGCCGGTCGGCTGCATGGCGCTGAAGATTTTTTTTTGCATAAGGTTGGTTTTTTAGCTTATTGGCTAATTTAGATTGTTAGATTGTTCCGTATGGTTTAATCTTAAATAAAGTTTAGCAGAAAACGAGTGAAATTTCCAATTTATTAAAAAAAATCACCCGCCTCTGGTGAGAAGCGGGGGAAAATGTTTTAGACGATTTTATCGTCAATAATGCAGTAGAGGATTTCCTCCAACTGAAGTTTTTTATCAGGAGAAACAATTCCGCATTTGGCGCGTTCCAGCAAGAGGGTGACATGCACTAACATTTGAAGAAGTTCTTTTTTTCTGCCGGAGGATTCTCTGTCAATGTTTCGGTTTTGTCTTTTCATTTCCTGCAACTGCTGGAGAAAAGTATTGGCGCAATCCAAGTATTCATCGGGATTTTCAAAATCTCCGCGGTAGCGATTTGCCGGATCAACTTTGTTGAAAGCATTGAGCACATATTGTCCGTGATCCGGGTTTCTCGCACAGAATAGTTCCACGAGCTCGAGCCTTTCTGTCAGGTTCATGCGTTTCTCCGTGGCCGTGGTTTGGGTCTTCTCTCTCCAGGACGAATGATATCGATGGGGAAAATTTGCGGATGAGAGAGAATCAGATTGCCGATTGCTTCCGATTCTGTCTGTCCATGACCGCACAGTTCCGCATGTCCGGAGATTTCAGCGCAAAAATTATGAGGATGCTTTGAAACGGCAATGGTGATCATCAGCATTTTTCCCCCTGCATCAGGTTGCCAAGGAAGTCCAACAGCCGGTTTGTCGAGCCGCAACAATGCGTTTTGCCTTTTGCAATGTCCAGATGAATCACGAGTTTGGTCGGTCCGTTTGTTTTTTTTCCGGAAAAAACCACGAATTTGCAGCCTTCGCGTCTCAGAAGTTTTTTCAATTCAGCAAATTTATCGAATTCTTCATTGGAAAATGAACAGGTGATGCGCAGAATTTGCGCCAACTTCATTTTCATGAGAAAACCTCCTTCCATTTCAATGTTCCGATGATTTATCCTATTACGGAAATAATATTTTGTCAATGATAAAACCCGCCATTCAGAACGGCGGGTCAGTCTTCTTCATCATCCGGTTTGTTCAAATCGAAATGGTGAATTTTTGACAATCGTTTGGCAATGTTTTTCAATTTTGCGATTTTAGTGATTCCTTCGGCAAAATCTCTGGGAGCAAAACTGCGGCGTACGAGTTCGTAAATCAACGGCTCGCAACGCTTTTCGTTCGACAGCGGACCTTCGATTTTTTCCGCTTGAATTCCGAGCAAGCAGTCTTCCGCGTTCGGAAGATAATTGATTTTTACTTTTAATTCGGAAGTATCCAGCCCGAGCGGATTTTCATCGCAAAAAATATCGAAAACGATTTGGCCGGCTTCTCCGTATTGCGCGAGAAATCTCGCCAGATATTTTTCATAGAACAGCTGCGCTCGTTCGCCTTTCATTTTCCCTCCATTTGCAAAGTGTTCCTTGTCGATAAGGAAGTATAGCAGTGATTTGAAAATAAGTCAATGAAAAAAAATGGATTTTTTCCATGCTTTGCGCTATGCTATGATTGTCGGAGAAAAAGTTGTGATATTTGATTGATAAATTATGAACGCAATAGAAATTGCGAGCAAGGATCCCCGCCCTTCGCGAAGAGCGGGGGAAAACTATTGAAATCCTAATTTCTAAATCCGAAATTCGAAATCTTGTAAATCAGTAACGAATCAGTAAATCATGTATTAACTAAATTCGTAACAATGGAATATGAAAATAACGGAAATAAAAAGCAAGGACAATGAAAAGATAAAATTGGCTAGAAAGCTCGGACAGAAAAAATATAGAGACGAGTTTTCAATGTTTTGCGTGGAAAATTTGGCGACCGTTTATGACGCGGTGTGCGCGGGAATTTTTCCTGAAGTTTTGTTTGCTACAAAAGATTTTGTTCGGAAAAACGAGGAAAAGTTTTCATTTGTTTTGAAAAAAGCGAAATTGAAAGAATATTTTTTGATTGATGAAAAAATAAATAAAAGCATTTCCGATTTGGAGCGGGCGAGCGGACTGGTTGCGATTTTCGTGAAAAGAAAATCAAAAATAAATTTTTCAAAACCGATAATTTATCTGAATGAAATAAATGATCCGGGAAATCTGGGAACAATTCTCAGAACGGCGCTGGCGTTCTCGCTGAAAAATATTGTTCTCGATGAAACTTGCGCTGACTTGTATAATTCGAAAACAATCGGCGCGGCAAAGGATTCCATCTTTAAATTAAATTTCGCTTTTGATAAGGATTTGAAAATATTGCGCGAGATAAAAAACAAAATGAAAATTTTTTGTACGCGATTGGAAGATTCCAAAGATTTGAAATTATTGAAAAAGGAAAAAGTTTTTTGTATTGTTCTCGGCAATGAAGCGAGGGGAGTGAGTCCCGAGATTCAACAGGCGGCGGATTTTTTTGTGAAAATTAATATGAGCAAAGAAATGGAATCTCT
>Ga0180007_10001703_pt1 | contig 28320 bp, 22 predicted proteins | sample MM_PC_MetaG_FD_121122 | JGI IMG/M metagenome (GOLD analysis project Ga0180007, IMG submission 121122) | Groundwater microbial communities from the Aspo Hard Rock Laboratory (HRL) deep subsurface site, Sweden - MM_PC_MetaG | ecosystem: Environmental > Aquatic > Deep subsurface > Groundwater... | reverse complement strand
GACACGGATTTTGCCGGTGTAAGCTGGGATATTTACAATAAAGGCAATCGTCTTGCTTATCTGCAATCATTCATGGTGTTCAACGCTTTCAATTATCCGGACTTTGATAGTGATGCCATGGACACAAATTTTGAGAACTTTGTGGGGTTGATCGGTCAGAATGGCCGTGAAAACGTTGGGGACGTTCTGCACAATTCTGCTGTGTACATGGACAAGTGGGAGAAGTTGAATTATTTTGTTGCTGCGGGCTGGAGCCGTACCATGCCCGATGACGATACCGGCATGTTCAATGATTTTTTATCTGGAACACAAAATACCAGCGATGAGGACGGCTATAATATCTGGGTAGGTGCCCGCTATGACATGGACGACCTCGGACTCAAATTCGGTCTTGAGTACAACCATGGCTCCCAGTACTGGATCGGCATGACTCCGGGTCATGATGATATGTACAGCTCCAAACTGGCAACCCGCGGTGATGTTTATGAGGCCTACCTCATCTGGGATCTGCCCACCGGCGAGGCGATTTCCAAATATGCCAAGACATTCATGCGCTTCGGCTATCAGCACTATGAATATGATTACACAGGTGGTTCAGACTGGAACTTCAAGCCTTATGACATAGACGACGTTGAAGCCACGTTATGGGGTTCACTGATGCCCACTATTGATAAAGCTGATCAGGTCTATGTGACTTTTGAGGTATACTTCTAAACCTTATCTCCAGCTATCCGAGTATCGTTGCGGCAATGAATTTCCGGGCGAACTCAGCGCACTAACAGTAAATCAAAAAGGGGATGACTCATGCGGGTTGTCCCTTTTTTTCTTTTTTTTACAGACCTCGGCGACCATGCTCATCCCTCTCACCTTGCCAGAATTTTCAAATTGCCCAATCCTGTTTCATGGCATTTTCAACCGCCATGGCGGAGTAAGTACACCCCCATATGACTCGCTCAATGTCAGCTATGGGGTTGATGATGATCCTCGGCGGGTCAAAGCAAACCGGGAGCGGATCAAGCAGAGCCTTGCAGTTGACATTCTCGTTTCCGGCCAGCAGGTGCATGGCAGCAAGGTTCATGTTATCGCAGAAAAACCGGAAATGGATGTGGAAATTGCCGGCTGCGATGCCTTTATCACCAATATTGCCGGGGTTGGCCTGATGATCCAGCAGGCAGACTGCCAGGCTGTCATGCTCTTTGATCCGCATCGTCAGGTCGCGGCCAATATCCACTGTGGCTGGCGAGGCAGCGTGAACAACATCATATATACGACCATCAGGGTGATGACTGAAGAGTTCGCCACCGACCCCTCGCATCTGCTGGCGGCAATCAGTCCTTCGCTTGGCCCCTGCTGCGCTGAATTCGTTCATTACGAGCAGGAACTGCCTGGTTATTTTCATCCATTCCAGGTAAAATCCTACTATTTTGACTTCACGGCCATCAGCAGATACCAGCTCCAGGAGGCAGGGGTAAAGCCGGCAAATATCTCTGCAACCGCTATCTGCACAGTCTGCGACCCAAACTGGTTTTCCTATCGCCGAGAGAGAAAGACCGGCCGGTTCTGCAGTGTCATCGGCTTAAAAAACAGCGTGTAAAAAATAAAGTCAGAAGACAGGGGACAGGAGTCAGGAAGACAGAATAGAGGAGCCGGTAAAAGCTCACAACATCAGTTTTTCCATCTTCCGGCTTCTGAATTCTGGCTCCTGTCTTCTTTGATAGCCATGCATAGTTGTGTTACAATCATTCCACCATGAAAGCCAATCCCCGACATCTTGCCATAACCATTCTCTGCCAAAGGCAGGAGACAGGTCAACCGGTGGATCTGATCAGGGACAACATCCTGAAAAAGGCCATGCCGGCCGGCGCAAAAGACGCCCAGCTTGTCACGGCCCTGGTTTATGGCGTACTCCGCTGGCAGCGCTATCTTGACGCCATCCTGCAGGATTTTTCCAGCCACCCGTTGCTCAAAATGAAAAACCTCACCCTCCAGGCCCTGCGGGTGGGACTTTTTCAACTCTGTTTCATGGACAGAATTCCGCCCTCGGCTGCTGTCAATGAAACCGTCAAGGCACTTAAGGAGTCCAGGCAGCCCAAGTGGCTCACCGGCTTTGTCAACGGTCTGTTACGCAACATTGCCAGGCAGACGGATACCCTGCCCAGCCCTTGGGACAATGACATCTTGCCGCCTGCAGTGCGCCTGAGCCATCCGGACTGGCTTTATCAAAGGTGGCTTGCCCGCTACGGCGAAAATGTGGCAACAAGAATCTGCACGGCAAATAACCAACAGGCGGCTCTTGTTCTCAGGGTCAACACAAAACTCATGGCGCGGGAAAGCTTTATCAGTGAGCTCGAAAATAACGGCATTCGCGCCCGGTCCGGCATTTACTGCCCCGAAGCGGTTGTGCTCCCTGATTACCGGGGGGATATTGCCGGCCTCCCCGGTTATGCAGAAGGCAAATTCATGGTGCAGGATGAGGGGGCTCAGCTGATTTCCCTGATGCTGTCCCCGTTTCGGTCCGGAAAGTACCTCGATGCCTGCGCCGGTCTGGGAGGCAAAACCGTGCATCTGGCGCAGCTCATCCCTGACGGCAGCCAGGTGGTCGCCATCGAACCCAATCCAATCCGCTTCAAACTGCTCCAGGAGAATGTGAAACGCATGGGTCTTGCTGATCGCGTGAGCAGCCGGCAAACCAGGCTGGCGGACTTTCAAGATAAGGCCGACAGCCTTTTTCAGGCCATTTTAGTTGACGCACCCTGTTCCGGCCTTGGTGTTATCCGCCGCCATCCGGATATCCGCTGGAACCGCAGCCCGGATGATCTGAAACGCTATCAGGCCGAACAGCTCAAACTGCTCTCTCAGGCGGCAGCACTTCTTGCTCCGGGCGGGCTACTTGTCTATGCCACCTGCAGCATCGAACCGGAAGAGAATGAGGAAGTAGTGACATTGTTTCTGGAAACCCGGCCGGATTTAACAATCAGCAGGCCTTCACTTTTTCCTGTTCATGCCCAGAAGCTCATTAATGATAAAGGTCTTTTGCAGATGCTGCCGGATATAAATCATGATGGTTTTTTTGCAGCCAGGCTTGAAAGGACTTGAATGATAAGGCTTATGATATCTCTGAAATGGGCAGGATTTCACAGATAGCAGTTTTTTTTGCTTAACTCTCAACCATACTATCTAAAAACTTCAGGACCAGTTAATGGTATAGATAACAACAAATAAAGCGAGGCATAATAAAGACGGGTATCACGGGGGAGAGTCGTTAGGCGAAAAAATTGGCGTGGAAATCCAGGTTAGTGCAACTTTTGACCTCCCCCCAACCACTAGATAATATTGCAAATCACAATGAGGTGATGTAGGTTCACCTTGAAGCGTCTGGTATGCATCCGGGTAATTGAAAAATTTCAGACAAGATCATTTTTCACGGAAAGGAGAGGTTGCAATGGGAGAAAACACTATCACTGCTAAAGAAGTAAGCAAGGCTCAACAGGTCTGGGGTGAAGGCATCGTGGCCATCGGCAAGGCATCCACAGATGGAGGCGACTTTGTCAAGGCTGCTGAAAACCATATCGACACCCTGTATGATTTTCAGTCCGGTCCTGTGCTTTTCAAGCCCACCAAGGCTGCCGATGCGCAGTTCCGCATGGCACGGGAATCGGCATTGTCCTACTTTGTCGGCGGCAATGACAAATTTAAAGAAGATCACGGGTTTGCCCTGCACCCGTGGACCAATGTCCGTTTTGAAAATGCCGGCACCTTTATTAACGGCAATTACGCCGTTGCCATGGGTAATTATTTTTTCAAACAGACAGATGGAACCGAAGTCAAGGTGGAATACAGCTTCGGCTATATCAAAAAAGATGACGGGAAACTCAAAATCAACCTTCATCATTCCTCACTGCCGTTCAGTGCCGGCTGATCCAGTCCCTCATCTTCAAACCGTCTTTTCCTTCGGAAAGGGCGGGACGGTTTGAAGAAGTCGTCAGCTTTCCTTTTTCATTTTCTTGTGAGATAAATTTTATAGACAATCCGGCACAGCACTCCTATGAACATGCCGGTGGAAAATAGAAAAAAATATTTCATTTAATTGTTCTCTTCCTCATCCGGGAGACCCGGTTTCGAGACTGTCTTTAAACTTGGACCGTTGAGCCTCTTGCAAAAGTCGTCACCCCGGTGAAAACCGGGGTCCAGAAGTTTTAGTAACTTGTTGAAATTACGGGATACCGGCTCTCGGCTTCGCGGCGGCCGGTATGACGAAAAATGCGTTTTGTGCGACTTTTGCAAGAGGCTCCGTTGTTTACATTATTTCCACGCCCATAATAAACCTTTTTTTCATGCTCGAAGTTTCTTTACCTTATGGAACCTGACACCATCCGTATCCGGGGCGCCCGGATGCACAACCTGAAAAATATTGATGTTGATCTGCCGCGTAACCGGCTGATCGTTTTCACCGGCCTGAGCGGCTCCGGCAAATCCAGTCTCGCCTTTGACACCCTCTATGCCGAGGGGCAAAGGCGTTATGTTGAGTCCCTTTCCACCTATGCCCGCCAATTCCTCGGGCAGATGGATAAACCTGATGTCGACTCACTGGAGGGTTTATCTCCGGCCGTTTCCATCGAACAGCGCACTACCAGCCGTAATCCCCGTTCCACCGTCGGCACGATCACCGAAATCTATGACTATCTGCGGCTTCTTTTCGCCAGGGTTGGCCATCAGCACTGCCCGGACTGCGGCCGGGAAATCCGCCCGCAGTCCATCGAGAATATGGTTGAAAACCTGCTGTCAATGCCTGAGGGCACCAAATGTATTCTGCTTGCTCCCCTTGTTGATGGAAGAAAAGGGGAACATGCGGAAGTTTTAAACAAACTCCGCAAGGAAGGGTTTGTCCGCGTCAGGATTGACGGCGAATTCCGCAATCTTGATGAAAAAATCGACCTTGCCAAAACAAAAAAGCATACCATCGAGGCGGTGGTTGACCGCATTATCATCAAACCCTCAGCCAGGCTGCGGCTTGCCCAGTCCACCGCCACTGCCGTGCTGCTGGCGGAGGGCTTTCTGCTGGCCTCCTTTCCTGATACCAATGAGGAAAAACTTTTCAGTGAGCGTGCGGCATGTGTGCAGTGTGGCACAAGTCTGCTTGATCTGAGTCCCCAGCTCTTTTCCTTTAATAATCCCAAGGGCGCCTGTGAAGAGTGCGGCGGGCTCGGGGTGAAGCATTTTTTCGATCCCCATCTGGTTGTTGCTGATCCAGGCCTCACCTTGCGCCAGGGCGCCATCGCCCCATGGCGTAATCGGGCATCATCATCCTATTCAAGCCAGCTGCTTGAGGCCTTGGCCAAACACTATTCCTTTAATATGACAACACCTTTTGCCAAGCTTCCTGAGAATGCCAAGAATGCTATCCTCTATGGAACAGGCAGAGAGGCCATCTTTTTTCACTATGTGCGCCGCAATCATACTCTCACCTCTCAAACTCCTTTTGAGGGTGTTCTTCCGCAACTTGCCCGCCTTTATCTGGAAACAAACTCAAGTGCCAGCCGCGATGAGCTTGCCCTTTTTATGAACGAACAAACCTGCCACGCCTGCCACGGTGCCCGTCTCAAACCGGCGGCTCTGGCGGTGCGCGTCGGCCCATGGGCCATTCATGAACTGACTGCTTTAAGTATTATTCTAATGGCGGCAGAATTACCGCGCATCAATTTCAGCCGGCAGGAACAGCTCATCTCCCAGCCCATTGTCAAAGAAATCCATAACCGGCTCACCTTTTTACTTGACGTCGGACTCGGCTACCTGTCCCTGAACCGGACGGCGGCAACTCTTTCCGGCGGTGAAGCCCAGCGTATACGGCTTGCCTCGCAGATCGGCTCCCGGCTGGCCGGCGTTCTTTACATTCTGGATGAGCCGAGTATCGGTCTGCATCAGCGGGATAATGAAAGACTGATCAAAACACTTACCAATCTCCGTGATATCGGCAACACGGTGATTGTCGTCGAACATGACAGTGAAACGATCGCCGCAGCCGATCACGTGCTCGACATCGGGCCTGGCGCCGGTGTCCATGGCGGTCAGGTTATATACAATGGACCGGTTGCGGGATTGCTGGAAGTAGAAGCGTCGCTGACAGGGGGATTTCTTTCCGGCCGTCTTGAAATCCCGATACCAGCCAAAAGACGGCAGCCACGATCCACAAAAGAGTGGATTCATCTCTCAGGATCAACAGCCAATAACCTCAAAAAGGTGGATGCTGCTTTCCCCCTCGGAGTGATGACATGTGTCACCGGCGTATCAGGCTCAGGCAAAAGTTCACTGGTTATGGAGTGCCTTTTTAAAGGCGCCAAGGCAGGTCTGGCCAAACCAAACTATGATGGCTCCGGACAATTTGCAGTCATTACCGGTCTTGATAAAATCGACAGCGTTATCGATATTGACCAGAGCCCCATTGGCCGCACCCCCCGCTCAAACCCTGCCACTTACACCGGCGTGCTCACCCCGATCAGGGAACTGCTGGCGCGACTGCCGGAATCAAGGGCACGGGGTTATAAACCCGGACGGTTCAGCTTCAATCTGAAAGGAGGCCGCTGCGAGGCATGTGAAGGTGCCGGGGTAATCAAAATTGCCATGCATTTTCTGCCCGATATCTATGTAACCTGTGAGGCATGTAACGCAAAGCGTTACAATCAGGAGACCCTGGAGATCAGATACCGCGGGAAAAACATCGCGGAAATTCTGGCCATGAATGTGGAAGCGGCTCTGCAATTTTTCACCAACATCCCGGCAATCAAAAATCGCCTGCAGGCCCTTGTTGACGTTGGCTTGTCCTACATCTCTCTTGGCCAGTCGTCTGTAACCCTCTCCGGCGGTGAGGCCCAGAGGATCAAGCTGGCCCGTGAGCTGCGTAAACGGAGTACGGGCAAAACCCTCTATATTCTTGACGAACCAACCACAGGTCTGCATCCGGCAGACATCAAATACCTGCTGGCCGTGCTTTCCCGTCTGGTTGACAACGGCAATACTGTTGTTATTATTGAACACAACCTCGATGTGATTAAAACAGCGGATTTCCTCATTGATCTCGGGCCGGAGGGAGGGGATGAGGGTGGTGAGATCGTTGCGGCGGGCACACCCGAGGAAGTAGCAAACGCACCCAAATCATATACCGGCATGTTTTTAAAGCAGATCCTGGCATGAAAGAAGTTAATTGGTTGACTGGATGAGCCCTTCAATGGTAAAGATTTACCCTGTTAAGCAACAATCCTTAGCATTTTTTAATTCTCAAAAAAAGGAACAACCCATGGCTGAACAAAATGAAAAAAATACTTCCCCACAGGGTGAAGCTCCTGTTTTTAGGTTACAGAAACTTTATCTGAAGGACCTCTCTTTCGAAAATCCTAATGCCCCGGAAACCTTTTTAGCGCCGCAGGAACCGAAAGTGGAAGTGAATCTTGGGCTGAAAAATAAGAAACTGGAAAATAATCATTGGGAAGTCAGCCTGTCGGTAACTGCGACCGTAACCAATGCCAAAGATGGTAAAACTCTTTTTATCGTTGAAATCGAACACGCCGGAGTCTTTATCCTGAAAAACATCCCGGAAGAACATCTGCCCATGGTTCTTGCCGTAGACTGCCCTACCCTGATTTTTCCCTTTACACGGCAGATCATGAGCCAGGTTTCCGTTGATGGAGGTTTTATGCCCTTCCTGATGGAACCCGTAAACTTCATGGCCCTTTTCCAAAACGCTATGAAAAAGAAACAGGAACAAGAACAGGCAAAAGCAAACGAACGTCAGCAGTAATTACGAGCAATTACAAAAAAAGGCGCCAAGTGGTTTTGTCAACCACCTGGCGCCTTCCGGCATACCGTTAATTTTTTTTCTGTTTTCCTTAATTTTTACGGCAGGATAACCGGCCTAAGCAGTATTACCAATTCTTTTCGTTCTTTAGCCGCACCGCTTGCTCCAAAGAGTTTTCCCCCAGGGCCAGGAATATCTCCCAGAGCCGGTATCTGCGACTCGGAATAATCGCTGACACTATCAATTAATCCGCCGACAATCAACATCTCGCCGTTTTTTATCTTCACCAGGGTAGTCATTTCGCGGATGTCAACTTCCGGCAGGCCCACTTGGCTTCCTTGATTGCCAAACTGTTTATACTCAATGGGGGTCTTCACCTTTGACGTCACTGGAGTCAAAGTGAGAATCACTTCGCCGTCATCGACTATCGTTGCAATAACAGCCATGCCAAGCCCGGACATCACGCTTGAGGTTTCAACGCTGTATGTGATCACGCCGTCTTCTACACTGGCTTCCACGCTGTCAATATAGGTGATTGTCGAGCCAACGGATATCATGGCAGGTTGACCGTTCATCACACTGATTTTGGGGTTGGAAATAACTTCCACATGGCCCTGTTCTTCAATGGCATCCAACACGAGGCCAAAATTCTGGGTGTTTACCGTGAGAAATTTATTCTGGGTGCCATAATCACGATAGAACGGATTCAGTTTCTGAAAATCCATGGATAAATTAAAAGGGCTGTTGGGATTCTGCAGCAGATCTTCCCAGTTAATACCTGTCCTGTTGTCGGCAGAGAGGGTTACCTCCACAATTTTGGCCTCAATAGACACCTGCCGGTACAGCTCTTTTTTAAGATTTTCTATATAATTAGCAATTTTTTCCACAAGTGACCGTGGCGCGGTAACCGTAATCAAGCCGACAGGCTTGTCGATTGTATAATACCCTTTGCCGGGTTTCCTGTTGGTGACCACAGCTGGTTGAGCGGTTTCAGCGCCTGCCAGCATTTGCTCGCCTGCAGGGGCGGGCGGGGTAACAGCTTCTTCAGTGGTCCAGATATCGAGTATCTGATCAAGATTCTGCCTGATATTTGCCCAGATATCAAAGCTGTTGGCATTTTCAGGCTGGCTGGTAATCTGAATTTTACCTGTCATCTCATGGGCTGCAACCTTGTTGCCGCCGAGCACATCACCGCCTATACCCATATTGTACTGGGGCGACATAAACGGCATGGCAATATGGAATTTTCTGGTTTCCTTGTGTTTGATGATGATAGAATTTCCCTTCACCTCGTGAAAATAATCCAACTGGCGCAGAATATTGTCAATGGATTCAAAAAAATCATCCTCTGCCCTGATATCAACATCAACAAGAGCACCCTGGTCCACATCATTGGCCCAGCTGACATTCATCCCCTTCAACACAGCAAGTTTCTTCATGATTTCCCTGAGGGTGACAGGGGCGGCATTCGATGAAATGTCGGCTCCGACAGGGATAGCAAAATCATCTGTCCCAATACTCTCTGTTTCTGAAAGCAAAAAGGTTGGCTGCTGGAATCGGGAAGGCAGTTCCGCCGGGCCGGGCTGATCCTTTTCGGAGTCCGATTTGAACGCATCAGCATTAACAGCTTGTGAAGTGTGCTTTTTCAGAAAATCCTGCGATTCCTGCTCACCTCTGAAATCCGGGGCTTTTTTCGAACAACCGGCAAGAAAAAAGAACAGGGTTAAAGCGACCAGGATCAGTGCGCCACTTCTCAACCTGTGTCTGAAGGGCATACCCGTGTTTTGCCGATTTTTCAGGCAAATGCTCCCCTGCGACCCATGACAAGAAAAGCGTGTTATCATTTTCATCTTTATTTCCATACCTTTCGTGGCAGACAACGGCTGGTAACACTTCAGCCTGCACGCAGCCTTTGAGTAATGAAGTCAGGACTTCTACCTGTGAAGCCGTTCCTTGATATATTTTTCCAAATCCGTCGGGACTTTGTAACCTGACAGAAGTATCGCCTGGTACTCTTTAGATGCCTTTTCCGCATCACCCATTTTATCATAAATTCTGGCCTTACTCACCAGAGTCTCTAAAGATGTCCCATAAATTCGCTCAAACCTTTCCAAGAGAGACAATGCCATTTCATTACTGCTGTTCTGCTCACTGAAGGCTGCATAACACGCCAATGCCTGACGTGATGGACGTTCGCCGCTCACAGCAAAATCAAAGTAGCTCTTTGCCTCTTTCACCATCTCCATGTTTGCCAGACTGAGAGCGGTCTGCAAAGCTACTTCGGTATCCCGCGGCAGCAGATTGGAGGCAATCTGGCCATAATGGGCAGCCTTGGCATTCAAACCAACTTTTACCAACGACAGATACGTTATTCGTTTTGCAAGATCCCCGTTTTCAGGCCAGGACTGGAATGCTTTTTCATAGAAGGTTACCGCCCCTTCATAATTTCCTGAATCTTCAAGATTTTTTGCTTGGCGGATATACTTTCTCGCTTCCAGTTTCTCTTTGGGAACTTCCATTCGTTTGGTAACAGAAATGGCCTCTTTTTTAATAGACAACGTCTCCTCCGCACGTTGCGGCCACGTGAAGCCGTCACTCTTTTGCGAAATGACTATCGTATTAAACCGTTCTTCCTTGGCCAGATCTTTGAGGTTGAGAATGACGTCAAGAACAAAATCCCAAGGGACATCGTTCAAGGACAAGGTCAGCGAACCGCCCACTTTCTCATCAACCACTATGTTTCTGCCGCTGATTTCACCAATGAGGCGAAAAACATTATGAAGATCAATTTTATAAAAATCCACTGAAATTCTTTGTTCAGTGTATCCGGCAAAGGCAAAATCCGTATTCTTATCTTTATCGGCAGATTTACTGGATTTCGTCACGGAAGCAGCTGGCTTTTTCTTTCCAGCGTGAGACGCAGCGGCAGATAATGCAGTTTTTGAAGCTGAGGATAATGCTGGTGCACCCTGGGCAATTTCTGCTGTTGATAATCCTGTGATTTCTGCGATGACCGGAGTAGGATCTGCCGCTGCTTCAACATTAATCAAAAGCCCGTCTTCCCGTACAGCTATGGAATAATGAAAAAGCTCGTCGGTAGCAGAATCAAGAATAACACGGGTGCCATCCTTATAATTCTCAGCACGAACAAGACTAACCGGAGAAGCATCATTAACGGGAATGGCATGTCCTTGCGTGGCAATGCCAGGGAGATCCACTATCAATCGGGCTGGATGATCTTTTTCCTTTGCCAGTTCAGTTGACTGATATTTCTGAATCGGTCCATCAGCCAGCAACTGAACCTTGGTCATACTTCCTGAACCTGCAATGGCTATATCCTTAATCAACCGTTCAGGGGCCTTACTCTGAGTCGCTGCCGGCGCTTGTGTATCGTTGTCAAATTGCACAAAAATATCATTGCCGCTGCTTTTAACCGAATATGGGCGGTCATCTGTAAGGAGAAGTTCAATTCGGGCCACAGCCGGATTCTGGTCAGCGAGCACGACTCCTTTGATCAAGGAGACCGGTCCTTTATCAACCTTCATCGGGAAATTAATTGACCCGGCAAAATTTCCGTTGGCAATATCAATAATTACCCTGTGGGGGCTGAATAATTCATACATGGTGTATGCCGGAACTCTATCACCGTTGATCTGGCATAACCAGGAATCAGTATTTTGTTGCCATTTAAGATCACTGATCTGGTATGAATCGGCCTTTATTTCATCACTTGCCGTGACCGAATGCAACGGAGCACAGAGCAAGATTAGAACGGCTGTCAGGCATACATTTTTCAAACGGGCCATCAGGGTCATTGTTGCTTTTCCCCCTCTTTCTTTAGAAGCATTTCCACAAATTTATAGCGCTCCTCACCTGCAGTGGTTTTATACCGCTGCTTGATAACAACTATGTTATCGGCAATACTGTCGACAATCCCAGATCTGCCAATCCCGGTTCCATTCCTTATTATATATCCTCTGCCAACGGAATCCTCCACCATGGCCAAGGGGCCATCTTCTGTAATAACAAGGGCAACAAGAGTGAGCTGACCAGGTTCAAATTTCTGCATCCCCACGAGTTCCTGTTCGGGTACTTCCAGGTCAAAGGTGACAACCTTTTCCTTTATAAACGGCATAAACGGGTCTGGACGACCCACTCGATTATAATTAAAAGAATCTGATCTCCCTGCCAGGAACTGAATGAGCTCTTTTACTTTCTCAGAATACTCTTCTTGAGCTTGCTGGCTGGAAGCATCGGTATTTTCAGCAGGTTCTTCTGCCTGTACCTCAGCCAGCACTAAAAAATACGCCAACACGAGGACAACACAAAAAAATACTTTTTTGAGTGCTGAAAATATATTCCATCTTTGAGTGTGCATTTGTGGAGTTTTATCCCCCGACTTTCAAATTTACTTTTTCTTGTCTTCCGCCTGCAGCGCAGACTCAACAAACCGGTAGGTTACAAGACTGAATGTGGTCTCGAGTATCATTTCTCCCGCTTGCAGCTTCGGGCCACCCATATTTATATTGGAAACCGTGACAATTCGGGACAAATCACTGATTTTATCTAAAAAAACACCAACATTATGATACGTTCCCCTCACCTTGATATCCACAGGAATATCTGCGTAAAATTCTTTTCTTATTTCATTATTGGGAATGAAAGAAAGAAAATCCAGCCCTGAATTTTGCCCAATATCCGAAATGCTTGCCAAAAGTGAAGGGATTTCCTGCTGCTGCGGGAGCAGGGCGGAAGCCTTGGCAAACATCAGTTTGGCTTCAGCCATTTCCGCGCGGTGTTTCGTTATCTCACGAGATGCCTTTTCCACCTTTGTAATTTCATCTTCCAAGTTTTTCTGCTGAGATTGCAAGCTTTTGATTTCAACTGTTTTTGGGGAATAGCTCAAAAAATAAAAAGCGACGCATGGCAATAGAATTGCGGCAACACATATCATAGCCTTGTGCAGCGGCTTGAGCCGGGCAACCTTTTCATCAAGAAATGAGTTGATGGCCTCCTGGATCTTGACTTTATCTATATTCATTTCACGTTATCCTGATTAGCTTGCGCCTTGTCGCTTTCAGGCTTCTTGATCCCCAAACTCAGGGTAAATGATTTCAAATCCTGGCCCGCTATCGTTGTCAAAGAAGATTTTCCAAGAGTAGCACTGGAAAAATATGGAGACGCAGTTAAACGATCCATGTAATCAGCCAGCCTTGTGTTATCCAAAGCGATACCGGTAAAAGCAACAGTATCACCGGACTGTTTTAAACTCTGCAACCAGATGCTGTCCGGCGGTGTTGCGTTGGCAATTTCATCAAGTAAACGAACGGTGATTTGAGATGTTGATTTGAGCTGCTTGATGACATCAATTTTTGCAGTCAATTTTTGTTTGTCTTGCTCAAGCTGCTTAATCTCATTAAGAACCGCATTATATGTTGCCTTTTTGGCATTCAAATTCTTAATGTTTGTCTGCAGTGATGTCACCTTCTGGTTCATACTCAACGAAGCCATTACCAACAATGCAAGCAAGACAACCAGTGAGGCCATAAAGGCAATTACCTCATTTCTGGTGCGCAACCGCTTTTTCATTTGCCGGACAGGCAATAAATTTATTCGTATCATGACACTCTTTCGCTTGTACTTAAAAGGTGCATCAAAATAAACCTAAAAAGGACAGGGCCTGCTTGCCAGACCCATGGAAATTGCCATTTCAGGCGCAATATTTTTTACATAATCAGGATCTATTCTGTTTGCATCGACACCGGTCATGGCAAAAGGATTAAAAACCTCAACCGGCAATCCTGTCTCTTCACTGAAATAAGTATCCAGCCCTTTTACCTTGGCCCCACCGCCACTCAAAACAAGCTTGGTCAAAGAACTATCAGGAAAGTTTGAGTTATAAAAGTCAATGGCCTTCTTGATCTCCATGATCCACTGGGTTGTAGTGCTGATAAATATTTCCCTAAGCTCTTCCTGTTTTTCAGCCGGCGCCAACGCACCGATCTTCAAGGATTCAGCCTCTTCAAAATCGAGATCAAATCTTCCCTGAATCTGCTCTGTGAGCTGCTTGCTGCCGAGAGCGACGTCGCGGGCAAAAAGCGATGCGCCCTTTGAAACAATATTAATGTTCATCTTTGACGAGCCAATATCAACAAGCACCACATTCCCTTCCTGCCCGTAATTCGTTTCAAAAGAGTTCTCGAGGGCAAACGCGTCAACATCAACCAAGACCGTTTTCAAACCAACGTTCCGCAACATATGCAAGTAGGAGTCAACAACATCTTTTTCAGCTGCCACCAGCATTACGTCGGTCCTGTCTTCACCTTCCGTATTGGTTTTTAAATCCTGATAATCGAGATAAACATCCGCCAGATCAAAAGGAATATATTGTTCCGCCTCTGACTGAATATGTTCCTCCAGTTCCTTATCATTCATAACGGCGAGGTTGATTTTCTTGAGAATCACTGAGTAGCCGGAAATGGATATGCCGACCTTTTTCCCCTTGATCTGCAAATTGCCAAGGAGAGTTTTGATCACGGATGCCACAGCATCCGGGTCTCTTAATTCACCATCTTCTACAGCATCAGCAGGCAAACGGGCACTGCCGAGGCTCATAAGCTTCATTCTTTGGCCGCTTTCCGAGAGTTCACATACTTTAACCGCATGGGAACCAATATCGAGCCCTATGGTTAAATTCTGCTGGCGCATAAAAGGCAGCTTAAAATTTTTGATATTAAAATTGGACGTCGGCAAGTTTAGAGGAGCCATATGACGGTAACCTGATAAATTTCTATTCCATTCTTTTTCGATGTAATTTCCATAACCACAGAATGACTTCCACAAAAATATTAAACACTCATCATGAAAAGATTGTCAACCGCAAACTACTTAAAAATACAGGCTAATTTGACAGGTTAAAAAAAATCTTCTGATATTTTTTTTTTTAGCCTTCATTGTGAAATGAACCAATCCAATATTTTGTATCAGAGAAAAACGCGATCCACCATATCTGGTGGAACCGCGGTTGTTCAGTATCTAATCTATTTTTTTATTTTAATGCATGTTAGATTTTTTTTTGTAATCAGAATGCGGAATGACACCCTTTTTTATCCAACCATCGTTCATTTCCCCAATAACGCCCTTCACATGATCACCCTTCACAAACAAAACCATGCATCCCATCAAAGTCCGAAGATTACTATAAACCCTCTTGTATTTTAACGCCTTATGGAGTATGGAATTAAAGTTTCATTAAGAAGTGGCTCTTCAATAACCCCAGTAAATTTTTTCATATTTTCTTATTTTTTGATAAGGCAGCACGAAAGCCCTTGATGAATCTTTTGTCAACATGCTTTTCGGATTTCTCTCTTGCTGCAAACGTGCATAAAGAAGAAATGCAAATTTTATTCCATTTTCTTTTTTTTAAAAATTTTACCAATAATTATTGCAGCCAAATCTTTTCAAACAGGGAGCCGTGACTTGTCGCAAAGCAAGAAAAAATCCATTATCCGCGAATACTTAGAAGCAATAATCATCGCCCTGATTTTAGCTCTCTTCATCAGAACTTTCGTTGTGCAGGCTTTCAAAATTCCATCCGGCTCAATGATTCCGACACTGCTCATCGGTGACCACATACTGGTAAATAAATTTAGTTATGGTATTAAAAATCCTTTTACCGGAGAAACCTGGATTCCACTGGGAACACCGGAAAGACTTGATGTGGCCGTGTTCAAATATCCGGAGAATCCTTCACAGGACTTTATCAAGAGGGTTATCGGTCTGCCTGGCGACCGCATAGAAATTCGAAACAAAAAAGTTTATGTTAATGGCAATCTCCTGAATGTGAAATATGCCGTTCACATGGACTCGAATATTTTCCCCGGACCAAATCCGCATCGAGACAATTATGGTCCGGTTACCGTTCCTCCCCACTCCCTTTTCGTCATGGGTGACAACAGGGACAACAGCCACGACAGCAGATTCTGGGGTTTTGTTGACTATACCGCTTTAAGAGGGAAGGCCTTCATGCTTTATTGGTCATGGAATCAGGAGAAATTTTCTGTGCGATGGCGTCGCATTGGTGATATAATCCATTAGTTAATTTTTTTTACAGCTTAGTAATAAATAATTTAAGCATTACAACGAGTTATTTTTCTCCCTCTTTTGCAATTTCAATTCCGGTACTGCCGGATTTAGCCCCTCATGGAATTTGAATACCGTTTTCAGCATAAACATATCTTAGGAATTGAGGAACTTTCAGCCGGGGATATTGGCTTCATCCTCGACACCGCCGAATCATTTAAAGAAATATCGCAGCGTCCTATTAAAAAAGTTCCAACACTCCGCGGCAAGACGGTTATCCATCTTTTTTTCGAGCCAAGTACACGCACACGTCTCTCCTTTGAGATTGCGGCCAAACGCATGAGCGCTGACACCTTTAACATCTCTGCCTCCACCAGCAGCGCCATAAAAGGAGAAACCCTGATCGACACTGCAAAAAATCTCACTTCGATGAATCCGGATATCATCGTGATCCGTCACTCAAGTTCCGGCTCACCTCACCTGCTTGCACAACACATTAAAGCTTCGGTGATAAATGCCGGGGATGGGACCCATGAGCACCCGAGCCAAGCCCTGCTCGATATGATGACTGTCCGCGAAAAGAAAGGAAAAATTGATGGGTTGAAAATAGCAATTGTGGGCGATATAAGCCACAGCAGGGTAGCCCATTCCAATATTATCGGTTTTACCAAAATGGGAGCCCGAGTTCATGTAAGCGGTCCTGCCACCCTGATCCCCGTCGGCATAAAACAACTGGGGGCAATTGTCTGTCACAGGGTTGAAGATGCTATTGCAGGCGCCGACGTGGTAATGGCCCTTCGCATCCAGAAGGAGCGACAGCTTGACCCTCTCCTGCCTTCCCTGCGCGAGTATGCAGCCTTTTTTGGCATTAACAGAACCCTTTTAAAATTAGCAAAACCGGATGCCATTATTATGCATCCCGGCCCCATCAATCGTGGTGTTGAAATGACTTTTGATGTGGCCGATGGCGAGCAATCAGTGATTATGGATCAGGTCACCAACGGTGTGGCGGTCCGCATGGCCTTACTCTATCTGATTATGGGAGGCGGGGATCGATGAATTCTTCTCCGGCGTTGCTTTTGCAAAATGCTCGCATCATTGACCCCGTTAATAATATTGATGAGCTCGGCGACCTTCTTATTGCTGATGGAGTTATCCGGCTGAGAGGAAAAGCCCGGTCAATCTCCTGCCCGGCCAACGGCGAGGCCATCGATCTGCAAGGAAAATGGCTTGTTCCCGGCCTCATTGACATGCATGTTCACTTACGTGAGCCCGGCGAAGAATATAAGGAAACAATTGCCAGCGGGACCAAGGCGGCCGCTGTCGGCGGCTTTACAGCCGTGGCATGCATGCCCAACACCAACCCGGTCAATGATAACCAATCCGTCACATCTCTTATTCTGACCAAGGCCTCTGCAGAAGGATCTGCCAGAGTCTATCCTGTGGGAGCAATCAGCAAAAACAGCAAGGGAACTGAACTGGCCGAATATGGAGAGTTGAAAAAGGCTGGTGCTGTAGCAGTTTCTGACGATGGGCGTCCGGTAGCCAACAGCCAGCTCATGCGCCGTGCCCTTGAATACAGCGGCAACCATAACCTGCTCGTTATTTCCCATTCCGAAGAGGTCAGTTTAAGCGAAAACGGCGTGATGAATGAAGGCGCTCTCTCTACCAGACTGGGATTACGGGGTATTCCCACAGTCGCAGAGGCTATCATGATCTACCGGGATCTGGCCCTGGCGGAATATGTCGGTCGTCCCATCCATATTGCCCACATCAGCACCAGGGAATCTGTTGATCTGGTACGCAGGGCCAAGAATAAAGGGTGCAAAGTAACGGCGGAGACAGCTCCCCATTACTTTTCTCTTACTGAAGAAGCGATCGGCATTTATAATACCCGGGCCAAAATGAATCCGCCTCTTCGTTCGGCAGATGACATGGCGGCCATCCGGGATGGACTACAAGACGGCGCCATTGATGCCATCGCCACAGACCATGCCCCCCACAGCGCCATGGAAAAAGATGTGGAATTTGATCAGGCGGCCAATGGCATAATCGGCCTGGAAACAGCCGTTCCTCTCACCCTGGCTCTGGTCAGGGACAACATCCTCACCCCGGCCAGAATGATTGAACTTCTCTCTGTCCAGCCGGCCAGAATACTGGGAGTTGCGGGAGGATCGCTCTCAGTGGGTAATCCAGCTGATATTACGGTAATTGATCCGGAAAAAACTTTTGTTTACAGAAAAGAAGATGTTGTTTCGAAAAGTGACAATTCCCCCTTTCTTGGCTGGGAATTAACCGGCAAGGCGGTGCTGACGCTTGTCGCAGGCCTGATTACTTTCAGGGATCTGTGAAAAAACTTTTTCCAGTCAAGAGTGATGAACTCGTAAAAAGTTTTTTTTCACCACAGAGCACACAGAGATCACAGAGAAATATTTTTTATTACAGTTAGTTAGCTCTGTGGGCTTTGTGCTCTCTGTGGTAAATTTTCAGTTGTTACGAGTCCATCAAGAGTGAACAGAACGTACATCTGTTATTTTTGCCTTTATCCACACAATGATCAGCTGATTTCAACTTTTCATATCAAGTAAACTACCCACCATTTCGTCAGAAAATTGAATCATCTTCAGATTTGCCTGGTAGAATCTCCGGTTGAGCATTGCTTGCGGAATCTCCTCGGATATTTCCACATTTGACTTTTCCACCAGACCATAGCCCGCCGGGCTCTGCTCGTAGGACAATGGCCCCGGCGTGTCAACCCTGCTTACCTGCGGTTCAACCGCACCAGCCACTTCAGACTGAAATGTCACCCGTGTCTTTTTAAAGCCATCGGTATTTACATTGGCAGTATTATCGGCAATTGATTCCTGTTTTTTTGCAAAAGCAGAAAGAGCGGAAAGAGATGAATGAATTGCAGAAATCATGTCAGCCTCCTGTCGGCTATGCCGAAAAGAAATTTTTGACCAAGCAAAAGAAAAGGTAATCTTTAAAATATTTTAACAATCGGCGGCAAAGAAATCCAATTTTTTTACACCCCTTCATCCTTGGCAGTCAATTTCTGCATATATCCACACTTCTCATTTGAACATTTCACATGAAGGCCGTATATTTTATTTTCCTTCTCCAGCAGGTAGGGTGACTGGCAATCCGGACAGGGTTCATTTACCGGCTTATCCCATATGGCAAAACGGCATTTCGGGTAGTGATTGCAGCTGTAAAATACCTTTCCCTTTTTGGAGATTTTTTTAATCAGTTCACCGCCGCATCCCTCTTCAGGGCACTGCACTCCGGTTTTTTCAGCCTGGATATGCTTACACTCTGGGTAACCAGAACAAGCAAGAAATCTGCCATAGCGGCCATTTTTATAGACCAAAGGCTGTCCGCATTTTTCACATATTGCCCCGGAAGGCGAAGGCTCTTCTTTTCCCAAGGGAACAATATTGCCCTCATCATCCTTTTTAAAATCCTGGGTGTTCTTGCATTCTGGATAATTTTCGCAGGCCAGAAACTCTCCTTTGCGCCCCCATTTGATAACCATGACTCCTGCACAGAGTTTACATTTGACATCCGTGGGAACAGCGGTACGCTTGACCGATTTCATGTCATTCTTGGCCTGATCAAGCGCCTGCCGGAAGGGACCATAAAAATCATGCAGAATCCTCAGCCAATCAACGGAGCCCTCTTCAACCCTGTCAAGATTCTGCTCCATGGAGGCGGTGAATTCCGTATTTATAATGGCGGGAAAATGTCTGACAAGAAGGTCATTGACAAGCTTGCCGAGATCCGTCGGATAAAACTTTCGCTGCTCCAGTTTTACATATTCCTTTTCCTGGATGGTGGACAAAATGGCGGCATAGGTGCTGGGCCGGCCCACTCCATTTTCTTCCAGGGCCTTCACCAGTGTGGCCTCCGTATAACGAGGAAGAGGCTGGGTAAAATGCTGTTTGGGATCAAGCTTTAACAGCTCAACACTTTTCCCTTCTTTCAGATCCGGCAAAATGACATCCTTATCCTTATCCACCTGCTGCGGGGTTTGACTGTCATCACCAGATTCCACATACAGAGTCATAAAACCGAGAAAACGCACGATAGAGCCGACTGCCTTGAAACCATATCCGCCGGCCTTAATGGTCACCGATGTCTGGTCATAAATGGCCGACGCCATCTGGCTGGCGACAAAACGTTTCCAGATCAGGGTATAGAGTGCCAACATATCCTTTTCCAGACGGGGGGCAAGACTATCAGGCGTCTTTGCGACATCAGTGGGGCGAATTGCCTCATGGGCATCCTGGGCTGATTTTTTTGCCCGGTAGATATTTGCTTTGGCTGGGAGATACTTGTCGCCGTAAGCCGTGTGAATATAATCGCGCACCTGTGCCAATGCTTCATCATTGATTCTCGTGGAATCGGTACGCATGTAGGTTATCAATCCTGTGGGCCCATCTTCGCCTATGGCGATCCCTTCATAGAGCCGCTGGGCCAGCATCATGGTTTTTTTTGCCGAAAAACGCAGTTTCCTGTTGGCCTCAATCTGCAGAGAACTCGTGATAAAGGGGGGACTCGGGTTGCGTCTGGTTTTCTTCTTGCTGACCTTGTCAATAATGAATGGGCACCCTCTCAACTCGGCGACGATCGCCTGAGCGGAAGCCTCATCCGCGATGCGGTTATCTTTTTTATTTGTCAGTTTCTGTCCGTTCACCTGCTCCAGTTGGGCAAAAAAAGGCGGGGGGCCGTCCTGCTGTAATTGTGCAGTTATTGACCAGTATTCGATTGATTTGAAATCGGCAATCTCCTGCTCCCGTTCACAGACCATGCGGACCGCCACCGATTGTACTCGTCCGGCACTGAGCCCCCGCCGCACCTTATCCCACAGCAAGGGAGATATCTGATAGCCCACAAGCCTGTCCAGAATGCGACGGGCCTGCTGCGCCTCGAATTTATTCTGGTCAATATCCGTTGCATTTTCTATGGCGGCAAGAATGGCTTTTTTGGTCAACTCATGAAACAGCACGCGGCGGACCGGTTTATTGGCCGCCTCAATCGTCGTGGCAATATGCCAGGCGATAGCCTCCCCTTCGCGGTCCGGGTCAGGGGCTAAATAAATTTGGTCAACCTTTTGTGCGGCACTTCTCAACTCAGTAATAATTTTCGCCTTGCCGCGTATCGTTACATATTTTGGCTGAAAATCATGCTCAACATCCACTCCCAAAGTCTTTACCGGCAAATCGCGGATATGCCCCACAGAGGCCTTCACAGTAAAAGATTTGCCGAGATATCTCTGCAACGTACGGGCCTTGGCAGGTGACTCAACTATTATTAATGATTTCGTCATAAGTATTTAAAAATGAAAAATAAAGAAATTTTACACTGCTGCTACGTGTTCCGCTTCTGGTATTGATTTCCCGGCAGGGACTCAACCAGTCCTTTCAGCTCCAGCATCAACAACAATTCACTTACCTTCTGCACTGTCATACCACATTGCCGGGTAATTTCATCAATGGTCTGAGGGTAGACATCAAGATATGCAAAAAGTCCCTTCTCCTCCTCCATCAAAGCGACATTGTCACAACCCGGCTGACAAGAAAGAGAAGAAGCATGATGAACAGCGGGTGAAAAAGAGATTTCCTCTATGATATCATCAACGGTATGAACAAGCTTCGCCCCCTCCTGCAGCAGCCGGTGTGTTCCTTCACTCTTGCAGGAATCTATCCTGCCGGGAACGGCAAAAACCTCTCGCCCCTGCTCCAGGGCATAGCCTGCCGTGATAAGGGAGCCTGATTTGCGGGCCGCTTCAACAACAACAACCCCAAGCGAAAGACCACTTATGATTCTATTGCGTGCAGGAAAACGGAAGGCTTCCGGCAAGGCGCCCAGTCGATACTCACTGACCAAGGCCCCGCGGCATGCAATTTCCTCGTAGAGACTTCCGTTCTGGCGGGGATATACCACATCAAGACCGCAGCCGAGCACGGCAAGGGTGGCGCCGTTTGCCTGCAAAGCACCCTTGTGGGCTGCAGTGTCAATACCAAGAGCCAAACCACTTACCACAGTCAGCCCCCGTTGGCAAAGCCTTTTGGACAGGTCTTCGGCAATTCTCTGCCCGTAGACGCTTGATGCTCTGGCTCCGACAACTCCGATGCAGGCACTCTGCAACAGGGCGGCATCCCCTTTGACGTAAAGCAGAATGGGCGGATCATCAATATTACGCAGGAGTTCCGGATATGCTTCCTGCTCCCGTGTGATGATCTCAATACCCAAGCCGGCAGCGCGTTCCAGTTCTTTTTCCGCAGCTGCACGGAGATTTTCTTTGTTGATGCCGGCAATGATATTCGCCCTGATGCCCGGTACCAGTTTTCTGATCCGGCTCTGACCTGTCTCAAGAACCTCTTGCGGGCCGTCAAAAACAGCAAGCAGCTTATTCCAGCTCCTCACACCCAGCCCGGGGGTCAGAGAGAGGGCCAGCCAATCTAACAATTCATTCACAGGATCGGGACTTATTCCTTAATAAAACTTTCCAGTTGTTTTTTGCGGTTCGGATGTTTCAATTTTTTAAGGGCCTTGGCCTCAATCTGCCGAATCCTTTCTCTTGTCACGGAAAAAGTTCTGCCAACCTCTTCCAGGGTGAGATCTTTCTCCGTGTCAATGCCGAACCGCATACGCAGAACACTCTCCTCCCTATCGGTCAGAGAGCCGAGCACCTTTCTCAGCTGCTGGCGCAAATTGTCCCGTATCGTAGCCTCATGAGGTGAAACAGCATCCATATCTTCAATGAAATCAGTGAGATTACTTTCATCATCATTACCGATGGGGGTATCAAGCGAGATTGGCTCCTTGCAGATTTTGAGGATATTTCGCACCTTATCCAGATCAACATCCAGACGTTCCGAAATCTCTTCAGGTGTAGGTTCGCGCCCCTCATCCCGCAGAAATTCTTTCGAACCTTTTAACAGGCGGTTGATGGTGTCAATCATATGCACCGGGATACGGATGGTGCGCCCCTGATCGGCAATCGCCCGGTTAATGGCCTGCCGGATCCACCAGGTAGCATAAGTGCTGAACTTAAATCCCCGCCGGTATTCAAATTTTTCCACCGCCTTCATCAGGCCGATATTTCCTTCCTGAATCAGGTCAAGCAGCTGCAGGCCACGATTCATGTATTTTTTGGCAACACTGACGACCAGACGCAGGTTGGCGTGGGTCAGCTCTTTTTTGGCCTCCCGGCTGATCTCCTCGCCGATGGCTATCTGGGCCAGAACCTGCCCCAGTGTTTCATAATCGATACCGCAATCCTCCTCCAGATTGTAAATCATGGTATCGATTTTTGCGCTGTAGTCAAGATCGGCTTTTTTCCGGGCAAAAAGCGCTTCAAAATGCTTCACAAGCTTTTTAACTTCCTCGAGCCCTTCATTAAGATATTTGTTCTGCAGCAGATCGTCCTGAAAAAGAGAGACGATAGAGTGGGTGGAACGATCCATACGAACCAAAATGTTGACACCCGCAGCCTGATCTACATCGATTGCCTGCAGATCAGCATGCAAAGCGTTCCGTTCCCGGTCAATACGCAGAGCCTCTGTAATCTGCCAGATAAACCGTTCCCTTACCTTATCGTTGTCTTTATCAATTAAACCGCGGAGCACATCAGGAATTTCACAGTTTTGACCGAGCAGGTCCTCCTGGATATTCTTGAGAATTTTAAGCATAAAAGGGCAAACTAATAAACCGTTCTGGATTTGCCCCTGTCCCTTTTCAATTTTTTTGGCAATTTCTATCTCTTCGGCGGAAGACAAGAGTGAAACGGCGCCCATTTCCCGTAAATAGGCCTTCACCGGATCAATTTCACGCATCATGGCGGCAGATGTTTCGCCGAAACTGATCATATCCTCATCGCCGGCAGCCACCTGCTTATCATCTGTTATATCACGATCATCCCCCGCATCATCATCCCCAAACAGGAAGGTGAGGTCGTCAGAGACCTCTTCAAACTGATTATCCCGCGCGCCCCCCGCGAAAAAATCGCCGCTCTCAGACACCTCTGTTACATCACTTCCGTCTTGTACAGCTTTTAATTTCTTTCTTTTTGCCACAAGAATTACTCCTGCTGGGGAAAGTAGATCATTTCAAGTAATAAAACGATACCAACGAGCCTCTTGCAAAAGTCGCACAAAACGCATTTTTCGTCATACCGGCCGCCGCGAAGCCGAGAGCCGGTATCCAGTAATTTCAAGTTACTAAAACTTCTGGACCCCGGTTTTCACCGGGGTGACGACTTTTGCAAGAGGCTCCAACATATTATGTATAGGAAACTTCGTCCATTTTTTTTTTCTTTTCCAGAAGCTCCATCTGTAAAACATCGTCACCTTCCAACTGGGCCTGACTGATACGCCGCGACAACCGTAACTTGCGATTCTGCCATGCCCGCTTGCGCACCAAGGCTGTCAGTTCGTCAATAAGCAACTCCTTCATGTCGTCTGAGTATGAGGGAGCCTCAATCAGAAGGCGGGCAACCAGAACCCTTTCCTCTCCCTGCAAATTTTCAAGAAGCACCTCAGCCCCCTCCCCTTGGCCGTGGAGGTCGAGATCCTTTAATTGATCAAGGATAATCCTGGCGGAATCATTTTCATTATCGACAAGCTCATCCAAGCCTGCCTCGAGAAAATGGGGCAGGGCTTCCGGGTAGATGAGCAGAAACTCCAACAGCCGTTCATACTTCTTGGACAGCTTCAACCCCTGCTTGCGCTGCTTCGCCGGCAAGGAAGACCCAGCAGGGTGCATGCCGCCTCCACCTTGGCCAAGCAGATCCTCTGCTTTCAGCCCAAGTTTATCACTAAAATGTGAAACAAAAAGACTTTTTTGCAGCGCCCGGTTGCCGATAGCGGCAATTAAGGGCTGCAGATCCCTGACAATCTTATTTTTCCCCGCCAGACTCAAGCCATGCTCCTTCACCAGGCGGCTGAAAACAAACTCGGACAGCTCCATGGCCTGGGCCACTTTTTCCTCAAAGGCCTCTTTGCCGAAAGTGGTGACAAAGGTGTCCGGATCATGCTCCTCGGGCAGGACAACAATCTTGGCATCAAGCTGTTCCGTCAGAAAAAGAGGAACAGCCCGCATCGCAGCCTTCAAACCGGCCTGATCCCCGTCAAAAACCACAACTGCCTCTTCGGCATATCGTTTCAGAATCTTCACATGTTGAGCGGTCAAGGCGGTGCCAAGGGGCGCGGCGACATAGTGCAAACCATGGGCAACCAAGGAAAGAAGATCAAAATTTCCTTCAACAATCAGACAGCGGCCCGCCTCCCGGATGGCGGATTTATTCTGGTAGAGGCCGAACAGGGTTTGACTCTTATTAAAAACCGCCGACTCCGGGCTGTTAAGATATTTCGGCTGGCCGTCGCCCAGGATGCGCCCGCCGAAGCCGGCAATCTGCCCATTCAGGGAAAAAATGGGAAAGAGAACCCGATCACGGAAACGATCATAAACGCGGCCAGCAGGCTCCTTCTGCACCAACAGCCCGGCCGCGACGGCAACCTGCTCTGCTTCGCCGGCTTCAGCCAGGGCCTGGGCAAGAAAATCCCAACGGTCCGGCGCATAGCCGAGTTGAAAGCGGCTGATCATTTCCCGCGACATCCCTCTCTGCTCCAGATATTGCCTGGCCCTACCTGCCGCCGGGTTTTCCAGCAGATATTTATGGAAAATGGTTGCCGCAACTCTGTTGGCAGCAAAAAGTCCTTCCCGCTCCCGCGTCTTTCGCAGCTCTTCGGGAGAAAGCTTACTTTCTTCGAGCTCAACGCCGTAACGCTCAGCAAGTCTTGCCACGGCATCAGGGAAGGTCAGATTATGATATTTCATCATAAATGACAAAACATCGCCGCTTTCATTACAGCCGAAGCAGTGGTAGAACTGTCTCTCCCGGTTTATGGTGAAAGACGGCGTTTTTTCAGAATGGAAGGGACAGAGGCCTTTATAACGCGCCCCGGCTTTCTGCAGGTGGACATGCTCACCTATCACCTCTAAGATATCAACAGCATCTTTCACCCGGCGGGCGGAATTCTCCTGCAATGCTGCCATAGAACCTTCCTTTACTGTGACCTGGAAAACATATCTCGCGGCACGGAACAAACGGCTCGCTGCCAGGCATGATCCCATGATGCAAAAATTTCCAGGTAAAAAAGACTTTTTGAGAACAACAAACGCTTTTTGCTTTGCCCTTTACCCTTTTTACTTTATCTTCAATTGTGTCAAGAAAAAAAACTTAGCCCAGCCGGGATCACCCCATGAAAATCCAAGTCCGGCAAAGAGATACCATACAAGCCAATGCTTTTATTCACAAGTGATTTCGGGCTTCGGCCGCATGTCAGCAACTTGTATATAGCCTTTTACACCCTGTCCTCACAAAGGAGCAACGGCAATGACTTCCGACATTTCCCAGTTTCTCAACTACGAGATCAAAAAGGAATTAGCCGACCGTTACTTCGGATTCCGCAAGCTCATTGAAGAAGACAAGGCCCATCTGGAAAAAGACATTTACCACCACACCCGTACAGTGGGGCAAAGGATTGTTTTTGATCTGAACCGGATCTACATCATGCTGCAGGATGAAGAATTAATCCGCAGGTTTCTTGAAATAACCGGACTTGAAGAAAGATTTTATTACGATCCCTACATCCTGACCTCGCCAACCTTGCGTACCCGGATCTTTGCGGGTGTGAAAACATGGGGCCTCACCGCCTCCGGTCGTTTTAAACATCTGTTCATGGAGACATATGAGCAGCTGACCCAGGATGTGGCAGCGTACCGGGAGCAATATGCCGAACTTGTCGAGGACCAGGAAACCATTGAAGAGGAAATCAAAATTTTTTACCGTAAAAACGATATCAGCACCATCATGGGGTTCCTGCGGGCAATGGATGCCGTCGATACGGGCGGCAACATGGCAGGCGCCATTGACACCGGTTTTTCAGAATACATTGACAGAAAAATGCGGATGGCGCCCCCTGTCAAGGTGAGTATTGAAATACCGTCCATACCCCCGCTTGTGCCGTTGCCCCAGATCAAGAAAGACCTGAAAAATCTTGCTGAAGCCGCCTTCCCTCTGCATAAAGACGGCTTTCAGCTTCCTCAGACCTGATGCCGGCATCCGCTGATAAACACATCCTGTACAAACATGACTGGCGAAATTAACTACTCCTCCATCTCTTTTTCCCTGATCGCCCTCCTGGCCGGACTGAGCCTTCTCGTGGCAGGAGGGGAAGCACTGGTGGCAGGCGCCGTCAGGCTGGCCGGCCGCCTGGGCATGAGCGCCTTGATGATCGGCCTTACCGTGGTGGCCTTCGGCACATCCATGCCGGAATTTTTTGTCAGCCTTTCCGCTTCATTGCAGGACAAACCGGACATTATGCTGGGCAATGTGATCGGCAGCAACATTGCCAATGTCGGCCTGATATTAGGCATCTGCGCCATGATCGCTCCCATCGGCGCGCCCTATCTTTCCTTTGCCCGAGAACTCTACTATGTTCTCGGTGCAAGCCTCACTGTGGCGGGCGTCGCCTGGTACGGCTTCTTTCCCCGCCTTCTGGGTCTGCTTTTTATCACAGTTCTTGTTCTTTTCACCTATTTTTCCTATAAAAACGGCTTCATACAACAAACTGCCGAGGATGGAAACGACGATGCACCGGCCTCTTACTGGAGCATTATCCCCCTGTGCGGCGGCGGTCTTGTCAGCTTAGCTTTCGGCTCAAATCTCCTGATCGGCGGTGCTGCCGATTTGGCAAGATATCTGGGGGTTTCCAACCTGATCATCGGCCTGACCGTAGCCGCGGTGGGGACCTCGCTGCCGGAACTGGCCTCCTGCATTTCGGCAATCCGCAAGGGAGAATCGGATCTGCTGATGGGCAACATCATCGGCAGCAACCTCTTCAATCTGCTGATGGTAATGGGCGGCACGGCAGTCATCAAACCGTTTTTCCTGCAAAAACAACTGCTGCTGCGCGATCTGCCGGTGATGACCCTTTTTTCAGCCGTACTGCTGCCGTTTCTTTACTTAGGCAACAGGGTCAGCCGGTTTTACGGCTTTCTGCTGTTATTGGCCTACGGCCTCTATATTTTCAGCCTGAAAGCGAGTTAAAGCATAAAAGGACAGCCCATGAAAAACAGATATGACCTCAACGAAGCGCAGCGTTCTATCAACGCCTATGCGGACCAGCCCGAAGGTCTGTGCCTGCGGGTCTATACATCGCGGCTTATCGGCAGCGAGGCCGATCTTGTTCTGCACGGCGGCGGCAACACATCCGTCAAATGCAGAGTCACCGACATCCTTGGCGAAAAAAAGGATATCATCTATGTCAAAGGCAGCGGCTGGGACCTGGGATCTATTGAACCGCAGGGATTCCCCGGCCTTGATCTGGCATATCTGCGCAAACTGCGGCGGCTTGAGAGTTTAACCGATGAGGAGATGG
>Ga0180007_10001702_pt1 | contig 28324 bp, 31 predicted proteins | sample MM_PC_MetaG_FD_121122 | JGI IMG/M metagenome (GOLD analysis project Ga0180007, IMG submission 121122) | Groundwater microbial communities from the Aspo Hard Rock Laboratory (HRL) deep subsurface site, Sweden - MM_PC_MetaG | ecosystem: Environmental > Aquatic > Deep subsurface > Groundwater... | reverse complement strand
TATGCATTTTCTTTGCTTCTTCTTCCTCAAGTAGCTGAGGCTACTATCGTCATCAGAATCAACGAAAATGCTATAAAATCTATCCATAATTAACTCATTTCTTATTTCGCGACAAGTCTATTTGTTATCATTCCAGGTTTGTCATCTATTTTAGGTAATCGCTAAAAGCTGTAATGACTGGCAAAGGACCTGTGTAGTTTCGGCCCAAAATGGCAAAAGCATCAAAAGTAATATCTAAAGCTTGGACTACCCCTAGTCCCTTGAATCCTGGAGCCTGGTAAACAACCAGTTCCAGCTGATGATTATCTGTCACATTAATGTTGACCAACAAACTTTGGTTATAACCAAAACCTACTGGCTGGTCTGAACTGGACATCATGACGGGTAAATTAATGTCAATGACTTTTGTTTGAAGCTGTGTACTATTGGGTGCAACTGGATACTGAACAGTCGCCAAATTAGGTTGACTGGCATCTCTTGTGGCAAATTTTTTATCAATTAGCTCTTGCCAGGCGGCGGTAATGGCCACTTGATAGTCAGCAGTCTCAATTTTTGTGGATTGAGACAGTTGTTCGTTTGGGTCAATCACATCCAACACTCCTGCTTCAACTTCGGCTGGTTTTCTAGGCAATTTAGTGACTTGAGGCAAATCGGCGTAAGGTTGGGATGTGGCTGGTCGATCTGGAGCGACTGGTTGAGACCTCAAAATATACTTAATGCCCCAAGCCAAGCCCAATCCTACCACAAACATCAGACTCAATCTCAAAACTAAGGGCATTTTTGGGGTGTTTGTTGGCTGATTAACTTGATTATCCATGTGTATATTTAGATTACGTTATTTTTAAGTCTTCGGCAAGAGGCTTGTTCTTGACTTTCGTAGAACAGATAATTCATAAATGCTATAAAATCTATCCATAATTAACTCATTTCTTATTTCGCAGTAAGTCTAATACTTTGCTTGCTTTTGCAAGCAGGCTTTGACTTCTGTATAGTTAAGCCCAATGAAACAGAGTTGGCAACCCAACCAAACCGGCCAGATTGCGGTGAGCATCTTGCTGGTCATGTCTGTGCTGGTGGTGATTAGTTTTTCCCTGGCCAGCCGAACTACCCAAGAAATTAATCTGACCACTCAAACCACTGAGTCGGCCTATGTGTTTAATGCTGCCGAATCTGGGGTCAACGAAGCTTTGGCTCAGATTTATTCTAAACTTGAAGCTGGGACTGCTGTGACAGAAGTTTCTAATATCCCCATTGTTGACGCTGAGGGAAAGGCAAGTGTCACCTACTCTATTGATGCTATCAATCAAATTGAAACCCGTTTAATGGAAGGTAATAGTCTAACTATTGAGCTTGATCCAGCCAATTTAACTGACGTCAATATCGATTGGGCCAAAGAAGAATCCTGCACTGATCAAGCTTCAATTATTGTCACAATTTATTCTACAGTTGGCGGTGAAACTGTGGTCAGTTACACTCCAGTAGGAGTGACTGCTAATGGTTGTGGTCATGATGGTGATGAGTTTGATAATCCGACTGTTACAAATCCACCAGACTATAAGTATCGCTACACAGTCTCCGGTTTAACTACTGATGATTTGTTTATTCGAATCATGCCTGTATATAATAATACCAACTTATTAGTGGCTGGAGCTATAGCAGATAGATTGCCCATCCAGGCCTACATAGTTGAATCTAGAGCTATTAATCTGTTGGGAGATAGCCAAGAAACCCGGGCTTTGCGAGTGGTCCGCACCAAGCCTGTGGCTCCCGCCATCTTGGATTACGTAGTCTATACTGGAGATAGCTTGGTTAAATAAAAAAATAGGAAAAAAAATATGCCTGCCCTGGCTATCGACATCGGTACTTATACTATTAAAGCGATTCAAGCTGATGGGGGTAAAAAGCCCCGCATTCGTCGAGTGATCGAGGTCTTTAACTCCACTGGTCTGGCGGTGCCTACGGATGACGCGGTCCAGGAAAAACTCAAGTCAATCCTCAAGGCTGTGATTGAAAATAATAAATTTACCATTGATGATGTACGGTTGGCTCTGCCCGAAACCGTGGTCTCGACCAAGGTGATCGAGGTTTTGCCTTTAACCGACGCCGAGTTGGCTTCGGCTATTGGCTGGCAGGCCGAACGCCACATTCCCATCCCTCCAGAAGAGCTATCTTTGGAGTACCAAGTTTTGTATCGACCGGGCAAAGATGAAAAAACCCCCATGAAAGTTTTATTAGTGGGGGTCAGGAAATCAATTATTGAGCGATATGTGGGTATGTTTCATCAGATAGGTGTTGAGCCAACTGTGGTTGAAACCCAGATTCTGTCGGTGATTAGAGCTCTCCAAATTGGAGCCGAAGACCCTCCCACTTTGTCGGTTCACTTTGGAGCCTCCAGTATTATTATGGCCATTGTCGACCATCAGCAACTCAAGTTTGTAGTTAATCAGATGATGGGCAGTCAAATTTTAACCAAAACACTGGAAAAAACGGTCAATATTGATGCCAGTCAAGCAGAACAGTATAAGCGGGCATATGGTTTGGATCCTGCTCAGTTTGAAGGTAAGATTAAAGCCGCCTTGTTGCCCCAAATTAATGAACTAGTAGCTCAAATTAAAAAAGCTGTCCAGTTTTATGGTTCTCAGGTCACCCAAAATGTGGTCAAACGAATTGTACTTTCTGGTGGAGCCTGCCAGTTACCTGGCTTTGTCCAGTATGTGACCGAGCAGTTGAGTATGGAGGTTTTAGTTTCATCACCCTTCTCTGCCACAGAAGGTACTGTTCCAGAAAATATCAATCATCCAGGCATGACTGTCTGCGTTGGCTTACTCATGCGGGAGAGCTAAGGCATGGCAACAAGAAGCATTAATTTTGTTAGAGAGCACCGGCGACAACTCAAGTTTTTGATTGAAAAAGATCGACAAGTGTTGAAGTTAGTGGGCATCGGATTTGGTGTATTGGTGATACTATTAGTGGCTTCGTTGGCAATTAATTGGAATATGAATCGTCAATTAACCAACCTGGTATCTAAACAAGAATCTACTCGACAAACTATTAACTCACAAGCTGACCTGGAACTTAAATACTTAACTTTTGTGGCAAAACTGAATGTGTTGACAGGGCTTTTTGCCAATCGCCAAGGTAAGCAAGAGGCTCTGGCTTTTTTTAGGAGTCTTTTTGATGATGATGTGAAAATTGCCGGATTAAAATATGACGATAAAGACCAACAATTAATGTTTTCAATTCGTTCAAAATCCATCTTTTCACTCGATCAAGTTTTCAATGTACTTAAATCAGATCAAGTGGCAAAGCAATATCCTCTGATTGATAAAAAAGGTTTATCCAGATCTAACGATGGCTCATATTCTCTTCAGGCAATTGTCCAGTTGGATAAAAAGGAAATCAAACCATGAAATCTGAAGAGCTAGAAAAACAACTCAGAGTTTTGATCAAAACTCGTCACTCTTTGGTTCTAAGCGGTTTGTTGGTGATTATTGGTGTCATGCTGATTGGTTTGGTGATGTTGCCCCAGATTAAATCAATTATTTCTTTGCGCCAGAAGATTAGTCAAGAAACAGGTCAGTTAGCCAAACTTCAGCAAAAAGTTTTAGAGCTAAATGAGGCTTTGATCTCTCCAGAGTACAGCCAAGTTGATGTAGTCAATCAAGCTTTGCCTTCCAAAAAACCTATTCTAGATTTACTGATGAGTTTGAGTACTACTATTAGTCGCAGTGGAGTCAAACTAGAACAACTTGAATTGTCACCTGGTTTAATTGCCACTGAAGGGGCTGAGCAATCTGGAACGGTCAAAAAGCAATCAGGAGTGAATAAGGATAATTTAGCCCTAAGTCTCAAAATTTCTGGTTCTTTTAGCCAAGTTGAAGAGTTCATGAAACGGGTTGAAGAGATATCGCCTTTTACCACCATCACCTCATTTAATTTATCCGAAAAACTCAGTAAAGCGGATGAAACAACTGATTCGACGATTAAAGTCGATCAAGTGGCTATCACCATGGACATTCAAACTTTCTTTTTTGTTCAAACAATTAAACAGACTTTGGAAAAGCCTCTGCCAGTTTTATCTAACACAGAGCGCGAAACACTCAGGCAGTTAGCTAACTTTAGAACCAGTGGCTTGGCAGAACAAAATGAAATTATGGGTGGCGGTCTTGAAGACTTGTTTGGAGTTGCAGGATATGGTCCAGAATTAAAGCAATTACTGCAAGAGGCTCAATAGACCAAACTGATGTGTCCACTGAACAATAAACTCAAAAAGACACGCTTTGTTGATGCGTTCGCTCCACAAGAATACTAATTTGATTTTTATGAGCTCACTCGACGAATTCAACTCCAAACAAATAGCTTAACTCACTTGGGATGTGTTGAATTCATACGCTCTACAAATCGCGCTTTTTTCGTTTATTGATAAAATTCTATGACTCACGTTATCAATAAAGAAGTGAATTTGTTGAGAAAAACTTGAAAAATCCAACGAACGGAGCGTATGAGATCAACACACCAAAACTGAGTATAGCTGATGGCTTTGGAGTTGAGCGAATCGAGTGAGCACTAAAACTATAACTTGAATTATCTATGGTGCGAACGTATCCGTAAGTTGCGAGTTTTCAAGTTTTTTGTCTGTAGAATTAACGCAGTTTTATTCTTCTGAAGCTTTTGTGTCTTCAGGAATTTCTTCTGTTTCAGCCTCTTCAACTGGGGCTTCTATAACTTCGGGTTCTGCATCTGGAGCTTTGGCCTCCGAAGGATCTGAATTGGAACTGGATTCAGGTTGAGCGGGGGTGGTGCCGGTTTCAAGAGGATCGGCCACAATAATGTTAGCTCTCTCCCCTTCTTTCATAGCTCTGACTCTGCAAATAGCCCTGATAGATTGAATGATTGAGCCTTTTTTGCCAATGACTCGGCCCATGTCATCGGGGTGAACGGTAATGATGTAGGTGGTACCTTGTTCGTTAGGCTCTGTCTCGATCTTAACGTCTTCTGGATTTTCCACAATGTGAATTAGGATGTACTCAATCAGGTTTTTCATATTGACCTTATTTGATTATTTAGTAGGGGGAGTTTCAACTTCTATGGGTGCTGATGGTGGTGTTTCTACAGTTTTAACTTTTTCTTGAGCTACTTTTTTGGCTAACTGTTTTTTGGATGGTCGAGGTTTCTTGGGAGGAAAGGGGTCTTTACTTTTAAATCTTTTATAAAGAGCGGCCACTGTGTCGGTGGGTTGAGCGCCCTTACTTAACCACTCATCAAAAGCTTTAATATCAATTTGTAAGATTTTAGGTTGTTGAGCAGGTACATATTGACCGAGCAAAGCCATGTATTGGCCGTCTCTTTTACTGCGGGCTTCATTAACCACGATTCTAAAGTGAGGTTGACCTCTTCTACCAAAACGAGCTAGTTTTATTTTGAGCATATTTTTTTTCTGGATTAGTTCGCTTTTTATTTCGCAGAAAGTCTTTAGACTTTCTGCGATAATATCAGTTTTCTTTATCCAAGGGTCCGAATTATACTGTTTCTTGGTCTATCAATCAAGCAGAAGTCTTAAATTTAATCTTTACCAGTTAATTGTTTAAGAGCTTGGACTGCGGCTTCCTGTTGAGCTTGTTGTTTATTTTTGCCAACTCCCCTACCCCGAACCTGATGATTAACTCTAATTTCGATGACAAACTCTTTGTCATGATCTGGTCCTGATTCTTTAATGACTTTATATTTGGGAGTTGGTAAGCCTTGAGCTTGAACTGTTTCTTGGAGTAGACTCTTGGCGTCTTTCCACGAACCATCAGCTTGAACTTGTTTAAACTTGGGAAATAAGTTCTTTTCCAAAAAGGCTACTACGGCTGGAAAGTCTTGATCCAGATAAAGCGAGCCAATAATGGCCTCCATGGTGTCTGCCAGAATACTGGGATTAGTCCGACCGCCAGTCCTGACTTCACCCTTGCTCATGATGATTTGTTGATCAATGCCCAGCTCTAAAGCCAGGTCAGCCAATGTTTGGGTTTTAACTAAGGCACTTCTAAAAGCTGTTAACACCCCCTCTGGTTCATCTGGCAACTGGTGATAGAGAAATTGACTGGTAGCCAGTTCCAGGACTGCATCGCCTAAATACTCCAATCTTTCATTGGAGGCTGTGGCGGGTAAACTTTTTTCGTTGAGAGCGCTCCGATGGGTTAAAGCAGTTTCAAAAAGTTGAGGCTGGTTATATTTGGGTATCATAAGATTGAAATTTGTGGCGACCAAGTGGCTTTACCCCAGTTCTGTTTCTTCAACAACCAAGGTGGCTAAATCACTGATAGTTTCGGCTTGACTGCTAGCCAGTCCAGGATTAAGTTCAATACTAAATTCGGCATTAATCTTGGCTAATAATCGATTAAAATCTTGATCAAGCACAATACCCAAATCTTCTTCCAAGTGAGATTCCGGAGAGATTTGCTCTGGGTCGTTGCCGGTGACCGTAGCAATTACATCGATGAGTTGAGGCATAATATCTGTTTTTGTCATAATTTTATTTCGCAGAAAATCTATTCTTTACAATTCAAAAATAGTACCTAATACTCCATTTACCAGCCGAGGCGAACTGTCTGAACCAAACTCCTTGGCTAGCTCGACCGCTTCATTTATCAAGACTTTAATTGGTGTCTTTTTCATTCTTGATTCAAACACAATTAACCGCAAGACCGCAAGGTCCAATTTATTCATGTCTTTGATTGGCCGTTCGGGGGCGGCTCCCGCAATCAACTCATCTATCTCTGGTAATTGAGCCATAATTTGATCAAGAGTATTAGGTTCTAGCTCAAGTTCTGGTTTATTAACTGATTGATTGAGATTACCCTGAAGATTGGATGCGGGAATAAAAGTTCGAGCGAACAACTTCTGCAGGAGCTTGATGCGGCGGGCATGTCGGTGATCTATCATTAATTTCTTTATTTCTTATTTCGCGACAAGTCTACTATCAAGACCGATCTTCTTGAGAATGCTAGCCACTAGACCTTGTTTATGCAGAATTGGGCTGGCACGCTTGGCATCTTTTTTGAGACTTGGGGTATTGCCGGCCCGTCTTTTACCTCGTTCGGCTCTGGTGATTTTATTTTTAGGTACGGCTCCCATATTTGCTTCCTTAAGTTATCTACTATTTTTTTCTACTGATAACACTTTTGACTCCAATTTGGGCATTGTAACTTCATGCCTGGAGAATAACAAGTACTTGATCCAGTAGTGCAGTATATTCGAATTATATAGCCGACCAGCGTTATTTCTATCAAGAGCTTTTGCAACAACAACAGTTGTCCCACTGCCCATCAACGGGTCAAAAATTAAATCGGCTTTATTTCAATCTTTTTTTATCTTCTGATTTTGGCAAATAATTTTCCTTTGATACAATAGTTCTACCTAATTCTTTTTCTGTTTGTTTTCTAGCATTTCCGGCAACATTTCCGCCTCTTTTTGCCACTTTTTTGGTTTTTACAAAGGTATCCGGCTTTTCTTGTTGAGAGATTTCTGTTGTCACTCGCTCGCCAAGCATATTGAAAATTAATTCCAAGTCATCCATATGATCGCGCAAATTTTGTCGTTTTAGTCCTTTGAGTTTTTTATATTCACTTGGTGTCACGCCAAAAGTGGCTTTGGAAATTTCGGCGGTCAAAATTCCATATTCTTTTTGTTCTTTTACGCCCCGTTTTTGCCATTCATCCGTCAATTCTTCGCGGATAGCAATTCCGCGCATTCGTTTTTCTATCCAATTTTGAGAATACCCCTTAAGTTTATAAAGCATTCTGGTTCTTTTGGTTGCCAATTCCGGATCTTCAATTTCTTGCACTCGCTCATATCCTACTTTCGCCAACCAGCGTTTGAATGGTTCTGCTTTTGGCGATGGGACTGATTGAATTATACGAAAAACAGTTTCTGTATTGGCACAATCGGTATCTCGCTTTTTTCCGTCTGGGGCGATTATCTTCAACTGTCCGATATTTTCGGACACTTCAGAATAACCCTCTTTCATTAGTTTCGTTTTGAGATCATTCCAATACTTTCTCGGTCTTTCTGTCCCGGTTAACGCTTCAATGACATCTATTATCGAAAACCACCATTCATTTTTATAAATAGTTTTACGAATTTCTTTTTTCTGAAAAATAGCGATTTTTGTAGTTGTAATTTTTTGAGTCATAGAATAAAAGCTCAATTATGAATGAATATTTTGTTACGATGATATTCTAAATGGGCAAGACCCTTAGTAGCTTATCATATTTGTTCAGAATTTAGTTAGCTGCCACCGGTTGATCATCCAACACATTTGGATTTGATTGGAGATCGGGAATAATCGACTGCCAGTCTGCCGGTAACTGGGGCTCAATTTGTTGGGCTAAGCCAATCAAGTCGTGATCTGTCCAGCCGAAAAACCTGATTTGATCGAAGCCATGCTGTCTGGTGCCAAATAAATCGCCCGCTCCTCTGCGCCCCAGGTCTAGTTCGGCCAATTTTTGGCCATCATTAATTTTGGCAAACTCTGCCAGTCTTTTTTTAGACTCCGAACTAGTGGAAGCTGAAAATAAAAAGCAGAAACTGTCTTGACCTCTTCTGCCGACCCGGCCCCGCAGTTGGTGGAGACTGGCCAGGCCAAATCGATCGGCGGCCTCGATGATTAAAAAGTCAGCATTGGGTAAATCTAAACCCACCTCAACTACAGTCGTAGTCACTAGTAGATCGATTTGGCCCTTTCCAGCTTGAGCAATGATTTTGGCTTGATCTTCGGCCTTGAAGCGACCGTGGAGCATGGCCACTTTAAGATTGGGTAAAGCCTTTTGCAGTTCTGCTGTGGTTAAAGTCACAGATTTAATTTTATCTAATCCCGGAGCTTTGGACGGTTCAATAAATGGACAAACTACCATGGCTAAAGCTTGAGGATTTTGAGTCAATTGTTTGTCTAGCCAAACCAATTGATCTGTGCGTTTCCGTTCTGGGATCAACCAGGTTTGGGTGGGCAGACTACCCTCCGGCATGGTCTTGATTTGACTGACTTTGAGGTGAGCAAAAATTGTCATCATCAAACTTCTGGGGATAGGTGTAGCTGACATAGTCAAGACGTGGGGTGTATCTGCTCCTACCTTGAGTTGGCTACGTTGAATCACCCCAAACTTATGTTGTTCATCAAAAATGACTAAAGCCGGTTTGATTTGGGTCAATTTATTGATCAGGGCGTGAGTGCCAATGAACAAACTGGGTGCTTGAAGCTTATCTGGGGTGAGTTTGTGTCGAGCTGTCACCAACTGAATAGATAGTTGAGGGCAGATCTGAGCCAGACTTTGAGCGTGTTGGTCAGCCAGGATTTGAGTGGGAGCAATCAGACAGGCATTCAAGCCCTGTTTCACCACGTGAGCGGCGACGATACCGGCTACCACCGTTTTGCCTGACCCAACATCACCCACCAATAATCGATTCATGGGTTGAGTTAAAGTTAAATCGTGGCTAATTTCTTTGATTGATGTAATTTGATCTGGGGTTAATCTAAAAGGTAGATCTATATTGAGTTGGGGAAAAGTAATTTCTGATGGGGTGACTGTCATTTCCAAAAATGGCAAACTCTTAGCAGAATTCAGTTTTTGCCACTCCAGTTTAAGTTTTTTGGCCCGACTCATCAGAGATAAAATTTCTTCCAGGGCCAAGCGGTAACGAGCGGCTGTCACCTGCTGACTTTGATCGGGAAAGTGAACTTTTTTTAAAGCTTCGATTAGGTTGGGTTCAATCTCAAGTTCTGCTGGTAAGGTATGTTTTTTCAGTAACAGATCTAGATGAGTAGGTTCAACTTGAAGTAGTTTAAAGATTTGGCTTAATAACCGGCGTTTACTGCCGTCAGCCAGATCGAACAAACCAGCGTAAAAAGGCACTAACCGACCAGTGTGAATTTGAGTTGGGCGAACAGGTTCATAGGTGGGCTGGGTCATGGATCGGTACTGAGTCGAGTACTTGCCAGAAAAATAATAAGTTTGGTTTATTTTAAGTGAACCTAGAACGAAGGGACTATTAAACCAACGCAGGGTGACTTTGCCAGTATCGTCTGCCACCACGGCTTTTTGCTGGGTTTTTCGGCCATATCTTTGACCGGTCACAGAGACAACTTGAGCCAGAATAGTAAAGGTGCCGTCTTGAGTCAACTGGTAAATCTTGGCTTGTTGGGAGCGATCCACATAGCGACTGGGTAAATCAAAAACTAAATCACCAACTGTGTTGATGCCCGCTTGTGAGGCTTGTTTGAGGATAGTTGGTCCCACGCCTCGCACGCTGGTGAGAGGAGTAGTGAGAGTGTACTGATTCAACATACGGTGGCAGAAGTTTATTTTATCAATAAGTGTGAACTCTCCCCCTGGATTCCCCCCGCCCAGGCGGGGAGAATGACGATCAGGCTTTGTCATTCTCGCGCTCCGCCTGAGCGGGGTCAGCAGGCGTTTGTCATCCTCGCGTTAGCGGGGATCCAGTGGTGGGTGGTTACCCCTGGATTCCCCTCCCTGCGGTCGGAGAATGACAATGAGGTCTATAGCAAGGTTAACAGGCCACCGGCCAGCATGCTTAGGACCATGCCCACAATGGCGATAACGGCAAAAACCTTGACGATGCGCTGACGAGTTTTTCTGGTCATAATTGCTGTCTGATGTTTTTCATACTGATAACACCCTTCTTTTGTTTGCACAAGCTAACTTGTATCCAATTATTTCTCAATCAGGTTAAAGTAGCGTCTTTTGCCAATTCTGATGGTTTTGACTTGGGATAAATCGACTGGCCGATTAATATCAGTCGGTTTTTGGTGGCTGGGGAAAAATTCGACTGCCCCCTCAGTCACTAATCGGCGCAGTTGATTACTGCTTAAATCTGGCGCGCCAGCCTTTAAAACTTCTAGCATGGGAGTTTGACTTTTAACTTGAACGGTAGGTATATCGGTAGGTATTTGGGAATTTTGGACTGTTGACTCAAAATTAGCCTCTGCTTTGGTGGCCTCTGGTGATGAGTGATACTGCCCGGTGATAGTTAGCGCCAAACGCTTTTTAAACTCCATGGGATTTTGGCCAGCCTGCATCTTTTTCTGCATGTCCTCAATGTCTGATGCAGGTACATTGGTTAGAGTTTCAAAATAGGGAATAATTTGATCATCGCTGGTGCTCATCAGTTGACCGTACATGTCTTGAGGGTTTTCTGTCAAAGCCACATAGTTGTGGTACGACTTGCTCATTTTTCTGCCGTCCAGACCATTAATAATAGGTGTGGTTAAGACCCACTTGGGTTTTTGTTTGTAGACTGCCAGCAGGTGGCGACCCATCATCATGTTGAAAAGTTGATCATTGCCACCAATCTCCAGATCTACATCCATCACCACACTGTCGTAACCTTGGAGGAGCGGATAAATCAGCTCGTGAGTGTGAATGGGCTGATTTTTGGCCAATCTGTCTTGGAACATATCCCGCTCCAGCAGTTGACCGACAGTAGATTTGGCCATGATTTTTATCAATTCAGGTAGTTTGAGTTGATCCAGCCAATCGCCATTTCTTCTGATGGTAATTTTCTCAAAGTCTAAAACCTGACTAGCCTGTGACTGCCAATTCTTGAAATTTTCTTCAATTTCTGCATCAGATAATTCTGGTCGGGTTGAGTCTTTACCAGTTGGATCACCAATTTTAACTGTGCCGTTGCCGATCAGCAGGATTACCTCATGACCTAAGTCGGCAAATTGTTGGAGTTTGCGCAAAACCACGCTGTGGCCCAAGGTTAATTCGTTGCCGGTGGGGTCAATACCTAGATAAACTCTGATCTTGCGTTCTGACATGAGTTTGACTAACGAATCCACGTCTGGCAGGATCTGTTCGACACCTCTGGTTAAGACTTGTTTAATTTGGGTTGTATCTGACATACTCTTGATTGTATCATCCCCGCTTGCGCGAGGATGACGGGCGTGTTGTCTTCTGAAAATTGTAAATATACTGTCTGATAGCTCTCTAACAATTTTATTGACAGAACGGTTATACTATGTAAAGAGGAAAATATGAAAAAGGTAAACTTTCCGAAACTACCAAAGAAGATTGCGGTGCTTGTTAAAAAAGGTGTATCTGGTTGTCTTTTGGCAGAACTTCCTGAATTGGATATTTTTACCGAAGCAGACGGACTAAATCATTTATTCTTTCAAGTTAATGATTTGATTTATACATATTTTAATGTCCCTAAGAAATATCAAGACCAAATTACTTTTATACCTTCTTCGGTCGCTCAAATGAAACTTGTAAAAATTGATAAGCAGAAGCCCAAGCCTGCAACAAGAATAAGTGTTAAAACTTTTTATGACCAGGAACTTTGTAAAATTGCTTTCTCTTCTCTATGAAAACCTCGTTTGGATCTGAAAAATTAATCAAATGTCTAATTTGTCTGGGGTTTGTTAAACAAAAGTCAACTGGGTCAAGTCATATTAAATATTCTTGCCCAAAGAAAGTAGTAGCAGGGCAAAGACCTTTTATTGAAGTTATTCTTAAACGAAAAACATATGATCCTCACACTGCCTCTTCTTATTTACGACAAATTAAAAATCTGGGATACACTAAGGATGAAGTTCTCACTTGTTTAGTAAAAAAATAAACTTTTCCCCACTTTTCAGTTATAATGATTTTGTGACTAGTGACCGCTTTCATTCCACCGAAGACAGGGACGATGATTCGCAAGATCAAGTCTTTGATCAGGTGTTGGACGAGGTACTTGACGGGGGAAATGAAGGAGATGGGGTACTTGATGGGGGAAATGAAAGAGATGAAGTGATTGAGGTAGCCAATGAGGAAGTGAAGCCAAAGCCAGAACTGGTGTTAGAATCTGAGGCAGAAAATGTGGCAGAAGTTCCCCTTGCCTCTCATCTGGCACCCAAACTTGTTAGAATATGCCCAATGGAAATTAATTTAACCGCTATTTGGGAAGGTCTAACCAAACCCTTTGTTTGGTTGTGGCAGGCGTTTGTGCCCAAGCCAGTTAGAGCCAGATCAAGGCGGACGATTGTCCGATTAGGTCAAGAACGGCGCAAACTCAAAAAGTGGCAGTTAGTCAGATTTTTAGCCTTGGGTGGGGCGGGCGCTGTGGCTTTTGGCATTGTCTTCTTTTTTGCTTTATTCATTTTTTATTCCAAACAGTTACCTAAACCAGGCGAGGTAGTTCGCCGAACTGGTTTTAGTACCAGAATCATGGATCGGAATGGACTAACTTTATACGATCTATATGAAGATGCCCAGCGCACGCCCGTCACATTAAACCAAGTTCCGGAGCAGTTGAGGCAGGCCGTTGTGTCAATTGAAGATAAAGATTTTTATACTCATCATGGTTTTGATATTCGGACAATTCTGCGGATTCCCTACAACATGATTTTTCGAGGTCGGGTGGTGGGTGGCTCGACGTTGACTCAGCAGTTAGTCAAAAACGCTTTGCTGACTAATGAGCGGACTATCATCCGTAAGTTTAAAGAACTGGTTTTATCTTTGCAGATTGAGCGAACATTCACCAAGGATCAAATTTTGGAGATGTATCTAAATGAAGCACCTTATGGTGGTACCGCTATGGGGATTGGAGCGGCGGCCGAACTTTACTTTAATAAACCTGTTGAAGAATTAACTTTGGTTGAGTCGGTGATTTTGGCAGGCTTGCCTCAGCGACCATCCGCCTACTCTCCTTTCACCGGTAAAACTGATGAAGATGGAGTGCCACTCTGGAAAGTCCGAGCCGAAGGTGTCTTAATTCGGATGAAAGAGGACGGACATTTGACTGATTTGGCTTATGATGAGGCCTTGACAGGCTTATCAGAAGTTGAGTTCAGCAAAGGAGAAACAGGTCTGAAAGCTCCTCATTTTGTGTTTTATGTTAAGGACCAATTGGAAGAAATGTATGGTCCAGAAGCCCTGGAACAAGGTGGTTTGCAGGTGACTACCAGTTTAGATTATGTGATTCAAGAAGAGGCTCAGCAGATTGCGTCAGATCAAATAGATGCGGTGGAGAAAAGCGATATTACCAATGGATCGGTCATGGTCATGAATCCTCAGACTGGTGAAATTATTGCTATGGTGGGCAGTCGCGATTTTAACAGTGACAAAATTGATGGTCAGTTTAATGTAGCGGTCAATGGTTTACGTCAGCCGGGTTCTTCGATTAAGCCGGTGGTGTATTTAGGCATGTTGCAGAGGGGTTATACTCCTTCAACCATGATTATGGATGTGTTTACTACTTTCCAAAGAAACGAGCAGGAAAAACCCTACGAACCTCATAACTATGATGGCAAGTTTAGAGGTCCAGTCAGTTTGAGAACCGCTTTGGCTAGTTCTTTAAACGTGCCGGCGGTTAAATCAATTGCTACTATTGGCATCAATGAGTTTTTAAACATTGCCTACGATATGGGTTTTGAGACACTCGAACCAACTCAGGCCAATATGCGCCGATTAGGTTTGTCTGTGGCTTTGGGTGGTGGCGAAGTTCATTTAATCGATTCCGTGACTGCCTTTAGTGCTTTTGCCAATGGGGGTTTTCGAGTTGAGCCAGTTTCAATCTTGGAAGTTAAAGATAAAAATGGTCGGGTGATTTTCCACAATCAACCGGAACTAGGTCGACAAGTCATGCAACCGACTGAGGCTTATTTAATTAATCATATTTTGTCTGATAATAATGCTCGGGCCATGGCCTTTGGCACCAGGTCTGGTTTAAACATTAATGCCGATATTGCGGTCAAGACCGGTACCACCAACGACCAGCGGGATAACTGGGCGATTGGTTGGAGCCAGGAAGTCATGGTAGGAGCTTGGGTGGGCAATAATGATAACTCCCCTATGAAGAGTGTGGCGTCTGGTGTGTCTGGTGCCACTCCTTTGTGGCGAAACGTGATGCTGGTAGCTTTAGATAACGGTTATGGCTCTCCTGCTTGGGTCAGACCAGAAGGCATTGATGAAGTATCGGTGGATGCAGTTTCAGGCTACTTATCTCATGATGATTTTCCAGCTCGTTCTGATATTGCCATCCGGGGCACAACTCCATCAGGAGAAGATCCCTATCACGCTAAAATTAGGTTATGCAGGGGTGAAAATAAGTTAGCCAATGAAGCGAGAATTGCGGCAGGCGATTACGACGAAAAGGAGTTTTTTACTTTTTGGGCGGATGATCCTTTGAGTGAGGATGGGGTTAACCGTTGGCAAATGGGCATTGATGCTTGGATTGCTAGCCAAGATGATGGGCGTTATCATGCTCCAACCGAGTACTGTGGTAATAGTTCCGAAGTCTTTGTCCGGATTGAAAAACCCAAGGATAAAGAAGAGTTCAAAGAGGAAGATGTGGAAGTTGAAATTAAGGCTGATGCTGATGGTGGTATCGATAAAATTGAGCTGTATGTGGACGGCAGTAAACGGGAAACCATCAACTCGCACCAATACAAAGGTAAGATTCACTTTGGTGGTGGCCAACATGAACTGTATGTCAAAGCCTATACCAGATCTGGGCAAGACAAAACCAGTGATAAAGTGAGAATTGGTACCGGTGGTCAACCTTGGGAGAAACCCCAACCCACCAACACTCCCGTGCCCACCGCTGTGCCACCCACTAGTACGCCTGTGCCAACGGTGGCTCCGACCTTAGCACCAATGCCAACTCTCACCCCAACTGCAACTCTTACAGTCGCTCCGACTCCATAATATTTTCTAATAACCTCAAACTTTTTAAGTCTTACTTTGCAGGTCATTCACCAAAAAATACATAGACTTCATTTAACTTGAGAAATCGCATCTCACGGATACGTTCGCTCCATATAAATTCTAGTTCAAGTCATGAAGTCTTTGAAAACATTACAAGTCACCGTACATCTGACAATGTACCGCGAGTTCAAATCTCGCCACCACCGCTGTATCACTTTGATATAGTTATTATAGGACACAACTATAACTAATTCATAGTGTACTTTTTTTGATTGTTTTTATTTGCTTGTAACATAATCATTAAAAGAGAACTTTATCTTTTTTTGTGTCTTGCAGTTTTCTAAAGTAAATCCTGTATTAGTTGCCGTAATAAGTGTTCCCTTTCTTGATTTTTTAGTGTGAAAACCACCAACTTTTTTGATTCTCTCTGCTCTTATCACCTGCTCTTCTACAATATCGGTATTTAAGCACCAAACACCGGGGCTAACTTTTAATTCAGTTTTAGGTAATTTTTTGAAATGCTTATTATTGTTAGTTAAAATCGTCAAACCCCTCTTCCTTCCCTCATTCAAAACAATAGGGTCATCAATTCCTCCTTTATCAAGATCGAATTTAATATGAATTGTGTCTAAACCTGCTTTATTTAAGCCCTTAACAGCAGGTTTTGTGAGATTTTCATCGGCAAGAAAACTAGGCATAATTTCTCCTGCACTTATCCCACTGCAAAGCCTTTTTCACTTGATCCAAACTAATATGAGTAAAGTATTCTGTGATAATGATCTTTGGATCAATATGCTGTTCCTCCACTAGAGAACAAATAGTTTGTACAGGTATTCGTGTACCAGTAATAACTGGCTGACCGCCTTGAATATTTTTATTTATGGAGATAATGTTATTATTTTGATTTTTCATTCTTTTTTTGGTGTTTGTCTATGGTTTCGACAATAACCTGACCAAGGTTTCTAGCAAACTCTGGTCTTAGAATGATTCTACTAAAAACCTCGGCTTGCTGATTCCCATCTTCTTCAAAAATAAAAGCGAAATCAATATACGCCTCATTATCTGTAACATTCATTTTAAAAGCATTGGAGTATGAACCCTTAAGGACATTTCCAGAAACTTGGGTATGAATGGTTTTTTTTTGAGGCTTTTTCAAGCTAGATTGTTTTTCATCTTTCACAAACAATAGTATATCACACGTGTTATGGTGGGATAGTTACCTAAATTAATTGTGTTGGTGCTAAGTAGAAATGTCACCTTTCGGGTATTTTTACTTGTTCATATTAAACGGCTCTATTAGGCTTGTAACAGTTACCTACGTTAATTCACTGTTTATGATTTAATTTTATCAGCGATAAGACCGTCAGTAATAAGAGAAGTAGACCAGTTTGAGTAGTCAATAAATAGTGGTCTAGACCAGCTATGGGTAGCAAGGCAACTAAACAGGTGGGAATGGAGGTTTGGCGGTGGGTGCGGATGAGTTGCTTGATGAGTAAATAGGTGAGGAAAAGGCCAATTAAACCAGTTTCGGACAGCCAAACCAAACCGGCCTGATGAGGCGGTTGGACAAACCTAACTACTTCTGTGTTGATTACAGGTTCTTCAATGTGAGCGGTGATATTGCTCAAACCAACGCCCAATATTGGCTGGTTTTGCCAGACAGATAAACCGGATTGATTTAGATAGTCACGTCTGGCCAATGAGTGACTGGACCACTGGAGTGCTGTCAAATGGATGATGAATGGCAAAACAAATAGAAAAACTAAAATTAAAAACGAAAAAGCTTTTTGATTGGTTTGTGCAGATCGATTTGAGTTTAGCTTTAGCCAACTCCAACCGATTAACAAGCCTAAACCAGCACTCCATGATTGAGTTATGATTAAAACCAGGATTATCGGACTTAAAATCAGCCATTGTAGGATTAATGGGGATAAAATCAATTGACCCGGATTAAGTTTGGATGGCGGACAAAGTTTAGATTTGGTGACCAACTCCATCAGCCAGAGACCAAAAACCACCGCCACTCCGGCCAAAATATTAGGATGAGCTGTACTACCGTAAGCCAAAACTCTTTCTTGACCTTGCCAAACAAACTTGGCAATATCAATGACTTGATTGATTCGGCTCTCCCCTAGTACCCAATATGGAGCCAAGGGAATTTGTTTGAAAAATTGCCATAAACCCAATCCGGTTTGTATCAGAATACTTAAACCTAAACCAAGATTAATAACCAGTTTGGTAATTGATTGACTATTAAAGACTGTCAATCCAAAAACAGTTATTAGTAGTAGCCTCATCCAGGTCATAGTGGCGATTAATTGATGTCCTGCAAAAAACTGACCAAGGCCCAAGAGTATAAAGAAGAAAGTAATCACCAACCAGCTGGGATCAATGAATAAGTTTTTAAGAGTCGTGGCAATTTGATGCCTGAATTTTTTTTGGGTTAGATTAAATAAGACAAAACTGACCATGAGTATGTCTGTGACAAAGATTTTAGGAATCAAGTAATCAACCAATCGGCCGTTAACATAGGCTGAATCAATATCAAATTTCCAGAACAAATTAACAGGTAAGTAAATTAGCCAAGCAACCAATAAAACTTGGGCAATGATCTTGACCAATTTTTGTTGATGAGTGATGCTGAACATTAATATTACCGATCTAGCAGATAACCTATTATAGCTTGTCACAAAATGAGGCATGAATAAGATCTTTTATGCAGTAAAATGAAGAGATGTGGGTATATTGAATACCCTCAAGCAATCATGAATAAACAAAAGTGTGGCTTAAACATAAAAGAAGGCGAAGGCATCCGAACGGCAGTAGATGTGTTATTGCTTGACGAAGCTACTGGTAATATCCTTTTGGGATTACGACGAGCAAAAGCTGGAGAAGGCACCTGGGGTTTTCCGGGTGGACACCAAAAAACTGGGGAAAAAATGCTCGAGACCGCGGAAAGAGAGTTAAAAGAAGAGCTGGGTGAAGATGCGCTGTTTAGATTATCTAAAGACATTATTGCTGTCAGAGAAAATATCATTCCTCCATGGTTCGTACAACACAACACAGTCGTCATAAAAGGGCTGTATTTGGGTGGTGAACCGGCCTTACCAGATAAAGAAATGAACGCCGAATGGCAATGGTTTGATGTTAACCATCTTCCACAAAATATTTTCTCAGGAGTAGCAGAAGTAGTCGATGCATTCAAAGTGGGAAAAACAATAGTTGTTACTGATTGGCAGACAAATTAAACTTTGCCCACTAACCTAGCTCCATAGGCTCGCTCAACTTTCCCAACCAATTTTTGGCGAATGGGTTTGAGTTGGTTTGAATTGAGTGAATGTTGGGGGTCGTGGTAAGTAAGTCGAAAAGTGGTATTTTGATGATATTGATCGACGAATGTCACATTTATAATTAGTGGAGAAATTTTTTGCATGGTTTGCATAATTGGTCCGACTGCTTGCTGTGGTTGGAGGACAAACGTTAGGTCTTCAATAATAGTTGGCAAGGATGAAGGAGCTTGGTATTGAGGATGAGTGTTGGCGACTGCTAGTATTTTCTTCCATTCAAGTTCTACTAAACACTTACCACTTTTGATAGCTAAAGTGCCAAGTTTATATTGACTTTGACTGTTTCGGGCTGTGGCATAAATAGTGGTCACCAATTGTTTTTGGTCTGGAATGAACTCATACTTATCGACAAATAAATAATCTAGTAAGGCTTCCACCACTCCCCTAACTTGGCGAGTGGTTTGGTGGCTGGCTAGACCTAGGATTAATTCTTCTTTAGGCAGATCGTCGGTTTGAGGTATGTAGGTATTGGCCAACTCAAAAACAGCATACTTGGTTTCCAAGGGATTTTGATCTAAGACTTCCATTAAAGATGGCCAAAGGTTTCTGCGTAAATAGACTCGATCTTCGGTTAAAGGATTTTGCAGTTTTAAGTGACGGCCAGCTGTTAAGCCATCAGTTTTTGCCAAATCTTGTGACACCAGCGAGTATGTATAAACTTCCTGCCAACCAACCAAACTCAAGAAAGTTTTAGCCTTTTCTTCCCAGTCAAAGTTAGTTTGACTAGGATAGATGGTAGGGATAGCGGTGGGCATTAATCGGCTGGGCAAATTATGGTAACCATAGATTCTAGCTACTTCCTCCACAATATCGGCAGGAATGGTTAGATCTGGTCTGAATGTTGGTGGTTGAACGACTAAGTTAGTTTTAGTTTCATCCAGTTCTATAAGACAGCCCAAATCTTTCAAAATTGTAGAGATAACGGTTGGCGACAACTGAATACCTAAGTATTTATCAAAGATAGCTAGTGGAGTGATGACTGGACGTGGTGGTTTGGTTTGATAAAATTCATCAAAAATAGGACTGGCTACTTCTGCCAAACACAGCTCTTGGTAAAGCTGGATGCCTCTTTTTAAAACTGGCCCCGCTAAGTGAGGATCGACATTTTTTTCCATCAATTGAGCGGCGATAGTTCGGATGGTATGAGTCATACTGGCAAACCGAACCCTGTCTGCTTTGATCGACTCCATCAGCAGTAAAATATTTTGGGTTTGATCGTCAATCGAAGTATTTTGAGTGCCTTTAATTGAAGGTAGATCAATAATTATGCCTTGGCTATTTTTAAAAACTACCTCTCCTCCAACCGTGGCATAACTTTCGCCATCTAAAGTGGTGAAAGTTTCACCTTTTTTAGCCTCTTCAACTCTAATCTCACCGCCGGTGGCCATCAGTTTGTCATAGTCAAAAGCGTGACAGGGGTGACCTAATTCATGAGTCACGTAGTTGGTGATATCAATGGTTGAATCGTGAACATTCATACCCACTTGTTGCAACCTTTTGGTCATCCAACTGGGCGTGGCAGTTCTTTGGACATGGCTTAAGACCACACAAATAACCCGCCCAGATAATTCTGGTTGGTTAAATATTTTAGGTAAAGGTAATTGATTGGTTTCTTGGGGATTGGGGATGGATAAGGGTTTGAGCTTGGCTTTGATACCGGCTTGGTTTAAGATGACCGCCGCCTCTCTAGCCACGCCTCTGACGCTCATTGAATCAACTCGGTTGGTGGTGATTTCGATATCATAAATGGCTTGATCACCATCTTCAATAATTCTTTCTACTGATGGACCTGCCAGTGATAATTCTCTTTGAATATCATTGGGACTAGCGTCAGTTTCCAGATGTTCGAGTAGCCAGTTGTGAGGAATTAATATGTTCATAAGCTTAATATAGACTGCCTGCAAAATAAGGAAAACGGTTACTTCCGTTTTCTTTTATCCATTTTAGTTATTTCTTCTTCAAGTAGTATTGACTACTATCGTCATCAGAAATAACCGAAATGTAATAAAATCTTAACATAATTAACTCGTTTCTTATTTTACAGGCAGTCTATTTTAAAACTGTCTTAAGAAACTGGCCTGATTTGAATAAATAAGTCGGATGTCGTCAATATTTAAGTGATCTTTGAGCGAGTAAGTTCTTTCTACTCCCCAGCCAAAAGCAAAGCCCGTGTATTGACTAGGATCAATCCCGCCAGCCTTGAGAACATTGGGGTGGACCATGCCGGCTCCGCCAACTTCGTGCCAGCCGGATTTACAGAAGCGACACTTATTTTTGCCTACCCGGCCAGTGCCTTGGCAAATGTGGCAAGAAAAATCAACCTCGAACGATGGTTCAGTAAATTGAAAATGAAATGGTCGAATCCGACTCTTGGTACCTGGTCCGTAAAACTCTCTAGCAAAATGGTCTAAAGTACCTTTGAGATGTTGGATGTTAATGCCTTTGTCGACTACTAAACCTTCAAATTGATGGAACATTTGAGTATGAGTCGCATCCTGTTGACGCCGATAACAACGGGCAATATTTATCATCCGAATGGGTGGTTGGCCATGAAGTCTTTCCATTTCTCTAACTTGACCATTGGAAGTGTGAGTAGTTAAAACCAGTTTGCCAAGATCTGGATGAGTTGGTCCGTCGACAAAAAATGTTTCCCACTCATCCCGAGCCGGATGATCTGGAGGCATGTTCAGACTTTCAAACACATACCAATCCCAATCAACTTCCGGATAGCGAACTCTGGTAAAACCGATTCTTTCAAAGATGCGACTGATTTGGGCAATCGCCTGTGAGATAGGATGGAGATGGCCGACATCAGGCTTTTTGCCTGGAATAGACAGATCAACCCACTCTCCACTTTCACCAGCATCAGAATGAGCCAAAATGGTTTCTAGCTCCGATTTAAAGTGATTTAATAATTGGCCAGCTTTTTTTCTATCTACCGGTGACAAATCAAGAATTTTTTTGGCCAGTAAATTAAATTTGCCCTTTTTGCCCAGATAAGTTTGGTGTTTTTGGGCACCTGGAGTTGCATCACTCAAGGCGGTTTGCTTGAGTTCTTGGATAGCTGATTGGAGTTGTTTAATGGTCATTTAATTATCATTTCACTTGTCTCCCCGCTGGCCCCGACACGTCGTGGGCGCGAGGATGACCTACTACTAATTGTCATTCCCGCTACTCTTTGTCATTCCCGCGTTAGCGGGAATCCAGGAGCATGTAGTTTCCCCCTGGATTCCCCCCGCTACGCGGGAAGAATGACATCGATCTCGCCATCCTCGTGTCCCGCCTTGGGCTGGGCTAGCGGGAATGGATTCCCCTTCAAACGGAAGGGAATAACAAGTAGTGTCTTTTCTTATTTCTCTTCAAATCTATTGTATCAAGTATCCTGCAGTTTGTTCTAAGACATCCTGCCTAAACAAAAACTCCCCACTATGTGCGAGGAGTTTAACTTTTTAATCTAATTTTTCGTTTAGTCCCACACTTTTTGAACAATGGTTTTAAACGAATCGGGAGCGGATACAGCTAACTCGGCTAGCATCTTGCGATTTAGGGCAATATCGGCTTTTTTAAGCAAGTTAATGAACTTGGAATAAGATAGCTTTTCATCCACTAATTTAATGGCGGCATTAATGCGGATAATCCAGAGTTTACGCATATCGCGCTTTCTGAGTTTACGACCAATGTAGGCATATTGACCAGAGTGAAGCAAAGCTTCTTTGGCTCTCTTAATCAATCGAGTGTTGGCGCCGCGAAAACTTTTAGTTTGACTTAAAACTTTTTTGTGACGACGTCTTCTTGTGACACCTGTTTTGACTCTTGGCATAAATTACTTTCTTTCAGTTTAGGCTAAGCCCAACATTCTTTTAATTTTTCTGGCCCATTTGCCTTTAACCTCAACTGGCACTCGATAGGCTCTGATGGCTTTTTTACTCTTTTTTCTTCTTAAGTGACGCATGTTTTGAGTTCGTCTCATGACTTTACCAGTGGCGGTAATTTTAAATCTTCGAGCGGCACCAGATCTGGTTTTTTGTTTTGGCATGTTTCCTCTGATATTAAGATTTTTTAATAGGGGTGAGTTGGGCTAGTAATTTTTTGCCAATTAATTTAGGTTCAAATTCAAGTTGAGCCATGTCCTGAGTGGCAGTGATAACTTTGGCCACCACATTTTCTCCAAACTCTTTTTTAGTGATTTGTCGACCTCTAAATTGAAGGGTGACTCTAACTTTATCACCTCTTTCTAGAAACCTAACCACTTTCTTTAAGCGAGATTCAAAGTCGTTGTCACCCATGAAGGGCTTGAATCTGACTTCTTTGAGTTCTTGTACATTGGCTTTTTTCCTGCCCTCTGCTCTCTTTTGTTTTACTTGATACTTATATTTATTAGCGTCAATAATTTTAGTGATGGGTGGCTTTTGAGAATCATTGATCAGGATTAGATCTTTGTCCTCATCCCAAGCTTTCTCCATGGCGTCCTTGGTATCCATGACGCCCAGTGATTTGCCTTGTTCATCCAAAACTCTGACCTGGAGGTCTCTGATTTGGCGATTGGCTACAATTTTCACTTGCGCTTGTCGCTGACTGAAGGTTCTTTTTCTGATCACTAACTCTAATTAACTCCTATGCTACTAAGCCAGATGGATTATAATCTAACTGGGTTATTATCTCAAGTGACGCATTATATCAGGGATTTGGTATAATTTCTTCTGCTGATTAAATTCTGATGTACATGAACTCGTAGCTCAGTTGGTTAGAGCGCCTCGTTGACATCGAGGAGGTCAGAGGTTCGAGTCCTCTCGAGTTCACCATTTTGGAAATCGAAAGATGGTTGGGGGCAGCGCTGGCTGCGCCCGCCTCCGCAGACAGCGCTGCAAAGGCAAAATCCAAATTTGCCGAGAGCCGCCGATTCATTAAAAAGAAGTTCGAGCCGACTTTTTTTGCCATGTTTGCTAAATCATGGCAATTATTTTTTGCGCTCGCGATTTTTTGCGCCTGTAAGGCGCAATTTATGAATTCTCTCATAGGTTCGAGCCAAACAGTGCCGTTTTTCTCAATTTGCGATTTTTTCTCTTCAAGTTTCAGTTTTTCGTCAAACAATTCGTTCTTTTTCTGTTTGTAAATTTCCGGTTCGATAACCTGATCTAAATATCCATCAAGGAGTCTATTCAGTTTAACTTCTGATTCTTGGATTTGTCCGTCTAGCTGATTTTTTTCCACTTCGGCGACTAATTTGTCTTTTTGTTCGGCTTGGGTGATCCATTTTTCAAAATATGGTTCCCAGTCTTCATGCAAGCCGCAATCACTGACAATTTTTCTTACTTGCGGTTTAAGTTCTGGTTCTGAAACATATTTTTGCGTACAGGGTTTGAGTTTTTTTGTACAACGATAGTAAATAAAGGTTTGTCCGGTGCCGTTTTTGTATTTCTTTACGTGTTGTTCCGCCGTGATTGCGGCGCCGCATTCGTCGCAGGTCGCCAGACCTGCAAAAGCGAAGTCATGTCCCTTTTGTCTTGGTCTTTCGATTTTCACTATTTGTTTTTGAACTTCGTCAAACAGCTTTTTGCTTATAAAAGTTTTGTGAGATCCCTGGTAATATTCCCCGGCGTATTTGAGGATGCCCAGATAAAATCTGTTTGAAAGCATATTTTTTACTTGCCCAACTTTTACAGGTTTTTCTCCATCTCGTTTAATCCCAAACCTAAACATAAACTGAGAAACACTAGTAAATGAAATATTCCCGTCAGCAAAAAGCTGAAAAGCCTTTCTCACAACTTTGGATAATTCGGGTTCAACATCAATTCCCCTCGTTTTGGGATTATTTATGTAGCCATACGGTGCTTTACTTGGCCAAACACCATTACGGAGTTTTTGACGATTGCCCCGTTTTACATTTTCGCTTAGATTGTCCACATAATATTTTGATTGACCAAAGGCGATTGAAAGCATAAATTTTCCTTGTGGGGTACTCTCAAACCAAAACGAGGGGAATTTCAGATCAAGGAGTTTGCCGGTATCTAAGAGATAAATTATTTTTCCTCCGTCAATGGAATTTCTAGCTAAACGGTCGGGATGCCATGATAAAATTCCGCTAGCTTGTCCTTTCTCAATTTTCTTTAAGACTTCCGCAAATTGTTCTCTACCGGGGATTTTGGCGGTTTTTGCCTCGGTGATAAATTCAGATATGGATAGATTTTCTCTTTTGGCAAACTCCTTGAGTTCGGCAATTTGAGCCTCTATGGATAAAACTTGCTTGTCTTTTTCGTCAGTTGATTTTCGGCAGTAGGCAATATATTTGATCATGGACTTGTTACTCCTAAAATTTTTGCGTTTTTCTTCCTTCTTTTTCCGGCGGCTCTCGGCAAATTTGGATTTTGCCTTTGCAGCGCTGTCTGCGGAGGCGGGCGCAGCCAGCGCTGCCCCCAACCATCTCTCGATTTCCAAAATGGTGAACGTTTTTGAACAAGTTCGAACGTATTTCAAAGAATCGTGTTAGCTCGCCTCGCTCCGCTCGGCTCGCAATGTTGCGCGGCGCCCCCACCCGCCGCGCTTCCGAAAAAGTCGGCTCGAACAAGACAAAATCAGACATGATTTTGTCTCAAAAGAAAAACGCAAAAATTTTAAAGAACTTTTATAACTCAAATGGCACGCCTGTTGTAACCAGCTCAGATGACTCCTTGCTGACAAGCGTGCCATTAAAAAAGCCATCTGTGTTTTGCTGGTTACATTTTTAATATACAAATATTTCAAAAGAAAAACAATAGCGATTAATCTTCCCAAAACCATTTGAAAAATGTATAATGGAAGCTGAAATATGAAATACAGAACACTTGGTAAAACAGGGTTAAAAGTTTCAGAGGTTGGAATGGGCACTTGGCAACTTGCAGGTAAACCCTGGGGTTGGGATGCTCCTGATGAAAATGAAAGCATGAGGGCTTTGTATCGATTTGTTGAGCTGGGTGGTAATTTTATTGATACTGCGTGGGTTTATGGCAGAGTTGACGAGCCAGGTGATGAAAAAGGCAAACATTGTTCAGAGGAATTAATTGGTAAGTTTATAAAGGAATCTGGCAATAGCGGCAAAGTAATTATTGCTTCTAAAATTCCTGGCAAAAATCGCAAATGGCCAGCCTGGAAAGGCGTACCGATCTCAGAAGTGTATCCAAGAGGATATATTGAGGAAATGGTGGATAGTTCTTTAAGGAGTCTAGGGATGGATTCGCTCGATCTTATGCAATTCCATGTCTGGCAAGATCAGTTTGCTGAAGAAGGCGATTGGAAAAATGAAATACAGAATATTACAAAAAAAGGGAAAGTAAAACAGTGGGGAATTTCTATAAACGACTATCAACCGAGCAACTGTTTTAAAACTCTGGAAACAGGTTTAATCGGCAGTATACAATTTATTTTTAATATATTTCATCAAAAACCAACAGAGAAGCTCTTACCATACGCTAAACAACATAATATCGGATTAATTGCTCGAGTACCCCGTGATGAAGGCGGTTTGACAGGAAGATTAACACTAAATAGCAAATTCACCGATGATATGAGATCAAAGTATTTTAGTGAAGAGCGCCTGAATATGTTTATTCCAAGAATTAAAAAACTTGAAAAATTATTAGGAAATGAAGCAAAAACATTACCAGAGCTAGCACTTCGATGGATACTTACTTTTGATGAAATATCAACCGTTATCCCTGGTACAAGAAAAGTAAAATATGTTGATGAAAATGTATCTGTTTCTGATGGACGTAAACTATCCAATGAACTTATGGAAGAATTAGAACACCACTCTTGGGAAAGAAATTTTTATGTCGATCTTGATCCTTCGATGAAAAACGAAGGATATATAGAGAAGTGAAACCCTTGAAATCTTAAACATGATTCTTATTGGGAGTTCCGTGTCCGCGCACGGGTGGGCGGGGCAAGGACATTATAAAATCCTTTCCTTACTCGAGCGAAAGCGAGAGAAAAATCGCGCGCGCAAAAAATAACGGAAGCGCGGCGGGTGGGGGCGCCGCGCAACATTGCGAGCCGAGCGGAGCGAGGCGAGCTAACACGATTCTTTGAAATACGTTCGAACTTGTTCAAAAACGTTCACACACATGATCGTTTTACTCAGAGCGTCCCACCCAGGCGGGAAGACCAGAGGTTCGCCACCGCCTATGGCGGGGTAAAAGTCCTCTCGAGTTCACTTTTCAAGTGACGTCTTGACAGTAGACTTGTCGCGAAATAAGAGTAGCCATTGCCCTTATTTCGCGACAAGTCTAGTAGCCTCAACCAAGATGTTCATTGTGTCAAAAACTGAAAGCGATTAGTCGATAAATAGGCGATTATTAGTCGATTGTCAAGATTGGTTGAGTTTACTTATGCCCCGCTGTATGCCTGGCCTCTTTCGTGGTGCATCATGTCATGAACCGAAGTAGTTTTCTCACTCCCCTCTTGGCCAGCCAGATCTAGTCCAGGTTGATGGCCACGCTTGCGTTTCTTGGCTGATTTTTGACTCATCTGAGTAGCCCAAGTACGAGCACTTTGAACCTTAGACCGAAGCAACATAATAAACTGTCTTAATTTTTGGAAGAAGTTAATAAAGTATGAGCCAGTTTGGCCTGGTTCAACCACCGTGGTCATTAATGTTAACTCCACTTCTTTATCGAAAGCGGCCACATCTTTGGACAACATCTTGAGTTCTTCTCTTAGTTTGCTAATTTCTTCTGTGACTTGTTTTTGTCTGGCGTCAAACACGGCGTGAGACTCAACCGGGTTGATCTGTTCGTGCAGGCGACGACGCAGACGTTCATGTTGTACGCGTTTTTGTTGCTCCAGCCACATGGCTTCTTGCTGGCGGCGGACGGATTCGTTGTCATGTCCATTTGGAGTGGGCAGTTGACCGCCGGTTTTGGCCAGCGCCTCACTGATCGAGGTGTCCGCTTGGCGGGGTCCGGTCGTGGCGTTTTTTTCGGTCTCGGCCAAAGCTCTGGCAAATGGGTTAGCCGAGTAAGTTTGAACAGGTGGCTTTTTTTGGTATAAAGTCTGCATGTGTTGTGTTTATAGTTGACAACTGTCTGATTATAGGACTTGAACCCTCACAAGTCAATTAGACCTCAAAATTCTGTCACCCAAAGTATACTAGACTTTCTGCAAAATAAGGGAAACGGTTACTTACGACATCTTTTATGCATTTTCTTTGCTTCTTCTTCCTCAAGTAGCTGAGGCTACTATCGTCATCAGAATCAACGAAAATGCTATAAAATCTATCCATAATTAACTCATTTCTTATTTCGCGACAAG
>Ga0180007_10001701_pt1 | contig 28330 bp, 20 predicted proteins | sample MM_PC_MetaG_FD_121122 | JGI IMG/M metagenome (GOLD analysis project Ga0180007, IMG submission 121122) | Groundwater microbial communities from the Aspo Hard Rock Laboratory (HRL) deep subsurface site, Sweden - MM_PC_MetaG | ecosystem: Environmental > Aquatic > Deep subsurface > Groundwater... | reverse complement strand
GTTTATACCTGAGTGTTAAGGGAGATAGTTCCGTTTTGGAGTAAAACTACGAAAAAAGGCGTAATAATCCATTAGATATTTTTGGCCTCAACAACGAAGCTATAGTTCCCGGCGCTGACTGCGTCCAAACGCGATTCAAAAATTATTTACATGGAAAGAAGCTTAAGCGCGAGATGACAACGAGCAGCAAATTCTCGAGTGGCGCTGGCAATATTATTAAAACCTGCCAGTCTCATCAGGCTAATAGCGGTATTCCTCAGACATGCCATCATTTGTGGGCCTTTTCCTTTGCGAGCCTGGTGTCGGTCTTCATCAAATGTTACATCCCTGACCCAGTGAGATCTGTTTTCAATTGACCATTGTCCTCTGGTTAAGGAAAGCAATCGTTGCTGATCAGCCTTTTGAGGGGGAAGCGATGTGATTCCGTAAGCCGTTTCAGTCCAAGTTTCACCGGTTTTGAGCTTAACAGTTTCTCTGTCAATTTTGAAGACTTGCCCACAGTAAGGGAAGTCAAGATAATCATTAAGAATGGTAGTTGCTCGTAAGGTTCTGGTTTCCAGACGACCATGTCCCTTGTCGATTGATTGATCCGGAGGGGGGAAAATCGTTTTCATCGAGTTGAGCTATGTCATCCAAGAGATTTTTTTGATTTTCTTTGACAATAAAAAGATAGTCGGCGTGTTTGTCTTCTACAATATATTTAGCCGTTTTGACTTGGGTGTGTAATGCGTCAGCGGTAACTACAGTTCCTTCAATATTGAGATTGTCGGGTAGGGGCTGGATCATGGGTATTTCGTTTGTTTTCTCACCCACCTCAACTTGGCTGACGGTAACCGCCTGTTGTTGGAGAAAGGCACTGAGCAGGTGGACTTTTGTCCCATTATCGCGTCTGGCCCCCTTGATGGTTTTGCCATCTACCGCGATAGCGTTATCAGGGCTATTTTTGAGAAGCCATTGTCCAAGACATGATTCAACGCAGTCCACATCGGCATTTTGAAGGACACGGCGGATTGTAGGTTCTGAAGGTGGGATATATTTTTTCTTTTTCCTGTTGTAATAGGCACGCAGTCGGCTGAGTTGATTTTGAGTGAGCCTGCCTGCCCACTCAGCAATAGCAATATATGTTCGAGTTCCACCGAGAATGGCTGCAAGAGAGATAGTAAGAACAGAAAAATATGGGTGGCGTACGCCTTGAGGTTTTCTGCAATCTGGTAACTTGCGTAACTCCACAAGGAGCTCTTCCATTTGTTTTGGGGTTAAAGAACATTTTTGCATAGGCCACCTCCATGATGGATGGGGATTGGGGTCGGCAAGTCTCTGTTTTGTCTTTGGGTGAAGGGGATAGACGAGCACTTGCTTTGGTAGTCCATGGTGGAAATACTTGTTGCCGTTCTTGGAGAAACCTTTTGTTTGGCCGACGACTTTCCAATTGGCTGCACGGTAACAAGCTCCGGTAAAACGAGGTGTCTCCACAAAGGTTTCAGCAAGTAAAACAGGATGGCCGTAGATTTTCTTCCAATCAGCTGAAAGACGTTTGAGATTGAGAGAAAGAATTTTAGATGCCAGATTTTTGATATAAAGATCAGGAAGGATGAGAAACCTGGTGTTGTTTGCGACAAGATTGAGGCGCTGGTAATGAGTTATAGAGTCCCAGCCAATCCAATTATCTCGAGATTTGCACTTGAGGGCGGCAGCTTGCCAGCCGAGTAGAGCCAACCAGCAATCTTCAAACACGGCCACATACCGTAATGTTTTACCGACAAGTGATTTAAGGCTGAGATAATGAAACTTTCGGACAAGATGATCCCATCGTTCTCGCTCATAAGGATAGATGGGGCGGACATTCACACCGGCAAGAACTTGCTTATGGTGATACGGGGTAGCTTGAATTTTTCTGTTCATGACTAAAGTGTAGAAAATCTCGCACAGAAAAACCAGCTTTTTTTGAAAAAAACGTTGAATCAAGTCGTTGGGTCATTTTTTGACATGGCCCTGGATGGCAGCTGGTGCAGAAAACAGGTATTGCCGAATGTATGGGGATCTTTTTTGGCTGACGAGGTAACAAGGATCTGGTCCGCTTCTATGCCGATGTCGTCAGATAAGCGGAGTATGGCGCTCAAGGCGGCCCGCATCGACTGTAAGAGTGATGGGATTTTTCCGCGAGCAAGAAAAGAGGGACGGATCGGTACGCGGGCTTAGGTCATTATGATAAAAAAACACAGTAACACCCTGGAGCTTCTGGCTCCGGCCGGCAGTATTGAGGCCTTTTTTGCCGCCATGGATAATGGCGCGGATGCCGTTTATTGCGGGCTGAAGGAATTTTCAGCCCGGGTCAAGGCCAAAAATTTTACCCTGCCGGAGGTGGAAAGGCTCACTGCCTATGCCCATCACCAGCAAAGGCGTCTGTACGTCACTTTGAACACCTTGCTGAAAGAGGTGGAGTTGCCCCGGTTGGTCGATATCCTGGCGCATCTTACCTCTATTGGCGTGGACGGCATTATCATCCAGGATCTCGGGGTCTGGCGGCTTGCCCGCACTTACTTTCCTCAACTGCCCCTGCATGCCTCCACCCAGATGTCGGTGCATAATGCGGCCGGAGTCCGCATGCTGGAGAAAATGGGTTTTGTCCGGGCGGTGCTGGCCCGGGAGCTTTCCCTGGCAGAGATAACGGAAATCCGCCGGCAGACGAAAATCGAGCTGGAGCACTTTGTCCATGGGGCGCTGTGCTTTTCCATCTCCGGCCAGTGCTTCTTTTCTTCAACTCTCAGTGGGATGAGCGGCAACCGCGGACGTTGCGCCCAGCCCTGTCGCCGCCGCTACCATAACAGGCAGCAGCCCGGCTACTTTTTTTCCACCAGCGATCTCTGCGCCATTGAACTCCTGCCCGAGCTTATCAAGGCCGGGATCATGAGTTTCAAGATTGAAGGGAGGATGAAGAGTGCCGACTATGTGGCGCGGGTGGTGGCAGCCTACCGGCTGGTGCTGGATGCCCCTGACAGGGAGCGGAAAACGGCTTTGCGAGAGGCGGCCGAGCAGCTGGAGCTGTCTTTCGGCCGGCAGACGACCAAGGGGTTTCTCACCGGCTTTGTGCCGGCTGGTATTGCCGTTTCCTCCCAGCAGGGAACCCTTGGCCGGCATCTGGGCGATATCGTTTCCCTGCGTGACGGGCTGATTGGCCTGACGGTCAATGACAGGCTGCATGTTGGTGACCGTCTGCGTATCCAGCCTCGTAATGACCAGGCAGGCACAGGCTTCACCGTGCGGGAAATGCTGCTTGAGCATAAAAAGGTCAAGAAGGTTGATGCCGGTGATTTCGTACGGGTGAAAAATTTCTCCAAAGGTGTTTTGCATGTCGGGGATGCTGTTTTCAAGGTGGGTGGAAAACCGGCTTTTACCATGAGCAGCGATGCCTGTCTGGAAAGATTATCAAAAATGGCCCCCAGCGCCGCGAGTCAGCCTTCGTCCATCAAGGAAATTGTCGCTCAGGCCCTTGCCGCACTTCTGCCTTTGCGAAAACCGATGAAAGATCCTCAACCCCGGCAACTCACTGTTGTGGTTCGCGGGTTTGCAGATATCCATCTGCTTGATCATCACCAGGTTGCCAGGCTACAGTTGCCGCTGACACCAAAAAATCTGGCTGATGTCAAAAAAAATGAGAGAAGGCTTGCCGGACGCCAGGAGGATGTCATCTGGGAATTGCCGGTCATGCTTTTCGGAGCGGAGTGGCACGAGTATCGGCGGGCGGTGCAGATGCTGGCCGGGCAGGGATACAGGACGTTTTGCCTGAACAATCTCGGACACATTCCGCTGTTTGAAGGATTACCGGAGGTAAGGCTGCTGGGAGGCTTCAGGTGTTATGCCATGAACAGTCAGGCCGCCTTGGCCTGGCAGGAACTCGGGCTGGCCGGGCTTACCTTGAATGTGGAAGATGACCGCCGGAATTTGAAAGATTTATACAGTAGGTCTCTTCCTCTGCCCCTGGCAATAACCGTTTACAGCCCTCAACCCGTTCTCCTGTCCCGCATCCCGGTCAGGGGGGTGCGGCCGGGATCGGTGCTGCGCTCGGACCGGGATGAAGGCTATCGCATCCTGAACCGCAATGGCCTGACAGAGGTTGTGGCGGAACATGATTTTTCCCTGGCCGGGCATCTGCATGAACTGCATGACATGGGCTGTCGCCATATGATTGCCGATCTCAGCCATTGCGGCGTATCTTCGGCAAAAGGACAGGAGGTTCTGGGGGCAATTGCCGCGGACCGGCAGTTGCCCGATACCTCCTCTCTCAACTATGAGCGGGGACTGGCCTGATTGATGGAACGTTTAAGCGTTTGAACGTTTGGTTATAACCCGGCTTCGGCAAGCTCGTTCAACAGTTTCTTCTGCGCCTTGTCCACCTTTTTCGGAACCTCAACAGTGATTTTTACCAGGATATCACCGTGCGGGCCATGGGGGCCGGCAGGCAGGCCATGGCCTTTCAGCCGCAGTTTGGACTGGGGCTGGATGCCGGCCGGCACTTTCACCTTGAACTGCTTGCCGTTTAGAGTTGGTACGTCAATTTCCGTGCCCAGAACAGCGGAGCTGAAGTGGATTGCTTTTTCAAAAACCAGGTTGTTGCCCTCCCGTTCAAAAACCAGGTGCGGTTCGACCTTGATGAGCAGATAGAGGTCGCCGGGCTGGCCGCCCATGGGAGACGGTGATCCTTTTCCCGCCACCCGCAGTTTTTTGCCGTTTTCAATGCCTGCGGGAATTTTAACCGTCACCTTGTCTCCGCCCCGGCCGAGGGAGATGGTTTTTTCCGCACCGCTCATGACCTCGTCAAGCGATATTGACAGTTCAAGAGAGAGATCCTGTCCTTTGACAGGCGGCTGGGCGCGAAATCCCTGGGCGTGGCCCCCATGGGAAAAATCGTCAAAGGGGCCTCGGCCGCTGGAGAAGGTGCGGAACCCTCCGGAACTGAATCCTCCACCCATGCCGCCGAGGTTGATGCCGAACTCCCTGAGAATGGAGCCGATGTCGGAGTTGCGGAAGATATCTTCCTGGGAATAGCGTTGCTGGAAGCCGGTTGAGCCGAATGTGTCGTACTGCTTGCGTTTTTCAGGATCAGACAGCACTGCATAGGCCTCGTTGGCCTCCTTGAATTTTTCTTCCGATTCCTTGTTCCCCTGGTTGCGGTCAGGATGGTATTTCAGGGCCAGTTTGCGGTAGGCCTTTTTGATTTCCTCTGTTGAGGCGTCTTTTGTTACGCCCAGAATCTTATAATAGTCCGTATTTTTCATGAATCAGTTATTTCATCGAGTATGGTTGGCAAAAAATGATCACTGCCGGAATTGTATAATAAGTCTAACTATTCAGGTTGTTTAGACTGTAGTCTGTTAGGACTGCGCAAAGAACGTATCAGGGATCCCAACACCTTTTCGGTCTCTAAACGTTTCGACAAGCCCTACTGATAGCGCAACTCTCTTGAGAGCTGCAAAACACCTACAGACTATTCACCTGCGTAGTTACTTGTAAGTTAATAATTTTCGCTGTGAAGTCAAGTTCGGTGGGATTTATACACGTAATTTGATTTTTATTCCCAAAAAAAAAAATTGATTGCCACTGGATTTCAGCCAGCCGATCAGTTCCTTTTCTTCACTGATGGTGACGGCCAGGCGAGAGGGACAGACTGTGCCAGGCGTCATCTTTTGGGCCGACCTTCGATGATGTGGGCATTGCAGCCGATTCATGCCAGGGACTGGGTTACAGTCAAAGATCACGTTCCCCCTTTGCTGATTTGTCTGGTTGCAGCCGTGCAGTTACCCCTTTCCGCCTGCTGCTTGCAGGAACAAAGTATCAACCAGGGAGAAGGCAACGATCGGGGTCCCGGTGTGTCAATTAGCTGTTTCTGATACCGGCAAGAGGAAATAATATCGGCTCAGTCACTTCTTATGAACGTCATGAAGGCTGCCAGCACTTCAGGATCGAAATGGATCGCACGCTGAGTTTGCATATACGATAAGGTCTCTTCTACAGGCCATTTTTTTTTGTATGGCCTTTCGTTGGTCAGAGAATCAAACACATCCGCTACTGCCACAATGCGGGCCGGCAGGGGGATTTCTGCGCCCTGCAAGCCATCGGGATAGCCGCTGCCGTCCCATTTCTCATGATGACTGCGGGCGATCAGCCGGGCGGTCTGGTAAAAGGGCTTGCGCCCCAGGATTTTTTCCCCTGCCGTGGTATGGCGCTGCATGATTTTCCATTCCTCATCAGTGAGCGGGCCGGGTTTTTTCAAAATGCCGTCAGGTATGTGAATTTTGCCGATGTCATGGATCACGCTGAAAAAGGAGATCTGTTCCGTTTCTTTTTCCTTCATGTCGAGAGAAAAACAGATTTTCATGGTCAGTTCCCTGATCCGGTAGATATGCTCTCCGGTGACGTCGTCCTTCGCCTCCGACGCCAGGGCAAGCATCTCGATTCCTTCGTTGACGGCCTCTTCAAGCTGAATGGTGCGCTGCTGGACGAGTATTTCCAGATTCTCATTAATGAATTTGAGCTGCTCATTCTGGTTATTGGTGAGCTGCTGCAGTATTTTGTTTTCCCGCATGAGATTGGCATAATCAAATGCCTTGGCCAAGGTTGCCTGCAGATTTTCAGCAGTCCATGGTTTGGTCAGATAGGCGAAAATATGCGAACGGTTGATTGCCGAGATGGCGCTTTCATGGCTCCCGCAACCTGTTATAAGGACGCGCACCGTGTCCTGCGAGATCACCGCCACGGACTCGAGAAAGGCAATGCCGTCAATCTCCGGCATCATCATGTCCGAAAGCACAACGCCAATATCATGTTGCTTGACTATTTCCATGCCTTCTTTTGCCGATCCCGCGGTAAAGAGGCTGTAGCCGGTCGAACTCAGTTCTCTGCGCAGACTTTGCAGGATATTAGGTTCGTCATCCACCAGCAGTAACGATTTGTTGTTCATGGGTTTTTTCCTTTTTCAGACGTGACGCAGGAAGAATCGGGGAGCTGGGCGTGCAGGACTCGAATCAGGCCCTTGATAAACGGCGGTCTTGAGCCTTTATCCGCCCGCCTGCGCAGTTACTGTTCCCGGGTGATTTGTGCGTCAGCATTATGCTGTACCGGAATGCTGATCGTAAAGGTTGAACCCTTCCCCACCTCGCTTTCCAAAGATATTTGCCCGCCGTGCCTGGCCACGATCTCGCTGACGATGCTCAGCCCCAGTCCTGTGCCCACCCCTTCTCCCTTGGTGGTAAAGAAGGGGGCAAAGATTTTGTTCTGGTTGTCAGGGGAAATACCGCAACCTGTGTCAGAAATAGAGATAAAAATGAGGTCATTTTCCATAAATGTCCTGATGCGTATCATACCCTGGTTGGCAATGGCGTGCGCGGCATTGACCAGGAGATTCATGAAGACCTGCGCGAGTTGATTCGGATAGCAACGGATCGGGGGGATATCTCCGTAATCCTTTTCCACGGTGGCCTTGTATTTCAATTCGTTCCATGCAACCGTGAGGGCGTTTTCCAGACAGTCGTTGATATTGGCAAGGCAGGAAATATTCTGATCTTTGCGGGAAAAGGTCTTCAAACCTTCAACGATTTTTTTAATCCTCCCGATTCCCTCAAGACATTCGACAAGTATATCCATGCTGTCGACCACGAGGAAATCAATCTTGAAATTTTTCCTGGCCTGCGCCAGTTCAGCCGTTTTTTCGGGTGGCAGGGCGGAACAATAACCGCCCAGCAGGCGGATGAATTCGGAGATACGCCCCATATACTTGTTCAGAGTTGTCAGGTTGCTGCCGATATAGCCGGTGGGATTATTTATTTCATGAGCCACACCGGCGGCCAGGTGGCCGATGGTGGCGAGCTTTTCCTGATGAAGCAGCTGTTCCTGTGATGCCTTGAGATCGCTGTATGCCTGCTCCAGTTGCTGGGTGCGGTCCTTGACCAATTGTTCAAGGTTGTTTTGGTATTCCCGGTTCTTTCTTTTCAATTCCCGGAGGCGCAGGGCGTGTGTTACATAAATGAGAAGTTCGTTTCTTTCAAACGGTTTAATAAGGTAACCGCAGGCGCCGAGTTCAAGCGCGTTTGCGGCCACGGCGGGATCGTCCTCTACCGTCACCATGATAACTTCCGGGGGAGAGTCTCTGATGCGCAATTCACGTAAGACCTCAATGCCTGACATGCCTGGCATTATAATGTCCAGCAGCACAAGCGGAAAAAAGTTTTTTGCAAAAAGGTCAAGCGCCTCCTCGCCGCTGGCTGCGCATGTCGTCAGATATCCGGCATCCGCGAGAAACCGGGTGATTATTTTTCTTGTCCCGGCATCATCATCCACCACCAGAACGGCTGTCTTATCTTCCATCTGCTGCCCTCGCTGCTGTTCAGGAATATTTTTGAAAAGTCATGGAAAGGTAATAATCAATATTTTATCACAATAATATCTGTTGTGAAGCGGGATTTATGCAATTTCCGGGGTATTGAAAATGACGGGATTCTTGTCTCCATTTCAGACACTGGCTGCGGCATTCCCAGGCCGGCAAGGAATGTGGCGTTAAAGGTTTGCCGCTCGGCAAGAAAAGGATCTGGTTGTTAATCGGTGTGATTATCCTCACACTAATTAGCATCTGGGCGCCAAGTTTGGATGTGGGAGTTCAGGCTTTTTCCTTTTTATGCAGGGCGAAACCGATTTTTTGGGCTAGCATCTCCTGATTAAATGGTTTGAGGATGTATTGGTCAACCTTGGCCTGAATTGCCTCGACAATATGGTCCTTCTCAGCCTCGGCTGTCACCATCAGAAAGGGGATATGAGCTAATTTGGGGGTGCCTTTTACTTTCTTCAGGAGTTCGATGCCGGTCATGACCGGCATGTTCCAGTCTGAAATGATGAAATCGATTTTTTCCTTAGTGAGAATCTGATATGCTTGTTCTCCATTGCGGGCTGTGATAACATCTTCATAACCCAATTCACCGAGGGTATTCTTGACAATTTTTATCATGGTGTCGAAGTCATCGACGACTAAAAATCTCATATTTTTTATCTTTTTTTGAAGTGTGAGTGAGAACCCCGATGGCTCCGTGTCTCTTGCAAACGTTCGCCAGGGGCATCAAGTGGGGCAAGCCAGTCAAAATTGTAAGCGTTCGACAGAATCGCGGGTTTTCGTAACTACTCAGGTTGTTTAGACTATTAGACTGTAGTCTGTTAGGTAAAAGAACAAAGCATTACAAGCCAGTTAGCTATTAAGGCTAAAATTTGTTCACAAATAGGTCGAAATTAAGAGGTCAAAGAGGGCCTCATCTGGTAATTTTTCTTCACTAACAGACTAAACACCTACAGACTATGCACCTAGTTTACTTTTTTTTAAGCTTAGCGGGTGAACAAAGGAAAAGTCAAGCTTGCTTTTCTCTAAATTTGCATCATGCTGACTGCTCGTGAGACAGACGCAACACGACGGCTACCCGTGAATAGTGAAACCTGAACGTTGCCCCTGAATCTTTACCCAATTGTGGAATCATTCTTTTGCTGCAACTACCGCCCATGACAAACCAGGAAATTATGCCTCAGAAACTATTGCGGGTACTTGTTGTCGATGACACCATACTTTATCGAACCATTATCTCCGAGATTCTGAATGCCATTCCGGGCGTGGAAGTGGTCGGCACGGCGTCGCAGGGAGAAATCGGGATCGCTAAAGTCGCTCTGCTGGACCCGGACTTGATCACGCTCGACGTGGAAATGCCGGTCATGGATGGCCTGACCACCTTGAAAAAACTGCAGGAAATAAAGTCTAAGGCATTGGTGTTGATGGTCAGCGCCTATACCCGGCAGGGCGCCGCGGTCACTTTGGAGGCTTTGCAGTTGGGGGCCTTTGATTTTATCACCAAGCCTGACGGCGATGATCCGCAACATAACTTCAAGATGCTGGCCAGTAAGTTTCGTCCCATCATCAATGCCGTCATGGCGCAAAAGATTCTGCGTCAGACTATTTGCGGTATGGACTCCGAGCCTATTGGAGCGTCTCCCGCGACAGGTATCATTACACAATCTACAGAACACCTCAACGAACGGATTGAGATCGTGGCCATCGGCATTTCAACCGGAGGCCCACATGCCTTAGCCGATCTCCTGCCTCGCCTGCCTGCTGATTTCCCGGTGCCGATTGTCATCGTGCAGCATATGCCCAAGCTCTTTACCGGCGCCTTGGCTGAATCCCTGGATAGCAAGTGCGCCATTCGCGTGGTGGAGGGCAAGTCCGGCCAGTCTTTGCAAGCTGCGACAGCCTATATTGCGCCGGGAGGCAGGCAGATGCGGGTTGCCCACGGACAGAGTCAGTCGCTTTATGTGCTGGAGGTTACGGACGACCCGCCGGAAAATCATTGTCAACCGTCGGCGGATTATTTGTTCCGCTCCGTCGCTTCAGTGTGCAAGGGACATTCTCTTGGTATCATTATGACCGGCATGGGCTGTGATGGCGCGCACGGCTTACGCTTGATGAAACGGCAGGGCGCCCAAGTCATTGCCCAGGACCAGGCGAGCTGCGTCGTCCACGGTATGCCCATGGAGGCGGTGAAGGCCGGGGTTGTCGATGCTGTGATACCCTTGTCCGGCATCGGCCCTGAAATTATGAGAAGGGTGAAATGATTGCCATCACGCCCGAAGAGGTAAAGCTGTTTGCGGAGTTCATTCACGCGCGCAGTGGAATTGTCTTAAACAGCACCAAGGCTTATCTGCTGGAAAGTCGCTTGTGGCCTTTGCTGGATGAGTATGGGGCCAAGAACTTCACTGATTTTTTTTATGCCGGTTACCGCTCAGAGGAATGGGGGGCTCGGGTTGTGGATGCCATTTCTACCCACGAAACTTCGTTTTTTCGAGACCAGCGGCCCTTTGAGTTGCTGCAGACAAAGATTCTGCCCGATTTTTTTGGCAAGCGGCAAAACGGAATCGAAACAACCCCGCCCTGGTTGCAGATCTGGAGCGCTGCCTGCTCAACCGGGCAGGAGGTTTACTCTATAGCCATGATCATTGCGGAACTTCTTGGCGGCGAAATGAAGAGGTGGCATATCACCATAACTGGTACAGATATCTCGGATGTTGCCATCAATAAGGCCAAACAAGGGCTCTACACTCGCTATGAGGTGGAACGAGGGGTGCCCCCTGATCTTTGTCAGAAATATTTCGAGTCTCAAGGAGAGTTGTTGAAAGTCAGGGCCGATTTGCAGGCCATGACCGTATTTAACAAGACGAATCTCCTCGCCGCCTCCGGGGGGCGTGGTGTGTATGATATTATTCTCTGCCGCAACGTGGCAATCTATTTCAATCAGGAAAATCGGCGTCGGTTATTTCAAATGATTGCCACCTGTCTCCGCTTGGAAGGCGTTTTGATCATCGGTTCTACGGAGTCGATTTCTGGAATCAGCGACCGTTTTATCAGAAACGAGAGTTGCAATACGGTGTATTTCCAAAAGGAAAGGGGATAGCTTTAACGCCCCATCAAAGCTGTTCCCTGTCTATTTTGGCGAGTAACTTTTCGCCGGTAGACTGCAGGTCATCGGACTGTTGTTTTATGGAGGCGAGGAGTGGGGAGAGGTCTTCGTCCCGCGGGGCGGCAGAGGCGAATTCTTCAGCCAGTTCCTGAGAGATCGTAATTACTTTGTCGATGTTGATGGATGTTTCTTTTGCTTCTGCTGCAGCGGCGTTTACCGCTTCCTTGATGATATTGATGCCGTTCACCCATTGATTTACTTGCCTGACTACGTCTTTAGCGGGGATCGACTGCTCATCCACGGCACCGGCGATGGTGACTACAATTTCATTCACGGCCTTGATGGTCTGATTGATGGCCCCGATTTCAGCGATCGTGTTGTCGGTTGAGTGCTGCATTGCCTCGACTTTGTTGCGGATTTCGGCGATAGCGTTATTGGTTTGTAGTGCAAGTTCCTTGACCTCGTTGGCGACGACGGCGAATCCTTTGCCCGCTTCGCCGGCCCGAGCGGCCTCAATGGTGGCGTTTAAGGCCAGCAGTTTTGTCTGTTCGGCGATTTCGACGATAACATCCGTTACCTTATTGATTTCCAAGGCGGCGGCACCCAGTTCGTCCACCCGGTTTGAGGCCGCATTGACATTGGAGACCGCAGTCCCTGCCACACCCCGGGCCTTCTCTGCACTCATTGCAATGTCCGCAATGGTGGCGCTCATTTTCTCGGTGGCGCCAATAATCATGCCGACCTGCGCTGCCGACTCGCTGGCGGTGTTGGTTGCCGTGCCCATGCCAGCATTCAATCTCTCAAAGCGACTGGCTATGGTAGCGGCATTAAGGGCCATGGTCTTGATGCCTGCACCCGCCGAAGACGGAATTGCGGAGGCTGAATGGAGCTTTTCCATTGACTGTGCAGCCAGGGAGGACATTCCTGAGCTCTGTGCGATCAGTTCTTCGAGTCCTTGCCGGAGAGTGGAGGCAAGTTCTTGATAGCAGGCCGCATTTCTCGTCAGCGCGGCATCGATAGCGGCCAAATCGTCATCATTCGCAGTTCCAGCAATTGAGGACGGACTGCCCGAACCTATCTCCCGGCAAACAGCGCCTATGCGCCTCAGGTCATTGGTCAGGGATAGCACAAGGGCAAAGGCCCATGCCAGCAAGAGCTCCATGGCCAGGGTGACCGCCCATTGAAGATGAGCGCTGGCACCATACAGATTTGCGGCAACCAGGCTTGCTGCCAGCAATGCCGTGACCGCAAGGGCCGTAAAGAGTTTTGTGCTTACCGACATCAGAATTTCCCCCCTGTGTATGAAGTGTGACGGTTATTCGTATTCTCTGGCCAGAAGCTCATCGATATTCAAGATAGCAACCAGGCTGTGTTCAAGTTTATAGATACCTTTGAAGAAGCGCCCTGTCACCCCTGCCAGATTTGAGGGTGGGGGTTCAATATCTTTTTCATCAGCGATCACCACATCGCTGACCGAGTCCACCAGGAGCCCGATATTCTCGTCGCCTTGTCGGACTATGACAATCTGTGCCTCGGCCTCTTGAGATAAAGGGTCAAAACCAAATTTTGTGCGCAGATCAACCACTGTCACAATCTCTCCCCGCAGGTTAATCACCCCCCGCACATATTCCGGGGCGCGGTAGACAACAGTCACTGCGATATTTTTATTGATTTCCTGCACATGGGTGATATCGAGGCCGCAAAGAAGATTCCCGGATTCAAACAGGGCCAGCTTGCGCATGGTGTCATTGGCGGTATGGGATGACTGCATAGGGAGTGCCCCGTCGGAATTAATGCTTGAGGTAGCGCTTAACAGTATGAATAACTTTTTCTTGATCCAGTTTGACCAGGTATTCGTTGACCCCTGCCTTCAGCCCGCGTTTTTCCGCAGCCTCACCGCTTAATGAGGTGACAGCGATGATCGGCAGCCCCGACCAGCGGGCATCGGCACGTACCCGAGTCGTGAATTCCAGTCCGTCCATGTTGGGCATCTCGATATCGGTAAGGATGAGGTCAATTTTTTCCCGTTCGAGAAGGGCCAGGCCTTCAACACCGTCGGTGGCGCTGAAGGCTTTGTACCCAGCGTCCGAGACGAACCCGCAGATCTGGTGGTTAAAAAATGGCGAATCTTCCACCACCAGAATATGTTGGCCTTGGCCGTTATCAATGCCGAGTCTGGTGTGCCTGATCCACTCTGGCATCACTGCGGCTACGATGCCAAAGAGATCGACCAGCATGGTGATCTGTTGCATGATAATGGCCGAACCCATGATACCTGGTTGTTTGTGGGTGGTATCGTCAATGACGACGGTCACGGTGATGATATCGATGATCTCCGACACCATGATCCCCGCTTCCCGCTCACCAAAAGGAAAGGCCACCACATAGAGGTGGCTGCTGTCCTCCTGCAGGGGGGCGACGGCTGCCGCCTCATTGATGGAAAATAGGGGCAGGGTTGCGCCTCGATACTGCATATTCCTTCTGCCGCCGGTAAGCTCAACTTGATCGCGCCGTATTTTTTCGATCCGGGAGACCAGGTTTAAGGGGATGGCTAACTGTTCTTGGGGCGAGTTTCGGACCAGAAGCAAGGTCTGGGCATCCGGATTGATTCGTTCGGTTTCCTGTGGCCCTCTAGCGCGCACCCGGTCGGAGACCGACGAGAGGTTCATGACCTTGCTGATTCCGACCACATCGAGGATCAGTGCCACCCTGCCGTCACCCTGAATGGTAGCGCCGGCGTAGACCTGACACTGACGCAGATGTGAGCCGAGGGGCTTAACCACGATTTCTTCCGAATCAAGCAGCTTGTCAACAATCAGGCCGTAATGAAATTTACCGACCGAGACAACAAGGATATTGACGGCGCTGTGCGGGCTTGTGCGACGGTCTGTACCCGCACGATTTTCCTGATTAACTTCAGGGACGGTAGTGACTCCAAAGCCGGCTGAGGTCAGGCTGTCGCTGTCCGCACCCGAGGGCAAGGTGAAGCTCCGGCGGTCTTCGGTCCGTTGCCGCCGGCAGGGCTTGTCCCGCTGCTCTTCAGGGTCGTGATAGTAGCGTCTTTCGATGCCCAGCGCCTCGGCCAGACTGATGAGCGGCAAGAGCTCGCCGCGCAGTCTGATAACCAGGGCCTCGCCGATCCTCTCGATTCGCTCTTTGACCTTAGATGCAGGCACCCGTACCAACTCGACCATGTTGACCTGGGGGATGGCATAGCGCTCGGTGGCGACACTGACGATCAGGCTGGGGATGATGGCCAAGGTTAGGGGCAGTTTGATGGTGATGGTGGTGCCTTTGCCTAGTTTGCTGGCGATGTCGAAGACGCCGCCCACCTTGGAGAGGTTGGCATGCACCACATCCATGCCCACGCCTCGTCCGGAGACTTCGGTCACCTCTTTGGCGGTGGACAGGCCGGGCAAAAAGATGAGCCGCAAAAGCTCATGTTCCTGCATTGCATCGATCAGGGACTTGTCATGGGTACCCATGCTCAAGACCTTTTCTTTGATGCGGGCAGTATCAATGCCGCCGCCGTCATCGACTATTTCGATGATGACTTGGCCTCCTTCATGAAAGGCCTTGATCTGAAGTGTGCCGAAGGGTTTTTTGCCGGCTGCTGTCCGCTTGTCCGGCGTTTCGATGCCGTGGTCAACGGAGTTGCGTACCAGATGGGTCAGGGGGTCGGCCAAGGCCTCGATGATGGTCTTATCCATTTCGACCTCACCGCCTTCCAGGACCAGATCGATCTCCTTGCCCATTTTCTGGGCCAAATCCCGGACCACGCGCTTGAATTTATTGAAGACATTGCCAACCGGTTGCATACGGGTGGACATGATGGCCTCCTGCAGTTCGGAGGTGACCAGGTCAAAGCGTTGGGAGACGGCGTCAAAGTCTTGCTGGCGGGAGGAGTGGACGATTTGCAGAAACTGATTGCGGGTCAGCACCAGCTCTCCCGCCAGGGTCATCAGGTTATCAAGGATTTTGACGTTGACCCGGAGACTGCTATCCGTTCCAGTTTTGGCTTGCTCGGCGCTGTCGGCAGCCTCGTTTTTTTTGGGTGGCGAGGTCGATTGTGATGGTGACGGCGATTCTTCCGCCACCGGGGCCGGAATGGGGTTCGGCTCAACCGTCGGGACAAGCGCGTCTGGGGCGGGTTCCGCCTGTTCCTGGATTTCGTGGATCCGTTCCAGTGGCAGACTGACAAAGGAGACGAGCATGTCCTTGTCCATCATGGTCGAGTAGAGGACATAGGTAGGTTGAGGGGAGGCGGCCGAACTGTCGTCAGTTTGGATGCCGAGAACCTGACCGATACTCCCGAGAGTGCTTTGGATGGTGGCGGAGAGATCCTGTTGTTCGCCATTGGCGCTCCGGTCGTACTCGAGGACAAAGATTCCGAGTCCGCCCATACGGCTGTCCGCGATCTCGGCACTGTGCTCCGCAAGCAGAATCTGACAAGAAGTTAGCTGACCGGGCGTGCTTGGCTTGGTTGCATTGGCAACACCAGGTGAGGCGGCTTGAGCAGGTGCGGGCAAGAGGATGCTGTTCAGAGCCGCCAGCGGGCCCGAAATGTCAAGTTCAACGGCCCCTTTCGGCTGGTTCAACAAGCGGTTGACGAGGTCAGCCGCATCAAGGAGACTGCTGATGACCGGGGTGGTCGGCACGAGAGTCTTATTACGAATCTTATTCAACAGGTCTTCGGCGGCATGAGCCAGGGTCTTTACCGCATTGAGCCCCAGGAAACCGGCGCCTCCCTTGATGGAGTGCATGGCGCGAAAGACCTTGTTGACCAATTCAAGATCGATATCGGCGCCAGCCTCCTCAATGGCAAGGAGGTCGCTTTCAATTCCGTCCAGATGCTCGTGGGACTCTTCCTTGAAGGACTGTAATGTTTCGTCGTCGTCAATGAATGCCATACAGTGCTCCGGCTAGGATCTTCTGATGGTTTCAAGGAAAAGGGTGACATCATGGCGCAGGGCATTGGCCTTCTGGCTGAGATCGGAGGCGGCGTCCAAGACGTGGGCGGCGGCTATCCCGGTTTCGTCTGCCGCCGCAGCGACGATGGAGATATCGCCGGAGACAGCCTTGGACCCGGTAGCCGCCTTCTGGGTGTTCTGGGCGATATCGAGCGTGACAACACCCTGTTCCTCGACTGCAGCGGCGATGCTTGTCGAAATTTCATCGATCTCGCCAATGGTGGCGCCGATGTCGCGGATAGCCTCGACTGCCTCGTTGGTCGCGCCTTGAATGCCGGAGATCTGATCGCTTATCTCTTTGGTGGCGGCGGTGGTCTGTTTGGCCAACTCCTTGACCTCGTTGGCCACCACCGCAAAGCCTTTGCCAACCTCACCAGCCCGGGCAGCCTCAATGGTGGCGTTTAAGGCCAGCAATTTGGTCTGACCGGCAATATCAGTAATCAGTTTGACGACTTCGCCGATTTTTTGTGCAGCATTAGCTAAGCTGCCAACCATCTGGTTGGTGTGATTGGCCTTTTGCACCGCATGGCGGGCGACCCCAGCCGAATGGGCAACTTGGCGGCTGATTTCAGAAACGGAGCTTGACAACTCTTCCGTGGCCGAGGCGATGGTCATGACATTGGCGGAGGTGTTCGATGACTCCATTGCCACGGAATCGGATTTTGTCTTGGTCTGGGAGGCAGTGTCAGCCATTTTTTTGGCGCTGGACTCTAACTGGCTGACCGCTGCGGTCACACCGCTGATGAGCCCGCCGATATTGGCTTCAAAATCAGTGGCAAGTTTGTTCATGAGGGTTGTTTTTTCCAGGGCGGCCCGCTGTTTCCCTGCCTCTTGTTCTGCAGCCAGGCGTTGTCGGTCGAGTGCGTTGCTTTTAAAGACTTGGACAGCGGCGGCCATCTCGCCGATTTCATCCTTTCTGTCCCGGGCCGGGACTTCGACGCTCAAATCGCCGTCGGCCAGACGCGCCATGGCCTTGGTCATTTGCACCACCGGTTTGGTGAGTGAACGCGCCAGGAGGTAGATTATGGCGCTGACAATCATGAGCAGGCCAAGACAACCCACGGTCAGCATGAGTTTCTGTTTCCTCAGCGCTTGATTCAATGGGGTTAAGTCGAAGGTGAGCGCAATCATCCCGCCCTGTTCATTCACCTGCCAGGAGGGATGGCAACGGACGCACTCTGGCGTCACCATTTGCGGAGTGTATATCTGAATCGCCGTGTGGCTGATTTTGATCAGCGGTTCTTTGATGGACAGCAACTCCTTTTGCAATTCATCCGGCAAGGCTTGCCCTTTGATGGATTCCTCGGAGGAGGACAGGTTGCCATGTAACTGCCGGTCGTACAGAGAGACATCCACTACCCCTCGAATGTCCTTCTGGCGAAGGAGAAGCTTTTGGAAATTTCTCATCTGGCCTCGTTCCAGCGAATCCTTGACCCCCTGCTGTAGAGACTGGGCAAGGTTGTTGACGGAAATCATGTAGGCGCTGGTCATCTCACTGCGGACATAGTTGTTCAGCAGCACCGTGCCGACAAGTATCGAGGCGAGCAGCGTCAACACAACTGAAACAACCAGTTTTATGGTTATCGACCGGCTGGCAAGCAGAGATTTGGTCATGGTCGTATATCCTCCTGGACGGGGTGCATTTTCGGGAATCTGGTTACGCCTTCTTCTTTTTCATGCGATAGAACGGCATGTTCTTTTGTCGAGCAAAGAGGGGGGATGCGCAACCGATGCAGGGAGCATTGACGTTGATGCACCAGGTTTGCCCGCCATTCCACCAACGGCTGGAACAATCGGCTTTCGTCTGGGGGCCAAGGCAACCGAGTTGAAAAAGGCACCCGCTGTCGCCTAGTTTCGCCGCAAAGATTTCCTCCTGGAAGTCGTGATACCGGGGGCAGGTTTCATGGATGCTGCGGCTGAAAAAGAGCTCGGGTGAACCAAGCTCGGTCAGTTTTGGCATGCCGATTTTGACCAGATGGACGACTGTCTGCCAGACCCAGTCCGGGTGGACGGAACAACCCCGGATCTGGATCACTGGTTTTTCGATCTTACGCTGGAAGAAAAAATCCGGCAGGCCGATCGCGCCGGTCAAATTTCCTTCCGCCCCGGGGATTCCTCCATCGCAGGCGCAGGCGCCAATGGCGACGGCGGCATCCATGGTCCTGGCTGCCGATTCGAGCAGGCTGGCCAGGGACTTGTCGCCAATCATGCAGGCCGAGGGCATTTTTTCTGGAATGGCTCCTTCCAGGACCAGGACGTATGGCCCAGCCTCACCGGCGATAAAGCGCTCGATAAGGTCCATGGCCTGTGAGCCGCTGGTCGCTGAAAGATCGGCATGAAAAACAAGCTGTGAATATCGGGTGATCAGGGTGAGGGGCGAAGGCGACTGGGCCTGTAGGAGAGAGATGGAACACCCTGAGCAGGACTGACCCTGGAGATAGAGCAATTTAGGGATGGTCTGGGGATCGATCTGCTTGAGTGCCGCAGCCACCGGTTCGGGGAGGTTCGTCACGCCAAAGGCGGCGCTGAGGGCGGCAGCCATGGCCATGAATTGACGTCGGTTCATCATCGCGGAAGACTCCTCTTAATGCACGGCGCAGGCCAGGCAGGGATCAAATGAGTGGACGATCCGTACCGATTCAATCTGCATGGCCGGGTTTGCTACTTTAGTGCCAATCAGCGCTGATTCCATGGCGCCGGGATTCCCTTTGTCGTCACGGGGCGAGCAGTTCCAAGTCGTTGGCACCACGCATTCATATTTCTCGATCTTATGGTTCTGCAGGCGGATATAGTGTAAAAGCGCCCCACGGGAGGCTTCTGTGGCGCCGAAGCCTTCGCCGCTGGCGGGGATTTCCAGTTCGAGGGCGGACGGGGCGTCTGGTTCGATCCTTTCGGTTTCCTCCAGGAGAAAGTCGGCGATGACCACTGCGTTGATTGCTCGACAGAGATGACGGCCGAGTACCGAATTCAACTCCTTGGCGCTGATGCCGGCCATGCCTGCGAAGCGATCGACCAATTCCGTCACCTGTTGGTTGTTCCCCTGCAGGTAGTCGACCAGAATCCTGGCCGCCGGCCCGACTTCGAGCATCTGGCCGTTATAGCGCGGCGCCTTGACCCAGGTGTAGGCCGCATTTTTTTCAGGGGCGGGCGTCAATTCCCCTTCAGTGACTTTGAGTCCGCTGGCTGACGAGTAGCGGGAGTACTTGATATCTTCGGTGATCAGACTAAAATCAACAGGCTTGACTTTGCCGTCCAAGAGCACTCCCGAGGCGAGTAGCCGCCGGCTGTCGCTCCCAGGACCGAGTGGGAGAAGGCCGAAGGACATGAAACCGCCGCGACTCTGGCCGATATGCCAGTAATCGGGGAAGGCCTGGGCTACGGCCAGAAGGTCGGGGATATATTTTTGATGGATGAAGTCCCTGACTTCCTCGATCAAGGACTGATAGGCTGAGATCAGATCGATGTTTGGCTTCTGGGAGCAACCGCCGGGGAATATCCCGGTGGAGTGGGGAAATTTGCCGCCGAAGATCGCTGACGCCCGATTGGCCTTCTTCTGAATTTCCATGGCCTCAAGATAGTGCTTGAGCGCCCCGATATTGATCTCATCGTTCTGCACATATTGCCCTTCAAGGCGGGGCAAAAACGGTGCGCCGGCAAAGGTCTTTTTCGAGGCCAGTTCCGCCTTCACCCAATCCTTTACCTGCACGAGTTCCCTGTCAGATCCCTTGTAGTTGACAATGGCGGTAATATCGACAAAGTCGAGGGCTGAAAGCTGATAGAATTGCAGGAGGTAGTCGTAGAGATGGTTGGCCCCCTGAATCAGGTTGTGCAGGATGCGACCATTGGCGGGTGGAGTGATGCCGTAGACGTTTTCCTGGGCATAGGACGAGGCGATGGCATGGGCATAGGGGCAAACTCCGCAGATTCTTTGTGTGATCTGCTGGGCATCGAGGGGGTCACGGCCTCTCAGTATCACCTCAAATCCTCTAAACATCTCTCCGACGCACTGGGCATCCACAACGACATTGTCGGTGACGGTCGTCTTGACATTGAGGTGACCTTCAATGCGGGACAGGGGGCCAAGTTCAATTCTCATGATTCAACCTGTTCTGGATGGTTTAATGCGTCTGGGGTAAGAAAATTGCAAAACGACTAGACAAAAAAATAGCAGTAATTCATTCTCTAAGATTTCTGTCAGAATAAGCTATAATTTTTTATATGGTGATGTCAAAGCATTTTTTATGACAGGGATCCATCAAGGTAGCCGGCCCACAAGAAGACAGAGGTGTTCGAGGTGTTGCCCCAACTAAGGACGTTGGCAAAGGCGCAGGCCTTGGGCTGAGCATCTCTTATGAAATTATCAAGAAGCATGGCGGGGTTATCGCATTGGAGAGCGAACCCGGACACGGGGCCGCCTTTACCCTGAAAATCCCTGTTGTCACAGGATGAAGCGCAGCCGTTCAAACTCTAAGATCAGACAACCTGATCTCGGCAGATTAAACGTTGGTACCAAAACACAAGTTCAAAAAAAGTGCCTAAAGTACTTTAGGCACTTTAAGTACTTTAGGAGTTCTGAAGGTCGGCATTCCCTCGCCGATAAGCAATGGCGGCAACGGTTTGCCGCTCTGTTGAGGGTTGGCGGCTGAAAGCATTCAGGCACGTTCGATTCTATCGTCATGCAATTTAAAGAGAGAAGGCCCCATATCCCTGGGCAATACGAATTGCTGGCCGCCGATGTGAATCTCGCTTCCCTGGAAAATTTCCTGCGTCACTTCAATCCGGGCATTTTTTAAAGCAATATCAATGCGGCTGCGTAACTGTTCAATTGTTTCCGCGAGAGTTTTTCTGTGTTTGATCAGTTTGTGCAGATTGGTTAACAAAACGACGACGCCTTCCCTCTTGGCGGCGGGGATGCGTGCTAGGGCGGCCTTTATCTGCCCGGCATCGAATGAATCGAAGGGAAGGCTGCGGGAGATTTTGGTGATATTGCTGGTGCAGACCAAGAGCTGTTCTTTCAGTTTTTTTAAGCCGGCCGCGATTTCCGGGTCAGTGCGCACGGCAACAACTGTCCCCGGATTGCCGGGGCTGCCGATAGTGCTCAATCTGATACCTTTCGCCGAACAGATGATGCCGCCGACTGTTCTGCCGCTTTTTTTGCTCTGGTCCCTGAGGACGGTGATGCTGCCGCCGGCGATCAGCGTGCAGTTGAAGAGATAGCTTTTGACGATCACATCGCCCTTGACGATCACCTCCGCGTCCTGGATATAGCCTGCTCGGAGATTGCCGCGGCTGACGATCTTGCTGTCCCCGCCGATGATCCCCTTGTCCACTGTCAGATTGCCGTTGGCAATGACGGTTGCTCCGTTCTCGACGGCGCCCATGATGGTAATGTCGCCCTCGGATTTAACGGTAAACCCGGAGATGACCGACCCTTTAATCAGCAAATCGGTTTTTACGTTAATATTTCCCGTATGATAGTCAACTTCGCCGGAAATCTCGAATATGTCGTGAATGGAGAGGGTGTTTCTTGTAAATTTGACATTGCCGGTTTTTTTAGCAAAATAGAGGATGACGTCTTGTTTATGCTCAACCCTGATTCCCTTGCCGATGGTGATTTTCTTGTCAACACCGGGCGTGGCTTTGATGGGCTTGCCGAGGAGCGTGCATCCGGTAACGCCTTTTGTCGCCAGTTTTTTTTCCGCTATGAGCGTGCCCTCAGGTACGCTGACCACGGCGTTTCTCTCCCGCAGATTCAGGGAACCGTTACTGAGCAGTGTTCCCGCTTTCTTTTCCGCATCGAAGCAAAGAGAAAAAGTTGCATTCCGCCCATGCAGAGGCTGCAGTGTTTCGGCTAATTTGACCGTGCGGTGAAGAGCGAGGCCTGCGGCCATCTGTGCCACCAAATTATCAATGGCGGCATTGTCGATACATTTTTCATGGACGCCCGCGCCCAGCAGCATCTCTCTTACGGCGGATGTGGCGGGGTATCTGCAGGGGGCAATCTGGGGAAGAAAGATATAATAGGCGGTCGTCCGGTCGGCTGTTATCCACACAGGAGGGAGAACGCTCAGAGTGTTTTTGTCAACGAGGATGTAGCCATATGCCGTTGCCTCGTAGATCCCGGCTTTTCCATTAAATCGGACATTGTCCCCGGGCAAGGGCAGGGGAGCGGAAATACATTCGATTTCATGGCCGAAAACGTCCCGGCCGGGTTGCGCATGGGTGTTTTCCACTATTTCCAGCAACAGTTCCCCGGCATTCACCGCCTTGACCATGAGTGCGTAGGAATTAACAGACATCAGGTCAGGAGCGGAAAACAGTTTCTGCAGGCCGGCGCTGTCGAGTTCCTCTGCGGCTTGGTCCGCTGTATGGCCTGCATCCGTTTTATCCCTTAAAAAGGGGAATTTGACCCTGTGTCTTGTTTCCGGCAGAGTTCCGCCGGCGATGAGAAATTTCCCCGTCTTTCCCGGCAACCGGGATATTTCCTCCACATTTTTCAGCGCACGGGGACTGACGCCGTGAATGATGCCTGATTTTTCCAGGGCAAGCTTGATTTGCGCCGCCGATATCGGTTCTCCGCCCGATAACACGAGAGTAACAGACATATTGTCCGGGGCGATGAGCAGTTCCTTGCACTGCCCTGCATTTATTGTCTGCAGGGAGTCATCCGGGGTGGCCAGGTGATTCTGCCGGTCGGCGGCGGGGGAGGGCTTGTTTTGCTCTTCCTCTTGTTTCTCGTCAAGGTCAAGAGCTTTCAGAAAGCTGTCTTCAAGGGATTCGAAGGATTTCTTTTTGGCGGGACTCACTTTGTGCTCCGGTAAATATGTTCGGTAGACATTTTCAGCGGCCCTTTGTCCTTAAATCGTTGACAGGACGTCATCCAGTGAGGCCTCGATATCATCAATGCTTTCCTGAAACCTGCAGTCATTTATGCCGATGGCCGCCATATTGGCAAAGGTGATGAAGGTCCGGAGATTATTTTCGGGAAAGGGCATTTCCCCATCCTTTTTCACCACCAGCGCCCCGAATTTTTTGCTGCCCTTGCGGACAGATACGGCGACATATGTATATTGTGCAATCCGGGTACTCGGATTTCCCGGCTCATCGGCGGTCATTGCCTGTTGCACCGCCTCTGCAAGCGCTTGATGGTTGTCTGTATCCAGACGCTCGTCAAAATTGATGGCCGCAGCCGGTGCGGGATCCGGACGGTCATCATCGGCTTGCAGAAAGAACGCGCAGCCTGAAATGGCTACAACGTCATGCACCACGGCGAGTATGGTCTGCAGAAGGTCGTGCAAGGGATGGACCTCCATCAGATACTGCTGTATCCGGTCTCTGCCTTCCAGTTCCCGGATAATCTGCCGCAACGCCCTGGTTCGTTCCGCCACTTTCTGTTCAAGAGAGGCATTCAGCTCAACCAGAGCAAGATTATTTACCTCCAGTTCCATGGTCAATCTTTTATTCTGACTACTAAGTTCAAACAGTAAAATCGCGTCCCTGACGACAAGCCTCAGCTCTTCGTCGTCCCATGGCTTCAGGATATAGCGGTATATCCCGCCCCGGTTGATCGACTCCATGGCGGTATTGATATCGGCATAACCGGTCAGCACCATGCGGATGCTTTCCGGCAGAATTTTTCTGGCCCTGGCCAGAAATTCAGCGCCGCTCATTCCGGGCATTCGCTGATCAGAGATGATCACGCACGGTTTCTCTCCGGCATTAAGCAGATCAAGGGCTTCCTGTCCGCTGCCGGCGGTAAGGATATGGTAATTGTCATCAAAGAAAATCCGATACAAAGCCTTTAAAATGCTTTTTTCATCATCGACAAAAAGGATGGTTTGCATAGTGCTCTCGTTCATGGTGAGACTCCGTTGGCATCCAATATGTGTTTTTGGTTCTCGCGGTTTATTGCCGGGCAGAACCTGTCAGACCGGGACCAGAAAGACAATATTGCCCTGCTGGGAATCCGAGTAGTTCATTGCAATGCCTTTGACAAGGTACGTCCGGAGGTTGATATCCATGCGGATGGACATGATTTCACCGCCAATGAAGGACCTGATGAATGAACAGATGTCGTCCGGCAGGGCAGTGTTCATCTGCAGTCCTGTCAGAGAAGTCCCTTTTGCCGCAAAAATCTTATCTGCCATCCTGTTGCTCAGCACGATGAGGCCTTCAGGGTCAATGCCCAGCACGGCGGCAGGCAGGCAGTGCAACACATTCTGGGAGAACTGCAGCACCTTGTTCTGGAACAGGATGTCGTTTGTCCGTTCCCTGACAATCTCCTCCAGGTTCTGGTTAATTATGCCGAGTTCTTCGTTTGCCTGGCGCAGTTCGTCGGTCAGCCTTTCATTCTGCTGGTTGAGGAAGTAGACTTCAAGCGCTTTGGCGATGGTCACCTTTAAATCATTGTCGTCCCATGGTTTGGAGATAAATTTGTATATCTGTCCCTCATTGATGGCGGCAACGATGGCTGCCGTATCAGCATAGCCGGAAAGAACGATGCGGATCGTTTTCGGCCATTTTTCGCAGACCTTTTTGAGAAAATCCACCCCGTCCATAGCCGGCATCCGGTAGTCTGAAAGGACCAGCTGCACGGGATATTCATTTTCCAGAATTGCCAGGCCATCCTCCCCTGATTCGGCGGTGATGATCTCATAGTCCTCGTCGATAAAAAGCCTTTTCAGGGAGCTGAGGACATTGGGTTCGTCGTCCACGCAGAGGATTTTGACATGTTCAGTCATCGTCTTTGCCCTCCATGTCCCATGCCTTAAGAAGCAGGGCGTAATTGTTTCTTATTGCGCCGGCGATGCTCTTGGTCTGACTGCGTTTGATGTTAAGTGACTGCCATACTATCCTGGGAATTTCCTCCCTGACCGGGTTGGTGCTCTTGCCCAGATGTAACGCCTTTGCCATCTGGTTGCCGAGGAAAAGGGCGCGGATGAGGTCTTTCAGCTGGGGATCGATCTTTGCCGTCTTTAAGTACGGGTCATGATGGTATTTCACTGCCTGGACAATATTGTCGGGAAATTTCCAGATTTCTAGCATTTGGGAACCTAACCGTTGGTGGTTGAACCCCATCACCTCCATTTCGGCATCGCCCTCCGGTATTTGTCGTTCCTGGATGAGAAGGAGGATCTTTTCGTAATCCTGAGGCATCGCATGAATGAAGACAATCTTGCCGATATCGTGCAGAATGCCGAATAAAAAGGCGTCCTCGTCAAGCTTTTTATTCAGATTTCCGGCGATGATTTTAGCAGCGACGGCGCAGCCGAGACTGTGCAGCCAGAGTCCTTTGACATCAATAAGTGAGCCGGGACGTTCCTTGAAAAGAGAATAGATCGATGCGCTGAGCGCCAGGTTTTTGACGGTGTTGAAGCCGAGGATCATCACGGCCTTGTTGAGGGTGGTCACCTGTTTCTGTAGACCGTAAAAGGCTGAATTGGCAAGACGCAAAACCTTTGCCGCCAGGGCGGTGTCATCGGCGATGATCTCGCCAAGCAGCTTTGCGTTCAGCGATTCGCTCTCCATTTCCCGGTTGATTCTGCCGGCAACGGCCGGCAGGGTGGGAAGATCTCCGATCTGGCTGATTAAATTATGTATAGTGTTCATTATGTCTTTACTTGAAAACATATTTTTATCATCATGCTGCTTCCTCGGCAACCGGAAGTGACACGGTAAAAGTCGTGCCTTTGCCGACCTCGCTTTCCACGGTGATTGTGCCATTATGTTTTTTTATGATGTCGTATGTGATGCTCATGCCCAGGCCTGTTCCATTACCCACTTCCTTGGTGGTGAAAAACGGATCAAAAATCCGGGACAGGTCCTGTTGGGGAATGCCGCATCCCGTATCGGCGATTGATACCAGGACATTGTTTTCTTCCCGCCAGGTCCTGATGCTTATTGCGCCCTTTTTCTGTATGGCCTGGGCCGCATTGACAAGGATATTCATGAAAACCTGGTTCAACTGCTGGGCGGAACCTTTTACCTGGGGCAGGTCGCCGTATTCCTTGCTGATCTCCGCCTTGTACTTCAGCTCATTGTGGATGATGTTCAGGGTGGTGTCAAGACAGTCGTTGATGCTGGTCAGTTCTATCTCATTGTTGTCCACCCTGGAAAAATTTTTCAGGTTCTGGACGATGATACTGACCCTTTCCGCGCCGTCGCGTGATTCTGCGATCAGGTCGGGAATATCTTTGATGAGATAATCAATTTTCAGTTTTTTGCGTTTGTCCTGCAGTTCGGACAAGGCTTTTTCATTAGGCAAACCGGCAATAACAGTATCCTGAAATGCAATAAACTGGGTCAATTTTTCCAGATATTTGTCAAGAGAGGCAAGATTGCTGGAGATAAAGCCCATGGGATTGTTTATTTCATGGGCGATGCCTGCGGCAAGCTGACCGATGGATGCCATTTTCTCCTTCTGGACGACCTGGGATTGGGTCTGTTTCAGTTCATTGTAAGCCTGCTTAAGCTGTCTGTTGGTTTTTCCCAGCAGGAGTCTTTCTTTCTGCAAAGAGATTTCAAGTTCCTTTTTCCTGGTAATGTCCCGTGATACATGGATAACCTGAACCACATTGCCGGTTTTGTCCTTTATGGGTGAGACGGTTATTTCCACGTAGGATTTCTTCCCCAGGGAATCGTAATGGACATGTTCTGTTTCCGCATGGCTGCCGGTGGCAAGGGCCACCTTAATGGGGCATGTATGCTCGGGACCTGCGCAGGGAGCGTTCAGATCATGGGTCACGACATAACAGGGGCTGCCGATCACCTCATCCTCCGTCAGACCCGTCTTCCGGATAAATACCTTATTGGCGCTGACAATGGAAAAATCCTTGATGTTGATAATGGCTATGGACTCATTGATGCCATCGAGAATGACCCTGGGCAGTTCATTGAGGCGCAGGATTTCCTCCTGCAGACGTTTTTTTTCCAGTAATGCCTCAAGTTTGGAAAGAATGATCTCCATATCGAGAGGTTTCTGGAAATAGCCTTCCACGCCCTGATAAAGGGCATCGATAACCGCATCCGTCGAAGAGTCGTCGGTAATAATGATACAGAGCAGCCCGGGGTGAATTTTTTTTAAATCTTTGACCAGTTCGGTGCCCCAGGTGTCAGGCAGCATCATGTCGATAAACGCTATATCCGGTTGGTTGCTGCTGACGAATCGCAGGGCCTCTGCGCCTGTCCCGGTAACCGACACAATATATCCATGCAATTCAAGAATTTTTTTCAGGGTATACCTGACAGTAGGATCGTCATCAATTATCAACAGATGAGGCTTGTCGTTCATATTCATCCCGTAATATTTTTCCCCGCTGCCGCAAGGCAAAGTGTGCATGAGCAGATGTGCTGTCAAGAGTTCACTTCTTATACTGGCATGATTTTGCGGCAGATATCAAGTGAATAAATGCGTGACTGTTTGCATGACAATATAGACGGGAAGATGAAAAAGAAAGCGTTTGACATCCGCTGCCGCGAGCATGCCGGACAACTTCGAGGGGTCGGCGCATCCGGCCATGACCGATGTGGTCATGCCCGGAATGGGCGGCAGAGACCTGCGCGGCCGGATATCCGCGTGGATTTACGATGTGAAGGCGCTTCTCATGTCCGGCAGCACTGGCAATGTCATCGCCCGCAGAGGCGTTATTGACGAGGGTGTGAACTTCATCCTTTCATGCTTTGCCGCCTTTAAAGGGCATGGGGATTTCAAAAGGGAACATCATCGCCGGCACGTGGTTCGGGGGGTGGCGGTTCCTCGGCAAAACTGTTTCCTGCCGAGGAAGATGCACCCTTGGGATCAAGCATTTTCATGTCCTTGGCAACGATCTCCGTGGTGTAGCGCTTGTTGCCGTCTTTATCATTCCATGATCGTGTCTGTAT
>Ga0180007_10001700_pt1 | contig 28360 bp, 31 predicted proteins | sample MM_PC_MetaG_FD_121122 | JGI IMG/M metagenome (GOLD analysis project Ga0180007, IMG submission 121122) | Groundwater microbial communities from the Aspo Hard Rock Laboratory (HRL) deep subsurface site, Sweden - MM_PC_MetaG | ecosystem: Environmental > Aquatic > Deep subsurface > Groundwater... | reverse complement strand
GCCCTGACCGACGAGGCCGCCAACGTCTATGTGACGCTCACGGCGCGCCAGCTCAACCCCGACATCTCCATCATCGCCCGGGCCAACGATGCCTCGCACATCACGCGGCTGGAGTTCGCCGGGGCCAACAAGGTCGTGCTGCCGCACCTGATAGGCGGCGTGCGCATGGCCCACACCGTACTGCGCCCAACGGTGACGGACTTTCTGGACCTGGCCGTGCGCGGGCAGATCGACCTGCAATTGGAGCAGTTGCTCATCAGCAGCAAGTCCGGCTTTGTGGGCAAGAACCTCATGGACTCTGGCATCCGCAAGGACTTCGACCTGATCATCGTGGCCATCAAACACGCCGATGGTGATCTGGTGTTCAACCCCGGTCCAAAGCAGGAACTCTGCGCTGGCGACACGCTCATCACCCTGGGCCGCCAGTCGGACCTGCTGAAGATCTGCGAACTTTTGTGAGCGCCTGATCATGACACCGACTGATCCGGCTTTGCGCGCGCGTGAGCTGCGCGAGCTGCTGGAACACCACAACCACCGCTACTATGTGCTCGACAGCCCGGAGATCGAGGACGCCGAGTACGACGCCTTGTTCCGCGAGCTCTCGGCCCTTGAGGCCGCGCACCCGGAGCTGGCCGACCCCAACTCGCCCACCCGGCGCGTGGGCGGGCAGGTGGCCGTCGGCTTTGCCGCTCATAGGCATGCTTTGCCGATGATGTCTCTTGATAACGCCATGAACCTGGACGAGTGGCGCGAGTTCGCCCTGGTCAAACTGCCCAACGCCCTGCGCGATGCCGTCACCGAGGTGGTGCTGGACGACATTGAGGCGGGCATTGGCCGGGCCTTCACGCGCACGGACAAGCAGGACGAGCGCAAGGAGCTGGCCACCAGGCTGCGGCCTCTGGTCGAGACGACGCTTTTGACACCTGAGGGCGGCAGCTGGGCGGCCCTGGCCGCCGAGGCCGGGCGGCTGGGCGCGCAGCGCTCGCTTCTGCCCATGATCCGCATGGGCGGGCCCCTGGGCCTGCCGACACTCTTGCGCCTGGCCCAGACTATCGGACCCGACGTGCGGGGTGAGCTGGGCCGCTTCTGGGCCGAGCCCAAGATGGACGGTCTGGCCGCCGAGGTCGTCTATCTGGATGGCGGGCTAGCGGTGGCTTCCACGCGCGGCGACGGCGAGGAGGGCGAGGACGTCACCGCCAACATGCGCATGGTGCGCAACCTTCGCGGGCGGCTGCTGCGCACAGGCGTGGCCCTGCCGGAGATCCTCGACGTGCGCGGCGAGGTGGTCATGGGCCAGAAGGATTTCGCGACCCTGAACGAGGCCCAGGAGGCAGCGGGCCTGAAGCGTTTCGCCAACCCGCGCAACGCCGCCGCTGGCAGCATCCGCCAGTTGGACCCCAACGTGGTGGCTGCGCGGCCCTTGCGCTTCCTGGCCTACGGCGCGGGGCGCATGATTTGGCCCGGCGGCACGGAAGGCCAGTCCAGTCCGTGGACCTCGCAGTCGGAGATCATGGCCGGACTGGCCGGGCTTGGCTTGGCCACGGCCCCGGAGGCCAGGCTCTGCCAGACGCCCGCTGAGGTCGAAGCCTTCTACCTGGACCTCCAGGCCCGGCGTGCGTCCCTGCCTTTCGAAATCGACGGGGTGGTGGCCAAGATCAACAACCTGGCGCTGCAGGAATTACTGGGGCAGACTGCCCGCGCCCCGCGCTGGGCCCTGGCCCTCAAGTTTCCGCCGGAGCGCGCCGTGACGCGTTTGCTGCGCATCCTCATCCAGGTGGGCCGCACCGGCGTGCTTACGCCCGTGGCCGATCTGGCCCCGGTGCGCGTGGCGGGCGTGGAGGTCTCCCGCGCCACCCTGCACAACCAGAGCCACATGCGCAGCCTGGACATCCGCGTGGGTGATCAGGTGGTGATCCAACGCGCGGGTGACGTTATTCCTCAGGTAGTCGAGGTGGTTGCGTCTGAGCGCGATGGTTCGGAGCAGCCTTTTGTCTTCCCCATGGCCTGCCCGGAATGCGGCAGTCAGGTCGTTGTGGAGGACAAGGTGACCTACTGCCCCAATCACGCCTGCCCGGCGCGGGTTGTGCTGGGCATCGTGCATTTCGTGTCCAAGGCCGGGCTGGCCATGGACGGCGTGGGCGAGAAGTGGGTGGAGCGCCTGGCTCAGGAGGGCTATCTCGAGTCCCCGGCGGACCTGTTCACCCTGACCAAGGAACAGCTCCAGGGCTTTGAGCGCATGGGCGAGAAGAGCGCCGAGAACTTCGTGCGTTCCGTGGAAGAGGGCCGGGCCTCCGCCACCCTGGCCCGGTTCATCAGCGCCCTGGGCATAGAGCTTGTGGGCGAGCAGACGGCCAAGACCCTGGCCGCGAACTTCGCCGACCTGGACGCCATCGCCGCGGCCAGCGACGAGCAGCTCATGGCCCTGAAGGATGTGGGCGGCAAGGTGGCCGCGAGCATCCGTGCGTTTTTCGCCAATGAGGGCAACCAGGCCATGCTGGAGCGCTTCAAGGCCTTTGGCCTGTGGCCCACGGGCGGGCAGCGGGCTGATGCCGCCAACCTGCCGCTGTCTGGACAGACCTTTGTCTTCACCGGCGGCCTGCCGGGTATGAGCCGACCCCAGGCCCAGGCCCTGGTGGAGCGCCTGGGCGCGTTGTGCTCGGGCTCGGTGTCGCGCAAGGTGGACGTGGTGGTGGCGGGCGAGGAGGCCGGGAGCAAGCTTGTGAAAGCCAGGGACCTGGGCCTCAGGATATTGGACTTTCCGCAATTTTTGGCTATGCTGCGTGAACATGGAATCGAGCCCTGAAAATGTCGCACCAGCAACACGGAGAAATTTATGAACTGTGACGTTGTCATCATGGGCGGCTGCGGCCGCATGGGCGGGACCCTGATCCGCCTGGCGCAGCAGGACCCGGAGCTGGTGGTCAAGGCCGTCATCGAGCGCGCCGAGCGCCTGGATGAACTGGAGGCCCTGGACTGTGTCGTGTCGAGCGACCTGGACGAGGTGCTGGCCAAAACCCCGCGCGCCGTGGTGGTGGAGTTCACCTCCCCGGAGGCCACCTTGGAGCACGTGCGCGAGTGCCGCAAGCACGGCAACCCCATGGTCATCGGCACCACCGGCCTGAAACCGGACCAGTACGACTTCATTGCCGCCGCGGCCCAGGACGTGCCGCTTCTGCTGGCCCCGAACATGAGCGTGGGCGTCAACGTGCTGCTGAAAATCCTGCCGCAGCTGGTGCAGATGCTCGGGCCCGCCTACGACATGGAGATGATGGAAATCCATCATGGCCGCAAAAAGGACGCGCCCAGCGGCACCGCGCTCAAATTGGCCCAGTGCATGGCCGAGGCGCGCGGATTGGTCTACGACGAGGTCAAGCGCCACTGCCGCGACGGCATCGTGGGTGAACGCAAGGAGAATGAGATCGGCGTGGTGGCGCTGCGCGGCGGCGACGTGGTGGGCGACCACACGGCGTACTTCTTCGGCCCTGGCGAGCGCATCGAGGTGACGCACCGGGCGCACTCGCGCGAGACCTTTGCCCAGGGCGCGCTGCGCGCGGCCAAGTGGCTGAGCAAGCAGGAGCCAGGCCGTCTCTACGGCATCGGCGACATCTTCTAGCCGTTTCTGCTTTCAGAATACACGAAACGCCGGGCTCGCGAGGGTCCGGCGTTTTTGCTTACTTAAATGTTTTCCCCATCATCTTTGCAAATCTTTACCTTTATCGCAGCATTACCAGAAATTATTTTGATAAGACCGTTCTTAATTTGAACAGCATCATTCTCTGTGTCTACGAAATGTTGAGGGACATATCCACCACTTTCAATACTTGCTCTGTCTACGTTGTATCTAAGTGATTTTGAGATTTTATGTAGCAAATCTGTAAACCGTTCTTCTCTTGTGTGTACCCACTTTGCGTTGTCAGCCTTAATTAGGGAGTGATTATTTAGATGAGCAAGGTAGTATTTCCAAGCATCTTGTACATCTTTATCGCGTTGACCAGTGAATGTTATTTCGATCAGATTTAGCGCGTCAACAACATTAGGTTTCACAGTAGCGCCTCTGTTTGCCATAAGAATTCTAAATATATATTCCTTTCGTTCTTTAGAATTCCTTGAATATTCAAGAACCTTGCTGACAAGAATGGCTAGAATTGGTCCAATTAAAATAGCGATTAATGAAACAATCTCGAAAGGACGGAATGAGAAGTCCATAATCTGCCTCCCAAGGTGCGAATATCCACGAGCGCAATAATTGTGTCGTGCATTTAAAGTAAGATACTGATTGGAGCCAAGCTTTAAGTTGACTTTATCCGTGTTAGCCCCGCATGACCTCGAACACCTTCTCCATCTCCTCCAGCATAAGCGCGTATTGCACCGCCAGCGCCTCGGCCTGGCCGTCCCTGGCCGCATGCTCCAGCTCACGGGCGGCGTCGCGCAGGCGTTCCATGCCCAGCGTGGCTGCCGCGCCCTTGATGGAGTGCGCCAAGTAGCGCACCAGCTCCCGGTCGCCCCGGCACACGGCGTCGCCCAGGGTGGTCATGCGCTTGGGTTCGTCTTCCAGGAAGACCTCGAAAAGCCGCGCCAGAAACTCCGGCTTGGTGGTGCGCATGCGCATAAGCCAGGCGTCGTTGATGGGCGGGCGCGTGTCGGCGGTGGGGCAGTCAGCGGGGGGGCTGGTGTCAGCGGATGCGGGGGAGTCGTTGGGTTCGGTCACGGCGGTCTCCGGCTAGAGGGCTTGCGGCTCAGGCCTTGAGGCGGACCCGCAGGGGCATGCCCTGCCGGAGAGACTCGGCGAAGCCCTGCCGGGGAGAGGGCAGGGCGTCCTCTCCCCGGTCGGGGCTGGTGTTACATCTTGTAGAGCTTTTCGCCGGGAACAATGGGGATGTTGTTCTTCTGGAGCAGTTCGATGGCCTGGTCCGTGCGGTCGAAGCGGAAGATGATGATGGCGTGCGATCCGCTCTGGTTGACGAAGGCGTACATGTACTCGACGTTGACCTTGGCCTCGCGCAGCATGTCCAGGATGCTGTGCAGTCCGCCCGGCTTGTCCGGAACCTCCACGGCCACCACGGTGGTACGGCCCACGGTGAAGCCCCCGGCCTTGAGGTGTTCCTTGGCCTTGTCGAAGTCGGAGACGATGAGGCGCAGGATGCCGAAGTCCGAGGTGTCGGCCAGGGACAGGGCGCGGATGTTCACGCCTGCTTCGCTCAGGATGCGGGTGACCTCGGCCAGTCTACCGGCTCGGTTTTCCAGGAAGATGGAGAGTTGGTCGACCTTCATGACGTTCCTCGCTTGCTTGTGTGGCACAGGGTTAGTCGCATCAGGCCTGTTCTTTGCGCATGTCGATGATGCGCTTGGCCTTGCCTTCGCTGCGTTCGATGCCCTTGGGCTCCACCAGCTTGCACTTGGCGGTGACACCCAGGAACTCCTTGATGTTCTTTTCTATCTTGGATTCGAGACGTTGTAAATTCTTGATCTGGTCGGAGAAGGCGGCCTCGTCGACCTCGACGCGAACCTCCATGTTGTCCAGGTTGCCCGCGCGGGTGACGATGAGCTGGTAGTGCGGGGCCAGGCCCTCGGTCTCCAGCAGGATGCTCTCGATCTGCGAGGGGAACACGTTGACGCCGCGGATGATGAGCATGTCGTCGCTGCGGCCCGTGACCCGCTCCATGCGCGCGGTGGTGCGTCCGCAGCGGCAGGGCGCGGTATTGAGCCTGCTTAAGTCGCGGGTGCGGTAGCGCAGAAGCGGAATGCCTTCCTTGGTCAGCGTGGTGAAGACCAGCTCGCCGACCTCGCCCGGCTTCTTGGGCTCGCCGGTCTCGGGGTCGATGATCTCGGCCAGGAAGTGGTCTTCCTGGATGTGCAGGCCCTTCTTGACCTTGGCGCATTCGATGGCCACGCCCGGACCCATGATCTCGGACAGGCCGTAGATGTCGATGGCCGTGATGCCGAGCTTGTTTTCGATCTCGTTGCGCATGGAGTCGGTCCAGGGCTCGGCCCCGAAGATGCCGATGCGCACAGGCAGCTCCTTGATGTCGATGCCCATTTCCTTGGCGGCCTCGTAGAGGTGCAGGGCGTAGGAGGGCGTGCAGGTGAGCACCGTGGCGCCGAAGTCGCGCAGGAGCATGGCCTGGCGACGGGTTCCGCCGCCGGAGATGGGAATGACCGTGGCGCCCAGTTCTTCGGCCCCGTAGTGCACGCCGAGCCCGCCGGTGAACAGGCCGTAGCCGTAGGCGTTGTGCACGAAGTCGCCGCTGTGCGCGCCAGCTGCGGCCAGGCAGCGGGCGACCATCTGCCCCCAGTTCTTGATGTCGCGCCGGGTGTAGCCCACCACCGTGGCCTTGCCCGTGGTGCCGGAAGAGGAGTGGATGCGCACGATGTTCTCACGCGAGACGGCGAACAGCCCGAAGGGGTAGTGGTTGCGCAGGTCCTGCTTCTCGGTAAAGGGCAGAAGCGAGACATCAGAGAGGCTCTGGATGTGCTCGGGCTTCACGCCGCGCTCGTCGAGCTTTTTGCGGTAGAAGGGCACGTTCTCGTAAACGCGGGCAACAAGGTCCTGGAGCCTGCGCAACTGAAGCTTTTCCAGCTCCTCCCTGGGCAGGGTTTCGTTTTCCACGTCAAATATCATGCTCAGTCCTCCTGGGGGTGGTGCGAAGCGTACGCGATTGTCTCTTGTTGGTCCGGGCGGGCGGCTTGCCACAATAAAAGGCCACAGGCTTTCGCCGTGGCTCGGGAGTCGCCGACTCGCCATGTTGCTGTATCTGCGCCCCTTTGGCCACTGCTGTGGCAACGTCGCTCCGTCGCAGCAGAGTCTTCGCCAGGGGGCGTTCAGCCTTTCTCGTGCATGCCCGAAACACGGCACTGCGTCAAGGTTCGGCCCTGGTTCTTGTCATCGTCTGCGGCACGCCATTCTTGTGTCAATTGCTTGCAACGCGAGTTGATTCAGGGAGAATTTACGGCCGCGTGAGCACGACTGGCCGTCATTGCGCTGCACGCGCGTTTCCAGTACAAGACCCGAAGCACGCGACAATCCGCGTGAACGGGGGAACATGAAGAAGAATCAGCAATTGCCGATGACGCCCGGCATCTCCACGGAAGAAAAGGGGCTGCTCCTGGCCCGCACCCTTGACGAAAAGCAGGGCGAGGAGATCGTTCTGCTGGACGTCACCGGCGTGTGTCCCATCGCCGAGCAGATCATCATGGTCACGGCCAAGGGCCAGCGCCATGCCCAGGCCTTGTCTGACGCCCTGCTGCATCTGGCAAAGGAGCGCAACATCGGCTCCATGGGGCAGGAAGGCTATCAGACCGGCACCTGGATCCTGCTCGATTTCAACGACATCATCGTGCACATCTTCCAGGAGGATCTGCGCGGCTTCTACAACATCGAGGGCCTCTGGTCCGAGGGCAGGCGCGTTGACTGGAAGGACGGAACCGTGCTTCCCAAGGACGTGCAGTGAGAAAAGTCGCCCCGACCATGCTGCTGCCGACTCTTTTGCTCATCCTGGACGGCTTCGGCATCGCGCCGGAGGGTCCGGGCAACGGGCCTTTCCTGGCCAACACGCCCAACCTCGACGCCCTGTTCGCGCGCTATCCGCACACGCGGCTGGCCTGCTCGGGCCGGGCCGTGGGCCTGCCGGAAGGCTTCATGGGCAACTCCGAGGTCGGGCACATGAACATCGGCGCGGGCCGCATCGTCTACCAGGACATGACGCGCATCGACATCAGCATCGAGGACGGCAGTTTTTTCAAGAATCCCGCCCTGCTGGACCTCTGCGCCAAGGCCAAGGCCGGCAGCGGGCGGCTGCACCTCATGGGCCTGGTGTCCGATGGCGGCGTGCACAGCCACCAGCACCACATCCATGCGCTGGTCGAGCTGGCCAAGGCCCAGGGCGTGCGCGAGGTCTTCATCCACGCCTTCCTGGACGGGCGCGACACCCCGCCCTCAAGCGGCCTGGGCTACGTGCAGCAGCTTGAGGCCAAGCTGGCCGAGCTCGGCCTGGGGCGCATCGCCTCTGTCATGGGCCGCTACTACGCCATGGACCGCGACAAGCACTATGAGCGCAACGAGCCCGCCTATCTGGCCCTGGCCTGCGGGCAGGGCAGGGCGGTGGGCTCGGCCACGGAGGCCGTGGAAAGCGCCTATGCCAGCGGCGAGACCGACGAGTTCGTCAAGCCCTGCCTGGTGACGGGCGCTGGCGGCAAGCCCCTTGGAACCATCGGCGACGGCGACGGCCTGTTCTTCTTCAATTTCCGCGCGGACCGCGCCCGGCAGATCAGCCGCGCGTTCTTCGACGATGACTTTAAGGAATTCCCGCGGCCCTTGCGCCCCAAGCTCTCCGACTTCGCCAGCATGACCCGGTACGAGTCCACCTTCCCCCTGCCTGTGGCCTCGCCGCCGCAATCTCTCGACGGCTTCCTGGGCGAGGTGGTGAGCAGCCTGGGCCTGAAGCAACTGCGCATCGCCGAGACCGAGAAGTACGCCCACGTGACGTATTTCCTCAACTGCGGCGTGGAAGAGCCTGTGGCAGGCGAGGAGCGTGTGCTGATCCCGTCGCCGCGCGAGGTGGCCACCTATGACCTCAAGCCGGAGATGAGCGCGCGCGAGGTCACCGAGGCCCTGCTGGCGCGCAGGCGCGAGTTCGACCTGTGCGTGTGCAACCTGGCCAACCTGGACATGGTGGGCCACACGGGCATCATTCCGGCTGTCATCAAGGCCTGCGAGACCGTGGACGAGTGCGTGGGGCGCATCGTGGATGCTTTCCTGGCCGACGGCGGGCAGGTGTTCCTCACGGCGGACCACGGCAACTCCGAGGAGATGCTCGACGCAGAGGGCCACACGCAGACGGCCCACAGCCTCAACCCCGTGCCGCTGGTGCACATCGACACCAAGGGTGGCAGGACGCTTAAACCCGGCAAGCTGGGCGACATCGCCCCGACAATACTGGCCTCCTGGGGCCAGCCCCAGCCGGACGCCATGACCGGCGCAAGCCTGTTTACCGACGCAAGCCCGCAGAAAGAGGGAACCGCATGACCAAGCCGCTGACACCCGTGCGCCCCATGGGCATGGAGATCGTTTTTCTGTACCCTTGCCCCCACTGCGCGCGGGAAGTGACGCTCATCGCGCCCACGCGGCCCTCCATGGCCCAGTGCGACGCCTGCCGCAAGAACTTCCCCATCGTGCCCGTGGACGACCGCACCCTGCGCTACTTCAAGGTCATGCTCAACGGGGGCAAGGCCGCCATCGATCCCGACTTCCTCTGAGTCCGGCTCCGGAAACGCGGATGCCTGTGCGGGGCGGCGCTGTTTCTCCTTTGATTATCTGACCGTTCAGCCGCCTTTGGGGCGAATATTTCGGCTCGTACGCTTTTCGGCGTGCGGGCCGAAGCATTTTGCCTGTGCACTGGTGAGGGGATATTTAAATTGTAAATCAGGTACTAGAAAAAGTCATGACTTTATCTAGATCAATGATGATGAGAAAAGAGGCGTTGGCTGGCGGGAAATGGTCTGCGTTAGAGGGGCTTTCTGCGGGCCAGGAAGAATCGCTTCAGAAGCGTGCCGCAGTCCTCGGCCATAACACCCTGAAGGATCCAGGGACGGTGGTTCAGGAAGGGCAGGGTGCGGGCGTCGAGGTTGGAGACCAGCGCTCCGGCCTTGGGGTCTGTGGCGGCGAAGACGATGCCCTCCACGCGCGCGTGGATGAGCGCGCCCACGCACATGAGGCAGGGTTCGAGGGTCACGGCCAGGATGGACCCGCTGAGGCGGTGGTTGCCGAGCTTTTGCCCGGCCTCGCGCAGGCACAGGACCTCGGCGTGGGCCGTGGGGTCGTGGAGCGTGATGTTGCGGTTGTGGGCCTGGGCCAGCACGCTTCCGTCGGCGGCGATGAGCACGGCACCCACAGGGGCCTCGTTCTCGCGCGCTGCGGCGCAGGCCTCGTCAAAGGCCAGGGACATGAGTGCCCGCCAAGACGCGTGTCCAGGCGGGCCCTCAGGTGGATGCACCGGGTGCATGGCGCGTTACAGACCTTTCAGGTAGCGCACCCCGCCTGCCAGCAGGGTCAGGCCCAGCGGCGAGGTCTCGCCACGGGTCCAGGCCGGGTGGTTGCAGGGGTGGTTGTAGGCCTCAGGGTGGGGCATCAGTCCCAGGATGCGGCCCGTGGGGTCTGTCAGGCCCGCGATGGCGTTGGCCGAACCGTTGGGATTCTGCGGGAACTGCATGGTGGCCACGCCCGTTGCCGGGTCGATGTAGCGCAGGGCCACGAGGTTGGCGGCTTCGAGCGCGTCCAGCGTCTCCTGGTCCTGGGGCACGATCTTGCCCTCGCCGTGGCGCACCGGGGCCTCCAGGACGTCGATGTCCTTGGTGAACACGCAGGGCGAGGCCGGGTTGGCCCGCAGCGTGACCCAGCGATCCTCGTAGCGGGCCGAGTCGTTGTTCGACAGCGACACCTGGCGCTCGAAGTAGCGGCCGCCCAGGGCGGGCAGCAGGCCAAGCTTCACCAGGAGTTGGAAGCCGTTGCAGATGCCCAGGATCAGCCCGCCGGCCTCGAAGAAGCTTTTGAGCTGGTCAAGGACGTGATCACCGCTGTTTGTTTTGGCAAAACGCCAGCGCAAAGCAGCCGCCTGAGCCGAGCCGAGGTCGTCCCCGTCGAGGAACCCACCGGGAAAGATGAGGAAATTAAAATTCTCCATGCGCACATGGCCGGAGACGATGTCAGAAAAATAGGCTATTGTGGCCTCATCAGCCCCGGATTCCCGGGCGGCGTGTGCTGATTCCTGTTCACAATTGGTGCCGTATCCGGTAAGAACTAGTGCTTTGACGCGGGCCATGAACTTCCTCCATTGCGACTTTCGCTGCGGGCGTTCAATTTTGGCCCGCGAAACTTGAGAATACGTGCGCCCGCGTGCGGCGTCAACTCGGACCGAGACCATAAGAGCAAGACAACTCAACCTGAAGCAGGCAGAAGAGGTGTTTGCATGAAGACCAAGTTTATTTTCATCACCGGCGGAGTGCTGTCTTCCCTGGGCAAGGGACTGGCCGCGGCGTCCATTGGCGCGCTGTTGCAGACGCGCGGCCTCAAGGTGACCATCCAGAAGCTCGACCCGTACATCAATGTCGACCCCGGGACCATGAATCCCTTCCAGCACGGCGAAGTCTATGTCACCGAGGACGGCGCCGAGACCGACCTCGACCTGGGCCACTATGAGCGCTACCTGGGCATCCACATGAGCCAGGCCAACAACTACACCTCCGGGCGCATCTACGAGACCGTCATCAACAAGGAGCGCCGCGGCGACTACCTGGGCGGCACGGTCCAGGTCATCCCGCACATCACCGACGAGATCAAGCGTTGCGTTCTGAGCGTGGCCAAGGGCGACGAGGACGTGGCCCTCATCGAGATCGGCGGCACCGTGGGCGACATCGAGGGCCTGCCGTTTCTGGAGGCCATCCGCCAGCTCAAGAACGACCTGGGCAAGGAGAACGTCCTCTACATCCACCTGACGCTCGTGCCTTACATGCGCGCCGCCGGCGAGCTCAAGACCAAGCCCACCCAGCACAGCGTCAAGGAGCTTCGGGCCATCGGCATCCAGCCGGACATCATCCTCTGCCGCTCCGAAGTGCCCCTGCCTGCCGATTTGCGCGACAAGATCGCCCTGTTCTGCGACGTGGACCGCGACGCCGTGTTCTCCGCCGTGGACGTGAAGAGCATCTACGAAGTGCCCATGGAGTTCTACCGCGAGGGCGTTGACCAGAAGATCGCCATCCTGCTCAAGCTCCCGGCCAAGAACGCCGAGTTGGACAGCTGGAAGGAGCTCAACCGGCGCATCAACAACCCCAAGGGCACCTGCAAGATCGGCATCGTGGGCAAGTACGTCGACCTGAAAGAGGCGTACAAGAGTCTGCACGAGGCCCTGGTGCACGGCGGCGTGTTCAACGAGGTCAGCGTGGAGCTTGAGTACGTGAACTCCGAGGAGATCACGGCCAAGAACGTGGAGAAACGCCTCAAGAGCCTGGACGGCGTCCTGGTTCCCGGCGGCTTCGGCTCGCGCGGCATCGAGGGCAAGATCCTCTCCATCAAATACGCCCGCGAGAACAAGGTGCCGTTCTTCGGCATCTGCCTGGGCATGCAGTGCGCGGTCATCGAGTACGCGCGCAACGTGCTGGGCCTGGAAAAAGCCAATTCCCAGGAGTTCGACGAGTTCACCCCGGACCCGGTGATCTATCTGATGACCGAGTGGTACGACTTCCGCACCAAGAAGGTCGAGAAGCGCGACGAGGGCTCCAACAAGGGCGGCACCATGCGCCTGGGCTCCTACCCCTGCAAGATCGTCAAGGACACCAAGGCCATGGAGGCCTACGGCGAGGCCAGGATCGAGGAGCGCCACCGCCACCGCTACGAATTCAACAACAAGTATGCCGAGGCCCTGAACAAGGCCGGGCTGATGCTCTCCGGCACCTCGCCCGACGAGGAACTGGTGGAGATGGTGGAACTGCCCGAGCACCCGTGGTTCCTGGGCTGCCAGTTCCACCCGGAGTTCAAGTCCAACCCCATGAAGCCGCACCCGCTGTTCCGCGAGTTCATCCGCGCCGCCGCGCTGCAGGCCAAGGGCAAGAAATAGCATGGTCATGGATTCCGGCGAACTCTATGCCAAAAGCCTGACAGGTCCCTTTGTCCTGGCCGGGCCGTGCGTGCTGGAGAGCAGGCAGATGGCCCTTGATGTGGCCCGCGAGCTTGCGGCCATCGCTCAGCGACTGGACCTGACCCTGATCTTCAAGAGTTCCTACGACAAGGCCAACCGCACCTCGGCGTCGAGCTTCCGGGGCCCCGGCCTGGACATGGGCCTGGCTTGGCTGGCCGAGATCCGTGAGGTCACGGGCCTGCCCGTGGTTACGGACATCCACCTGCCGGAACAGGCCGAGCGCGTGGGCGAGGTGGCCGATGTGCTTCAGATACCTGCGTTTCTCTGCCGTCAGACCGATCTCTTGGTGGCCGCGGCGGAGACCGGGCGCATCGTCAATGTGAAGAAGGGCCAGTTCCTCGCTCCCTGGGACATGAAGAACGTCTGCGACAAGCTGCGCAGCGCGGGCAATGGCCGCTTCTGGCTCACTGAGCGCGGCTCCTGTTTCGGCTACAACAACCTCGTGGTGGACATGCGCTCGCTGTCCATCATGCGCGCCATGGGCGCACCCGTGGTTTTTGACGCCACCCATTCCGTGCAGCTGCCAGGCGGGCAAGGCGGAATGTCAGGCGGGCAGCGGGAATTCGTGCCTGCCCTGGCTTCCGCAGCCGTGGCCGCCGGAGCCAGCGGCGTATTTCTGGAGGTCCATCCGGACCCGGACAACGCCCTGTGTGATGGTCCCAACAGCATCGCCCTGTCCAAGGTCGAGGCGCTGTTCAAGCGGCTTCTGGCCCTTTGGAGCGTGCCCGATGCCCAGTGATTCCGCACCAGAGTCCCTCATTGATCCCAAAGTGTTAGCCATTGGTCGCGAGGTCAAGCTTCTGATCCTCGACGTTGACGGTGTGCTCACCGACGGCGGGTTGACCTACGATCACGAGGGAAACGTCTCCAAACGTTTCCACGTGCAGGATGGACTTGGAATAAAGATTGCACAATCCCTTGGGCTTGGCATCGCCGTCATCACCGGCCTCAAACATGGGGCAGTGGAGAAACGGGTGCGCGAGCTGGGCATCGAGGAGTACCACGCAGGACACGTGGACAAGGTGCCCCTGATGGAGGGGATTCGCGGCCGCATGGGCTGCGAGACAACCCAGATCGCCTACCTGGGCGATGACTGGGTGGACGCGGGAGTGATGCAGGCTGTGGGCCTGCCCATGGCCGTGTCGAATGCCCAGCCGGAAATACTCCGGCTGGCGAAATGGGTGTCCAGGTTGCAAGGCGGCCAGGGGGCGGTCCGAGAGGCCACCATGTTCCTCCTGCGCTGTCGGGGTCAGTTTGACGCAGCCTGGGAGAAGTGGAGTCGATGAATGCGCAAGTCCCTGGTGTTTGTGGTGCTGATCTTCGTGCTCGGCCTGGCCATCGGTCTGGTGGTCAACGAGCAGCGAAACGGGCGTTCCGACGCCCCCTTGAGGCCCGCCGCCAAGGTCGCTGAACCTGATGTCATGGCCGAAGACCTGGAGCTTGTGCAGGGCGCGGACGGCAAGGTCCTCTGGCGCGTGCGCGCAAAATCCGCCCAGTACAGCATGGACCAGCGCATTGTGCAGGTCTTGGCACCACAGCTCACCGCTTATGTCGGGACCGACCGCCAGGAAGTCTTCGTCAAGAGCGATTCCGGCGAGGTGAACCAGCAGGGCAACACCATGACCCTGCGCAACAACATCACCGGCCGCTTCGGCGCCTTTGTCCTTACGGCAGACGTGTTCGACTACATTGGAGCCATGAAGAAAATCTACCTCAAGGGCCAGGTTTCGGTGAGCCGACCGGATTTCTCCGTCAATGCCACCACTGTTGAGATCAACCTGGACACCCGTGAGCTTATCGCCGCGGGCGGCGTCACAGCGGAACTCATCCCGGCCGCCTTGAACGCGTTCAATAAGGAGAAGACGAAGTGAGGCACGAGCGACACCCGATTCGGTCCGCCGCCAGCCTTCTTCTGGTCCTGGCCCTGGTTGCGCTTACCGCTGCTTCGGCCCTGGCCGAAGGCTTTGGCGAGGTGCGCGTGGTGGAGACCCCCACCAATGTCCGCCAGGAGCGCGACCCCAAATCCCCGGTGGTGCGCACCCTGCAGCCCGGCGAAAAGGTCCGCGTTGATTTTGTGCGCGCCTCTGGTTGGGGCACGGTGTTTGAGCTGGACGAAACGCAGCGCGACGAGGCCAAGGCCATTGGCTATGCCGATGTGCGCCTGCTCAAGCCTGTTGGCGCTCCGGCCGAACCCAAGGCCGCGCCGAGCGAGGCCAAGGCTTCGCCCTCAGCTGCCCCGGCGCCTTCCCGTTCCATGGTCCAGGCGCAGCAGGCGGAACCAGCTCAAATCCGGCAGGTCGAGGCCCGCACCGAGATCCACAAGGAGCGCTCCCTCAAGTCTCCGGTGGTGGCCGTGCTGGCTCCTGGCGAGCGCGTGCAGACCGCTTATCTGCGCGACGGCTTCTTTGCCGTGTTCAAGCTGAACGACCAGGCCAGGAATGAGGCCACCGCAGTGGGCTACGTGCCGCAGGGCATGGTCAAGCTGCCGCCGTCCCAGCCCGCTGGCGAGCCCAAGTCCGCTGATGCCAGGGCTGTCGAGCTCAAGCCCGCCGCACCCGCCCGGCCCGAGGGCAAGTCCGTGCCCGCCCCGGAGATCAAGGGTGCGGTCAAGGCGTCCCCGGCGCTGCTGGGCAACCAGCCCGCGCTCTCCACACAGGCTCCGGTGCGCATCACCTCCGACAAGATGGTCTACAATCAGGCCGAGAACTCCGTGGTCTTCCAGGGCAACGTGCACGGCACCCATACCGACATGGCCCTCTGGGCCGAGCGCATCACCGCCTATTTCTCGGATAAGAAGAAGAACAAGGACAAGCAGCAGGACAAGGGCGCTGGCGACTTCGGCGACACCATCGAGCGCATCGTGGCCGAGGGCAACGTGCGCATGGTGGCCAACAAGAACGAGGGCGCCTGCTCCAAGCTGACCTACAACGTGCCCCAGGCCGTCATCCGCATGGATGGCAACCCCATCCTGCGCGAAGGCCAGAACACCATTCGCGGCGAGAGCATTATGTTCTACATCCGCGAGAACCGCAGCGAGGTCCTAAGCGGCACCCAACGCCGGGTGGAGGCCATCTTCTACACGCCCAAGGGGGGCAAGGACTAGATGGCAGAGCTCATCGCCACCAATCTTTCCAAACGTTATGGCGACCGCGAGGTCGTGCGGCACATCAACGTGAACCTGCGCAACGGCGAGGTCGTGGGCCTGCTTGGTCCCAACGGAGCGGGCAAGACCACAACCTTTTACATGCTCGTGGGCGTGGTCAACCCGACCACCGGCAATGTGGTGCTGGACGGCGCGGACGTCACCGAACTGCCCTTGCATGAGCGCGCCCGCAGGGGGCTTTCCTACCTGCCCCAGGAAAGCTCCATCTTCAAGAAGCTCTCGGTGCGCAAGAACCTGGACGTGATCCTGGAGAACACGCGCATGACCCGCAGCGAACGCGAGGCCAGGGCCGTTGAGCTTCTGGAGATGTTCAACATCACCAAGCTGGCGCACCAGCCCGCCATGTTCCTCTCCGGCGGCGAGCGCAGACGCTTGGAGATAGCGCGCGCGCTCATCCTGAATCCCAAGTTCATCCTGCTCGACGAGCCCTTTGCCGGCATCGACCCCATCGCCGTCATCGACATCCAGGAGATCATCGCGGTGCTCAAGAAGATGGGCATCGGCATCCTCATCTCCGACCACAACGTGCGCGAGACCCTGAACATTTGCGATCGCGCCTACCTCGTCTACGAGGGCATGGTCATCCTTGAGGGCAGCCCCACAGAGATCGTGCAGAGCAGCAAGGCCCGCAAGCTCTACCTGGGCGAGTCCTTCAGTCTGTAGCCTTTCTAAAAACCACTGATTTATAGAACAATTCTGCTTCGCAACCCCTCCGCACTGGCCTTGATGCCGGATTTGTGGATTTACACAGCCCGTGAAGGTTGGTACACTTTTTTCATGCGCGCTACGTCCGCTGGAAAAAGTACGTATCCCTGAGGGGTTATCCTTTTTCTCTTGCGAACGACCAGTGCTTGTGGCAAAGTGAAGATGCACGAAGTTGCGTGCAGCGTTTGGAAATATCGTATTTTTGACGCAACATATTTTTGGAGACAGTGGTTTCGCGTATGGGTTTGGAGCTTCGCCAACAACTCAAGCTGTCTCAGCAACTGGTCATGACGCCCCAGCTGCAGCAGGCCATCAAGCTCCTGCAGCTCTCGCGGCTGGAGTTGGTGGAGTCCATCCAGCAGGAGTTGATGGAAAATCCGTTCCTGGAGGAGCTCGACCCCGAGGTTGTGGACACGGCCCCGAGCACCGACAGTCTGGACGACTACGAGAGCGCGCACAACACCGCCGAGAGCCAGGCCAGCGAAGAAGTCATGCGCAGCGCCGACTGGGAGAACTACCTCGGCGAATTTTCCAGCGTCACCAAGCAGTCCATGGGCCGAGAGCTGGAGGTGCCTGAAGAAGGCCTCTCCCTGGAAGCGCGCCTGACCTGCCGCCCGAGCCTGGAGGGCCATCTCAACTGGCAGATGCGTCTGTCGCGCTTCAGCGAGGATGAACTGGACATCGGCGATGTCGTCATCGGCAACCTGGACTCCCGTGGCTACCTTCAGGCCACCACCGAGGAGCTGCAGTCGCTTCTGGACGGCGTCAGCGCCGAGGCCGTGGAATCCGTGGTGCAGCGCATCCAACGCCTGGACCCGGTGGGCGTTGCCGCGCGCACGGTCCAGGAATGCCTGCTGGTGCAGATGGAGGTCCTGGGCCTGGACGACCCCATCCTCGTGTCGCTGGTGCGCGACCATCTGGAGGATCTGGAGAAGCACCGCTACAAGCCCCTGACCAAGAAGTTCCGCATCAGCATGGAGGAACTCAAGGAATACCTTGACCTCATGCAGACCCTGGAACCCATGCCCGGCGCGAATTTCTTCAGCGGCGAGCCGCAGTACGTCAGCCCGGACGTCTTCGTGTTCAAGAACGGCGAGGAGTTCGTCATCGTGCTCAACGAGGATGGCATGCCGCGCCTGCAGCTGAATTCCTACTACGTGGAGAACGTCAAGGCCAAGACCTCCACCGAAAAGGACTATTTTCAGGACAAGATCCGCAGCGCCGAGTGGCTCATGAAGAGCCTGTACCAGCGCCAGCGAACCTTGTATAAGGTCATGGAGAGCATTGTCCGTTTCCAGCGCGAGTTCTTTGAAGATGGCGTGACCCGCTTGCGTCCGCTGATTCTCAAGGAGGTGGCTGAGGACATCAGCATGCACGAGTCCACGGTCAGCCGCATCACCACAAGCAAGTATGTGGCGACCCCGCATGGCATCTACGAGCTCAAGTTCTTTTTCAACAGCGCGCTGGACCTGGACGATGGCACACAGGTTGGCTCCGAGTCTGTGAAAGCGCTCATCAAGCAGCTCATCGGGGAGGAGAATCCAAAACGCCCGTTGAGTGATGAGCAGATCGGCGAGATCCTCAAGCAGAAGCTGGAGGTGAACATTGCACGGCGGACAGTGGCCAAATACCGCACCGCCATGAATATTGACTCCTCCTCCAAGCGCAAGCAGATTTTCTAAACCGGCGTCGCCCGCCACATCCCAGGAGGTTGCGAATGAACATTTCCTACGCCTTCAAGAACTTCGATCCTTCCGACCACTTGAAGGAATATGCCGCTTCCCGTTTCGAGAAGATGGGCAAGTTCATCGGCGACACCACGGAAACCGACCTGCAGATCAACCTGGCCGTGGACAAGTTCCGCCACCAGGCCGAGGTCATTCTGACCGCTGACTCCGTACACATCTCAGCCTACGAAGAGTCAGAGGACATGTACTCCACCATTGATCTGGTGCTGGACAAGCTCGAGGCTCAGCTCAAGCGCATGCGCGAGCGCCACAAGGACCGCCGCCACGGAGGCACCCCGCGCAGCGCGCGCATGGATGTCATCAGCTTTTCAGACGACACCAGCGAACGCGACCCCATCATCAAGGAATCCGACCTCTTTGAGCCCAAGCCCATGAGCGTCGACGAAGCCGCCATGCAGCTGGAAGCGCTGAAGTTCGAGTTCCTTGTGTTCCGCCACTCCGACACGGACCGCGTAAACGTTTTGTACCGCACCAAGACCGGCGACTTCGGTCTGATTGACCCTGGAAACTAGCGATGCGCTTGGGCGAATACATCGACAAGGAGCTGGTGCTGCCAGCTCTGGCCTCCACGGGCAAGGCCGAGGTGTTGCGTGAACTCACCGAGGCCTTGGCCGCGCGCCATCCCAATGTGGATGCCGGCCTGGCCCTCGCGGTCCTTCTGGATCGCGAGGGTTTGGGCACCACGGGCATCGGCGAGGGCGTGGCCATCCCCCATGGCAAGCTCGCCTCACTGGAGCGCATCATCCTGTGCGTCGGCAGAAGCCAGAAGGGCGTTGACTTCGAGGCCCTTGACTTCAAGCCCTGCACCATCTTCTTTCTGGTCCTCGCGCCGGAGCAGATGACCGGCATACACCTGCGCATCCTTGCGCACATTTCGCGCCTTTTGAAGGACGAACATTTCCGCAAGGACTTCTATGACGCCAAGGACCGCGATGCCCTGTTCGCCTTGCTGGAAGGCTACTAGGTTCAGGTAAGGCCATGAACATGCCCGAAGCCTTCCCCGTGGTCGTGGTGACCGGTTTGTCCGGTTCCGGGAAAAGCACTGCGCTGAATGTCTTTGAGGATCTTGGCTACTTCTGCGTCGACGGCCTGCCCGCGGCCATGCTGCCCAAGCTGGTGTCGCTGTTCTTCGGCAAGGACTCCAAACACCGGGGCCTGGCCCTGGGCATGGACCTGCGCCAGCACGACTTTCTTGACCAATGGAATGACGCGCTGCAGGAGCTGTCCGCCAAGGGCATCTTTGTGCGCGTGCTCTTTGTTGAGGCCAAGGACGCCTCGCTCATGCGGCGCTATGCCACCACCCGGCGACCGCATCCTCTGGAAAGCGCGAGCCTTGGCCTGGAGCAGGCCCTGACGAAAGAGCGGGCCATGCTCTCGCCCTTGCGCAAGGACGCCGAGCTGGTCATCGACACAAGCGAATACTCCATCCACGACCTGCGGCGCATGATCCAGGAGCGCTTCACCTCCAAGGAGAACATCGGCCAGGGCATGCGCGTGCACGTCTTGTCCTTCGGCTTCAAGTACGGCGTCCCGGCCGAGGCGGACCTGGTCTTTGACCTGCGCTTCCTGCCCAATCCCTATTTTGTTCCCGAATTGCGGCCCATGTCCGGCAAGGATAAGGCCGTGGCCGACTACGTCTTCAAAGTGGAGCCCGGCCTTACCTTCCAGTGCAAGCTTCAGGAGTTTCTGCTTTATCTTTTGCCTCTGTATGCCGCCGAGGGGCGCTACCGCATTGCGGTGGCCGTTGGCTGCACAGGCGGGCGCCACCGCTCCGTGGCCATGGCCGAGCATTTGCTTGCCACCCTGCGCGACAGCGGCTATTCCGTAACCATTGAGCATCGGCATTTTGATCTCGGCTGACCGGGCGGTGCCAGAACCAGGCGCGGCGCATTGTCGCGCACTGCAGGCGAGGCCATGACGGAGAATACAGAAGTTCCATCCACTCCAGCGCAGGTCGGCGTTCTCGTGGTCACCCACGGGGCTTTTGGCGCGTCTCTGCTGGAGGCCGCCCAGATGATCCTCGGTCCGCAGCAGGGCGTCGACGCCGTGAGCGTCCTGGTGTCCAAGGGAGTGGAGGAGATCGTTGTGGCCTTGAAGTCCGGGGTGGCCAGCCTGGATACGGGCCTTGGCGTCATGGTGCTCACGGATCTTTTCGGCGGCACGCCGACGACGCTCAGCCTGTCCCTGCTCAAGGGCGGCAACCTCGAAGTCGTGTCCGGCGTGAACCTGCCCATGCTGCTCAAGGTTTTGCAGTGTCGTCAGATGCTGCTGCCGGAGCTTGCCTCCCAGGCGAAGACCGCCGGTCAGGATGGCATCAAGGTGCCGGGCGAAATGCTGCGCAAGAAGCCAGCCGGGAGCTGACGCAATGTTCTGGGTACGCGTTGACAACAGGCTCATCCACGGCCAGGTGGTGGAGGCGTGGGTGCCCTACATCGGGGCGCGCAGCATCGTCGTTGGCAACGACGAACTTGCGCAGGACGAGTTGCAGCAGGAGATCATGGGTCTGGCCATCCCCAGGGCCGTGGACAGCGCGTTCATGAGCATCGACCAGTTGGTGCGTGATCCGCGCATGACCGGCGCCGCACGCGATGCCACGCTGCTTTTGTTCTCCACCTGCCTCGACGTCCGCCGGGCCTTTGAGAAGGGCTTGGCGCTGGACATCCTGAACGTTGGCAACCTGCACTACGCCAATGGCAAGCGCCAGCTCTCGCCAAGCGTATCCTTGGGCCCGGACGACGAATCCTGTCTGCGTTTCCTCATGGGCAAGGGGGTGGAGCTCGACTTCCGCTGCGTGCCCAATGACCCAATGCATGTGAGGTTCACATGATGAACGACCTGATCCTGACCGGTCCCGCGTGGTTCGCCGCAGTCGGTTTTTTTTTGCCCTGTTTGCCCTGTGCCGTTTCTCGGTAAGCCTCGGACTCATTGAGCGGCCGCTGGTCATCGGGCTTTGCTGGGGCCTGGTGTTCGGAAACCTGACCTCCTGCCTGTACATCGCCATCTTCTACGAGCTGCTCTGGCTCGACTTCATCCCGGTTGGCACCTTCATCCCGCCGCATATGACCGCCGCCGCCTTCACCGGCCTGGCCCTGGCGACCTATTTCGGGCTTGATTCCGCGCCCTTGGTGTTTCTCCCCCTCATCTGCGGCCTGCCCATGGCCTGGTTCGGGGCGCGGCTCGACCGCTACCTGCGCGACCGCCTGAACCGCTCCTACAGCGGCATCCTGCACTGGGTGCGCAAGCCCGCGGGCGACGACGTGCCGAGCAAGTTGATCCTGCGCACGTTGTTGGGCAAGCTTCTGGTGTCCTGGCTGTTCTTCCTCGTTGGCGCTGGCGTGCTGGCCATCCTGCTGCGCTTTGTTCTCAACCAGTATTCCGGGTTCCTGCTGAACACGGATCTGAGCTGGAACCAGTTCCTCATCGCCGCGAGCGTCGGCGGGCTTTTGTCCTTGCGGTTGCGCAGCCTTTATCTTTCCGTGGGGGTGGGCGCAGTGGCTCTGGGATTTTTCCGCCTTGCTGGCATCTTCTAGCTTGGCAAGACGCGATCTTTGTGATAAATGGAACAATCGTCCGAACGCAAAGGACAATCCTTAGAAATCCAAAAATTTTAGGAGGACTTTTCATGGCTATTATCGTTGCTGGTCACAAGAATCCCGATTGCGATACCATCACTGCTGCCATCGCCGTTGCCGACCTGCTGAGCAAACGCGGCATGGAAGCCACCGCCGTGGCCCAGGGCCCCGTCACCCCGGACACTGATTTCGTGCTCAAGACCTTCGGCCTGGCCGCACCGGCCATCGAGACCGACGCCACCGGCAAGGACATCGCCCTGGTCGACACCACCGAGCTGTCCCAGGCCCTGGACAACCTCGACAAGGGCAAGGTCGTGCTCGTGGTCGACCACCACAAGCTGGGCGACGTCACCACCTCTGGTCCGCTGGAGATGTGGGTTTGGCCCGTGGGCTGCACCGGCACCGTGATCAAGGCCATGTACGAGTTCTACGGCATTGAGATCCCCAAGAACATCGCCGGCGCCATCATGCTCGCCATCCTGAACGACACCGTTCTGTTCAAGTCCCCCACCTGCACCGACGCCGACAAGAAGGCCGTCGAGGGTCTGGCCAAGATCGCCGGCGTTGCCGACTACAAGGCGCTCGGCATGGACATGCTGAAGATCAAGGGTTCCGTCGAGGGCATCCCCGCCGTTGACCTGATGAACCGCGACTACAAGGACTTCAACATGGGCGGCAAGAAGGTCGGCATCGGCCAGGTTGAGGTTCTTGACCTCGGCCTGCTCGACAAGATCAAGCCCGCGCTTGTTGAAGAGTGCAAGAAGCTCCAGGCCGACGGTCGTCACACCGTGCTGCTGCTTTTGACCGACATCATGAAGGAAGGCTCCGAGATCCTCGTGGTCTCCAGCGACGCCTCCATGGTCGAGAAGGCCTTCGGCGGCAAGGTCGGCGGCGCGCTCAACTCCATGTGGGTTGACGGCTGCATGAGCCGCAAGAAGCAGGTCGTTCCGCCCATGGAAAAGGCCTTCGCCTAAGTCCAAGCTTCACAGACTCTCATGGCGGGCTCCTTCGGGGGCCCGCTTTTTTTGCGCTGTCTGTCTTTTCGGCGAAACGAAAAACGCCCCGGCGACCATCAAGGCTGCCGGGGCGCTATGCGTCAGAATCGTGCGAGTTAGATCAAGCCGCTTTTGGTCAGCGCTTCCTTGAGCTTGTCCAGGTTGGCGGGCTCCATGGGCACCAGCGGCAGCCGGAACTCAAGGCCCATCTTGCCCATGAGGGAAAGCGCTGTCTTCACCGGGATGGGGTTGACCTCATAGAACATGGCCCGGTTCACGGGGCTTAGCTCCATGTGCAGGGCCTGTGCGCGGGCCGTGTCGCGCTTGAAGTAGGCGTCGATCATGCCGGACATCTTGGCGGGCATTACGTTTGACGTCACCGAGATGGTGCCGGTGCCGCCAACGGAGAGCAGGGGCAGCACGGTGAAGTCGTCGCCGGAGAGCACGGTGAAGTCCTTGCCCATGATCTCGCACAGCTCCGAGCCCTGCTTGATGTCGCCTGTGGCCTCCTTGCAGCCGATGACCTCCGGGACCTCGCGCACGACGCGCGCGATGACCTTGGGCAGGACGTTCTGCCCTGTGCGGCCGGGCACATTGTAGAGGATGAAAGGCATGGAAGCCTGGGCGGCGATGGCCTTGAAGTGCGCCACCAGGCCGTCAGGCGTGGGTTTGTTGTAGTAGGGCGTGATGATGAGCGCGGCGTCGGCCCCGGCCTTTTTGGCCAGGACGGTCAGCTCGATGGCTTCCGCGGTGTTGTTGGAGCCTGCCCCGGCAATGACCGGAACGCGCCCCTTGGCCTGATCGACACAGATTTTGATGACCTGGCCCTGCTCCGCGTGGGAGAGGGTGGCGGCTTCGCCGGTGGTGCCGCAGGGCACGAGGCCGTTGATTCCCTGTTCGATCTGCCATTCGATGAAGGCCCTGTAGGCCTCCTCGTCCACGGCGCCGTTCTTGAACGGCGTCACCAGTGCGGTAAACGCGCCGCGCAGCTGCATCATTTCCTCCTCTGGCCGTTTTGCCGCGGCCAGGCTAGTCGGTGCCCATGGCCTGCATGAGCGAGAGAATATGCTTGTCTTCCTGGTACTGATCCGTCAGCCCGAGAAGGGTCATACGAATATTTTGGCCTTCCGTCCATTTGAATTTGTCGTTTGCGTGATCCGGCCAGTCAAGAATATCGAGGCGGCTCATGGACTTGCCCTGGGTAAAGGCGCGTATCCACAGGGTCCTGCCCTTGGCCTCGATATTGCCCACCAGCCCGATGCCTATGCCGGAGCCCAGGAGCACGTCAGGCATCGTACCGGCAGAGTTTAGCAGCTTCTGTTCCATGCTGTAGCCCCAGGGGCTCATGACCACAACCAAGCGCGTCTTGGCGCGCAAGGCCAGCACGGCCGACTGGATCTGGCTCAGCAGGGCGGCAGGGGGGGCATCTGCGCCGTCAGGCAGGGGTGGCAGGAGCACGACGCCGATCTTGTGCGCGGCGCCAAGCACATGCTGCTCCAGGTGGTCTGAGCCGTACCAGCCCTTGTGCGGGCGCACCCCGATCTTGGCCATGTAGGCGCGTTCATAGGGAGTGACAAAGACCAGGTCGTTGTGCAGGAGATCAAATGCCTTGGCCATGAATTCCAGGCGTTTGCGAGTGGGGGGCTTGTAGGCCTGGTATTGGACGAAATCAAAGGCGCCGGTCAGGACGAATACCGGAGCCTCCTTGGTTGCGCCTTGGCGAAGCGCATTCTGAAACGTGGCCCGCCGGGCCAGTCCACCTACGGTCTTCCCGCCTCAAGAAGGGCAGGGCAGAACCTCGGCTTCAGTGTTGCCGCTGTAGATCAGGGTGAGCTTGGGCGCACCCGCGTAGACATCGGACGCAAAGGCCAGAAACGCGATGAGAAGAAGCGTGATGGTGCGCAGCATGTCAGTCGTTGATGAATTCCTTGAGTTCCTTGCCCGGGCGGAAGAAGGGCAGACGCTTGGGCTGCACTTGGACCACGGTCCCGGTCTTGGGGTTGCGGCCAGTGTAGCCGTTGTAGTCCTTGACCTTGAAGCTGCCGAATCCGCGTACTTCGACGCGGTCGCCCGCGACCAGCGCGTCCTTGATGGAGTCGAAGAAAGCTCCAACGATCTTGGTGGCATCGTCGATGTGCAGTTTCTTCTCTTCGGCCAGCGCCTTGATGAGCTCGCTCTTGTTCATGTCCGCTCCGTTTGTTGGCCTGTTAAGTGGGTATTCACCACCACCGAAAGCTTAGGCTTCCTCAGTTATACCTTCTCTATGCCTAAAATCGAGGCATTCCGTCAAGGGTTTCGTGCAGTTGCGCCGGGAAGAAATTCCTTGAGGGCTTTTCGCCCGGATATGGTCTGCAGGTTCTGCTCGCGGTAGCGCGAAACACGTTGGGCCAGCACTCGGATATCCTTGATGGCCGGGCATTCCGGGGCGAAGCGCGCCAGCGGCGTCTGGTTGATCACCGCCTGGGTCAGGGTGCGGTCCAGGCGCACATGGCCCAGGTTAACCAGCTCAAAACCGAGAAAATTTTTGCAGGCCATGTTCAAACGCTCATAGGTTTCCTTGGCCTCCTTGGCCGTGGCCTGGTTCACCACCACGCAGAAGTCACGCACGCCGTACTTGGCGTTGAGCACTTTGATGATGGCGTAGCCATCGGTGAGCGAGGTCGGCTCCGGCGTCACCAGCACCACGCGCATCTGGGCCATGCGCGCCATAGCCAGCACCGTGCCGCTGATGCCCGCGCCCAGGTCCAGCAGCAGAAAGTCGTAGCTCTTGATCATGTCGGTGAGCGTGTCGAAGAGGTCATCGCGCTGGTTCTGGTCCATCTCGACCAGCTCTGGCACGCCGCTTGCCGCTGGCAGAATGTCCAGGCCGTCCTCCACGTGCAGCAAGACGTCTTCCGGCCGCACATCGCCGCCCAGCAGGTCCTGGAGGTTCTTCTCCGGGGTCAGGCCGAGCAGAACGTCCAGGTTGGCCAGGCCAAGGTCGCAGTCCATTAGCAGGAGCTTGTGCCCCATGTCGCGCAGGGTCAGGCCCAGGTTCAGGGCCAGGTTGGTCTTACCCACCCCGCCCTTGCCGCTCATGATGCACAGGCTCACCGTGCTGCCGGGATTTATGGCGGTATTGTCCGCTGTGTCGACCGAGACGTCGGGGGTCGTTGTGGTGTTGCTGTCGCTCATTTGTCCCCCGCTTTCTTTCCGGTGAAGAGAAAATGTTTTTCGCTGGCATGCACCAGCGTATCCCTGGAGGCCAGGCAGACATCGACGGGCACGGACACTTCCAGGCGATTGCCGCCCAGGCCGCGGGCCTTGTCCAGGGCCTTGTCCGCGCTGGCGAGGAGCTGCTCCGGCGTCAGGTCCACGCAACCGCCATAGCCCGCAAGTCCGGCAGAGCAGAGCAGGCTTGCACCTGTCGCGGCAGCGGGCACGTCCTTGCCCGCCGCGCGGGTGCGTAGGCGCCGCAGGATGGCCCCGACCATGCGCTCGGCCTCGCTCAGGGACGCACCGGAGAGCACCAGAGCCAGGCGCTTGCCGTCCAGCAGCGCCGCGTGGTCGAAACCGCGCTTGAGGCCTTGGACGAGCTCAAACAGGCCGTGGAGCGCCTCGGAATCAGAGAGGCCGGCATCGGGCTGGATGAGGGCCAGGGCCAGGGGCACGTCGCAGGAGCGCGAGCGCTCGATTTCCGTGCACAGAAAGGCGTGCAGGTCCGGCTTGGCAGAGCTGGCCGCCAGCTGGCCGATGGCCTGGGCCAGCAGCTCGGCTCTGGGCGTGGGGCTGCCCAGGGGCACGGCGCACCAGTGGTCCAGGCCGTGGCTCAGGCTTAAGGACGCCCAGGCCGGAGCGTCCAGGCCCGGCACCACGCGCAGCACGCACAAGGAAGCGGCATCAGACATGGTGGCCTCCAGGGAACAGTCCTCGATGCTGCGGATTTCCTCCAGCAGCGGCGCGGACGTTTTGTTATGCTGATTTCTTTTCGGCATGGCTGAAGAGCAGGGTTGCGCGCAAGAATCCGTCCAGGCGGCCGTCCAGCACCGCGTCCACGCTGCTGTCCTCGCAGCCGCTGCGGTGGTCCTTGACCAGCCGGTAGGGCTGCAGGGTGTACGTGCGGATCTGGCTGCCAAAGGCGATGGCGTCCTTGCTGGCGTAGTCGGCCTTCTTGCCGGCCTCCAGCTCTTTGATCTCGCGCTCGTACAGCCGGGCCTTGAGCACTTTCATGGCGTGCTGCTTGTTCTTGAGCTGGGATTTCTCGTTCTGGCACTGGACCACGATGCCCGAGGGATTGTGGGTGATGCGCACGGCGGAGTTGGTGCGGTTGACGTGCTGGCCGCCAGGGCCGCTGGCGCGGAACACGTCAATGCGCAGATCTTCCTCCCTGACGTCGATCTCGATGTTGGTGTCGATGTCCGGGTATACGTCCACCGAGGCAAAGGCGGTGTGCCTGCGGCCCGAGGCATCGAAGGGTGAAATGCGGATCAGCCTGTGGATGCCCGCCTCGCCCTTGAGCAGGCCAAAGGCGTAGGGGCCGGTGATCTGCAGGGTGACGCTCTTGATGCCTGCCTCGTCGCCGTAGAGCCGGTCCAGCTCGATGACCTCGAAGCTGCGCGACTCGGCCCAGCGCAGATACATGCGCAGGAGCATCTCAGCCCAGTCCTGGGCGTCCACGCCGCCCGCGCCGGGGTGTATCTCCAGGATGGCGGCGGTGTCGTCGTCCGGCCCGGAGAGCAGGATGGACAGCTCGGTCTCGTCAAGCTGGGTCTGGAAGACGCCCAGATACTCTTCCAGGGCCTCCAGGGCGTCCTGGCTCTGGTCTTCCTGGGCCAGCACCAGACAATCGTCCACATCGGCCTTGGCCTGGGCCAGATTGTTGTAGGTGTTCAGGCGGAATTCCAGGCCGCTTTTTTCGCGCAGCACCGGGGTCAGGAGCTCGGGTTTGTCCCAGGCCCCAGGTTTGGAGAGCAGGCTCTCTATCTCGCGCAGGCGTTCGCCCAACTCCTCATAGTCAAAGGCGCCCCCAGAGGGAGGCGTATTGGTCCAGCAGGGCTGTGCCCAGGGTCTTGAGATCGGCGAATTGCAACATGGGGCTGTGTGTCTCTTTGTTCGTGTCTATTGACGGTTTGGGGAGGAGGTCTTGTCCCCCCGGATGAGCAGGGCTGCGAACAGGACGGCCAGCACGCCCGCGCAGGCGAGCATAAGGCCATAGTATTTGTGGTAGACCGTCACCTGCGTCCGGTGGTGCACCTGCCAGGCTGCGGCCAGGGGCTCGAACTGCGGACCGGCGCGGTGGATGCGCCCCAGCGGGTCGATGAAGGCAGAGATGCCGGTATTGGTGCTGCGCACGATCCAGCGGCCCTGCTCGATGGCCCGCAGCGCGGTCAGGTTCAGGTGCTGCATGGGCGCGGAAGTGGCCCCGAACCAGGCGTCATTGCTGATGATGACGATGAGGTTCGCGCCCTGGGATACACGCTGTTGAGCCAGCCCCGGAAAGATTGCTTCATAG
>Ga0180007_10001699_pt1 | contig 28363 bp, 25 predicted proteins | sample MM_PC_MetaG_FD_121122 | JGI IMG/M metagenome (GOLD analysis project Ga0180007, IMG submission 121122) | Groundwater microbial communities from the Aspo Hard Rock Laboratory (HRL) deep subsurface site, Sweden - MM_PC_MetaG | ecosystem: Environmental > Aquatic > Deep subsurface > Groundwater... | reverse complement strand
CCTTGGTAAATATCATCCGCATGGAGATATAGCTGTTTATGAATCCATGGTTAAAATGGCCCAGGATTTTTATTTAAGGTATCCTTTAGTTGATGGTCAAGGGAACTTTGGCTCTATGGATGGGGATAATGCGGCTGCCAATAGATATACCGAGGCAAGAATGGCCAAAATTTCTGACGAGATGCTTTTGGATATTGACAAAGAGACAGTTAATTGGGTTGACAACTATGATGGCACTCGACAAGAGCCATCGGTTTTGCCAGCTAAATTACCCCAGCTATTAATCAATGGAGTTTTTGGTATTGCTGTTGGGATGATGACCAATATTCCCCCTCATAATTTGGGTGAGATAATTGATGCAACCATCTATTTTATTAGTAATCCCAAATCAACTGTTAAAGATTTATTCCAATTCATTAAGGGGCCTGATTTTCCAACCGGTGGAGAAATTTATGATAAAAAAGCAATGATTCAGGCCTATAGCACTGGTCGAGGTCCGATTGTTAATCGAGCTAAAGTAGAAATTGTTGAATCCAAAGCTGGTAAATACCAAATCATTATTAACGAAATGACCTATGGGGTTAATAAGGCTGCTTTAATTACTAAAATTGCTGACTTGGTTAAGAATAAGAAACTGATAGGTATTAGAGATATTCGTGATGAATCAGACAGAGATGGAGTTCGAGTTGTGATCGAGCTTAAAAGTGATGCTGCTCCTCAAAAAATACTCAATCGCCTTTTCAAATTAACTGATCTTCAAAAAACTTTTCATATGAATATGTTAGCTCTGGTTGACAATGGTCTTCAACCTCAGGTTTTATCTTTAGTTAGTGTTCTTGAAGAATACATTAAACATCGTCAAGAGGTTGTTATCCGTCGGACTAAGTATTTATTGAAGCAAGCTAAAGAACGGGCTCATATTCTAGAGGGATTAAATAAGGCCCTAGATCATATTGACGCAGTTATTGATACGATTAGAAAATCGCCAACTCGAGAGGAAGCTCATGCTAATTTGATCAAGAAATTCAAATTGAGCGATCGGCAGGCTACAGCTATTATGGAGATGCGTCTTCAAACATTAGCTGGTTTAGAGCAGAAGAAAATTAAAGATGAATTAAAAGAAAAGAAAAGATTAATTAAAGAATTAGAAGATTTACTTAAAAGTCCAGGTAAAATTTTAACGATTATTAAAAACGAACTTAAAGAACTAAAAGACAAATTTGCCGATGAACGAAAAACCAAGGTTCATAGTCGACCACTTGGTCAACTAAGTGACGAAGATTTTGTTTCTCAAGAAGAATGTATCATTATCCTAACTCAAGGTGGCTATATCAAAAGAGTTAATCCTCAGGACTATAAAGCTCAGAAGCGGGGTGGTAAGGGAGTCCTGGGTATTACTCCGCGCGAAGAAGATGTGGTTGGTTGGTTTATGTCTTCTTCTACTCATGATAATCTTCTTTTCTTTACAGATAAAGGTAGAGTTTTTCAGTCTCGGGCTTACGAGATTCCTGAGTCTAGTCGAATAGCTCGGGGTCAAGCTATCGTTAATATTCTTCAGCTTGGGGCCAAAGAACAAATTACCGCTGTTTTGAAAGTAGGTAAAGATGAGGATAATAAGTATTTGGTTATGTCAACCGAAAATGGTATAATTAAAAGAACTAAGACAGAAGACTTTGCTAACGTTCGCCGAAATGGTTTAGTAGCTATCAAATTAAAAGGAAACGATAGGCTTAAGTGGGCCAAGCTAACTTCTGGAGAAAACGAGATTTTTCTAGTTACCGTTAAAGGACAGAGTATTCGCTTCAAAGAACAGGATGTTAGGTCAATGAGCCGAGCTGCATCTGGTGTTAGAGGAATTAATTTAAAAGGCGATGACAAACTTGTTCGAATGGAGATAATCGATAAAAAAGAAGGGGAAAAAGAACAAAAAGTATTAGTTGTGACAGAAAATGGTTTTGGTAAAAGAACTGATTTGAAAAATTATAAACAACAAAAGCGAGGTGGTATGGGTATTAAGACGGCTAAATTAAATGTTAAGACAGGTAACATCGTGGCTGCTCATGTTATTAAAGGTGAACAGGAAGATTTAATTGCTATTTCTAAAAAAGGACAAGTTATTAGAACTAAACTTAAAAACATTGCTACTTTGGGTCGGACGACTCAAGGAGTTAGGGTTATGAAAATGAATCGGGACGATAAAGTAGTTTCAATTGCTTGTATCTAAAAATATGGAAAAAGTTACTAGTGGTCTAATTCAACCGAGCGAGATCTTAAATCAGTTGGACCTGCGTGATAATCTCATAGTGGCTGATTTTGGTTGTGGTAATGGACATTTCAGTATCCCCTTAGCTAAATTAATACCTCAAGGCAAAATATATGCTTTGGATGTAATTAAAGAAACCTTGGAAGCAGTTAAAAGTCAGGCTAATTTAGAAGGAATTGAAAATATTGAAACAGTTCATTGTAATCTGGAAGTTTTAGGATCTTCTAAATTAGAAGATGATTCAATTGATTTGGTCTTGATGCGTAATATTCTTTTTCAATCACAGAAAAAAGAAAAAATTATTAAAGAAGCTAAACGGGTTTTAAAATCAGAAGGTCAATTGATTTTACTTGAGTGGATTTCGGGGGCATCTATGGCGCCTACGGAAGGATTTCTAATTACCAAAGAAGAAGCTCAAGAATTAGTTAAGACCGAAGAAATGAGTTTAGTTAAAGAGTTAACTACGGATAACCAACATTATGGACTTGTTTTCAAAAAATAAGATTGCTATTTTTATTGTCCCGATATTAATTCTTGGGATAGCTGCTTCTTTCCCTGGATGTCAGGCGGATCCTTTTGCAAAAGTAGAATTAGATTTTTGGGGTGTTTTTGATGACTCTGATATTTTTCAACCCTTAATTACCGCTTTCAATCAAGAGAATAAGCACATCACAATCAACTATTACAAAAAGAATTACGAAACATACGAAAAAGATTTGCTAGAAGCAATGGCTAGTGGTCGAGGACCTGATATCTATATGATCCATCATACTTGGGTGCCGAGATATGAAGACAAACTTTATGGTATCCCTTCTGATCTAATGACTCTTAAGGAATTTCAAGATAGTTTTGTTGATGTTGCTTATCAGGATTTTGTGGTTGATAATTATATTACTGCTTTGCCTTTATATGTTGATACTTTAGCTCTATTTTATAACAAAGATATTTTTAACACAGCTGGTATTCCTCAGCCACCTCGGACTTGGGATGAGTTTTTAGATACGGTCGAAAGAATAACTACTAAAGATAACCGAGATAATATTGTTCGAGCTGGGACTGCTTTGGGTACAGCTCGTAATGTTAATCGTTCAACTGATATTATCTCTTTATTGATGCTTCAATCAGGTGTTCAAATGACCGATCAGAATAAGATAAACGCAACTTTTAATCAATCAGGAGGAGGTTTTAATCATGGTCAAAGGGCTATTCAATTTTATACTGATTTTGCTGATCCTCTTAAGGCCGTTTATACCTGGAATACACGAATGCATTATTCTATTGATGCTTTCTATGAAGGTAATTTGGCGACAATGTTTAACTATTCATATAATCTGCCAACTATTAGAGCTAAATCTCCTTACCTGAATTTTGGAGTTGCGCCGATGCCTCAAATTAACACTGAGGCAAGTGTCAACTACGCCAACTATTGGGGTCTAACAACATCAATTAATTCTGAGGTAGTTAATGAAGCTTGGCAATTTATTATTTGGCTGACTAACAAAGAAAATGCTCAAAAATATTTAGAAGCTTCTGGGAAACCAACTGCTCGAAGAGATTTAATTACTTGGCAAAGGGGTGATCAGAATCTAGGTATTTTTGCTGATCAAGCTTTAACAGCTCGTTCTTGGTATCAGGTGGATAACTTAGCTATTGAACAACACTTAGCCGATATGATAGAATCAGTAGTATTAGGGACAGCTACTATTGGAGAAGCAATTAACAAGGCGGCTAGTCAAGTTAGTTTGTTAATGAAATAGATGAAGATTTTTCAAATAACATTGATTTTAATCGGTTTATTCGTAGCTAATTTAGTTTTCGCTGGTATTCATACTGGTCCGATAGTTCCTTGTGGCGGAACTGGCCAGTTGGATTGTAATCTTTGTCATCTTTGGGAGTTAGGTAGTAATATTATCAATTTTATTAGTTTTAATTTGGCTATTCCTGCAGCATCCTTCTTGTTTGTGATAGCGGGTATCTTTTTCTTAATTTCAGGAGGCGATCAAGATAAAATTGCTCGAGCCAGAACTATTTTTACAAACACAGTTATTGGCTTAGCAATTATTTTTTGTAGTTGGCTTTTAATTGATACTTTACTTAAAACAATTGCCAGCACTTCAACCGAAACTGGAATACAAGTTATGTTTTCTTGGAGTTATTTCCCAGCTTGTAATTAGAATTTATGTCTAAAAACTATTTTATAAAAACTTTATTGCTCTTTATCTTCGTTGCTCTAATTAGTTTGCCTGTTTATGTTTTGGCAGGAGGGGCAGGATGGGGTGAAGCGAAAATAGAAAATCCTCTGGCAGCAGATGATTTTACAACCTTAATTAATAGTATTATTGATTGGCTTCTTATTATCGGTAGCTCTGTTGCCGTAATAATGATTATTTATGCCGGATTTCTCTGGATGACTTCTGGGGGTGATGAGACAAAGGTTACTCAAGCAAGACAAACTTTAACTTGGACTTTGGTTGGTTTGGGGGTTTTGATAATAGGCAAAGGTTTTGTATCAATATTGGAGAATCTTCTTGGAGTTAGTTAAATAAATTATTAAAAATGAAAGGGGGTGAAAATTAGTGATTAAAAAAACAAAAGTTCTTATTTCTGCATTGCTTTTATCTTTCATATTTATGTTCTCACTTGCATCAGTTGCTTTGGCAGCTCCAGCTACTCCTGGGAGTGGAACAGTAACGACTTCGGGAATTGATAATATGTCTGATGTTGTTTTATTAATTCAAGCCATTGCTAAATGGTTTCAAGTTATTGTTTTAGCTATTGCCGTAATTATGATCATTTATGCTGGTTTTACTTGGATGACGGCTGGGGGTGATGATGAGAAATTAAAAACAGCGAGGCAAACATTAATTTATGCTTTAGTCGGTATCGGAGTAGTGGTAATCGCTTATGGTCTTGTTGCACTGATGACAAATTTAGTGGGGTCAAATTAATACTTATTTTGTCGCAAATTTTAAAAGCCAGCGAAATTTTGATTTCGCTGGCTTTTAGTTAGTTGATTATTTTGTATTTAACATTTATTGGCACCTGTCCTTTCATAAAGATGAGATGCCCCCTCTTTTTTGTAGGCGGAGAAGTCCACCCATTGGAATAAACCTTTATTACTCGACCATTTTTAGTGTCAAGCAATTTTGTTTCTGGTTCAGCCGCAAGCCAAACTATTTCCTTGAGGTTAATCCAAATTTTTGTCTCTTCAGGACCCTTTCCAGCTGGGACTATGAAGGTCCCTGACATCTGTCGCACTGGCGCACTTCTCATTGACAGTGATTTATCCTCCGTCTTCTTGGAGGAAAAATCGATGTTTAAGTAAAGAATAAGAAGAGTTAATACCAACCCTGCCACGACTGCAATATTAACAATCTTTTTAATTGTCATTTCGCCCTCCTAAGAATTTCTCTATAGCTCCGGCAATATCCAATCCCTTAACTTCGTAGATGTTTTTACCTACTTTCTTTCTCTCCGTTTGCACTATTTCTAGTGCTTGTTCAGGAGAGAAGCCAAGTGACGGATCTATGAGCTTTTTAACCCGCGTTGCTACATGTTCCAGTTCTGCTATTTCTCCGTCTCGTTCACTTTTTTCTTTAACCTTTGTTTGGACAGCGTTATACAGGTCAGTACCGGACTTGATGTCCAGATCACCTATGTTAAGACGATTGAGAATGATACCGAGATGAACAACTATTTGTTTTCCGTTCCCACCCTGAATCTCTCTTATGGTTAGTTTCCTTTTCTCTATCGCTTCCTTGATTTCCTGTTTGTTCTCTCCTCTTTTGACGAATTTGTCATCCATTTTTTCCCAGTTTTCTCCGCCGATTGACTTTCGAAGGTCGTCTTTTGGCGGGATCGGAGGTTCATTGAAATAATCAAAAAGAATTGGCGTAGGGATGCTGGAAGGAATTTTTTCAAGCTTTTTTCCAGCGATGCTCTTGATAATGGTATTTATCACTTCTTCTCTAGAGGCAAACGCTTGAAGATAATCCTGAGGACCTTCAACTGGGTGCATGGCCCAGTTTCGAATTCTCTCAACCGTTATGTCTCTAAGGATGTTTCTGACCCCTTCCTCTCCACCGGAATTTAGATATTCGATTAGATGCTCTGGATCTGGAGTCCACGTTAAGCTAACGGGGACAGCCAAGAGGGCCATGTCGGGCGTTCTTATATTCAGAACACCCAAATCTTGATTTTTCTTTTCGACATTTACATGGATCAATCCTTCTATTAGAGGAATAATCCAAGCAAGGCCTTCATTTTTTGTTTCATCAGTTCTTTCCCCAAGGAAAGTCACGATGGCCTTGTGGGGTGGTTCTGCTTTTACCATTTTCAGACCTGACAATAGTAATGCCAGGGCTAACCAAAATAGTACGATCCATAACAAATTAACAAAAGACAACCCAATGCTGATGGCTATGATCCCAAAGATCAAAACCATAACTATCCATCTGATTTTTTTCATTTTCTCTCTCCTTTTCTGTGATTTCAGTGTTTTATTTTTTTAAAGGGCTGTTGGAAATTACCCCCTATATTCTAATTTTCTTATTCATATTATATATCAGAAATAAAAAAAAGTCAATAGTTGACTTTCAAATAGAGATAAAGGTAAGATGTAGTTATGCCTTGGTGGCGGAACTGGTATACGCGCTAGCCTTAGGAGCTAGTTCTCGTAAGGGATTGAGAGTTCGAATCTCTCCCAAGGCACAAATTATTCTACGGGATATAAATCAGGAGATTTGTAATTAGAATAAAAAACTTGTTTTTCTAATTCCTCTCCGCTTAATTTATAAACTTCTTGGGTTAAGATAGTTTTCATAGAACCATCTTCATTGCTTTCTAAAATATAAGGTCCTTTGATATCAATTTTGCGATGGTCGTCAGTAGCATAAAAATTAATAAAAACCTGATTGCCTTGGAGATAGGCCTGAATTAAAAGATGATCGGGGGTATTATTGACAAAACGCAAATCGGGCTTAGGATCATAGACCGTAGCGTCAAAACCCTGAGGATTGTAGTAAACAACAGGGAAAGAATGATTTTGCCGTTCTATAATTTTTAGGCCAGAGTTAATAGCTGCTCTAAAAAAAGTAGTTGAAACCTGACAAACGCCGCCGCCATATTCAAGGGTGGTTTTTTTGTCTTTAATTACTAGTTCAGCTAAATATCCTTCTTCTGGTCCTGTTTCACCTAAGTAGTTAATAAAAGAGAATTCTTCGTTTGGGCTTAAAATATATCCGTTTAATTTAGCCACAGCTGTTTTAATATTATGCTTCCGATTAGCTGGTGAACCAGTAAAATTAGAAACACCTTGGCCAACTAGATCTTGAATACCTAATTGATTAGTTTGTGATAATCGAATTTTTGGTAAAGCTTTGTCGGCAATAATAGGAGTAGTTTTAATCGATGGATTAGCTAAAAGATTTGCTACTAAATTGTCAAAAGTTAAATTTCTTTTTACTTCAAAACCAGGTTGATCAGGAATAAAAAGAGTTGCTTTATTATCTTGAATTTCTAGTTGAGCATTGGTCATGGGCTGATCAACATTAACGGCTACTTTGTCTAAGTATTTTTTAACTTTCTGAAAGTCTAAATTAAATCCTAGAATTAGATTGTCAGAATTTTCTTCTTGAATTGGTTCGAATATTATCCAATCAATTAAAACCTCTTTATTAATAGTATATTTTTCTTCCTCGAAGATTAGATAGTATGGTTGATTAGCTAAAATTCGCTCTGCTTCTTCTTTGGCCATTGCTACTTCGCTGTTTTCTATTTCCGGTTCGTCTTCAATTATATTTAGAGTGATTGCTTCTAAAGAGGAATCTTTAATTTGTTTTGATAATTGGTTTAAAATTTGTTGACGGTCAACAATAATACCTTGGGTTGAATGTTGAAGAGAATAGTTATTAATTTCTTGATTAAAAATTAAGGTAGCATTTTGAGCTAGTCCTTCAATATTTTCGAAAAGCTGATTGGTTCTATCTCTAAATATTTCCTGGTCTATTTGGTAAATAGGGGAAAGATTATAAAAACCAAACAAAGCTAAAATTTGGTTTTTTGAATCTACAAAAAAGTTTGAGCCGTGGCTAATAATGTAAGCTTGGTCAAGATTAGCTTGGTAATCAAGTTGAAATCCTAAATCAGACAAATTAATTAACCAGGTCTTATCTTGATAAACAAGAGTTAATTCTTGTTGGAAATCAAAAAAAGCCACCTTGATTCCAAAGGCAACTTTTTGAGTATTGATAACTTGGAGAATTAAAACAAGATAGATCAAGCAGGCAAGAACTATTAGAATAATAGATACTATAATTTTCCTCACTACTCACTCTTAATTTCTATTTTCTTAGTTCTGATCTTTTCTATCTTGGGTAATCTGATTGTTAGAATTCCATTTTTCATTCCAGCATCTGCATGATCAACTTCTACATCAACCGGAAGGATGACTGATCGAGAGAACGGTCCCCAATAACATTCTTGATAATAGTAATCTTCTTCTTTAGCTTCTTCGTCTTTTTTTCTATTTCCTTTAATAGTGATCATGTCATTGGTCATGCTAATATCAATAGCATCTGGGCTAACACCAGCAATGGTGGACTTAATAACTATTTCAGTAGCTGTTTGATAAACATCAATAGTTAACTGACCTTCTGATTCAGTTAGCCATTCTTCGGATTTTTTTTCTTCTATAACATTCTCACTTTTAGGCATAGCTATTTTTTTAGCTCTTTCAATTGGTTGTTCTACGGAAATATCTTTCTCAATCACCTTAAATTTAGGAGCTATTTTTTTTGTTATTTTATATTTAGCCGACTTTTTTTCTTTTTCAGAATCATCTTCTTCTGAAAAATTGGCACCAGTTATTTTTTCGAAAAATGATGGAGACATATTGATTGTTCCTTTTTTAATTTTTTAAAATAATACGAAACGACTAAAGTAGTAGAAATTAGGAGGGCGACGATCAGATAAAGAAAGAATAGTTTCAGATTTTGAGATGTCTGATCGAAAGTAGTTACGATAAGATAATTATAGCAAGTGTGGAAAATAATAGCAATAGTTAAACCGATCAAAACAAATCTTTTTCTTTTCTTAAGATCTAATAATCCTTTGGCTAACCAATAACCAACAATGGCTGAAGCTAAGGCGTGAACCAAAGTTGCTCCTAAAAAACGGAAGCCAATTGTTCCTAATGCTTGACCAAGATCAGGAAAGGAAATTTTAAAGAGGACCATTAAGTTTTCCACAGACGCAAAACCGAGACCCGCTATCAGACAATATATCATAGCGTCGGTTGGTTCGTCAAATACCGATTTTTTAAGGACTTTAAATTTAACGACGGCATATTTTAGATATTCCTCAACTAAAGCCGGAATTAAAGTAGCTGATAAAAGAGCTGCGATATATCCACTTCGAGGCATATAAGATAAAATATCCAGAGGATTATAGGTTGGATTCATGAGCCAGATTAAGAGGAGCTCAAAAATAATGGCGATTGGAGCAATCAACATGCCATAAAAAAAGATCTTCAAAATCATTGAATTTGGTTCTGGATTTTTATCTTTTCTCAAATAGAAAGAGAGCCAAATTAAACTGGGCAAAAGACCAAGTAGAATGTAAAAAACATATTTCATTATTTTATTTCGGCCAATTTTCAACCATTAAAAAGTCTTTTTCTTTAAATGGTAATTGTTGATAAATTGTTTCAGTTACAAAAGGAACAAAAGGGTGAAGTAATTTTAAGGAATTAACTAAAACATAAGATAGAATTTTTTTAGTTTGAGAATTATCTTGCTTCTTGGCTGCTTCAATATATTTATCGCAGAAGTCATGCCAGAAATAGTCATAAATTAAATGAGCCGCCTGGCCAAAACGATACTCTTCCAAATCAGCTGTTACTTTCTTTATTGTTGTTTCTAATTGTTTAAGAATTTTTTTATCAGCTTTGGTTAATTTTTTTTGGGATTTAGGATTTGTAATTTTTTTAAGATTTCCGATTTGTTGTAAAACAAATCGACTTGCGTTCCAAATCTTATTAGCAAACTTTTTGCCCATTAAAATATTTTCTTCAGAAAAATGGATATCTTGTCCACCCAAGGATTGATAAATCATACCAAAGCGAGTGGCATCAGCTCCATACTTATCAACTAATTCTAACGGGTTGATGCCTGTCCCCGAAGATTTGCTCATTCGTTGGCCATCTTTGGTTAAGATGGTAGCGTGAATGACAATATCAGTAAAAGGAACCTTCTTATTAAGCTCCAAACTAGAATAGATCATTCGAGAAACCCAGAGGTTAATAATATCACGGGCCGTGCTGAGGACATTGGTTGGATAAAATTCTTTAAGATCTTTAGTTTGTTGAGGCCAACCTAAAGTAGCCATTGGCCATAAAGCAGAAGAAAACCAGGTGTCTAAAACATCTGTTTCTCCTTTAATCGGGATTTGATGACCCCACCAAATTTGACGAGAAATACACCAATCTCTAACATTCTCTAACCAGTCGAAATATACTTTTTCCCAACGTTTGGGATGAAATTTAACCTGCCCACTTTTAACTGCCTTAATAGCTATCTGAGCTAGCTTATCCATTTTAAGAAACCATTGTTGACTAACAAGAGGTTCAACAATTTTGTTGCAGCGATAGCAATGTGGGACCTGATGGAGGTAATCCTCAATTTTAACCAAAAGTTTCTTTTGTTGTAATTTTTTAACTACTTTTTCACGGGCATCTAAGACAGACAAACTAGCAAAATTTTTGCCTGCTTTTTTAGTCATTCGACCCTTGTTGCTAATAACTTGAATAATAGGTAGGTTATGTCTTTGACCGATCTCGGCATCAACAGCTGAATGAGCTGGCGTTACTTTAACTGCTCCAGTCCCAAATTCTGGATCAACTTCTTTATCAGCAATAATTAGAATCTTTCTATTAACTAGGGGCAATAATATTTTTCTACCAATGAATTTTTTGTACCTTTTATCATTCGGGTGAACAGCTACAGCTGTATCGCCGAGCATTGTTTCCGGTCGAGTTGTAGCCACAATAATATATTCATCGCCTTGAACTAAGGGATATTTAATATGCCATAAATAACCTTTCTCTTCTTTGTATTCCAATTCTAGGTCAGACAAACTGGTTTGACAGCGAGGACACCAATTAACCACTCTTTTTCCTTTATAAATCCACCCTTTTTTATAGTAATGTAAAAAGGCAGTTTTGACTGCCTTTTGGTAATTAGGATCCATAGTAAAAGCGGTTCGTGACCAATCACAAGAAGAACCCAATCTTTTTAATTGTTCTAAAATTAAATTACCGTATTTTTTTCGCCAATCCCAAATTCTTTTAATTAACTCTTCTTGACCAATATCATAACGGGTTAGGTCCTCTTTTTTAAGTTCTTTTTCAACTACATTTTGAGTAGCAATACCAGCGTGATCAGTACCGGGGATCCAAAGAGTTTTGAATCCATCCATTCTTTTCCAACGAATTAAAATATCTTGAGTAAAAGCATTTAAGGCATGACCCATATGCAGCTCTCCAGTAATATTTGGAGGGGGCATGACTATAGTAAAAGTTTTTCGCTTATCGGGCTTGCCCACCGAAGCTTTTTTATCCGCCGAAGCTTTAGCGGAGGAGGGAGCGGAGGTGGGATTAAAATATCCTGACTTTTCCCAAGCTTTATAGATTTTACTCTCACTTTTCTGAGGCTCGTAGGTTTTGTCCAATTCCTTCATAGTTTTCATTGTATCTAAAATTAATTTTTTAGGCAACTAGTTTTAAATTCGCGTTGGCAGAAAACAGAAGTTGATCTCGTTCAGGAGCTAATTTCTTTTTATAGGCGGCGACTGCGGCAATCATGGCTCCGTTATCAGTGCAAAGTTTAATATCTGGCATTTGAAATTTAATTTCTAAATCTTTAACAGCTTTTTCCATTTGTTTCCTTAATTCTGAATTAGCGGCTACTCCGCCTGAGAGGATAATAGTTTTGGGCTGGTGCTGTTTAGCAGCTTTGATTGTTTTTTTAACTAAAACATCAATAGTTGCTTGTTGAAATGAAGCAGCCATATCATTAATGTGTTGAAAAGGTTCGGCATTTTGAGGTCGGACCTCAAAATGCCGAACCTTATAAAGGACAGCTGTTTTTAATCCAGAAAAAGAAAAATCAAAATCTTTAGAATTAATCATAGGACGAGGTAAATCAAAAGCAGAGGCATTACCCTCTAGAGCATGTTTGGAAATAAGGGGACCACCTGGATAGCCAAGGCCTAGTAATTTAGCTACTTTATCAAAAGCTTCGCCAGCGGCATCATCTCTGGTTTCGCCTAGTAATTCATATCTTCCATGATTCTTCATCAAAATTAATTGAGTGTGTCCTCCAGAAACTACTAAGCAAAGAACTGGGAATTCTATTTCTGAATCATTCAACCAATTAGCATAAATATGGCCTTCAATATGGTTGATTCCAATAATTGGCAAGTTCCAATTATAGGCCAAGGCCTTAGCAAAATTAACTCCAACTAAAAGAGCAGGAATTAAACCTGGTCCTTGAGTTACAGCGATCAAATCAATTTTTGGATTTCCAGCTTGTTTTAAAGTTTCTTTTAAACAAGGTTCAATATTTTTTAAATGAGCTCGAGCGGCTAAATTAGGAACGACTCCGCCAAAAGGAGCATGAATCTTAATTTGAGAGGAAATGACATTAGAAAGAATCCGACATTTCTGCTTCGCCCGCCAAAGCCTTGGCGAAGGCGGGTCACACTCAACTAAAGCAATTCCTGTATCGTCACAAGATGTTTCTATACCTAGAATAATCATACTTTACAAATAATAGCTTAAGCTGTATCATATTACAAGATATGGCCCCATCGTCTATCGGTTAGGACGCCAGGTTTTCATCCTGGTAAGAGGAGTTCGACTCTCCTTGGGGCTACTTATAAATCAAGTTGACATTATGTTGAGTGAATAGTAAAATATACATATGAACAAAACCCTATTATCCAAAATTAAAGATAGTCGTTTCCCTGTTGTAGTTGAAAAAGATGAGGATGGTTTTTATGTCGTTGAATGCACTCTTTTCAAAGGTTGTTATTCTCAGGGGAAGACATTAGATAAAGCTTTGGAAAATATTAAAGAGGTTATTGAACTTTGTTTGGAAGAAAAAGAAAATCAGGAAATAATTAAATCATATAAGCCCCAAGAATTGAGTCTTCATACCATAACCCTTTAAATATGGTTAAATTACCATCTGTTTCTGGTAAAAAATCAATAAAAGTATTTGAAAAAGTGGCTACCGAATAGCTAGAAAAAAGGGTAGTCATTTTCGTTTGCATTGTTCTAATAAAGAGCCTTTAACTATTCCTGATCATAAAGTTTTAGGGAAAGGTCTTTTAAGGAGATTATTAAGGGATTCTGAAATAACAGTAAAAGAATTTGTTAAATTGTTGAAAAAGTAATTTAGATTATGCCTTTATCTATCGGGATGGTCTGGACACAACTAGACATAGTTTTGAGGGGGTAAGTAACAGAAAAGCAATTCCGTTTAGATATAAGGTTGGATTGATAAAAGCGTCTATATAGACGCTTTTATTATTATTTAGCTTACCCCATTGATTTGACAAAATCTAATTTTTATATTAAGATATTACGCAGTTGGAATAAAGTAAACATTATAAAAGTTCATTAAAATAAATAGGAGGTACGCAATGATAAGAAAAAATACATATAAAATAGGTGATCTTGGAGATATTGGATTAGATGAAAATAGGATTGACCAACTAAATTATTCCATTAGCACAGGGACAGCTTCTCGAGTGTGTATTATCAAGAACAATCAAGTAAAGATTGTGATTAAAAAAGGGATTCGTACAGATGCTAATATAAATGCTCTAAGAGAATTCTCTATACTACGACTGTTGAGCATGAGATCTAGCGAAAAGCATTTTCCTACCCCCTTCTACGTGGATATTGAGAAAGACATAATCATAATGGAATGGATAGATGGAGAAGTTGTAAATACACTAGATAACGAAGGCATTGTCCAAATTGCCCAAGCATTGAGTATAATTCATCAAACAGAATACAAAAAACCAGGACTTCCATTTTTCACTAGAAAAAAAACCAACCAGCTCAATAGACTTCAAAATCAAATAGAATTTCTAGAATCTCGGTTTACATCAGTTGGGCACTTGATAAGTAGGGAAAATCTAAATTCGAAAAATCCACAAACAGATCTTATGGAAGCTAAAATAAGGATTACTGCAAGGATTACCAGATCACAGTCAGCTTTCCTGGGATGTAGTTTTTCTGTAATTCACTATGATATTAATCCAACAAATACCCTAAGAACCAGTGATGACTCAATTGTTTTCATAGATTGGGGACAATCATCTATAGGTGATCGCGCGATGGATATCGCTAAATTCTTCTATAAATTTAATATAGATGAGGTTGGACAAAGGGTATTTTTTGGGGAATATTTGAGATGGATAAAAGACAATGATCTGATTGAAAGGAGCGGCGTCTATTATCCATTAGTCATTTTTAACTCTTTATTGTGGCGACTTCGGTTTCTCTATGTAGATACAAAAAAACTTCCTGGATTTTTTAAGGAAGTAAAAATCAAACAAGTCAGAGAAAAGTTAATTCAAGATTTTAACTTTTTAACCACACAAATGTGAAGCGGACAAATATTTGTCCGCTTCTTTATATTCTGAGAATATCTAAATTTTAAAACTAATTCTTAAATATTTTTTCAAGATCGTCTATAGTATTACTCCAAGTGTAATTTTTTATTAAGTTTCTTCCATCACAAAAATCAGGATTTAACCTTATTACATCATTTAGTGCATTAACAATGTCTTTATATTTAAACGGCCTGACAATTCGTAGGCATTTATAATGCCTTACTAAATCCAGCGATCCAGTCACGCTAGTAGTTATGAGTGATTTGTTTAAGACAATCGCTTGTAGATTAGTCATTCCGAATGGCTCATAAGTAGAGGGAGTTACAACAACATCACTAATGTTAATATATTTATAGATATTTTGCTGAGGTACATAACCAAAAAATTTAACCTTATCTGTTATATCCAACCTAGAAACTAAAGATTTGATAATTTGTATATATCTTCCTCTAATTGAAGATCCGACAACCAGTAATTTTATCTTTGAATTAAATCTTAAAACTTCAGGCAATGCCTTTATTAAATAATACAATCCCTTAGAAGGGACTATTCTTCCTAAGAATAAGATTATTTTTTCATCATTCAGGCCGAGCTCTTTTCTGAAAGAACTTTTTTCTTTCTCATTTATCTCCGGAAAATCTTTGACGTCAATTCCTCCGGGAATGACTTTAATCTTACTCGGATTGATTCTATACAAACTAACAACTTCTTCTCTCATTCTTTTTGATTTTACGATGACGGTATCGCTATAAGCAAAGCATCTTTTTTCTAAGTAAATTAAAAACGGGTTTATGATACTGTTTTTAACAGAGTCTATAAATTGTTTCCTAGACTCATTTGTTTTTATACCTCTGATTGTACTTCTAGCGAAATAAATAATCTTGGATTTTTTAAATAAATTAAAATTGACTAAGCCAAATTCAAGCGAGTTAATATAATAAATGTCTACCGATTCGTTTGATAAAGTTTTAATGGCCCTATTTATGTCATAGCGTAATACTAGAGCATTCACCATGGGCCATTTTAACAGTCTTATCGGAATCAACTTAAAGTTTTTTATTTTAAGACCAGATCTAAAAGGGCTAACTAAAAAAATTTCATGTCCTTTTCTAATTAATTCTTCAATTTCTTTTTTGATGGAATAACCGACTCCATAGCCATATTTATAATACATTGATAGTACACTTATTTTCATAATTTTCTTTAAATATATTTATTGAAGACAAACACTCTTAATTTTTCTGTAATTTCATTAATTTTCTTCATACTTATATTATCTTTATTCAGAGCATCTAAAAAAGAGAGTTCAGGATATATTGATTTTATTTTTTTTAGTCCAGATTGAAAATTCATATCAAAAACATCTGATAAAAACAAAATCTCCAATACCGCCACTTTTAACCACTTAATATATTTTTTCTTCCAAAATTCAACCTCTTTATTATTTAAATAAATACTTCTACTTGATTGAGCTAAATCAATAATTCTTTTATATACTAAGTCCGCTGTGATTTCATCATCTCTTACTTGTTGGATTAAATCTTTTCCGTAAATTAACTTATTTTTGTACTTTATTCCGATAAAATAGGAAGGGGGTCTATATATATGCCATCTTTTTTTAAATTCAGACAAGAACACTATATTGGCATCTGGCTTAAAATTTTGAAACTTTCTTAATTTATCTTTAATCTTATTTATAAACAGCTCAGGGTTTTGAATGTCTTTTACTATAAATAACAAATCGATGTCGCTTTTTTTAGGGTCAAAATCTTTTGTTAGCACACTTCCATAGATATAGAGTGAGATTATTTCTTTGATCTCTTCAAACTCTTTAACAATCGATTTTAAAAATAGTTTTGTGTCTTTCATAAAAAAAGTTAGAGTTGTTTTATTAAAAAATATGACTTTCTAAATTCTTCTAAATCAATGTAATAACTGATTAATAGTTTTTTAAATAAAGTGTCATAGGTTATTTCCCAAAAGTCGATCGTTTCTTTAAATATATTCTTATGAGAATGGTTATTTATTTCTTCAGCTATTTTTTTTAATGAGTTGAATTTATCAAGGACTATTTCTTCAAAAAAATGATAAGAAATATTGTTTTGGCAAGCGACCACAACACTATTATAATCTTTCTTTATCAAGTCTTCCTCGATTGACATCATATCGTCTAGCAGATCTCTAAGTCTTTGAAATTCCTTATAAAATTCAATAGACTTTTTTAAATCGTTCTTAGATAAAGATGAGCCAAAATTTCTTACAATTTTATCGATCAAGATAAAGAAATCACTTGGTCTGATTTCAATCAGCTCTTTTATTTTCTCTTGAAGTTTTTCCTTGGGAAAAGATCCATTTGAAATTTCGAGCTCCAGATAAAATAACCTTGCTATATCTGAAGCTTCTGGTATGTCTTCGGAAAACTCTTTAATTACGTCTTTCATCTTCTCAATGGGCTTAGGTTCAATTTTAGAAAGTTGATTATCTAAGATATCGTCATAATATCTAATTTTTGCGTCAATCTGGATAATATCCATTATTTCTCTTCCTTTTCCTTCCATATAATCTTTCAGATCGGATCCAGATAGGTTAACCAAATCGCTAGTTAGTGAATAGGGTACTTTTGTGTCTAAATAAAAAAGAGCTTTTTTAAGAGCCCCTCGTACTGTTCTGATCAATCTATATGTGTTTACTTTATCCAAGCTAAAATTTTCTTTATACATAATTTTGAATTTGAGATTTTACCTTTTGTGCTTGCTTAATATTTTTTGTTTCAATAATAATATCTATATTTTTCTTTGAAACCATATTTAAAACCTTACTTAAGAAGTCTAGTCCCTTTTTATTGAAGTATAGGTGTTGGTCTGTCTGGCCGTTATTATAATGTAAATGAATTTCTTCAAGTTTATTATTAATTTCTTTAATAAAGGTTTTTTCGTTAGAAATTAACTGTTTCTGTAGGGCTATATTCAAATGACCTAAATCAAGACAGAAAAACAGATTATCAATACTGTTTATTATATCTAGTAGTCCATCGCTACTAAAATAACCAGAGGAAGAATTGTTTTCTAAGCAAAGCTTGATCTTATTTTTTTTAGCAAAGTCAGCTAAGTTGGCTATTCCCCCTCTTTCGGTTTTATTTAAATTTGTCTTTTTTGAAATATGAAAGATTATTCTTTTACATCCTATTGCAGATGCTATTTTAATTTCGGCCATTAATGAGAGATATTCTGCCTGTGAAATAATTTTATCATTGTAAAATAAGTCCTGAACCATCGAATGAAAAGAATAAGATAATCCTTTTGATCTTTTCAGTTCTTTTAGAGGTTCAACATCTGTCATTCTGATTCTGGTTATCTTATTATAAAATTCTATATGTTTATATCCCAATTTCAAAAGATACTGCATTCTGTCCCAGTTTTCGCCTTTAGTTTTTACTGCCGTACTAATTCCTATTTTCATATTTAAAGCTTCGCATATTGAAGAAAAGATGTCAAACTCTTTGAAAATATATTATTTTTAAAAAGTGATTGGGACAGATTGGGCGAGTTTACATCTCGGTTTTTTTAATATATCATATAGTCAAGATAAGCTTACAAATCGGAAATAGTCAGAACACAACTAGACATAGTTTTAGGATAATTTCATTTATGATTAAAGTTAGATTCTAATTCTTTCTGTATTAGAACAAAAGTACTTGCTTTTTCGTATAATATCGTATATAATCGTATATATCTGAAAATATATGAAAAAAGAACGATTAGACAAAAGAATAAAACTTTCTAACAAAATCCTTCTTAAAATAGCGGAGATTGATGAAATGAAGGGAAAATGGAGCGGATCGTTAGATTTAAATCCCAGAATTTTAAATCAATTAAAACGCTCTGTTATTATTACCAGTACCGGTTCATCTACTCGTATTGAAGGGTCAAAAATGAGCGACCGTGAGGTTGATCGTTTTTTGTGTGGGATAAATCAAAAAGTTCCTAAAAATAGAGATGAACAGGAAGTGGCTGGTTATGCCGACTTGCTTGGTAGAGTGTTTGATCACTATAAATCTTTGAAAATAAGTGAAAGTAGAATCTTACAATTCCACGAGATTCTGCTTAAATTTTCTGAAAAAGATGAACAACATCGTGGCAAGTACAAAACAAAAGATAATGCAGTTGCAATTATAGAAAAAGGTAAAGTTAAAAAAATACTTTTTAACCCAACACCGCCATGGTTGGTAAAAAAAGAAATGGATGATGTTTTAGAATGGATTAAGGAAAATCAAGAAAAGAAAGACATTCATCCTTTGGTTATAATCGCCAATTTCATTTTTGAGTTTTTAGCTATTCATCCGTTCAAAGATGGAAATGGGCGTCTTTCTCGTGCCTTAACTAATTTAATGTTACTGCAAAACGGATATATGTATATACCCTATATCTCATTAGAAGAAATTATTGAAGATAAACAATCTGAATATTATTTAGCACTGCGAAAAACACAGAGAAATCATAAAACTATCAAAGAAAATATTGAGCCATGGCTAATGTTATTTTTAGATTGCGTTTTTATTCAAGCTCAAAAAGCTATTAATCTTTTAAAAGGAAAAGATCCAGAGAGTTTGCTTTCAGATACTCAAAAAAGAATATATGATTTATTTACCGATAGTATTGAATTAAAAGTTTCAGAAATTAAAAAGAAGACTGGTGTACCATTACCAACTATTAAACAGTCAGTAGCGCGATTAACAAAATATGGATTAATCGAAAAATTAGGACAAGGCCCTGCTACGAGGTATAGGATTAATAAGAAATAATTAAAGTTATATCAAGATGCCTTTATCTATCGGGATTGTGGGCTTGCCCAATGTCGGTAAGTCAACTTTATTCCAAACTTTAACTAAGAAGCAAATAGATCGAGCTAATTATCCTTTTTGCACTATTGACCCTAATGTCGGTGTTGTCACTGTCCCTGACGAACGGGTGGAGCAATTAGCTCAGTTAACTAAGTCAGCTAAAAAAATCTATACGACCATAGAATTTATTGATATTGCTGGATTAGTTAAAGGAGCTAACGAGGGTGAAGGATTAGGGAATAAATTCTTAGCTAATATCAGAGAAACTGATGCGATTTTGTATATCTTGCGCATTTTCAAAAATGATAATATTATTAACACCCAAGATCAAATAGATCCTATCGGAGCTAAGGAAATTTTAGACACAGAAATGGCTTTAAAAGATTTAGCTACTTTAGAAAAGGTCTTAAAATCCAAAGATTTAAAAGGGATAGAAGCTATCAAAAAAGCTATAGATATATTAGAAAGGGGAAATCTTCTTTCTGGAAATATTTCAGAACAAGAGGAAGAGATTTTAAAACAGTATCAACTTTTAACTCTAAAACCAAGATTGTATCTTCTAAACGGCAACGAAAAAGAATTAACTAGTGAGGTAAAGGAAAAATTTGAAAAGAATAATTGGCCCTATCTATTAATAGATACTTTAAATGAATTTGAAATGAGTGAGTTAGCGGAGGAAGAGAAAGAAGATTTAGGGATAAGTTCTCAGGATTCAGGTCTTGATTCTTTAATTAAAAAAGCTTATCAGTTACTAGATTTAATTACTTTTCTAACTACTGGTTCTGACGAGACAAGAGCTTGGACCATGAAACGAGGAGGTTTGGCTCCCCAAGCTGGAGGAGTTATCCATACTGATTTTGAAAAGAATTTTATTAAAGCCGAAGTTATTAACTGGCAAGATTTAATTAAAGTTGGCGGGACAGCTCAAGCTAGAGAAAAAGGATTAATCCGAACTGAAGGTAAAGAATATCTTGTTCAAGATGGCGATGTGATTGAAATTAAACACGGAGCTTAAGTCGTTTTTGTTTTGACAGGGTAAGATATGTGTGTTACCCTGTTTTTAATTGAAATGAGGAAATTATTAATTATCTTTTTAATTATAGCCCTGGGAGGGGCTTTTAGTTTTTTCACCTCGCCTGTTTTTGCCTTTGAGTCTAAAGAAAATTTTCCTAAAATAGCTAATTATTATCTTCAACCTTTAATTCCTTGGGAGCATTACGATGATTTAGCTAAATATGATCTGTTAATTTTAGATGTTGATGCTCAAGCTGAAAAAATTAATACTGATGCCCAAATACTGGCCTATCTTCCCAGTCAGTCAGTTAACATTCAGGATTTAAGTTCTTGGGCTCGTTTTCGGAATATAGTTTACAGTCAGGTTAATAGTCAGGATTGGTGGCTAAGAGATAGTTCTGAAAAGATTGTTAGTTTAGGAGGTCCTTGGCCAACAATCAAATTCGTTGATCCTGGCAAGGGTTGGGCTGAATATTTATCTAATTTAGTTAAGAACGATATTATGAGCCGTGATGTTTGGGATGGTATTTTTTATGATATGGTTTACGATAAGATTGAGTGGTTAAATAACGGAGATATCGGTGTTAGTAATAAGTATTGGCAAGAACATATTCAGGATTTAATTAACCGGACCAGGTCAAAAATTAGTCCCAAGGTTTTAGTTATAAATTTAGATAAGATTAATAGTTATGAAAGTGGACTTAATGGAGTGATGATGGAAAATTTCCCCAGTTCTCATTTAAGTAATGATTGGGCCACTTTAATTAATTATTATTTAAACGAATTGCCTCTTAAAACTGAAAATCCTAAAATATTTATTATCAATGCTAATACTAACAATAGCGGACAAATGACTAGTTATCAGGAAATGCGTTTTGGGTTGACTAGTACTCTTTTAGGAGATGGTTATTATTCTTTTGATCATGGAGACCAGACTCATTCGCAAGTTTGGTGGTATGATGAATATAATATTAGTCTTGGTAAAGCCCAAACTCACGCCCGTAATCTTTTAAAACCGAACAATTATACTATTAAATCAGGTTTATGGCGTCGTGATTTTGAAAACGGAATTGTTTTGGTTAATTCAACTAATCAGAAACAAGATTATATTTTTAGTCAGGAAGAATTCGAAAAGATTAACGGAACTCAGGATAGAAGAGTTAATAACGGAGCTAGAGTAAATCTTATTAGTCTTGAACCTAATGATGGAATTGTTTTGTTAAAAACAAGAGAAGAAATTAAAAACAGTGCCTTTATTAACGGAAGTTTTGTTCGAGTTTTTAATCAGTCAGGGCATCAGACTCAAAATGGATTTTTTGCCTTTGAAGATAATTTACCTGGTCAAGTTAATGTTTTAGTAACTGATGATCAAGTTATTACTAATGGAAATGGCATCATTTCTATTTATGAAAATAATAAGAAGATAAAAGAATTTCGACCTTATGATTTTGAAGGCAATATATCTTTAGCTAGAGGTGATCTTAATGGTGATGGGATTGATGAAATTGTAGTTGGACCTGGTTTTGGTGGTGGACCTCATGTAAAAGTTCTTAATCAGAATGGTCAAACTCTGAGTGGATTTATGGCTTATGACGAGAATTTTAGAGGTGGGATTAATTTAGCGGTTGGTGATGTTAATAATGATGGAACTAATGAGATTATCACTGGAACTGGTTTAACCGGTGGACCTCATGTTAAGGTGTTTAATCAAAATGGCCAAATTTTAAGTGAATTTATGGCTTATGACGAAAAATTTAGGGGAGGAGTTAATGTGGCTGTAGGTAATAACAAAATCATTACTGGTCCAGGGCCAACTGGCGGTCCTCATCTTAAGGTTTTTTCTTCGACTGGATTGACAATTAGTGAATTTATGGCCTATAATGAAAATAATCAGAGTGGTCTTAAAGTTATGTCTGATGACATTGATAATAATGGATTAGATGAAATTTTGGTTGGAACTATTAATTTTTAAAAATATGCCTAAACAGGTGCCTAAAAATTATTGTATTTTTTTAACAGCTATAGCTATCTTAGTTTTGGTTTTAATTTGGTATTATTCCCAAGCAGTTGTTAGTGAAATCTCTAGACTAACAGGGAATATAAGCATTTTGGTTGCTTTACCCGCTGAAGTTCTGTCTACGCCCGATGATGCTCTGGTGGACGAAGCAGAACCAATTGTTTGTTCTCAACCAAGATTAGACATATCTTCAGCCGGCTACTATTATAGTCCTCAGGGCGATCAATTGGGAGTTGGTCCTATCCCACCTATGATTGATGTCCAAACTAATTACTGGATTTTTTGGGAAGTAACTGGGTTTAGTGAAAATTTAAAGAATTTAGAAATATCTGCTCAATTACCAGATAAGGTTGTTTGGACTAATGATAAGACAGTTTTGGCTGGTGATTTGCAATTTGGTCAGGCAAGTCAAAGGATAGTTTGGATAGTTGATGAGATTAAAAAAAATCAAGGAATTTATAAAATTGGTTTTGAGGTAGGGCTAATTCCAACAGAACAGGACTTAAATAAAATCTTAAATCTATTAACTAATATTCAATATCAAGCGATAGATGCATTCTGTGGAGAAAAAATCAGTGGTAGTTTGGATAACATTACTACTAATTTAATTTTTGATAATTTAGCTAAAAACAAAGGTGAAGTTGTCCCGTTTAAGTAACTTTTCTGTATGTTTCCAAAAGATAAATATTATTTGAAAATCGGCCAGGCGCCAGATTTAAAAAGCCCGAAAGAAAGAAGAATCTATCGGGCTTTTGAGATTTTCCCAGGGGCTTTAGCTTGGGGAACTATTCTGGGTGTTATTTTCTTTTCTTGGTTCCAACCAATCTGGATTGCCTTTTTTATTATCATCTTCGATGTTTATTGGGTTCTTAAAACGATTTATCTTTCTATGCATTTGAGGGCTAGTTACAAGCAAATGAAAAAGAACATGGAGATTGATTGGATGAGTAAAGTTAAAGAACAAAAAGATTGGCAGAGAATTCATCATTTATTGATTCTCCCTTTTTATCAAGAACCTTTTGAAGTAATCGAAAAAACATTGCAAGCTCTAATCGATTCTGATTATCCAAAGGATAAAATGACTGTTATTTTAGGGGCTGAAGAACGAGCGGGCGAATTAGCTCAGGAGAATATAAAGAAAGCAAAAAGCAAATTCGGTCAATCATTCTATAAATTCATGACCACAACTCACCCCAAAGGAATCTCTGGTGAAATGGCTGGTAAAGGATCAAATAGTACTTGGATGATTAGACAAGCTAAAAAAGAAATTATTGATTCTTTGGGAATTCCCTATGAAGATATTATTGTCTCTTGTGGCGATATTGATACTCGAGTTTATCCTAAGTATTTTTCTTGTTTAACTTATTATTATCTAACAGTTGATAAACCAACTCGGTCAGGATATCAGCCAGTGCCTGTTTTCAATAATAATATTTGGGAGGCACCTTGTATTTCTCGAGTTGTGGCTACTTCCGGTACTTTTTGGCAGATGATTCAGCAAATGAGGCCCGAGAGACTTTCAAGTTTTTCATCCCAAGCTTTAAGTTTTAAAGCTTTGGTTGATGTTGATTTCTGGCCAGTTAATATGGTTTCTGAAGATTCAAGAATCTTTTGGCAGAATCTACTTTATTACAACGGAGATTATAAAGTTGTTCCTTTGCATTATCCGGTTTCGATGGATGCTAATTTAGCTTCAACTTTTTTAAAAACATCAATTAATGTCTATAAACAACAACGACGCTGGGGTTGGGGAGTCGAGAATATTCCTTTTCTAATGTTTGGTTTTTTTAAAAATAAGAAGATTCCTAAATGGACTAAGTGGCATTGGACTTGGGTTCAATTGGAGGGATTCTGGTCTTGGGCAACTAATGCTTTGTTGATTTTTATGCTTGGTTGGTTGCCATTGTATTTAGGTGGAGATTGGTTTAATGCTACTTTGTTATCGTACAATCTACCTCGAATAACTAGGACTTTAATGACTATTGCTATGGTCGGTTTAATCGGTTCTGCTATTTACAGTACTTTGCTTTTACCAAAGAGACCTAAAGGAAGAAGTTTCATCAACTATTTTAGTATGATCATCCAATGGATCTTAGTCCCTTTTACTATTCTGGTTTTCGGTGCTTTGCCAGGATTAGAAGCTCAAACCCGTTTGCTTCTGGGGAAATATATGGGCTTCTGGGTGACCCCAAAGAAGAAATAAAAAAACCGGTAGCGCGTTTTAACAACTACCGGTTGGAGAGAAGGGAGAAAGATTTTTGCCTACTTTCGTTCCCTGGGAGGGTTCTCGAGAATGTATGCCCACCCCGCCAACAAACGAATTTAGGCAAATGCAGGTTTCTGCATTGATTCCCGGCGCCTGAAGATGGGCAACATCTCGTTCGGGGTTTGAATGTTGTTTTGCCACTGTCTTTTACAGTGGGTGTGATGAGCCCCTTTTGAATCCACTTTTCTTTGAGGATCAAATGGAGCCACCACCAAATGACAACAATAACAATATTCTTCTCTTCCGTTACTCATGAGCCCCCCTTTTCTTTAAAGACGTTAAAAGGTCAATGAACTATTTCTCCTTTCCTCTCCTCTTAATAATAATTCTAAAGGTTTTAATCTCTTTTGTCAAGCTATTCCAGGTGAATATTTTGTTGAAAGCTTTTAAGTTTGTTTTCTAATTCTGAATTAATTAAGTTTTTATCTAAAACTTCTTGAGCTGCTTGGCGGCTTTTTTTAATTAAATCTAAATCGTCTAAGGAAGCCATAGCTAAATCGGGTAAGCCCCATTGGCGAGTGCCAATAAAATCTCCAGCTCCTCGAATCTTTAAATCTTTCTCAGCTAATTCAAATCCATCTTTAGCTGTAATGATAGCTTTGAGTCGTTGATTGGTATTTTTAGAATTAGAATCAGTAAAAAGATAACAATAGGATTGATGAATATCGCGTCCGATTCTTCCTCGGAATTGATGAAGTTGAGATAAGCCAAAACGATCAGCTCCTTCAATTATCATAACTGTGGCTTTAGGGATATCAACCCCAACTTCAATAACCGAAGTAGAAACTAAGATATCTATTTTTCTTTTTTTAAACTTATCCATAATTTCCTCTTTTTCTTTGGGTTTTAATTTACCATGAAGCATAGCAATTTTAAATTGAGGAAAGATTTCTCGAGAAAGCTTTTCATATTCTTGAGTAACCGATTTAAGTTCCGTAAGTCCACCTCTAGAAGACAGATTTTCTGACTCATCAATTAAAGGACAGATAACAAAAGCTTGTTTTTTATTTTCGATTTGCTTTCTAATAAAATCATATGACTCTTGACGGCCAATTGGAGTAACAATTTTAGTAATAATTTTTTTTCTTCCTCGAGGCAATTCTTTAATTAGAGAAATATCTAAGTCTCCATAAATTGTTAAGGCTAAAGTTCGAGGGATAGGGGTGGCTGTCATTGAAAGTAAATGAGGCGTAGTTGGGAGCCCGTCTTTGATGCTATATATTTTCTTTTGAAAAGCGGCTCGTTGAGCAACACCAAAGCGATGTTGTTCATCAATGATGGCTAGGGATAAGTTTTTGAAAGATATGCTTTCTTGAATCAGAGCATGAGTACCGATAACAATATCTGCTTTCCCATCGGTAATCTGTTTTTTAATCTTAGCTTTATCCTTACTAGTTCTAGTTAATAAAACAATTTTTAACTTTTGTTTCTTAAAAATATCTTTAAAAGTTCTAAAATGTTGATTAGCTAGAATCTCAGTTGGAGCCATAAGGGCAACTTGATAACCAGCTTGAGCAACTTCAAGTCCAGCCATGCAAGCGACAATGGTTTTACCAGAGCCGACATCGCCATTAAGAAGGCGATTCATAGGTTGATTCCTATTTAAATCTTGAAAAATCTCCCAGGCTGCTAATCGCTGATCGTCTGTTAATTTAAAAGCAAAACTTTCAACAAAAGATTTAACTAAGGTTTGATTGAATGAAATGGGGATTGCTTTTTCATGAGCTAAGTTTTGTTTTTGACGAAGAGTTGTTAATTGGATTAAAAAAAGTTCATCAAATCCTAATCGTTGACGAGCCTTTTGGGCTAAGAAAAGATTATCTGGGAAATGAATTTCTTTAATAGCTTCACCTAGATTTAAAAGTTTAGATTTCTTTTTAATCTCATCTGGCAAGAAATCAATTATTTGACTAGTTAAACCTAAAAGAGGTTTGATGATATATCGGAGGTAACGAGAAGTTAGCCCTTCGGTGATTGGGTAGATTGGTACTAAACGACCAGTATGAACGGTTTCTCCTTGGGATAACTCATAAGCTGGATTAGACAAGCAAAGAGTATTTTTGGAAAAAGTTAATTTTCCAGAAAGATTAACTAATTTCCCCTTTTTAAGAGTATCAGCTAAATATGGTTGATTAAACCAAACGACTTTAATTGTTCCAGAATCGTCTTTAACTAAAGCATTAGTTAAAGTCATTCTTTTGTGGTAAAGTCGAGTATTTTTTATTTCTACAATTTTTGCTTCAATAGTGGCTTTTTGTCCTTCTTTGAGCTGGCTAATGGGAGTAGTCTGGCTGAAATCATCATAACGGTGGGGGAAATGAAAAAAGAGGTCCCGGATTGTTTTGATCTTAAGCTTATGAAGCTTTTTCAAATAGGCGGGACCTACCTTCTTAATTTCTTCAATTTTAGTGTCTAAAGTTAACATTGGTGCCCTCGACAGGACTCGGACCTGTAACCTCTTCCACCGCAAGGAAGCGCTCTGTCCAGTTGAGCTACGAGGACATTTAAAATCTTATTTGGCGGGCGAGATTGTCAATTAAAGATTCTTTATGTTTTCTTTCGGGTAGATATTTGATTAAAATTTCTCTGACTTCAACTGGATTCTGTTCTCCAAGTGAGACCTTAATGTAGGGCATAAGTATTTTTTTACTTTGTAAACTAAGCTCTTTTATTTCAGGAAGATCATAAAAAATCCAAAACGATTTAAGATTTTCAAATTCATAAATGACTTTTTCTATTTTAATACCCTTAGGTGTAATAGCTAATTGAATCTCTCTTGGTCTTTTAAGGGCATAAGTAACGATCATGAAATAGGCCAAGGCAACTAGCAAGACGAAAATAAAGTTTTTTGCAAAAAGAGCCCACAAGACCAAAAGGCCGGCAATCCCTCCGGTAATCATAAACCACGATTTATTTTTTTGGTAATGCTCAAATTCAGGAGCAGACCATTCTATATTGTTACTCATGATAGTTATTGATTAAATGTTTTTTCATAAATGCTCTACCTGAACCAGATTTTAAATATTTTTCAAAATTATATGCTATATATTTATTTTTAAATGCAAAATAACAAATTAGTTCTACTGGTCTGATGTCTTTTGTTGCTTGGACATATCCTTTTTTATGCTTTTCAATTCTATCTTTTAAATCATTTGTACATCCTGTGTATGGTTTATTATTTTTGCAATCTAGAATATAGATATACCACATATTTAAAACACTCCTTCGCACGCTAGACGGACTGCGTCCGCCGTAGCGCGCTTCGGCGCGCGAAGGCGG